>Ga0307412_10001591_pt1 | contig 12498 bp, 10 predicted proteins | sample DK1Cmetagenome_3_FD_203823 | JGI IMG/M metagenome (GOLD analysis project Ga0307412, IMG submission 203823) | Maize rhizosphere microbial communities from greenhouse at UC Davis, California, United States - DK15-C-1 | ecosystem: Host-associated > Plants > Roots > Rhizosphere > Soil | place: USA...
TCGTTCATCGCGGCGAAGTCGTTCATGTCCGCCAGATAGACGGTGGCGCGGACCACACGGTCCAGAGAGCTGCCGGCCGCTTCCAGGATTCCCGCAAGGTTGCGGAAGACGCGGTGAGTCTGGACCGTGACGTCCCCTTCGACGAGCACGCCGCTCGCAGGGTCGAGCGCAATCTGCCCTGAGACGAAGAGCAACGATCCGGCGCGGATCGCCTGCGAGTACGGGCCGATTGCGGCCGGCGCCGTGGAGGTGGAAACCGCCTCGCGCATCAACGCTCTACGCCGCCTTGACGACCTTGCCTGAACGCAGGCAGCGCGTACACACACGCAGCCGCTGGATGCCGCCGTTCACGAGCGCGCGCACCCGCTGGAGGTTCGGCTCGAACCGCCGGGGAGTCACGTTATGCGCGTGGCTGATGTTCCGGCCGACGACCGGACCTTTTCCGCAGATTTCGCAACGTTTTGCCATGGCTTAGGGTCTGGAGTTTGGGCGCCGGGACCTTTCACGAACCAGCCCTCCCCCGGCGTCGAGGAGAACGGTCGGCACAAACGTCAAATTATACACCTTCTCCACCGACGGCACGGGTGACCCAACGGACGCACACATTTGTCGCCCGCCCGAACGCAGCCCGACGGTGACGTAGGACAGATTTCACAAAATTTCTCAGCAAAACACGCGATCTGCATCGGAATAGGAGTTGCACACGCAGCCGCCAACCGGAACGGTTCCGGTGCTGCGGAGGAGAACCCCATGGAACGCCGAATCGACGCCGTCCTGCGGGAGCAGACCCCCACCGAGTACTTCAAAGAGCTGGTGGAGTCGGCGCTCGCTCGCCAGCACGTTCAGGCGGGGGACCTGACCGAGTACTACCTGGTCAACCTGCTGTGTCAATACGTCCGTCTCGATCCGGCGGCGCATGCCGACGACGGTGAACCGCTTGCCGTGCGGCTCGCGCGGGCGCTGCAGACGGGCGGCACCGAGCAGCGGGCGAGGCTTCGCAGCCTCGGCGATTTCTCGCTCTTTACGACGGGATTCTTCTCGGACAGCCTCTCGCGCAGCCGCGTCGACGTCGACTACTACGTGTCGATGGGCGCCTATGCCTACGGATCGTTGAGCCGCGCCGAAGATGCGTTCCGCGAAGTCTTCGCGGAGCTGTCACGTAAGTTCGTGGGCTTCAGCGACGTGCTCGCCGACGTCAGCGAACGGACGACGCTGACCTCGAACAACGATCTGCTCCGCATCTATGAGAAGTGGCTGCGCACCGGCAGCGCCCGCGACGGTCAGCGCCTCATTGAACGGGGCATCGTCCCGAACAGCTCGGTGGGCAAGCGTTTCCTGCAGTAAATGACAATTCTGGTTTCCCTGTACACAACTGTAATTCCATACGCCGGCCGAACGACGATCTAACCGAACCGGGATCGGGGGTACTGGCGTCTAAAGGGACATCCGCCGCGTTGCCAGCGCCGGACGGGTTGGAGAATCGGGTTGTAAACTGCTGATTGATAACCAGATGCCACGAAGCAGCTGCCCTGAGCGAGGGGCGTGATTCCGGTCGGCCGAACCCGCGTCCATAACACCTCCCTCGTCCCGCTGCCCACGGGACTCAGCCGCCACTTTCGGCGGAGAGCACATCTGGTGTAAACTGTCGGGATTTCTTGGCTGGCAGAACCGTTGCATAACGCCCTGCGACTTTATTACGCAGGGCCGGCGGAGAAGAAGGAGCGGAATCATATGAGCGTCAATAATTCGCCACGTGGTCAGATGAACCGGGATCGCTATGCGGAGCTCAAGAACATCCTCGAGGAACGCCGCCGCGAGATCATGAGTGCTGTGCACGAGAAGATTCGCGACGTCCGCACCGAGGGTGCCAACAGCCCGACCCACGGTGTTCTCGATGCGGCCGAGTCGTCCGAGGCAGACATCCAGGACGACATCGAGTTCGCCCTCATCCAGATGAAGGCGGAAACGCTCTCGAAGATCGAAGAGGCCCTCCGCCGGCTGGAGGAGGGCACCTTCGGCTACTGCTTCGAGTGCGGTGAGGAAATCTCGGAGCGCCGGCTGCGCGCCCTGCCCTTCGCTGTTCGCTGCAAGGACTGCGAGGAGGCCCGCGAGGTTGCCCAGCAGCGCGAGCGGATGATGCAGCGCCGTGGCGCAGCCGCTCTCTTCCTCGACATCCAGGGCTAAACTGCCGTCCGGCCGTTCTTACCGGACGGCGGCGGCAAGGCATGCTACATTTCGCAGGCTCGACCGGGGGCGATTCGCCCCCGGCTACGGGGCCTGCGGCCCCATCCCCAACACCGCAGTCAACGGCAGCCCCAGGCCGCCAGTCGAGGAGGATCGCTCATGAGCGATCAGGACGAGCCGATCGTCATTGACGATGGTTCGGTAGGGGATCGCCCGCTGGTGATTCCCGCGGAGTTGCCCGTGTTGCCGCTGCGCGACACGGTGCTGTTTCCCAATTCATTCATGCCGCTCGCGGTGGCGCGGGAGGCGTCGGTTCGCCTGATCGACGAGGCCACCACGTCGGGGCGGATGATCGGCGTGTTCACTCAGCGTGAGGCCTCGGTCGAGGAGCCCGTTCAGGAGGACCTCTATGCGATCGGCACGGCGACGCACGTCCACAAAATGTTCAAGCTGCCGGACGGCAGCCTGCGGCTGATTGTCCAGGGCCTGGCCCGGATCCGCCTCGATCGCATCACCCAGACCCGTCCGTATCTGAAGGCCGCGGTGACGATTGCCGACGAGGCGCTGCGCGACGAGGACCATCTCGAGATCGATGCGCTTCAGCGCAACATCAAGAGCAACTTCCAGCAGGTCGTCTCGCTCTCGCCGCTGCTGTCGGACGACCTGCAGGCGCTGGCGGCCAACATCACCGATCCCGGCAAGCTCGCCGACTTCATCGCGTCCAGCCTGGCGACCATCGGCACCCCGGTGAAGCAGGACGTCCTTGCCACGCTGGACATCCGGGCGCGGATGGACTCCCTCAACCGCCTGCTGATCAAGGAGCTCGAGGTGCTCGAGCTCGGCTCGAAGATCCAGTCGCAGGTGCAGTCGGAGGTCGGCAAGAACCAGCGCGAATACTTCCTCCGTGAGCAGCTGAAGGCGATTCAGAAGGAGCTCGGGGAAGGGGACGAGCAGGCCAAGGAAATCGAGGAGCTGCGCGCCAAGATCGAGGGCGTCGGCATGCCCGAACCGGTCAAGAAGGAGGCGCTGCGCGAGCTCGATCGCCTGTCGAAGATGCCGGTGGCGGCGGCGGAGTATACGGTCTCACGGACCTATCTCGACTGGGTCGTCGCGCTGCCCTGGTCGAAGCGCACCGAGGACTCGATTGACCTGAAGAAGACCAAGGACGTCCTCGACGCCGATCATTCGGGCCTCGAGAAGGTCAAGGATCGCGTGCTCGAGTACCTGGCCGTCCGGAAGCTGAACCCCGACGTCAAGGGGCCGATTCTCTGCTTCCTTGGGCCGCCGGGCGTCGGGAAAACCTCGCTCGCCAAGTCGATCGCGAACTCGCTCGGGCGCAAGTTCGTCAGGGTGTCCCTCGGCGGCATGCGCGACGAGGCGGAGATCCGCGGCCATCGCCGCACCTACATCGGCGCGCTGCCCGGTCAGGTCATTCAGGGCCTGCGCCGGGCCGAGTCGAAGAACCCGGTCTTCATCCTCGACGAGATCGACAAGCTCGGGTCGGATTTCCGGGGCGACCCGGCGTCCGCGCTCCTCGAAGTGCTCGACCCCGAGCAGAACAACACCTTCCGCGATCATTACCTGGACGTGCCGTTCGATCTGTCCGAAGTGCTCTTCCTGACGACTGCCAACGTGATCGATCCGATCCCTCCGGCGCTGCGCGATCGGATGGAAGTGCTCGAGCTCGCCGGCTATACCGAAGAGGAGAAGCTCAAGATCGCGACCGAGCACCTGATCGCGAAGCAGATCGGGAACCATGGCCTGACCCCCGAGCAGCTCGTGTTCGAAGACCAGGCGATCCGCAACGTCATTCGCGGTTACACCCGCGAGGCCGGAGTCCGGAACCTGGAACGCGAGATCGGGGCGTTGTGCCGCAAGGTGGCCAGGCGCCGCGCCGAAGGAGACGAGTCGCGGGTCGTGATCACGCCTGAGGTGGTGGTGGAGATGCTGGGCGCTCCCACCTTCCTCGATGAAGAGATCGAGAACCGCACCAAGGATCCGGGGGTCGCCGTGGGACTGGCCTGGACGCCCGCCGGTGGGGAAGTGCTGTTCGTCGAGGGTTCACGCATGCACGGCGGCGGCACGTTGACATTGACCGGCCACCTCGGCGACGTCATGAAGGAGTCGGCGCGCACCGCATTGTCCTGGTTCAGGGCCAATGCGACCCACTACAGCGTCGATCCCAATTTCTACAAGGATGCAGAGATCCATCTGCACGTTCCCTCCGGCGCGATTCCGAAGGATGGGCCTTCAGCCGGTGTGACGATGGTGACCGCGCTGGCGTCGGAGCTGACCGGCCGGCCGGTTCGTGGCGACCTGGCCATGACCGGTGAGATCACGCTGTCGGGACGGGTACTTCCGGTTGGCGGCATCAAGGAAAAGGTGCTCGCCGCCCGTCGCCATGGTCTCCGCGAGGTGATCCTGCCGCGTCAGAACGAGAAGAACGTCAAAGAGGATCTGACCGAGGAGCTGCGCAACGAGCTCACGATCCGGTATGTCTCACATATCGAGGAAGTCCTGAAGATCGCGCTGACGCCGGGCGCGGCCCAGACCCATTCGGGTCTGCCGATGGACGAGGAGATTCAGGAAGCCGTGCAGTAGTCAGATCAGGCTCAGCGCGATCACCGTCTTCATGTCGGTGATCGCGCCGCGCCTGACCATCTCGCGCGCCTCTTTCAGCGTGAACTCGCGCACTTCGATGTCCTCGTCCTCGTCCTGCTCGGCCTCGTGCTCCGGCACGCTCAGGCCCGACACCCGGAAGAAGAACATCTCCTCATCGCAATAGCCCGGCGTCGGGAACATCGCACCGAGGCGGACCACCGTCTCGGGGAGCTGGCCGATCTCCTCGTGGCACTCCCGCCTTGCCGCGTGTTCCGGTGTCTCACCCTCGTCCACGCTGCCGGCCGGGCACTCCCAGAGCCACTGATTGATCGCATAGCGATATTGCCGGATCAGGATCACGCGGCCGGGTTCGGGCACCGGCACGATGACGGCGGATGCCGGGTGACGGATGACGTCGACGGTCAGCTCGCGCCCGTTCGGCATCCGCACGCGATCGCGATCGACGTCGAACACTTTGCCTGTGAAGACTCGTTCGGTGGAGACTCGCTCGGGATCGTGCATGTCTGCTGGATGCCTCAGGCTTCTTCGCGCGCGGCGATGTCATCGATGACCGCCTCGAGATCGGGCGGCAGGGGGGAATCGAACTCGACGCGGCGGCCATCGGACGGATGGGTGAAGCACAGCCGGCACGCGTGCAGGAACGGACGCTCGAGGCGCATCACGGCGCGCAGGTTGTCCCCGACGCGCCGGTGCACCCCGCCATAGGTCTGGTCGCCGACGATCGGGTGTCCGATCGCGCTCAGGTGGACCCGGATCTGGTGGGTCCGTCCGGTGGCGATCGCGACCTTTATGAAAGTCGCGCCCTTGAAATGCCGGGCGAAGGTCACTCGCGTCACCGCGCTTCGCGCGCGGCGCGCCCTCGTCGACATCTTCTGCCGGTCGTTTGGATCGCGTCCGATCGGCGCGTCGATCCGGCGCCCCGGCTGAACGACGCCCCAGACGAGCGCCAGGTACTCTTTCTCGACCTCGCGATCGTGAAACTGCCTGGCCAGCTCCTGATGTGCGCGATCATGCTTCGCGACCACCATCAGCCCCGACGTCCCGCGATCGAGCCGATGCACGATCCCGGGCCGCGCTTCGCCCCCGATGCCGCTGAGATCCTTGACGTGGTGCAGCAGCGCGTTCACGACCGTTCCACCCGGGTGGCCCGCTCCGGGATGCACCACCATCCCCGCCGGCTTGTCGAGGACCACGACATCGGGATCTTCGTAGACGATGCGAAGCGGGAGCGCTTCGGGCTCGGGAACGGCGGCCCGCAGCTCGGGAACATGGACGATGAAGCGCTCGCCCGCCTTGACCGCGGTGCTTGCGCGGATCGCGCTCCCGGAGGCGGCGGTCACCCGGCCCTCCTTGATGAGCCGCTGAATCTGCGAACGGGTGTGGCCGGCAAGAACCGAGGTCAGGAAGTGATCCAGGCGCAGGCCGTCGTGCTCCTCCTCGACCACCAGCGCATCCTCGGCGTCCATGGCTCGCCAGGTCAGGCCGCACGCCGGGCCGCTGCTGCGTGTGGCGCCGGCTGCGGACGGCTCCCCAGAATGAACAGCATGATGAGGCTGATCGGCACGATCAGCAGCGAGACGAACTGGGATGTCGAGAACATGCCGATGGTGCCGCGAACATCGCCGCGGTAGAACTCGATGATGAACCGCGAAATCCCGTAGAGCAGCATGTATCCCCAGAACGTGCGTCCCGCGAAAGGACGGCCTTTCCGTTCGGTGACGATCAGAAACACCAGGATCAGCAGCTCGGCACCAGCTTCGTAGAGCTGGGTCGGGTGCAGCGGGCGATTGATTGGAGTGCCGACGTTGCGCGAGGCGTATTCACTGGTGAACGTGATGGCCCACGGGACCGTCGTCTCCTTGCCGAAGCAGCAGCCCGCAAAGAAACAGCCGAAGCGGCCGATGACGTGGCCGAGCGCGATGCCGGGCGCGAACACGTCCGAGACCGACCAGAGTGGCAGCCGATGCCGCCACATATACCAGAAGGCCACCAGGACGGCGACGATCAGGCCGCCGTAGAAAACGCCACCGGAACGTATGAGCGTCATCAGCTCGGCGGGATTCCGTCCGTAGGTATCCCACTCGACGATCAGCAGCAGCAGCTTGGCGCCGACCAGCGCGCTGACGATGATCCAGATGCCGAGGTCCATCACCCGGTTGGGATCGAGTCCGCGGGACTTCGCGCGGGCGAGCGCGAACTGCAGCCCGAGCAGGTAGGCCGCCGCGAGCAGGACGCCGTAGGTGTAGACCGGGAAGCCCCGGATTTCAAACAGGATGGGATGCATGGTGCCGTCCGAGGCCGATCATGTCGAGTAGGACCAGGATCGCGCCGATCGTGATCGCGGCGTCCGCGACGTTGAATGCCCAGAAGTGGGAGTTGCGCCAGTACACGTCCACGAAATCGACCACGTGTCCGACGAGCGCGCGGTCGATGAGGTTACCAAAGGCTCCGCCGAGAATCAGCGAGAGCCCGAGTCGTGCCATGCGCTCGTGAAACCCGAGCTGCGCACCATAGGCGGCAATCGCGATCAGGGCGATCGCCGCGATGACAATCATGACCGCGGGTTTGTACGGGAACTCCGCGGCGTTCAGCAGGCCGAACGCCGCGCCGGTGTTCTGGACGTGTGTCAGGTCGAGCAGTCCCGGTATGACGTTGACCGTCTCGTGCAGCGGCACCATCTGCCGCACGATCTGCTTGGTCAGTTGATCGACGCCGATCACCGCGAGAATGGTGATGAGCTCGGCCGGGCGAGCGAACCGGGCCTGGGCCGTCTCTGCCTCGTTCGGTGCAGGAGGACTGGGCGTCTCCGATCCGGCGATCGTCTCCGGCTGGCCGGTCATGCGGCCTGCGATCCCCCCAGGGCACCAACGCACCGCTCGCACAGGCCGTCGGTGTCGGGGCTCGATGAAATCGAGTCGACCGTCCGCCAGCACCGCGCGCACTTGTAGCCTTCGGCGCGGGCGACATCGATGGCCAGCGTATCCGCGCCCCCGTCAGTCGCCTGGAGGCTGACCTGCGACACGATGAACAGCATCGGCAGATCGTCCTCGTAGCGGCGCAACAGCGCGCCGGTCGCTCCGCCGGCGGTGAGCGTGATGCGCGCGCCGAGCGAATTGCCAATCGTCTTTCCCTGACGTGCCGACTCCAGCGCCCGGTTGACGTCGTCGCGGACCGCGATCAGCCGCTGCCATCGGGCCACCAGATCCCGGTCGGTCAGCGCCTGGAGGTCTGCCCGCGCCGGGAACTCGGCGATGTGGACCGAGGGAAGCCGCGTTCCGGGCAGATGACGCCACAGCTCGTCCGAGGTGAACGGAAGGATTGGCGCGAGGAGGCGCGACAGGCCGTCCGCGATCACATACATCGCCGTCTGAGCGGAGCGCCGCGCGGTCGCGCCGGCAGCGAACGTGTAAAGCCGATCCTTCGAGACGTCGGCATAGAACGCCGACAGGTCGACCGTGGTCATCTGGTTGATGCGCTGGAAGATGGTCGGGAAGTCGTACCCGTCGTATGCATCGAGAATCTCGAGCGCTGCGTCGGCGTAGCGCGCGAGTGCATACCGATCCACCTCCTGCATCGCCGTCAGCGGCACCATGTCCCGCGACGGATCGAAGTCGTAGAGGTTGGCCAGAAGGTAACGGCCCGTATTCCGGATCTTGCGGTAAGCCTCGACGACGCGTTGCAGAATCTGCTTGCCGACCCGCAGCTCTTCCCGGAAGTCGCTCATCGCGACCCAGAGCCGCAGCGTCTCGGCGCCGCTCTCCTTGATGACTTCCTGCGGCAGGACGGTGTTGCCGAGCGACTTCGACATCTTGCGTCCGTCGACGTCGATCAGGAATCCATGTGTCAGGACTTCACGGAATGGCGGACGGCCGCGGGTTCCGAGGCCGACGAGCAGCGAGCTCTGGAACCAGCCGCGGTGCTGATCGCTGCCCTCCAGGTACATGTCGGCCGGCCAGGTGAGCTCTTCGCGGAACGGCAGCACCGCTTCGTGGCTCGAGCCGGAATCGAACCATACGTCGAGGATGTCGCGCTCGCGTTCGAACTCGGCGCCGCCACAGGCCGGACAGGTCAGCCCGGGTGTGAGGAACTCTTCGATCGGCCGCTCGTACCACGCATCTGCGCCGTATTGATCGAAGACTGTCGCCGCCCGTTCCACCAGGTCGGCCGTCAGGATGGCCTCGCCGCATCTGGCGCAGTCGACCGCGGGAATGGGCACACCCCAGGCGCGCTGGCGCGAGATGCACCAGTCGGGACGATTCGCGAGCATGTTGAAGAGCCGATCGCGGCCCCACGCCGGGATCCACTTCACGTCGCGGTCGATGGCCTCGAGCCCGGCTGCGCGGAGCGCTCGCGGTCCGCTCGCGTCGCCTGACGGACGGATCACCGGCTCGCCGTCCATCCGGATGAACCACTGCGACGTGGCCAGGAAGATGACGGGGTTGTGGCAGCGCCAGCAGTGCGGGTACGAATGCGAGAAGTCCTCCCGGTGCCACAGCCGCGCGCGTTGCTTCAGCGCCTCCTCGATCCGCGGATTCGCGTCGAAGACCCGCTGCCCGCCGAAGAGCTCCACCGTGTCCAGGAAATGTCCAGCGGGGCCGACCGGAGCGTAGATGTCCAGCCCATAGCGCACTCCGGTCTCGAAGTCGTCGGACCCATGTCCAGGGGCGGTGTGCACGGCCCCTGTGCCTGCGTCGAGCGTGACGTACTCGCCGAGCACGCCGAGCGAGGGCCGGGCATACAGCGGATGCTGGAACCGGATGTGCTCCAGCACCACGCCCTTCATCCGCGCGACCGGCTCACCGAATGTCTTGCCGGCCACCGCCGCAACCGAAGGGGCCAGCACCTCGGCCACGATCACGATTCGATCATCGACCTCATAGGCGCCGTAATCGAACTCGGGGTGAAATGCGATCGCCAGATTCGACGGGATCGTCCATGGCGTCGTGGTCCAGATCAGCACCGAAACGTTCTTCCCCGCGAGGGTCGGGATACGTCGGCCGAGCTCGTCGGCGCTCTCGGGCGCGAGCGGAAACTCGACGTAGATCGAAGGCGATGAATGATCCTCGTACTCGACCTCTGCCTCGGCGAGCGCGGTCCGGCAGTGGATGCACCAGTGCACCGGCTTCTTGCCCTTGAAGACGAGGCCTTTTCGAACGAAATGCCCCAGCGCGCGTGCGATCGCCGCCTGATACTTGAACTCCATCGTCAGGTACGGTCGATCCCAGTCGCCGAAGATACCCAGACGCTTGAACTCGTCAGTCATGACGCCGATGAAGCGCTCGGCATACGCACGGCAGGCGCGCCGGAAGTCCGCAGGACTGAGCTCGCGCTTCTTCGCCCCGAGCTCCCGGTCGACCTTGAGCTCGATGGGGAGGCCATGACAGTCGTAGCCCGGCACGTACGGCGAATCGAAGCCCGCCATCGTCCGTGACTTGACGACGAAGTCCTTGAGAATCTTGTTGAGCGCCGTGCCCAGGTGAATCTGGCCGTTCGCGTAAGGCGGGCCGTCGTGGAGGACCCACTTGGGACGGCCGGCCCGAGCCTCGCGGATGCGGCCGTACAAGTCCATTTCTTCCCATCTCGCCAGGGCCTGCGGCTCCGAGGTCTGCAGGTTGGCCTTCATCGGGAAGTCTGTCCGGGGCAGGTTGAGAGAGTCCTTCCAATCGGCCATGGGTATCCGATCATTCTAGACCGCCGGATCCCAACAAAAAAGCCGGCGCCCTGGAGGGCGCCGGCTTCGCTGTCTGGCGTGCCGCTGTCGTTTACCGGCGTGAAGTGGTCCCGCGCTGAAGCGTCACGCGATATCCGCCCTGGTTGTCGCCAACGTGGTCGTCGTTGATGCCCAGGAAAAGCTGGCCGTTCGCCGGCATGGTGACGGTCTGATTCTCACCGATCGGGAACGGCGCGCTGTTGCCAACCCTCGCGATCAGCGCCCCGGCCGCCGCGTCAGGTACCGGAGCCCCGGCCGACTTGCGTCCGGCCCGAGAACCGTTGGCGTTGGCCACATCGGATGCGTCGGTGCTCAGCCGAACTTCGCCGGTCGCGCTGAACGAGAGTCGGTCGCCTCTCCGCACGGTCTGGCCGGTCGGCGTCCACGCCGCGTTCCCCGGGACCGCGATGCCGGTGCCCTCCGGGATGCCCGTAGTCGAAGACGAGCCGCTCGTCGCCACGCTGGATGACGGACGCGACAGCACGATGCGCCCGACTTCGGAAGATGCGAACTCGCGATCGCCCGACGAAGTCTTCAGCGTGATCTTCAGTGGGCTCGTCCCGGCGATGTCGTAGAGCTGCCCATCGACAGTCTGCCCGTTCCGCAGCCAGAGCGCCTGACCCCGATTCAGATCCCCCTCTGAGACATCACCGTTGCCCGTGAAGTCGATTACGGACACATCATTGGTCGCGATCTGCCGTTCCTGTCCATTAACGCGGACAGTGAAGCCCACGCCGCCCATATCGACGAGCTGGCCCGCGACCTTCTCACCCGAGCGCAACACCAGGGTTGCGTTCTCCTGCGCCTGCATGCTCACGGCGAGCGCACACACCGCCGCGGCCGCCAGAATCGTCCGCTTGAACATCTGTAACCTCCTCAGACGCCTGCACAAACTCTTTATTCGCTCTTTGTTCGGGTCCCTTCGTCCACCAACGATGACTCGGGTCAGCTCCCACACATCGACTATGCAAGGCGAAGGCCAAGCCAAAATAGACCGATTTGCTTAATATTTCAGCTAATTTTGGCTCTTGACGGGCGGTTGGGGTGAAAGGCCGACTTGTATAATGGACGAATGCTCTCCTCGTCCGGCACCCTCCCAACACAGCTCGCGCTTCGTTCGGTGCAGCTCGCCAACGGGCTGACGGTGCTCGTCCAGGAAGTACATACGGCGCCTCTCGTGTCGGTGTGGTCCTGGTATGGCGTCGGGTCGCGCGATGAAGGTGTTGGCTTCACCGGGGCCTCGCACTGGGTCGAGCACATGAATTTCAAGGGGACCCTCAACATTCCCCGCGAGGACATGAAGGGCATCGTCGAACGCTTCGGGGGCATGTGGAACGGCTATACCTGGATCGATCAGACGACTTACCTGGAGACTGCGAGCCGCGACGCGCTCGATCAGATGTTGTTCATCGAGGCGGAGCGCATGAACGACAGCCTCTTCGATCCTGAAGAGTGCGAGTCCGAGCGGACGGTCGTCATCTCGGAGCTCCAGGGTGGCGACAATGACCCGGAGCAGGTGCTCGACACCGAGCTCACCGCGACCGCCTTTCGCGCGCACACCTACCGTCATCCAACCATCGGCTGGCTGCACGACCTCCAGACGATGACGCGCGACGACCTTTACGCACACTATCGCCGCTTTTACGTCCCTTGCAATGCGACGCTGGTGGTGGTCGGCGACGTCGAGTCCGACGAGGTGCTGCGGCAGGTAGAGCGGTATTTCGGCCGCATTCCGGCGGGAGTCCCACCGACCCGGCTCAGGATCGCCGAGCCGCCGCAGCTTGGCGAACGTCGGGTCAGAGTCGAGCGTGAGGGGACCACTCCCTATTTGAAATTCGGGTATCACGCTCCCGCCGCGACCGATCCCGACTTCTTCCCGATGCTCGTGCTCGACGCAATCCTGACCGGCGCCAAGGGCGTCAATCTGTGGTCGAGTTTCCGGGTTGCCCCGCCGCAGCGGAAGTCGCGCCTATATACCGCGC
>Ga0307412_10001592_pt1 | contig 12495 bp, 16 predicted proteins | sample DK1Cmetagenome_3_FD_203823 | JGI IMG/M metagenome (GOLD analysis project Ga0307412, IMG submission 203823) | Maize rhizosphere microbial communities from greenhouse at UC Davis, California, United States - DK15-C-1 | ecosystem: Host-associated > Plants > Roots > Rhizosphere > Soil | place: USA...
GCCTTGAAGGCCTTCAGGTCGTTGTCGAGTTGCTTCTTCGTTGGGTCGTCGGCCGCGCCGCCACCGCCGCCCGGAGTCTTGGGCGGCTTAAGTACCGGCCGATCGTCCTTCGGCTTCCCGTCCTTCCCCAGATCAACCCGACGCGGGTCCACCGACGAGAATGCCGTCCGCTTGGCGCGACCTAGTTCGTCGTTGTAGGCCTGGACGAATGTGCGGGCCGCTTGCTTGCCGCTGTCGGCCTGAACCTTTCGCCCAAGTTCATCCAACCCGTATCGGGCGCGGAACTCCTCGCCAGTTTGCCTCGCCCCTGAGAAATCGAAGCTCAGGGCTTGGCCGGCTGCTTTGGCACTGCTGGCAGCGAAGTCCCCAAGAACTTCCAGTTCCTTCTTTGTCGTGGCGATGTAATCGAGAACTTTTGCCAGTTGCCTTCCAACGTCCTCTGCGAACACGGCGAATCCGTTACTGCCACCAAGCGCTGCGGCAGCCTTATCGAGGTTGTAGACCTCGACGATGGAATCCTTCAATACCCCAGTGAACGCAGTTATGGCAGGGAGTGCCTGGGTCGATATCGCGCCGGCATACAGGCCAATCTGCGCCTTAGTGCGGGCGATTGAATCCAGGTAATCATCGGCAAGCTTGATCTGCTCGCCGGTCAGGATCTTTTGCCGACCGCCGGCCTCCGCAAGATCCTTGAAAAATGGCAACAGGTTGGCGCCTGACTTTCCAAGGAGGTCCACAGCGACGGCTGTTTTCCCTGCCCCCTCTTGAAAGCCTGCCAGCGACGTCGCGATCTTCTCGAACTGCTCGTCAGGCGAGAGCTTCTTGAACTCGGCGATACTGATGCCGATCGCCTTTAGGGCTGCGCCAGCCTTGCTCCCCTTGTCGTCGACATCGACAAGGTTCTTCGTCAACTTCACGGACGCGGAAGCGATGTCCTCCATGCTCGTGCCGGTGACCTTGGCGGAAACGGCGAAGGAGGCCAAGCCCTCCGCACTCGCGCCAGTCTTCTCGGCGAGATCCTGAAATTCTGCGACTTGCTCCAACAGCGCAGGAAAGGCCGCCGCAGCAGCCACGATTCCGTCCTTCAGGAATCCGCCAAGCGCCGTCCCAACGGCATACCCAGCGATGCCGATGGACTTCATCGACGCCTCGATCTTCTTCGCGCTCTTGTCAGCGGCTCGCTCAGCCTCTGTCATTCCCGCGGTGAAGCCGCCGATCTTCGCGACTAGATCGAGCGTGAGTTGCCCAAGTGAGCGATTAGCCATGCTTCTTTCCCTGCTTGCCGGCAAGAATCGACAGGATGTCTTGCGGCGTAGCTACACGTTCTTCTTCGGGTTGTCGAGGCAGCCAGTCCTTGAGCTCGGACTTACCTCCGGCAGCGCGGTCAACGCGCCAAGTAAGCAGGGCAAACGCGCGCTCGGTCGCCTCGGAGCCGAGAGCGGGTAAGCCGTGCTTTTTGATGTACGCGCGCCACGTCAGCCACTCGTCGTAGCTGATGTTTCGCTTGGCTTCAGCAATCGTTCGGCCGCCGACTCCGCAAAGGACCAAATGAATCCAAAGCTCGTCGGCGGCTGTCAGTTTTTTGCTTGGCCCTTGCCGATGCCGTTGACGTCGTTGATCACGCCAATCAGAAGCATCCCGAGGTCGGGTTCGAGTGCGTTTGCGCGCTCATAGGGGATGACGGGCGCGCCCTTCTCGTCGCAGATCGACTCACTGATGTACTTGGACATCTTCGAACGGTCCGTTTCGGTCCCATAGATAACCTCGATGGAGCCGAAGGACTGCTTCCGGACATACACGTCGAATGTGTGCTCGACGGGCTTGCCTTCCTTATCCTCGTGCTTCCAGGTCACGGTCTTCTTGATGGGCACCTCGGAGACGAAGGCGCCTGCATTGACCAGGTCAGACAACTTCATCTCAGACCTTCGGGATGAACGCTTGAGCGCCAGACACTTGGATGCCGACCGTCGACTGCACAACCGCGTTCAGCGCGAAGTTGAACGGGAAGCTGTTCATGAAGCCCTCGAAGGTGATCCACGAACGGGTCGTCGGCAGGTTGAAGTCGCCGGCCGTGTCGACAGTCGTCGGTGGCGCGGTGCCGTCCGACAGACCAACCGCCCACTTGAGCGTCAGGCCAAGCTGCTTGATCTCGTACAGCTTGACGTGGTTCGCGTCGGAGGGATCGGTGTTGATGCCGAAGGAAGCGGCGCCAGGCGTGGCCAGGCCGGCGACGTACTCGCGTTCCGCGCTGTTCAGGCAGGTCGTTTCGATCTGGTCGATGGACGAGTCGATGCCATCGATGGAAGTGACGCAACCGATATCGATGAGGGATTCATCTCGGGGATCGATAGCGTAGAGGTCGGTGCCTTGCGTTTTGAGGCTTCCCGCCATACCGGCGGCACCAAGTGCGCCAAGCACGTCGGCATGCGCTGCCGCGAAGGCCTGCACATCGAAGCCAGCCGCCTGAGCAGCGAAGCAACCCAGCGCCGCGAGGACACCAAGGAAGAGGATAGTGAGAGATTTCATGATTCGCCTTTCAGGAACAAAAAAGCCGCTCGAAAGCGGCAGGGGGTTGGAAACACATCCCGGTCATCCCGGTCTTAGGACACAAAAAAGCCCGCTCAAGGCGGGCTCTTCACTTCGACGATTGCTCGTCAAATCAAAAATAGACGTTTCGCGTTCTTCTTCAGGTTCTCTTTCGCCCACAACGGGCGAAGGTTGGACAAGCACCAAGCGGCCTTTAGAGCCTCGTCTCGCTCATCCGTTATCGAAAAGCTCGACAGAGGCACGATGTGGTCGATGTGCCACTCGCCGAAGTTCTCCCATGACATACCAGGACGAAACTGGCGCTCCAGGTGCTGCATCAGAACAACGATCTCATAGCCTATAAGCTCGACAGTTCGCTTTGACTTACCGCCCTTACCGATGCAGTTGCGAATTGCGTTGCCTATTGTGTTGTGGATGCGGTTCGCGGCAACTGTCATCCTCTTTCTTCTGGACCGCCTAGCAATTTCTCGGGCTCGCTCCGGATTCTTCTCCGCGAATTCCTTCTGCCTCTCGGCGTTGTAGCCCGGATTCCTGTCTAGAAACCTCTTTCTCTTCGCGGCCAACTTATCAGGATTCTTCTCGGACCACCGACGGGACCACTCGGCGGCCATCTCCGGATTCTTTTGCCGATGCTCCCGGTTGATCTGGTTGCAACACGCCATGCAGTGGCAATGAAGGCCGTCGCGCGAATCCTTCTTTCTCTTGAACTCCGTCTTCTCCTTGATCGTCTGGCATCGGGCGCAGGTCTTGACTGGGCTGGCCAGCAACGCATCGAGCGCGCTCGCCTTCTCGGCCTTCTTCGTGGCCTGCGACTTGTGATATCTCTCCAGCGACAAGGCGTTGATCCTGTCCTTGTTCGCCACCATGTAGGCCCGCTCGCAAGCCTTGCAGACGGACTTCTTCCCGTATCGTCCTCTGGAGGCGTTCCCGAAAAGCTGAAGTTCCTTGGTCTCGCTGCACTTCGTGCAGACCCGATGCGCAGGAATAGAATGGCAATCAGCCATGCGACGGTCCTTTCGTCAAGTGGTTAGAGCCGGCGCGGTGTACCACCACCAAGCCGGCTCGCCTATTTTAACGGTTGACCCACCAGTCTGTCTGAAAAGAAAAGCGGTTGTTCAGGGTCTCAGGGTCGACGGACTCGCCGAGCCAGGATGTGATGTGTGCAACTGGTTCGATCGCGTCGCGCATCGCTGCGGCCACCGTGCGGGCCGAATCAGCGCTGCTGGCATAGACGTCTATCTGCAGCGTGAAGCTGTCGATGTCAGGCGTGTCGCCAAGGTAGTTCTCAGGGCTTCCGAACACCCGCTGCCACACGGCATAGGGCTTGGCCACGTTCTGCGGCGCCATACCGAACTGATAGAACCGGATCGGCCCGGTCCCGGTCTTCAGCAAGGCGACAGCTGCGACGCTCGCGGAAACGGCAGGGAATATCGGCGGGTACATCGTCAGCCTTTCGCCTGGCGCTTCAGCGCGCGGTCAAGAGCCTTGTCGTACTGCTCGACGAACACGTCAGCGGTCTTCTGCAAGTTCGCATTGATGGCCGGCACAAAGAACGGGCGAGCCCTCATCTTCTCTGTACCGAACTCGAGCAAGCGCCAGTGCGGTGTCGGGCCGCCCGAACCCTCGTCGGTGTTGTCCTTGGGGATCTTCGCCCCACCGCTGACGCCGACACGAAATCCGAGGTCGCCCGTGCTCTTGTTCAGCCGGCCATTCCATTTCTCCGTGATGTTCTTTGCGATGGACCGGCCCGTCTCGCTGTCGTCGACGGTCTGCGCGTTCTGGCGCGCGGCATCACGGATCACCTGTGCCGCCTTGCGAAGCGCAAACCGACCGCCCTTCTTGGCCATGTCGTACTTGACGGATTGAATCTTGGCGATGACGGAATCCAGCCCGTTCAGTGTCACCTTGACGTCGAAATCAGCCATGGGCGGCCACCAGTTCATCGTGCTCGGCGAACCAGTCCTTGGACCGGCGCGCGTTGCGGTAGTGCTTGAACGTCGGGATGCCGCTGGACCAATGGACCAGTTTGGCGCCTTCATCGTCCTGGCCTTCGTCGATCAGGACGTTCCACTCGGCAGGAATGGCCCCAATCTCCCCGGCGTGGAAGTGCCGGAACTGCAGCATGTCGATCGGGTTGGCCAGCGACATCATCTTGGGCGTGGCAGCGAACCAGGCAGAATGCGCACAATTTATGAGCATTAGCGATGCCCAGTTCTTTCGGTCGTAGTTGCTCTGTTCGCACTCCATCTCCGTCCCGACGTACTTGCGCGCGTGCTGGCTCGTGTAGCCCGGATGCTTGACCACTTGGACCGCATAGGCTGGATCGAACAACGAGTCGAGGTCCGACACATCGCCGAGCATCAGCATGTCGCAGGCGTCCGCGAAGATCGCGTGACCCTTGAACCCTGACAGGTACGGCACCATGAAGCGTGACAGCGTGAAGGTGTTCGATCCCTGCGGAAGACCCATCGCGGCGAGCGGAACGATGCTCACCGGCTTCGAGGCGCGCTTGATGACGCTGTGCGAGAAAACGTGGAAGCCGATTGCCTCCCGAGGGTCGTAGCCGCAGAAGAGACGGATCATGGATTCCTGCTCACAATCCGCATGTCGCGGTGCTTCCGTCCGCCGAGGTGCCACTGCGTCGGCTCTTCCTTGATGTCGACGAAGCCGTGTTCCTTCAGGAACGCGCTCAGCGTCTCCGGCGACCAGCCCCATTTGTGAATCATGTGCGGATTCTTCAAACGGTCATCGCCGAAGACACCCCACATTCCCTGCTGGTCAGGATGCTTGCCCGGCCGCGTGAACCCGTTGACGATGTTCGCGCAGCACTTGATGAGGTTCGGCAGCTCGAGAATCAGGACGCCGCCAGGCTTGAGCAGACGTTTCCATTCTTGCGCAAGCTCGTCACACTCCCAACGGTAGAAATGCTCGAACCCATGGATGCACATCACCTCTTCCGCGCATCCATCGGGCAACGGAACAGACAGCGCGTTGCACAGGATGTCCGGCACCGCGTCGCCGGTCGGCACGATGTCAATGTTCTTGTAGCCCGGCAGGATCTTCGTGCCGCAACAGACGTTAAGTCGCATCAATGATTCCTGTGATGAATTTCCAGCACTGAGCGGATTCGTCCGCCCGCCATTGCCAGTAGGCGCAACGCCTGAGAAAGTCCAGCCTGTTTTCTCTCGTGAATGGCTTGTCCAGCAGCCACTTCGCCGCCCCGTCTATGCATTCGAAAGGCACCCCGGCAATCGCTGCGTCAATCGCCACGTTGCTATGCCGGCAGACCACCAGCGAAGCGCCTTTCAGCAGATCCGCGATCGGCGTCTCGCAGTCGAAAGGAATGCCGAGGTTCAGCACATGCTTTCCGGGCTTCGATCTGTGGATAACGTTTCTGCCGGGAAATCTCTGTCGCAGGTTGCGCAGCTGATTCGCCTCCCAGTGATCCAGGCTTAGATACCTGCGCGCCTTCGGACCCAGCCCGACCAGCACGATAGGCCCGTCTCCGGCGCCTTCCTGCAGTTCGATCCCATGCGCCGCCCACCGCTCCGGCTCGTTCGGCGTGATGCCCAGATACTGAGGAGGATGGTCCGTATCGAGCGACACCTTGAAATAGCCGCCCGTCTTCTTCTTCCCAAAGTAGCCAAGGTCGAACATCACGACGCGGCCACCTCGGGCGACTTGCGCATTCCGCGCCGCGTTGTTGATCTGCCCACCGACCCCGTACACCACCAGCACCGAACCGCGGCGCCGGAAGTTGTCTGTCACCGTGACCGACCAGCCGTCCTTCTTGGCTGCATCGATGATCCCGTCCAGCGTTTCCTTCGAATGGCGCGAGTTGCTCGGGAGCCTCAAAACTTCAAGGCTTCGATCCAGCATTTGCATTGCTCTGCCACCCGTTCAACCGTGATCGCCGATTCCAAGAACTTCGCGCTGACGTGCTGCCGCGTGCTCTGCGGCGCCAGCCAGTCCAGCGCGCGGCCGAGTTCCTCGCCGTCCGTGGCCCAGTATTCGCAGCCGCTGGCCGTCTCTTGATAGCCAGGCTCCGGCATGCCGATGAAAGGCGTTCCGCTCCCGTGAGCGTTCGCCAACTTCACATTCGATTTCCACATCCGCTGCGGATAGCCGGCATGGTTCTTGTCGCGCAGGGCCAAGACCACATCGACGTCGGCCAGGTTGACCGGGTTGATCACGAACTCGGCGCCGATCCGCGCGCATTGCGCCTCGATTGCCTTCCGCCATCCGTCTATGTAGCTTGGAGCGCCTTCGTAGCCGATGCGCTTGATCTCTTTTCGGATCGGGTTCCGCTGCATGCCTGGCCGGTGGTGGTGATAGAGCACCTTGCCGCCGCCCGCGTCCTTGCTCATCCGCTCGTTCGGGTAGATCACAGCGTTAGGCTTCAGCCTAGCGAGGTGCTCCTTGATCCATGCCTTCGATTCCGTTTCGCCCCATGACCCGCACGCCGGCTGTGGGTAGGCGTCGACGACGTCGTAGACCCAAGGCCGACCGCTGGCTCGAATGCTTTGCAGGAGCGCATCCGGCGCCCGCTTGACCACCACGATCACATCGGCCGCCCGGCAATCTGCGAGGCTCGCCATTGGCACCACTGGCGCGCCCATCGCCGCGCCCAGCTGCTCAGCCCTGATCTTGAAAGAGCCCGAGGTTCCCTTCCCCGTGAACAGCAGATTCAAGCCTTCACCCCAAAGCCGACCGTGTCCGTGCGCGCGAAGTAGGGATGCCCGTCGACCTTCACGCTTTCAATCTTCGGGCCTTCGTGAAGCGTCTCGCCGGCCAGCATCACGCGCGACCACCGAACGGCCGGAAAGATGGCCTTCAGCCCCTCGGGCGTCATCCGGAAGTAATCGCTCGGATACGCATGGATCCGCCACATGAACGGCACCGTCACGAAGAGCGTTGCCTGCGGCGCCATAAGCCTTTCAACGTTCGCCGCCAGAAGCCACGGGCGTCGGCTGTGCTCCAGAACGCTCATGCACTCGACGTGGTCGAACAGCCCTAGGCCAGAAGGCAGGCTCTCCTCCAGGTCCAACACCCAATCGACCCCGTCGCCCTCCAGCATGTCGACCCCGACCGCATCGGCGTACCGTGCGCGCCGGTCTTCCTTGTCCTTGTAAACGCGCGACCCGACGATCAGCGTGCGTCCGACCTTGGGCCTAACATGCTCCCGCTCAAACCGGGCGAACGAGGAGTCTGTCGAAGGCTGTGCCGTTTTCAATTTCCGCGATCTCCGCTTGTGCCCATGCCAGTCGGCGGAACATCTCCAGCCGGCCGGCATCCGTGTTGTCCTGCCGGCCTATCCAGTCCTGCATGTGCGATTCGACCTTAATGCCCCACATCAGCGCCTTGATCGCGGCGCCGCTGCCCCATGTCACCACCTCACCAGCGCGCGCCAGGTCTTGCTCGAGCGGAATGGCTGGCCTCGTGCCGGGATGTCGGCGAATCCTACCTACCTGCTGAGCCGCCCAGTCCCGCGGCATCGCCACGCCTGCCGGTCCGATTCCTCGCTGAGGCAGCACGACCCTTTCGCCGCCCTGTCGCCAAGGCTGCAGTTCCACGCCAAGCCGGTCGAACCGATCCGAATCCCCGACCGGGAACCTCCCGGCCGTGTTGTGCATGCCGCGCGCCAGCGAATACCACCGGCTTTCCGCGAAATCATTACCCCATGCCGCGTTTTCCGCGACGATCACCGGCAGCCCGCGCGCTTCGAAAGCCTTTGCCGCTTGGTCGCCGACCCCTATCCGATTCCAAGTTATCAACGCATCCCGATCACCGGGGCACTGCGTCAGGCCCTGCTCTACCTGGTATCCCAGCCTCCGAAGGCCCGAAACAAACGCCGCTCGCCGCTCAGGAACCGTGTAGCGCAGGTTCAGCCAGGCTCGCATGCACCGGCTTTTTTTATGCCTCTGGGGCGGCGTTCTTGTATGGGTGATCGACAGGCAGGTTGCCTTCAAGGCCCCATTGCCATGCAAGGTAACCCTCAATCGTCTGACGGGTCGCGGTATCTACCGCACCGCGCACCACCAGCACTTCTGCGATATCGCCTGTCATCGGGAGTTCGACGACATTCGAAAGGTTCGTGTAGTGCCCGAGGCTCAGGAATTGCGACGCCGTGTCGCTCGTCACTCCGGCTGTCTGGAAAGAGTCCGTCTGCGCGATCAGGTCGCCATTGACGCGCAGGCGAAGGGACGTGGCGGCATAGTCGATCACGCCCGATGCGATGCTCCAATCGCTGAGGCCCGAGGAGGCGCCTTCGACGCCCCCGTAGCTGTCGCCATCCAGACGGCGCCCATCCAGCACCATGGAATTTGCCGAGCCGCCACGATGCATACCAGCCCGCACGAAGTAGCCATTGCTGTTGTCCAGAAGCAAGACCATGCTCTCGCCGGCCGCACGGAACACCGCAAACATCGAGCACCCGCTGGCATTGCGCGCAATATCCGTGCTTCCGCTTCGCAAGTAGCCCTTCTCGGTTGACGAGGCTGGATCCACCTCCCAGACAGGTCGAGAGTTCAGCGTGTTGGCCAGCGCCGCACGGTTTGCGCTAACGCCTTGATTCGGCGTCGCGTTCAGTGCGGTATTTCCCTTATCGACCAGGGTGTCCAGCAACCCGCCGACTAGGACATTGCCCGGGTCGTCAGCGACGTACCACACATGGTCTGCCACCAGTTCAGCCGGCGTCCAGAGACCGGGCTCCGCCGTTACCGTGATGTCCTGGGTGACTGGATCGCTCCAGCCGATGTGATTACGCGCTCTAAATGAAACCGTGTACGTCCCGGCCTCGGCATACGTATGCACAGCATCGACTGTGCTGCTCGTCGATCCGTCGCCCCAATCCCATTCGTAAGCAGCCCCCAGCAGTTGGGCTCCAGGGATCGTCGTGTAGAACCCGCTGGCCGTGCCGTCCGCCGTCACCTGAAGATCATCGGCGATTAGGGATGCAATCAACACAGTCGGCGGCGCGGCGATCCAGCCACCGAAGATGTCCAAAAGCGTCTGCAACTGCAATGCCTGCAGCTTCGATATGCCGCCACCGCCCCCGCCAGAAAAACTCTGCCCGGGGCGCCCCTGCAGGTCAACAAACTTTCCCCATGTACCATCAGGCTCTTCAAACCGGAGGCGCGTCCCGTCCCATTGGTGATCCGGCATAGGACCAATCGGCCCGATGTCGCCATCTCTTCCATCCTTGCCGTCTTTTCCGTTATCCCCGTCTTTGCCTGCGCGCGGCGCTGGTAGTGCAGCAACAGCCGCGGCTACAGCCTCTTGGACAACGATCTGAATGTCTACCTCTTCTGGCTCTGGCTCGGGAAGGAAGTCCTTGACCTCCCCAAACGGATAGCACTTCAGCGCGGAATCAGGCGAGCAATTTATGATCTCGACGCCGGCCGGCTTGTACGCTGCGAACTGCTCCTTGAACCTCTGGAACCTCTTCTCCGTTGGATTCGGGAGGCCGTTTATGTGATCGCCAAAGTAGTGAGATCCAGCCATGTCAAACCCGAGCAAAAGGATGCGTGTCGCGCCTTTCTTGACTGCGATCTGCAGCGCCAACAACCCAGAATTTCCGCCAGAGATCGCCCCTGGAAACTTTTCGACGCCCTTTGGCGGATCGATACAGAGCCCGCAGAATTTCTCGCCGGCAAAGTCCATACCGGACGGGTAGTTCTTCCACCAACGGCGATCCGCGCTGACCAAGACCTCCGCCCACGGCGCAAGCTCGTGCGTGTTCGAAACAGCGATGACGTTCTTCAGCGGCCGAACAGAATCGGCGACCTCTTGGGACATCGACGGTCCAGAGGCAAGAATGGCCCAGGTCGTCATTGCCCGCTATCACTCACGCCAGCCGAGACGGGGATCGTCAGGTACTCCAGCCCTGATTCCTTATCGGCCAAGAAACCATGGGGGTTGTAGATCACGTCCGCCATGTTCCGGCGCACATGCACCAGGCGCATCGCTGCATCCAACCCTTCACGAAACCGAATGATCACACGCGCTGTGATCTGAGACTGCGTCGCCTGGCTCTGGATGAACTCCCGAGCGCTCAGAGGTTCGATCGCCGCCCAGACCGTAGCCACCTCGACCCAGGCCTGCGCGACCGCGCCCGTGTTCTCGTCCTGAATCGCTTCGCCGTTGCTGTCGAGCAGGTTCTGCAGCTGCTCGATCCTGACTCGGTGGCGCAGGCGGCCGGCTTCGATGCTCATGCGACGGTCGACTTTCGCGTTGCAGCCAGGAGGCTAGTCGCGCCAGCGCCTAGAACATGCCCATGCCCCCAATGCGAAGGCACCGCGGCGGCATCCGACCCATCCCGGAACCGGTATTGCTGGCCGATCTCAACCAAAACGGCAGCCATGACAACCGGCTTCACCACCAGGCCATTCGAATCCTCCAGCGGGATCGGATCGCCATTGCTGTCCTCGATCACATTGCCTTCGGCGTCGGTCTCTGGAACATAGGCACGCCAGTCCTGCTTGAGCCAGGAAAGCACGGCGCCGCTCACGGCCGGAATCCAAGTCTCGAGCCACGCATCGTCCGCCGCCGTGTCGGTCCTCAGATGCGCGCGCGCCTGTTCTAGGGTGACAAGATCAGCCATGGTCAGCCCAACTTGATCGGCGCCGCGGGGCCTGCGTCAGCGCCCTTCTGCCCGCGCTCGCCATCCTTGCCTTTTCGAGCAGCGATGATCCAAGCTTCGTCGTTCAATCCCGGTTTGGATTGGCAATCCTTGACGGCAATCCACAGAGAGCCGTCGTTGACCCACGCCTCCCCGGACTTCGCGCGCGTGCCCTCGCGCCAGTAGCCAGCAGGACGGATGCCGCCAGCGGGGTAGCGCAGTTCCTTGGTTCGGCCGATGACGGCTGCCTTCACCGAGATCTCGTGCGATTCCGGCAGATACTCCATTTCGAAAGTCTCGAAGCTGACCCCGTCCACCCCATCGGCTCCGTCTTTGCCGACAACTTTCCCGAGACTCTTGACCTCGCCGTTGGTCATCGTGATCTGAAGCGAGCCGTCGCGGTCGATCATGGCGCCGGCCAGCCCTAGGCCATCGGCGCCCCTTTCTCCCGGCTCGCCATCCTTGCCGTTTGCGCCGTCTTTGCCGGCGGCGCCGTCCTTGGGGGTTGGAATGGCTTTGATGGCGTCGTGCAGCATCGTTTGGGCGGAAGCCTGCATAGCCTTCACAGCATCGTCCAGCAGCGGGCGCACATCATCGACGGACAGGCTCTTTCCGTCCGCACCATCCTTGCCGTTCGAAGGAGTCGGGATCTGCGCCAAGACTTCCTTGACCACAGCATCTTTGTCGATCGGCACCGCGTCTTTACCGTCCCTCGGCACCGGCAGCGCGGCAACCGCCGCGGCGACGGCGCGCTCGACCTCAGCCGGCACGTCAACGGCCTTGGCTAGCTGAGCCTCAAGATCTCCGATGCGCCGCGTCAATGGCGCAACGGCGGCGCGAATCGCCTCGCCCATTGCCTCGCCGAACTTCTCAGGGTCAAACATTCGCGGCCTCCGGTAGTGCGACTTTGCGCATGGCCGAAATGGCCTTGTTGGTAGCTTCCATAGATCGCGCCCAGGCAATCAGCGCCTTGTCGGATTCGCTGAGTTCTGCTGCCGGCGGCTCTGGATCGGTCGGTTCCGGAGGAGCAGGCGCTGGCGCCGGAGGCTGCATAGCCGGATCCCATTCCTTGCGGTCTGCCAGCATGCCTAGCGGGTAGTCTTGCTGCTGGCCCCAGAGGGTTGAGCCACCTGGCGTGGGGGCCAGATTGAAGCGCTGGCGGGCCTCGTCGGGAAGCTTGATCTTGCCGCCCACTAGCTTTGTTTCCACCTCGGCGCGCTTGGCTTCGTCCATGCGCAGCAGCGGCGCGAGGTCAAGCTCTACACTCAGCGGCGCGGCGATCTTCAGCCCCTCGTTCAGGAGCGATTCCATGTGCTCAATGTGAGTCT
>Ga0307412_10001593_pt1 | contig 12493 bp, 14 predicted proteins | sample DK1Cmetagenome_3_FD_203823 | JGI IMG/M metagenome (GOLD analysis project Ga0307412, IMG submission 203823) | Maize rhizosphere microbial communities from greenhouse at UC Davis, California, United States - DK15-C-1 | ecosystem: Host-associated > Plants > Roots > Rhizosphere > Soil | place: USA...
TCACACCCAGGGCAGCCTGTTCAGCGCCATGAAAATGGAAAAGACCATGATTGGCTTGCTGCTGCTGATGATTGTCGCGGTGGCGGCGTTCAACATCATCGCCACGCTGATCATGGTGGTGAACGACAAAGGCGCGGACATCGCGATCCTGCGCACCATCGGCGCCACGCCGCGGCAGATCATGGCGATCTTCATGGTCCAAGGCACCGTGATCGGCGTTGTCGGCACGTTGATCGGTGGTGTGCTGGGAGTGATCGCGGCGCTGAACGTCAGTGAGTTGGTGGGCTGGCTGGAAAGGGTCAGCGGCCAGCATATCTTCAGCTCCGACGTGTATTTCGTCAGCAACCTGCCGTCCGAGCTTCAGCGTGGCGACGTGGTGCTGATCTGTTCTGCCGGGTTCGTCCTCAGCTTTCTCGCCACCGTATACCCGGCCTGGCGCGCGGCGAAGATCGAACCGGCGCAGGCGTTGCGGTATTCCTGATACCTGGGGACGACTTCGACTCTTGTGGCGAGGGATAAATCCCTTGCCACAGGGGGAGGGCGCCGGGCTCAATCCCCCTTTGGCAATTCGATCAGAAACCGCGTCCAGCCATCGGCCGATTCGCAGCGGATTTCCCCTCCGTGGGCACGGACGATCGAGCGAGTAATGGCGAGCCCCAATCCAGCATGTTCGCTGCTGCCTTCCTGGCGGGCCGGGTCGGTGCGGTAGAAGCGGTCGAACAGGCGCGGCAGCAGGTCAGCCGGAATCCCCTCGCCACTGTTTTCCACAATCACACTCACTCTTTGAGCCGCATCGACAATTCGTACGCGCACTTCGCCGTCAGCCGGGGTGAAGCGCAGGGCATTGTCCAGCAGGTTGGAAAGGGCCCGGCGCAACATGTTGCGGTCACCCTCGATCAGGCTCTCCCCGTCGCGACCCAGGCGTACGTTGGCGTCCTCGGCCAGGGGCCCGAAGAAGTCCAGCAACAGGTCCACTTCCTCGGCCAGTTGCAGCGGTTCGCGGTGCAGCGCCAACAATCCATGGTCGGCCTTGGCCAGGTAGAGCATGTCGTTGACCAGTTGCGCCATCCATTGCAGCTCTTCCAGATTGCTGTGCAGGGCTTCGCGATAGTCCTCCAGCGAGCGCTCGCGGGTGAGGGTGACTTGGGTGTGGGTCAGCAGGTTCGACAGCGGTGTGCGCAATTCGTGGGCGATGTCGGCGGAGAACGCGGAGAGCCGCTGAAACGCATCGTCGAGGCGTCCGAGCATGTCATTGATGCTGTGGGCCAATTCCGCCAGTTCGGCGGGCATATGCTCTTCCGGCAGACGGGAATTGAGGGAGCGGGCCGAGACGCTACCGGCGATGGCGCCCATGCGCCGCAAGGGACGCAAGCCCCGCCGGGCTGCCCAAGCGCCGAGCAGGGCGGTGGCCAGTGCCGAGAGGCCGACGGTCAGCCAGATCAGGCGTTGCATGCGCTGCAGGAAATGCTGGTGATGGGTGATGTCCAGCAACAGCGTCAGTTGGGCCGAATCCGGACGGCCGGGGTACAGCGGTGCGCTCAGTGTCCGGTAGTTGTTATCGGCATCGTCGAGCGTAGACAATCCGGTGCGTTCAGGCACTTGGGGCGGGATCCGAATCGAACCATGCCAGCGCTCGCCATCGGCGTCCTTGATGCGCAAGGCAAGGTCCGCCCGTCGACTCAGCTCTTCCTCGAGGCGAACTTGCGGATCATGGCCGTGAGCGTCTTGCAGGGCGCGACGTACGCCGAGCAATTGTGTTTCGAGCAGTTGCTGGTCCAGTTCGACGAAGTGTGCCTCGCTGCCTCGGCTGAACAGCACCCCGGCGAACAACGACACAATGGCGGTGCAGGCGGCGAACAGCAGCGCCAAGCGGTTGCTCAACGACCACCGACGGCTCACAGGCTGCGCTCTTCGAGCACATAGCCCATGCCGCGCACGGTGTGGATCAGCTTGTTGGGAAAGTCATCATCGATCTTGATCCGCAGGCGCCGGATCGCGACTTCGATGACATTGGTGTCGCTGTCGAAATTCATGTCCCAGACTTGCGAGGCAATCAGCGACTTTGGCAGCACCTCGCCCTGGCGCCGCAGTAGCATTTCCAGCAAGGCGAACTCCTTTGCTGTCAAATCGATGCGCCGGCCGCTGCGTTCCACGCGACGGCGGATCAGGTCCAGGCGCAGGTCCGCCAGTTGCAGGCTGGTTTCCTGGGTCGCCGAGCTGCCTCGGCGCAACAGGCTGCGCACCCGGGCCAGCAACTCGGAAAAGGCGAAGGGCTTGACCAGGTAATCATCGGCGCCCAGTTCCAGGCCATGGACGCGATCCTGTACGGCATCGCGCGCCGTCAGGAACAGTACGGGCGTGTCCAGGCCGGCCCCGCGTACGGCTTGCAGAATCTGCCAGCCATCGCGACCCGGCAACATCACATCGAGAATCAGCAGCGCGTATTCGCCGCCCAGGGCCAGTTGCTGGCCAGTGATGCCGTCCGCCACCAGGTCGGCGTTGAACCCGGCCTCGCTCAAGCCTTGGCGCAGATATTGGCCGGTTTTCAGTTGGTCTTCGACGATCAGCAATTTCATGGGCGGCTCAATGCAGGATTGGAACGAGGGCGTTATACCGTGGCGGGCGGGTTCGCGGCACAACCTGACAAAGTTGTAATCAAGCGGTAAGCCGATTGGCAGGCCTGTGACGATAGAGTTTCCCGCACGCTGAATCTGACTGGAGTATGGACATGTTGATGGGAAAACGCTTGATCCTGACCGTTTGCGCACTGGCCCTCAGTACCCCGTCGTGGGCATCGCCGGGCCATTTCGATTTCGGCCAGCCTGCGCCAGCGGCCAAGGCCGGTCGCAGCATTGATGTGGTGATGGGCGACATGACGTTCGATCCCGGTGCGCTGGATCTCAAGGCCGGCGAGACGGTTCGGTTCGTGCTGGTCAATAAAGGCCACCTGCTTCACGAGTTCAACCTGGGCAACGCTGCAATGCATGTTGAACACCAACAGCAAATGCTCAAGATGCAGCAAAGCGGCCAGTTGACGCCGACCGCGATGAAGCCGGGAATGGACCATGCCGCCATGGGCCACGGCAACGCCAGCATGCGCCACGATGACCCCAACAGCGTGCTGGTGGAACCGGGCAAGACCGCCGAACTGACCTGGACCTTCAGCAAGGCCACTCGCCTGGAGTTCGCCTGCAATGTTCCGGGACATTACCAGGCCGGCATGAAGGGCGACCTGACAGTCAGTCAGTAAGCACTCAAAGGCTGCGGCAAAGGCTGATAGAATCCGCTGATTCTTCAGTCAGGTTTCCGTCATGCATCCCGCTGCCGAACATTCGCCGCTGGGCAAATCCAGCGAATACATCGCCACGTACACGCCGTCACTGCTGTTCCCGATTCCGCGCACTGCGAAATGGGCGGAACTGGGCCTGACAGCCGAGACCCTGCCGTACACAGGCGTGGATTTCTGGAACTGTTTCGAATTGTCCTGGCTCTTGCCCTCGGGTAAGCCAGTGGTGGCCATCGGTGAGTTCGCCATACCGGCGGATTCGCCGAACATCATCGAGTCCAAATCCTTCAAGCTGTACCTGAACTCGTTGAACCAGACACCGTTCGCCGATACCGCGAGCCTGGAAGCGACCTTGCGCGAGGATCTTTCGGCGGCGGCCGGCAAGCCTGTGGGCGTACGGATCCGCAGTCTCAAGGACGTGGAAAACGAAGGCATCGTGGCGTTGCCCGGTGCATGCATCGACGAGTTGGATGTCAGCGTCGATTCCTACGAGCATCCGCGCCCGGAACTGCTGCGTTGCGATGATTCGCGCATCGTCGAGGAAAGCCTGCACAGCCATTTGCTCAAATCCAACTGCCCGGTGACGAGCCAGCCGGATTGGGGCAGCGTGGCGGTGGAGTACCGTGGCGCGGCGCTGGATCACGCCAGCCTGCTGGCTTACATCGTCAGCTTCCGCCAGCATTCGGATTTCCATGAGCAGTGCGTCGAGCGGATCTTCCTGGACCTGCAGCGCTTGCTCAAGCCGCAGAAGCTGACGGTTTATGCGCGGTATGTGCGGCGGGGTGGGCTGGATATCAATCCGTATCGCAGCACTGAAGAGGTGCAGTTGCCGAACCATCGACTCGTCCGCCAATAAAACCTTTGCTGGAGGCATAGACTAAAAAGCCCTGCTGGCGATAGCAGGGCTTTTGGCGTTTAAAGGGCTTAGATCCCCATGCTGCCCAAGGTATTGACGATATTGCGCAGCGTTCCGGCGATGGTTGGATGGTCCACTTCAAAACGCTCTACGGCCCGGTTCACGCCGTCGACCAGGTTGTTGTCCTGAAGCCGGTCCTCCAGTTTGATTTCAGCGTCGATCTGCTCCATCAATTGCTTCAGATTTTCGCGCTCTGGTTCAGACAGCGGCGGGTTCTGTTCCAATTGCTCGCGCAAGGTATCGAGTTGGGCTTGCAATTCTTCGCGGCGGGCAGGCATTGGCGTACTCCCTTTATTGATAGGCACTGCCATGGACCGCGACGCTGCGTCAAAAGTCCATGGCGTGCCTTAAGAGTAATCCACACTTGCGCGCCCTGCATGATCCCGGTCAGGGCTTCTCGCCTTTTTGCCTGCGCAGGCTGATGTCGGCCAGGCAGGTGTCCAGTTCGCCCAAGTGATCGATCACCGAATGCACGCCTAGGCTGAACAACTGAACGGTGGCCTTGGCCCGTTTGACCTCCCGTTCCTGTTGGCTCAGGGCCTGCCAATCGGCAGGGGACAGGCCGCACAACGAGCCGCAGGACGCCAGGCCGATGGTCCACAATCCGGCGTTGAGCCCCGACTGCAACAGCTTGGGTTCGCCACTCACCAACACGCAACCTTCCAGTTGTTGGACGTTCAGCGCCATGAGCGCTTGCCAACAGGCATGCGGGGCGGGCCACGGTTGATTTGTTGCAGGAAGTTGCGGCGCCTTGATGGACGCCGGCAGCGAAACCGCCAAGCCATGGCTGACGGCGGGAGGCAACTCATCGAGCCAGGCGCAGGGGATGTCCAGGTGCTGCAAACGTTGCAGGCTTTCCAGTGCGCCGGGTGTCGGATGGGCGTGATCCGCAGGCTTTGCCCCTGGCTGGCGTACACGCGCGCCGAAATCCACCAGGCATCCGCTCAGGCCAAACAGAACTGCGGTAAGGCTGGGAGCGGGGAGGGGCAGGGCTTCGGCGCGCGGCATGGGAACGTCCTTGAAATACCCAGCAGCGTAGCGAGCCCCGATGACAGTCCGGTGACAGTGAAATGAAGCCGGCGATCTGTGGAATGTTCCTACGGCGAGCTTCTCTTTCAATGCTGCCTAACGATGTTTTACGACTTATACTAGCGGCCTTACCGCCTGGGCTCGGCGCCCTTGCCTGAATAATCCAAGGAGTTTTTCCGTATGCGCTGGAGCCATCTTCTCGCTCAGCTGTGTCTATCTGCCAGCGTCCTGCTGGTACCGTTTGCTGCCCAGGCCGCCACGGAAGATGATCCATGGGAAAGCATCAACCGTCCGATCTTCACCTTCAACGACACCATCGATACCTATGCGCTCAAGCCGCTGGCCCAGGGCTACCAGTACGTGACGCCGCAGTTCCTCGAGGACGGCATCCACAATATGTTCCGCAACATCGGCGATGTCGGCAACCTGGCCAACGACGTGCTGCAAGCCAAGCCGGCCGCTGCCGGAGTCGACACGGCCCGATTGATTTTCAACACCACGTTCGGTCTCCTCGGGTTCTTCGACGTGGGCACCAAGATGGGGCTGCAGCGTAACGACGAGGACTTCGGCCAGACACTCGGGTACTGGGGACTGGGCAGCGGGCCGTACTTGATGCTGCCGTTGCTGGGGCCGAGCACCCTGCGTGATGCACCGGCCAAGCTGGTCGACAGCTATGCCACGCCTTACCCTTATATCGACAATGTCTCGGTCCGCAATTCGATCTGGGGCCTTAACATCGTCGACACCCGTGCCAGCCTGCTCTCGGCCGAGAAGCTGGTCAGCGGCGACAAATATGTGTTTATCCGCAATGCCTTCCTGCAAAACCGTGAGTTCAAGGTCAAGGATGGTCAGGTCGAAGACGATTTTTGATTTCGATTCGTCAGTTTAAGAAGGCGGCCCGAAAGGCCGCCTTCTTTGCTTTGGCTTGCGTTTAAAGGCGGATTGATCCTTCCATTGAGTTACGCTTCGCTCGGTTCTTATAACTCTCTGTGCTTTGACAAATAAAGAGCGCGAGCGGCGATTCGCATGAGCTTGAAACGCCCCGCGGATGGGAGTACCGTCTGCGCCTTAGAAGGGCACCTCTGGTGTAATCGTGTGTAGGGCAAAGGCCTGAAGCCGGTACGACAGAGAGGCTAGAAAGCGAATCCAGTAGTGCGCGCCAAGCCCAATGCCGTGCCCGCTACGCCAACCTAATTCTGGCGCCGTTTGCCCACATGCCAAAAACCAGTGCCACGCTGCTGATAATCGATGATGACGAAGTGGTGCGAGCCAGTCTCGCCGCCTACTTGGAAGACAGTGGTTTCAGCGTCTTGCAGGCCAGTAACGGCCAACAGGGTCTTCAGGTATTCGAGCAGGAGAAGCCCGACCTGGTCATCTGCGACCTGCGCATGCCGCAGATGGGCGGACTCGAGCTCATTCGCCAGGTCACCGAGCTGTCGTCGCAGACCCCGGTCATCGTCGTTTCCGGCGCGGGCGTGATGAACGACGCGGTCGAGGCGTTGCGCCTGGGCGCGGCGGATTACCTGATCAAGCCCCTCGAAGACCTTGCCGTGCTTGAGCACTCGGTGCGCCGGGCCCTGGACCGCTCGCGACTGCTGGTGGAAAACCAGCGCTACCGCGAGAAGCTGGAGACCGCCAATCGCGAACTGGAAGCCAGCCTGAACCTGCTGCAGGAAGATCAGAACGCCGGGCGCCAGGTCCAGATGAACATGCTGCCGGTCAGCCCCTGGACGGTCGATGGCTTCCGCTTTGCCCACCAGATCATCCCGTCGTTGTACCTGTCGGGGGATTTTGTCGATTATTTCCGTGTCGATGAACGTCGAGTGGCGTTCTACCTGGCGGATGTTTCCGGGCACGGGGCTTCGTCGGCGTTCGTGACGGTGCTGTTGAAATTCATGACCACGCGCCTGCTGTTCGAGTCCAAGCGCAACGGCACGTTGCCGGAGTTCAAGCCTTCGGAAGTCCTTGGGCATATCAACCGGGGCCTGATCAGTTGTAAGCTGGGCAAACACGTCACGATGGTCGGTGGAGTCATCGACGAGGAGACTGGTTTGTTGACGTATAGCATCGGCGGTCATCTGCCGTTGCCCGTGTTGTATACACCAGACAGTGTGCGTTATCTGGAAGGGCGTGGTTTGCCGGTAGGCCTGTTCAACGAGGCGACCTATGAAGACCACGTATTGGAGCTGCCGCCGACATTCAGCCTGACGCTGATGTCTGATGGCATTCTGGACCTTTTGTCAGAACCTACACTCAAAGAGAAAGAAGCAGCCTTGCCCGAGCGGGTAAGTGCAGCGGGCGGCAGCCTGGAAGGCCTGCGCCAAGTGTTTGGATTAGCCACGCTAGGGGAGATGCCGGATGATATCGCCCTGTTAGTGTTGAGCAGGAACCTTTGATGAGTACTGGTAGAATCCAGTTCGCCGAGCAGGACGGCACCTTTGTCCTGAAGTTTGTCGGTGAAGTGCGCCTGACCTTGTGTTCGGCGCTGGATGCGACAATCGAGAAGATCTTCACCGCGCTGAACTTCAACGCTATCGTGATCGACCTGACCGAAACCCGCAGCATCGACAGCACAACGCTCGGCCTGCTGGCCAAGCTGTCGATCCTGTCGCGGCAAAAAGTCGGCTTGCTGCCGACTGTCGTCACCACCCACAACGACATTACCCGTCTTCTGCAATCGATGGGTTTCGACCAGGTGTTCAACATCGTCGGCGATCCTGTGCCGTGCCCCGAATGCCTGGATGACCTGCCTGATCAGGACCAGTCCGAGGAAGAAGTGCGGATCAAGGTGCTTGAAGCCCACAAGATACTCATGGGGCTGAACGACTCCAATCGCGAAGCGTTCCATGATTTGGTGAGCGCGCTGGAGCGGCCTTGAGCTCTAGGCGTGTGTAGATCGGACTGACGCTTTCGCGAGCAGGCGCGAGGTTCTCAGGCTAAGCCGCATAAAAAAGGGCGAACCCATCAAGGTTCGCCCTTTTGCATGCCTTGCGAATCAGCTTACAGCTTGGCTTGCAGCAACGCCTCCAGCTTCTCCTGGTCCCGGGCGAACTGACGAATACCCTCCGCCAGTTTCTCGGTCGCCATGGCGTCCTCGTTGGACAACCAGCGGAATTGAGCTTCATTGAGGCTCAAGCGCGCTTCCCCGGCTTGGCCAGGCGCCAGTTTGCGCTCCAGCTTGCCTTCGTCGGCGGCGAGTTTTTCCAGCAGCTCAGGGCTGACGGTCAAACGGTCGCAACCGGCCAACTGCTCGATCTGATTGAGGTTGCGGAAGCTTGCACCCATGACCACGGTCTTGTAGTCATTGGCCTTGTAGTAGTTGTAGATGCGCGTCACGGACTGCACGCCCGGATCATCGGCGCCGGTGTAATCGTTGCCGTTGGCCTTTTTGTACCAGTCGTAGATCCGGCCCACGAACGGCGAAATCAGGAACACCCCTGCATCGGCACAGGCCGCGGCCTGGGCGAAGGAGAACAGCAGCGTCAGGTTGCACTGGATGCCTTCGCGCTCCAGTTTCTCGGCGGCGCGGATGCCTTCCCACGTGGAAGCGATCTTGATCAGCACACGCTCCCGGCCAATGCCGGCTTTTTCGTACAGCTCGACCAGGCGATGGGCGCGCTTGAGCATGGCTTCGGTATCGAATGACAGGCGTGCATCCACTTCGGTGGAAATGCGCCCCGGAATCACTTTCAGGATCTCTTGGCCCACCGCGACGCCAAAACGGTCGCTGGCCAGGCCCACGTCGCCCTTGCAGTCCGCCACGCAGGCGTTCAGCAACTCGGCATAACCATGCATCGCCGAAGCCTTGAGCAGCAGGGAAGGGTTGGTGGTGGCGTCGACGGGCTTGATGCGGGCGATGGCTTCGAAGTCGCCAGTATCGGCCACGACGGTGGTGAACTGCTTGAGTTGTTCCAGCTTGGAAGTCATGAGCGTGCTCTGTCCTATGGGTCCGTTGACATTACCCGAGGGCCGGCAGCCACTCAAGGGCGTGAAGAGGTATCGATGGCCCCAGCGGCAACAACCTGAAAACGGCTGTTTGAAAGGCCGGGGCAACTACCGGTAGATACGATGCCAAAACAGCGCGCAGGTTCAAAGCAAGTGATGGTTAACGACCTTCCAGCAACTGCCCCGCCTGATCCAGCAGCGCCAGTGGATCCTTGGCCTTGTGGATATCCACTGACAACAACTGCCGGAACCGCCGCGCGCCCGGGAATCCGGTGCCCAGGCCCAAGACGTGACGGGTGATGTGGTGCATGGCACCGCCATTCGCCAAGTGATCGGCAATATACGGCCGCAGCTTTGCCAAGGCCTCGGCCCGAGTGATGATTGGTGCGGTGCTGCCAAACAACTGCTGATCCACTTCGGCCAGCAGGTATGGATTGTGATAGGCCTCGCGGCCCAGCATGACACCGTCGAAGGTCTGCAAGTGTTCATGGCACGCCTCCAGCGTCTTGATCCCACCGTTGAGCACGATTTCCAGCTCAGGGAAATACGCTTTCAACTGCGCAACCACGTCATAACGCAGCGGCGGAATGTCGCGGTTCTCCTTCGGCGACAACCCCTCGAGAATCGCAATCCGCGCGTGCACGGTAAAACTGTTGCAACCGGCGTCACGCACGGTCCCGACGAACTCGCACAACTGCTCGTAACTGTCGCGGCCATTGATCCCGATCCGATGTTTCACCGTGACCGGAATCGACACCGCATCCCGCATCGCCTTCACGCAATCGGCAACCAATCCTGGATGCCCCATCAGGCAAGCGCCGATCATGTTGTTCTGCACCCGATCGCTAGGGCAGCCGACATTGAGATTGACCTCGTCGTAGCCATGTTCCTGGGCCATCCGGGCGCAAGCGGCCAAGTCACTGGGAACGCTTCCGCCTAGTTGCAGGGCCAGCGGATGTTCGGTTTCGTGGTGGCGCAGGAAGCGTTCGTGATCACCGTTGAGCAACGCGCCGGTGGTGACCATTTCGGTGTAGAGCAGGGCGTGTTTGGAAAGGATGCGTAGGAAGTAGCGACAGTGAGCGTCAGTCCAATCCATCATCGGCGCAACGCTGAAGCGGCGGGACACGGACTGCTGCGAAGTTTCTTGAAGAGGCATGGGAATCTGGAGGCGAATGCGAAGGGCGCACAGTTTATCAGGTATAGGACGGCAGCGAATGCCGTCGGCCCTGGACCGATGAGCGAGGCAGCTCGTTGCCTTACTGCGTCACGCCTATGTTGAAAACGGCCCGACTGCTGATTTCCACCAGGCTCAGCGCTCCGTCGGAGAAGGAGCAGCCAGTGTCCACATAGACAACATTACCGAGGCGCGTGACGGTAGGGACTGTTGAATGTCCGACATAAAGCTCGTGGATGCCTGTGATTGGAGTCCGATCCTGCTGTTCGATCTTGTTCCGGGCATACAAGGCTTGCGCCAAGGCTTGTTGTTGGACCTGCTTCCCGAGTTTGCCGGTAATTGCGTCTTTCGCACCTTGCCAATCATTGTTAGGCCCGATCATCGGCGCTTGGGCATGTACGATCCCAATCGTTTTATTTGCCGATAAATCAATCTCGATAATGAGTGGAAGTGCTTGAAGAGCGTTTAGAAGTTGATCTTGGATGGCCAGGTTCAACTCATAGAGCCAGGCTCCGCCGGTGCGGATGTGCCTGGGTTTGTCTCCGCAGCCGCAGATGCCGTCGATCACCATTTGTTCATGGTTGCCGCGCACGGCATGAAACCAGGGCTTTGCAAGCCAATGCAATACGTTCTCGGAGTCGGGACCACGGTCGATGAGGTCGCCCACGGAAAAAACCCGGTCTATTTCGGTATTGAAATCGAGTTTGTCCAGGGCTGTGGCCAGAAGCTCGAAATGTCCATGGACATCGCCCACGACAAAGTCTCGGCCTTGCTCGTTCGGGGGAAAGGAGGCAGTCCGGTGCATGTTGGGTCTTTCGGCAGGTTTGGCTGGCAAGGAATGTACTTCGGGCGCAGATAACTTATGGTCGAGATTGTATCGGCTGTCCAATGCACTTCTTGAAAACCGTTTCCATGGGGGCGAGCATGCAGTTATAAGCCGCGATGTTTGCGCTGATCCATTCGTCTTTTTCGATACCCCACCAACTGATTTCGAACCCGGCGTTCATGATGAGGTGCTCGAACAGGATGCGCTGGGCGCGGCCGTTGCCTTCGCGGAACGGGTGTATGACGTTGATATCGGAATACGCGTCTGCCACGGCGACTATGAGTTCATCCCGGCTCATTTCCTCGAACCAGTTTGCCGCCGCCATCCGGGCAAATATTTTGTTGGCTTCCTTTTCCATGTATTCGGGTTGGCAAAAGCGAGTGTCTTGCTTGGCCATGCCTACGGTCCGTAATTCTCCCGCCCAGTCGAACAAGTCCGCGAACAATGCGTGATGGATATCCTGGAGGTAAGCCAGGCTGTAAGGGGGAGGGCTGAATTCGACATTACTCGCCGCGATGGCCGAGAGCTGTTGTTCGGCTTCGCCCAGGGTGGACTCATCACGGATGTTGAGTTTATTGCGCAGGACCGTGGAGCCGGGATAACAGTAGGCGTCCTCGCCGACGCCATATTTGTCGGGCATCAGGCTCGGGTCTTGGTGAAGGTTTTCAAGACGTCTTCACGGGAAGGCAGCTTGCGTTCGCCGTCCTCGATAGACACTTTGAAACCTTCCAGGCGCAGGCTGGCTGTGTAGTTCGACCTGCGCGTCCTGGCCGCGTAGGCCTTCTTTGTTTCAAGGCTGACAGTGCCCATGGTATGGGACCTCGAATCGTGTGAATGAGCGGATTATAGCCCATCGCGTTGCCGATAAACCCATCAGTGACCATCCGTTCGTTGGCTGGATTGATCAACGGCGCTTGCATCGCGGTCAATCTCCAAATACTGTCTATGCATCCAGTATTCGAGATTCTTCCATGGAGCTGATCGCCAAGCTCGGCATTCTTGCCGACGCCGCCAAATATGACGCGTCCTGCGCCAGCAGTGGTGCCCCAAAGCGTAGTTCGCGTGGTCGGGACGGGCTTGGAGCCACGGATGGCATGGGTATCTGCCACAGCTACACGCCGGATGGGCGTTGTGTATCGCTGCTGAAGGTGTTGTTGACCAATTTCTGCCTGTATGACTGCCAGTACTGCGTCAACCGCCGATCGAGCAATGTGCCGAGGGCGCGTTTCACACCGGAAGAAGTGGTGCGATTGACCTTGGATTTCTACCGTCGTAACTGCATCAGCGGCCTGTTCCTGAGCTCCGGCATTATTCGCT
>Ga0307412_10001594_pt1 | contig 12490 bp, 10 predicted proteins | sample DK1Cmetagenome_3_FD_203823 | JGI IMG/M metagenome (GOLD analysis project Ga0307412, IMG submission 203823) | Maize rhizosphere microbial communities from greenhouse at UC Davis, California, United States - DK15-C-1 | ecosystem: Host-associated > Plants > Roots > Rhizosphere > Soil | place: USA...
TGCCGGGCTTTTCGGCCCCACCATCGGCGTGAAGCTCTCGGACGAGGACCGTGTGATGCTGGAATCCTCTGAACGGACTGTCCCCTTCGGTCCGGCAGACCGCCCCATGGCCGGCTACTCCGGGCTTCCCGAGGTGTGGAACGAGGAGGGCGACGGCGACGACGCCCGGGCCAAGGCCTGGGTCACCAAGGCCTACGAATTCGTGTCCACGCTCCCGGCGAAGGAACCCAAGGCCCGGGCGCCGAAGACCGCCGGGAAGTAGCTGCGCAGCCGCGTCTCAAGCCCCCTTGTTTACTGCCGGTTGCGGCGTAGGGTTTTCCCATGCAACCGATTCGGGCCATCCTGCTACCCGGTGCCGTCCTGCCCGCAGACCTGGCCTACTCGGCCCTCATCGAGGCCCTCGGGCCCGGCGTGGAGGCGGTCGCCAAAGACCTCGAGCTCTACACGGACGATGCACTACCCGCGGACTGGACCCTGGACACGGAGGTTGCTGGTGTCCTGCGCGAGGCGGACGCGCGGGGCTGGGACACGTTCCACCTGGCGGGCTACTCAGGGGGCGGCTCCGTAGCGCTGGCTGTGGCCGCCAAACACCCCGAAAGGCTACAAAGCCTGGCCCTGCTCGAGCCGGCCTGGGCGGGGAACTGGGACTGGAGCCCGGCCTACGCCGAGCACCGGAAGGGGTACAGGCAGCTTGAATCCCTCCCTCCCGAGCAGTTCCTGCCCGCCTTCATGCGGCTGGGAGTGAGGCCCGACGTCGTCCTTCCGCCGCCGGAGCCCGGTCCCCCGCCGCCGTGGATGGCCAAGCGTCCAGCGGGCATCAAAGCGTTCCTCAGGAACTTCGACAACTACGACCTGGACAGGTCCCGGCTGGCCGCCTTCAGCCACCCGGTGTTCTTTGCCCTCGGCGGCCTGAGCCATCCGGATGACTACGGTGACACTGCAGCCAGGCTTGCCCGGGTCTTCTTCCCGGACTTCCACCTTGAGGTCTTCCCCCGGCGCCACCACTTCGACCCGCCGCACCGCATCGAGCCGCAGCGGCTCGCCGACGGGCTCCGGCGGCACTGGGAGTTGGCCGAGGCGGAAACCGGTGGACGGCACGTGGCCGCGGAATCCCGGACCGGGTAAGTCGGCGCCCCAGCCGGCATGCCAGCCGCCGGGGATCTGAGGGTCAGCCGGCGCTGGGTCCCTGGATGTTGTGCTGCCTGCCGTGACGGGCGAAGTAGGCGTAAACCATCAGGGTGATCCCGGCGAGGATCATGACCGCGGGGACGGCGAAGTCCAGGGGGATGAGCTGCGCCATCGACTGCAGCGCGAAAATCACTCCCAGCACTGCAAGGACTGCAGCCGGAATCAGGGGCCACTTCATGCGCTCCACGCGGTCGGCAGTCCGGACCGGGACGAGGGACAGCGCACCGAAAGTGGCCGCCAGCCCCAGGAACAGGACGGCCGCGACGGGGGTACCCTGCAGCTGCTGCGGGATGGTCACGATCAGTGCCAGTGTCAGCATCACCCCGCACGGGATCAGGGCCCACCAATTACCGCGTTCCCGAAGGTAAACGGCTGCGAATCCCCCAGCCATGAAGAGGAACAGGAGGGCGCCGGCCGCGCTGTTCCCGGTGAACTGCGTGGCGGTGGCGACGGCCGCCAGGCCCAGGAACACCGAACCGGGGATGGCCGCCCACCAGTTCTCCCGGCGTCGGGCGAACAGGGACAGGAACAACACCCCGGCGCCGGCGAAGACCAGCGGCGCCAGGAGGGCGGCACTCTCCACCACACCCAGCCGGTCGAGGAGCCACAGCACACCCACCACCATCAGGACGATGCCTCCGACGATGCTTGTGTTTGCCGATTTCACCCTGTGCCTCCCGGAGTCCGGCAGGCGGCCGTGCGCCGCCCTTCTTCTCTCAGGCTAGGGGCGGCGCCGGAACCTGAAGTAGGGTCAAAAGCCCCCGTCTTCGTCGGCCGGATGCTACTGAACTGCGACGCACCCGTGCTGTCAGCCGGGCTGCCCAGGGCTCGTGGCGGTGCCCAGGATGTGGGCCAGAGGCGGGTTCAGCTGCTGCACCACGAACCTGAACCGCTCGTTGTCCTGGACCGTGAAACCTGCTGCGGTGATGGCCTGCAGCGTGTCCCGGTTGAGGTGGCACCCGCCCATGAAACGCCGCCAGACGGGCGTGATCAGGTCTTCCACTGCTGCAAGGAAAGGGCGGTCGGAACGGACGTGTTCGTAGTAGGCAAGAGTTCCGCCGGGCCGCAGGACGCGCCGGATTTCCGCGAGAACGGCGGCCTGGTCCTCAACACTGCACAGAACGAGGCTCGCAGCCACGGCGTCCGCGCTTCCGCTTTCGGCAGGGATGTGCTCCGCTGCAGCCGAGACCACAGTCACGGGGACACTGGCATTGGCGGCCCGTTCCAGGGCCAGGCTCCTCAGATAGTCGTCGGGTTCCAGCGCCAGGACGTGGGTGACAGCGGGCGGGTAGAGCGCAAACGAGGATCCAGTCCCCGCACCGATTTCGATGACTGAACCGTGCAGGCCTGCCAGCATGCGCCGGCGGTGCTCAGTTGCCCCGCGGCGGTCCATCCCTTCCACCCCGCGTGCGAAGGCGCGCGCAAAGCAGGGGTGCTGAAGTCGCTCCATCCCATGTTCCACTGACCACTCCTTTCCCGGTTGCCCACCATTATTCGCCTGGGATGGGCCAAATGGACTCCCCCGGCGCTTTGTGAGAAGCTTCACAGGTTTTGTGTGGTGCGCGCCACGACATCCACCGGCGGCGCGGAAGCACCGCCCGCATCTGACACGCTCTTTATGGAGGGAACCCACACTTATGAGCGATGCCTTATCAGCCATCAATAACGTGATCTGGAGCGACTGGCTCGTCTATCTCTGCCTCGCTACCGGCGTCTACTTCTCCGTCCGGACACGCTTCCTGCAGGTCCGCCACGTCAAGGGAATGGTCCAGCAGCTCCTCCACGGTGAGAAGTCCGCCTCGGGCGTTTCCTCGTTCCAGGCCCTGGCCATGTCCCTGTCCGGGCGCGTCGGCACCGGCAACGTCGCCGGCGTCGCCACCGCCATTGCCTTCGGCGGACCGGGCGCCCTGTTCTGGATGTGGACCGTCGCCTTCCTGGGCGCGTCCACGTCGTTCGTCGAATCAACCCTCGGCCAGATGTACAAGACCCGCGACCCGCTGACCGGCGAGTACCGCGGCGGCCCGGCCTACTACTTCTCCCGCGCCTTCGCCCACACCAAGGGCGCGGGCTTCTTCAAGGTTTACGGCTACGTCTTCGCCGCCGTGACCGTCCTTGCCTGCGGGGTCCTGATGCCGGGCGTCCAGACCAACTCCATGGCCACCGCCATCAGCGGCGCCTGGACCATCCCGTCGTGGGTCGTTGCCGTCGGTTCCGTCATCCTCCTGGCACTCGTCGTGATGGGCGGCGTAAAGCGCATCGCCAGCGTGGCATCGTTCGTGGTGCCGTTCATGGCCGCCGGCTACATCCTGCTCGCACTGATCGTCGTCGTCATCAACGCCGCCCAGCTGCCGGAAATCCTCTCGCTGGTGTTCCGCAGCGCCTTCGGCATGGACTCCGCCCTCGGCGCCATCATCGGCCTGGCCGTCATGTGGGGCGTCAAGCGCGGCGTCTACTCGAACGAGGCCGGCCAGGGCACGGGCCCGCACGCGGCCGCTGCCGCCGAGGTCTCGCACCCGGCAAAGCAGGGCCTGGTCCAGGCCTTCGCGGTGTACATCGACACGCTGTTTGTCTGCTCGGCCACCGGCTTCCTGATCCTCTCCACCGGCGCCTACCGCGTCTTCTCCGGCGGCAGCGAAGACGGCGAGGTCCTCGCCGAGGGCGGGCTGCTCTCGGCGAGCGCCGTCGTCGGGCCGCAATATGTGCAGGCCGGTTTCGATTCCGTCTTCCCCGGCGTGGGTGCCGCGTTCATCGCGATCACGCTGGTCTTCTTCTGCCTGACCACCGTCATCGCCTACTACTACATGGCCGAGACCAACCTGCGCTTCCTCCTGGGCAGCTCGTCGGCCAAGATGATTCCGGGCCTGCGGACCAGCCTCGGCCGCGCGACCACCGTCGCGCTGCAGGTGGCCATCCTTGTCGCTGCCGCCTACGGCTGCGTGAACACGGCCGCCGACGCATGGGTGATGGGCGATATCGGCGTCGGGCTCATGGCCTGGCTGAACATCGTCGGCATCCTGGTCCTGCAGAAGCCCGCCTTCAAGGCGCTCAAGGACTTTGAGCGGCAGCAGAAGCTCGGCCTCGACCCCGTCTTCGACCCGCGGCCCCTCGGCATCACCGGGGCCACCTTCTGGGAGTCCTACAAGGCGGCCGAGCGCGAGAAGGAATCCGCGCGCAGCTAGCGCACCAGCCGATATGCAGCAGGCCGTGTGCCGCGTCCACGCGCGGTGCACGGCCTGCTGCGTTGGTGGCGGCTGGTCCAGCACAGGCTTGTCCAACAAACGCGTAGCACTTGTTAGGCTGGAATCCCCGGATCCACCATGAAAAGCGAGGCAAACGTGCATCAGGACGCCGCCCGGTTCCTGTCCCAGCCGGTGGCCGCCCAGCCCGGCTCGCCGCTCCGCGTTGCCGTCTACTCGCGCATCGCCGAAGCCATCCGCAACGGCCTCCTCACGCCCGGCTCCATGATTCCCACCGAAACCGAACTCGGCACCGACATGAAGGTCAGCCGCACGGTTGTCCGTGAAGCCCTCATGCTCCTCGAGGAGGACGGCCTGATCAGGGCGCGGCGCGGCGTCGGACGCTTCGTCTCGGACACCCTCCCCCGCATCGGCATCGAACGGATCCGTCCGTTCGAGGAGGTCCTGGGCAGCCCCGGCCAGCAGATCGAGGTCAAACGCGTGCAGGTGGTCCGGCAGGAGGCCTCCGAGTTCGTCGCCCCCGGCATCGGCGTCGAGCCCGGCACCGAATGCTGGCTCTGGGAATCCGTCCTCCTCCGCGACGGCGAAGCCATCGCCCATCTGCAGGAAAACGTCACCGCCCAGCCGGTCAGCCTCGGCAAGGGCCCGGCCGCACCCCTTGCGATAGAGGACGACGGCGGCGCGACCCTGCTTGCCGCGCTCACCGCCCAGTTGGGCCGGGTTCCGGGTCCGGGCGAGTGCCAGATCAGCCTCAGCCAGGTGGGTCCCAGCCGCGCCAAGCTGCTGGACCTCCGCGGCTCGGACCCGGTCCTGGTCCTCACCCAGTACGTCCGCCAGAACAACCGGCCCTTCTACCTGGCCAAGTGCCTGATCGCTGCCCGGGCGGGGCATCTGTCGATCATGCAGTCGTTCCCGTCCTGAATGACGGCCAGCCTGCCCGGATCGTCAAATGCAGTGCACGGAGAATCAAGTGGGCGGGAGGCCGGCAATCTAGTGTTGTGACCCAACGCACCTTTTAGGGACTGAGGTTATGGACAACACAGCTGACCTTCTTCTGATCAACGGTGTCATCGACACTTTGGGCGATGATCATGCCACCGTCGGGTCACTTGCCGTCAAAGGCGGGAAAGTCCTGGCCGTCGGCGCGCCTGCTGAAGCTGCGGCTGGACCGGGCACTGAGGTCATCGACCTGGACGGCGCCTATGTCATGCCAGGACTATTGGACGTCCACAATCACCACATGCTGGCCGGTCAGATGGACTTGTTTGAACTTAACGAGGCGCCCACCAAGTCGCTGGCTGATCTCCTCACAGCGGTGGCGGAGTACGCAAGGCATCTGGGCCCGGATGAGTGGGTAATCGGCGGAAGCTGGGGTTCAGGCCTCCTCGCCGAACTCAACTCCATGGAAACCCTGGCCCGCTTTGATGCAGCGACCGGCGGACGGCCCGCCATCCTGAAGGACGACAGCAAACACAACAGGTGGGTCAATACCCGCGCTTTGGCACTCGCTGGGATTGACGACCGCACCCCGGATCCCGAGGGCGGCCACATCATGCGGGACCCGTCCGGGCGTATCACCGGTGTCCTCATCGAGGCCGGAGGCGTCCTTGTGGAACAGACGGTGGCGCGGTTGCAGCCGCAGTCCACCCGTGACCTGGCCAGGGCCGCAGCGCGCGGGATCGAAATCCTTCATTCCTTCGGCGTTACGGGGTTCCAGGATGCGGCGTCATCCCTCCAGTTGCTGCAGGCCCTGAAAGAGCTCGACAACTCCGGAGAACTCGCCGCCTGGGTGGTGACCTCGATGCAGGCCAATGACTTCATTTTCGGCACCACACCACTTGGCGAGGGCATCATCTCCCACCGCGAGGACACACGGTCCGAACACCACCGGCCGGACTTCATCAAGATCTTCCTTGACGGGGTGCCGCCGGCGGGGACAGCGGCGTTCATTGAACCCTATCTGTCCGGCATCGGCTTCCCGGAGTGTCACTGCGGCGGGACCACCATGCCCGCAGCGGAACTTGAGCGCTGGCTCATGGGCACAGCGGAGCGTGGCATCTCCGCGAAGATCCACTGCACCGGGGACGCATCCGTCCGGCTCGTGCTGGATACCGTGGCCAAGGTCCGCGCAGCAGGACACACGAAGCCGAAGTACCACATCGCCCACGGCCAGTTCGTCCAGGATCAGGACATCCCCCGGTTTGTCGAACTTGATGTCACCGCCGACATCTCTCCCTCCTTGTGGTTCCCGGGCGTCATCTCCGAGGCCATTGCCACAGTGCTCCCGGCGGAAAGGGCTTCGAAAATGCAGCCCAACCGCTCCCTGTTGGACTCCGGAGCCCGCATCGCCGGCGGCTCGGACTGGCCGGTCAGTGTGTCGCCCAACGCCTGGGAAGGGATCTACGGCCTGGTAACCAGGCGGGACCCAACGGGACAGTTCCCGGGAACGCTCTGGCCTGAACAGGCCATTTCGCTCCCGGAAGCCATCCGGGTCTACACCACAAACTCCGCCGAGGCGATGGGGCTGGATGATGTCACCGGCTCCCTGGTCCCGGGGAAGTCAGCAGACTTCATCGTCCTGAGTGATAATCCGCACGGGATCGACATCGAACAAATCCCGCACATCAGAACCCGCCAGACCTGGTTCGCGGGGCGCAAGGTCTTCGACGCAGAGTCTGCAGACCCCGCAGCGACCCCGGCCGAAGGACGCACAACTCAGCGCTCCTGATGGCTTCCTAGTAATCCCTGCTCCTCCTCACAGACCCAGCAGCGTTCACCACCCCCTTTTTCCGCCGACGGGCGGCCTTTGCCGCTGCGTCCTGCCCGAAAGACGATAACCATGACCACCACCGCACCAGCTGCTCCGGCAGCCGTCTCCCCGGATAAGGGGACGTATACCTACATCGCTGTTTTCAGTGCAGTCCTGTACACCGTCCTGCTGATTGCGCCCGTCATCGCGGGCAAGCTGATCGAGCAGTTCAATCTTTCCCCGGTCCAGGTAGGAACGCTCTTCTCGCTGGAACTCGGGGCCTTCAGCCTGGCAACCGTCCCGGCCTATCTGTGGCTCCGGCGCATGAACCTGCGGACGGCGAGCTATATCTTCACCGCGATTGTCATTGCAGGCAACGTGGTCTCCGGTTTCGTAGACGACTTTGGCCTCCTGATGATCGCCCGGGTGGTCACCAGCCTTGCGGCAGGCTCCATCACGGTGATCATCCTGACCCTCAGCGGCAAGACCGCCAACCCCAGCCGCGCATTCGGAATCTTCGTTGTTTTCCAACTGGCCATGGGCGCGCTGATCCTGGCGGTCTTCCCGTCACTGTTCGCAGCAGCGGCTGTTTCAGCGATCTACTGGACTCTTGCCGGGCTCGCAGTGCTGTGCCTCCTGGTAGTCAACCGCATCGACGGCGAAGTGTTGCGCACCGCGGGCCCCGCTGCTGCTGAGGCACCGGCCCGGGTTCCGGTTTTCAAGGCAGTTGCGGGAATGGCAGCGGTGCTGCTCTTCTACATCGCGCTCAGCGGTGTCTGGTCATTCATCGCCCAGATCTCTGCAGGATCCGGGATCGATCTTTCCGCCAGCAGCCTTGTCCTTTCCGTGGCTACTGTCGCCGGGATACTCTCCGCCCTCGTTGCCACAGCCCTCGGTGACACGCCGCACCGGAAGCTATACCTCGCGGCAGGTTATGCAGGCATGGCGGTCAGCATCTTGTTGCTCCTCGGCTCACCGGCCCTGATCCAATTCGCCGCCGCCGCCGTGATCTTCAAGTTCGCCTGGACCTTCATCCTGCCGTACCTGCTGTCAACGTTGTCCTCGCTCTCGAGCGGCGGACACCTGATGAACACCACCAACCTGATGATCGGCGCCGGTTTCTCCATCGGCCCGATTGTCAGCGGGGCTCTAATCCAGTCAAGCGGGGGTTCATTCACGGGCATGCTTGTCTTCGCCCTCGCCGGTGTGCTGGCGTCATGCGTCCTCGTCCTCATAGCCCAGCGCCGGTAGCCGGCCCGGTCCCAGTCCCGGACACGGCCCGGAGTTTTTGTCCAGATATGGCGAGCTGAACGGCCTGCAAGTCGCCATATCTGGACGAAAACTCTGTGGTGGGGCGGCGTCAGGCGGCGGACTCTGCTGTGGTGAGCGCCGTCGTCGTGGTTTCAACAGGCTCAACCATCGAAAAGTGACCAAGCAGCGTCTCAACCAGGTGCGGTGCGAAGTCCTCTTCCAGCGACAGCACCACGCGGCACCGCGCGCCCCGCACCTCCGGGTAGCCGGCGTACAGCCCGCGCATGTCGCAGACCGTCTGCCCGCGGGAGGGTCCGGTGGAGGTGTCGACGGCGGCACGCACCACCGGCGCCACCGCCGCCTGCACAGCGCCAACGGCGAGCGCCGCGGCCAGGGGATCGTGCATCGCGGAGCAGGGCCGGCCGTAGATGCCCTCGTAGAAGCGGAAGTAGTAGCCCAGCATCTCCCCCAGCGCCCGCGGCACCGGCGCCGAAGAGGCCAGCAGTTCCTGCCGGTGGTGCTCCTCCAGGACGGACGCCATGGTCACGTCCAGCGGCACCAGCGTGATGTCCCAGTCTGCGGCGAGCACCAGGGCGGCGGCTTCGGGGTCGTTCCAGATATTGGCCTCGGCAACGGGCGTGATGTTGCCGGGCGCCAGCGCGGCCCCGCCCATCACCGTCACGGAGTGCACCAGGGAAGGCAGCGCGGGCTCCAGCCGCAGGGCCTCGGCGAGGTTGGTCAGCGGCCCGATCGCCAGGACCCGCAGCGTCCCGGGATACGTCCGGGCCAGCCGCACCAGCATCTCCGCCGCGGACTCCTCAACCAACGCAGCGGAGGAAGGGGCAAGCGAAACCTCCCCGATGCCGTTCTCCCCGTGCACCCACGGCGCCCCTCCCCCGAAGGAACCGGCCAGCGGATCGTGGGCACCCAAGGCAACGGGAATGTCCGCGGCGCCGGCGAGCTGGAGCAGGCCCAGGGTGTTGCGAGCCCCGACGGCGGCACTGACGTTGCCGCTGACGGCCCCGATCCCCACCAGGTCGGCGGCGGGGGCGGCGAGCAGGTAGGCGAGGGCGAGGGCATCGTCGATCCCGGTGTCGCAGTCCAGGTAGAACGGGAAGGTGGCAGTCATGGGTCTTCTTTCAGGGTCGGTGAAGGGAATGGCGATCAGACGGTCTCGCCCTTGGGGGCGGCGACGAAGAGGCTGACGATGAACGCGGCGGCCGTGATGCCCACCGAGATCCAGAGGGCGATGGCGTACCCGGCGGACGTGGACGGGGCGGCGAAGGGCGCTACGAGCACGACGCCGAGGCTCGCCCCGATGCCGAAGGAGGCGCCGTTGATGCCGGGCAGCGCGGCCGGGGCCTCCTTGGGCGAGAGCAGCACCGAGAGCCCGTTGATGGCGGTAAGGAAGAAACCGTTGTAGAAGATGCCGAGGGCCGCGACGGCCACGAGCACCGCCACCTGGCTTTCCGAGAAGGCGGCCGCGGCGATGGCGCAGGCGAGGCTCAGGCCGGTTCCGGCGCGCAGGGTTTTGATCCAGCCGCGGCGGTCGGCCAGCCAGCCGGCGAGCGGCGCGGCGAACACGCCGATCAGCGCGGCGGGGGTGAGGAACAGCAGGGCCGAGACGGACGCCGAAAGCCCGAAGCCGCCGTCGGGATCCTGGCTGAACAGCACCACGGTGAAGTTGATGATCGCGAAGATGCCGGCGAGCGTCAGGACGGTGGTGGCGATGACCGGCCACACCTGGCGGGAGCGGAGGTGGTGGACGGCGATGAGCGGGTGGCTGCGCCGCTTTTCGATGAACCAGAACGCGGCGAAGGACGCGATGGTGGCGGCCAGCAGCGCCAGGGTGCCCGGCGCCGTCCAGCCCGCGGCGGATCCGCCGGAGACGAAGTACGTGGTGAACACGAGGAACAGCGAGAGCGAGCCGGCGCCCCACCAGTCCATGGCGCCGCGGATGCCGCTCGGACGCCCGGCCGGAACGATGCGGATGATGCAGGCGGCGGCGATGGCGGTCAGGACCAGGACGACGACGAAGATGGAGCGGAAGCCGAGCGTCTCGGCCATGAGCCCGCCCACGTAGCCGTCCACGCCGCCCACTCCCCCGTTGATGGCGGCGATGATGCCCACAGAGGTGCCGAACACCTTCGCCTGCAGGTTCTCGCTGAGGACGATGTAGGCCAGGGCGAAGACCGCGCTGGAGACGCCCTGCAGGAACCGGCCGGTGATGAGCAGTTCCAGCGTGGGCGCGGTGATGCAGAGGATGGTGCCGGCGCCCATGATGCCGAGGACCAGCAGCAGGGCGGCACGGCGGCCGATGAAGTCGCTCCACCGGCCGATCACCGGCCCGGCGATGGCGCCGGCCAGGAAGAACATGGACTGCACCGGTGCCGCGGCGTCGGCGTTTCGGCCGAAGCTGGCCGCGATCTGCGGCAGCGCGGGGGTGACCATGCTGGCGTTGAGCTGGAAGGACAGCACGCCGAGCAGCAGGGTGGAGATCAGCAGGGCGGCGCGGCGGCCGGAGAATTTGGCGTCGCCGTCGGGAAAGACGACGGCGGATGCGGCATCCGCGGGAGGTGCAGCGGCCGCCGGGGCTGGGGTGTTCACATCAAACTCCTTTGTTCGAGCAGGGGTTCTTGCATCCTTTGTCGGCAAGATTTCGAGTTGTTATACAACCATGTATGACCAACAAGTACAACCCATGCCGTACACTGAATTTTGTTCCTGCCGCTCCCGGCACCCCTCCGAAAGAGACTTTCCATGAGCAATCGACTTCCTGCCGTCACCGTGGTCGGCAGCATCAACCTGGACCTGATCGCCACCGCCGAGAGGCTTCCCACCGCCGGTGAAACCATCGGCGGCGGCGTGCTCTCCGAGCAGCCCGGCGGCAAGGGAGCCAACCAGGCCGCAGCCGTCGCCCGGCTCGGCGGCACGGCCCGCATGGTCGGCGCGGTGGGCAAGGACGCGCAGGGCCAGCGGATGCTGGACGCCCTGGCGGGTGCCGGCGTCGACACCGGCGATGTGGCAGTCCTCCCCGGGGCAACCGGCACCGCGCTGATCGTGGTGGACAGCGACGGCGAAAACCAGATTGTGGTGTGCCCGGGCGCCAACTCGCAGGTCTCGGTGGACGCCGTGGAGTTCGGCCCGGACGAGACGGTGCTCTGCCAGCTGGAGGTGGGCCTGCCCGTGGTGCTGGAGGCGGCCCGGAAGACGCAGGGCGTCTTTGTGCTGAACGCGGCACCGGCCATGGACCTGCCGGCGGAACTGCTGGAGCGCTGCGACCTGGTGATCGTCAACGAGAGCGAGTACGCCCTCATTCCCGCCCTTGCCGGCGCGAAGCTGGTGGCGGTGACGTACGGCGGCGAGGGGTCCGCCATGTTTGAACGCGGCCGGAAAGTTGCCGAGGCTCCGGCCGCCGCCGCGACCGTGGTGAACACCGTTGGCGCGGGCGACGCGTTCTGCGCGGCCCTGGTGCTGGCGCTCGGATCCGGGCTGGACTACGCGGCGGCGCTTGCCGTTGCCAACGCCGTGGGTGCGGACGCCGTGGGCGACCCGTCGTCCCAGCCGGCGCTGGCCCCGCTGGCCTCGTACGTGGCGCGGGTTTCGCCGGCGGACGTGGCCGGACAATGAGCCTGACGTTCCGGCCGGCCGCCCCGGCGGATTACGACGACGTCCGGCGGGTCACGCGGGATGCCTACCTTTCCGCCGGGCACTTCGCGGCCGACCACCCGTACATGGGCGTGCTCGAGGACGTGGAACACCGGGCCGAGCATGCCGAGGTGTGGGTGGCCGAGAAGTCCGACTCTGTGGTCGCGGCGGTAACGCTGACCTTCGCCGGCCAGCCCTACAGCGAGATCGCGGTAGACGGCGAGCTGGAGTTCCGCATGCTCGCCGTGGACCCTGCGATCCAAGGCGGCGGAGTAGGGCGGGCAGTGGTGCGCCGCGTCATCGAGCATGCCCGGTCATTGCCCGAGATCGGCGCCATCAGCATCACCAGCGCCACGTTCATGGAGCGCGCCCACGCCCTGTACGAGTCCCTGGGTTTCCGCCGTGTCCCGGAGCGGGACTGGTACGTACCGGGCGAAGACGTGCTGCTGTGGGTGTT
>Ga0307412_10001596_pt1 | contig 12488 bp, 11 predicted proteins | sample DK1Cmetagenome_3_FD_203823 | JGI IMG/M metagenome (GOLD analysis project Ga0307412, IMG submission 203823) | Maize rhizosphere microbial communities from greenhouse at UC Davis, California, United States - DK15-C-1 | ecosystem: Host-associated > Plants > Roots > Rhizosphere > Soil | place: USA...
TTCCACGGTTTCGCCGGTGTCCGTTCGTCGAGCGGGAACGACGGCGGAAGCCAGCCGGCGGGTGAGCCGTAGCCCAGGACGGTGGGGCTGCTGGCGGTGACGATCTTCGGCACCCCGATTTCCGTCGCCGCGCTGATGACGGCGAAGGCGAGCCGGGTGTTCGTGCTGAAAATGACGTCCTCCGGCGCGCTGAAAGGTACGGCGATGGCTGCCAGGTGGATGACGGCGTCGGGCTTGGTTTCCCGGAGCAGGCGCTGGGCCTCACCGGGTGCCAGGAGGTCCGCGGTTTCCTGGACGGCGCCGGCCGGCAGCTGGCCGGCGGGCACGGCGTCGCGGTCCACGGAGATGACGTGGTGGCCGGCTTCGGCGAGCCCCGCCACCACGCTGCGTCCCAGCCGGCCGGAGCCGCCGGTCACAAAGATCCTGCTCATGGTTGTTTCCTAACGTTCAGGGCAGGGGCTAGGCGCCGCGGCGGAGGTCGACGCCGAGGTCCAGGTCCTCGATGCGTACGGGCAGGGATGACTCAAGGGACCGGTTGCCGGCGATGCCCACCGACACGGAGCGCAGACCGTCCAGGTAGCCCGAGGGCCGGCCCAGCGGGTCCTCGCCCGGGCCGTCGAAGAGGTCTGAAAGCAGGAGTTCGTCACCGCCGCCGTGGCCGCCTTCACCGTTGACGATCGGCACCTCGTAGGCTGCTTCCCAGTGGCGCTGGACCACCAGGCGTTCACCGTTGCGGCGGATGGCGTCGTCTTCCTCGATGGGGGTTGCGCTGGGGTCCACCACCGTCTTCTTGTCCGTGCTGGACGTGACGGCGGCGCGTTCCACCACTTCCAGTTCCGCGCGGCCCTCGGTGCCGTTGACTGCCACCCGGTAGCCCTCCCAGGGGCTGTGGGCGTTCAGCGAGTAGCTTAGGCGCGGGCCGCCCTGGTACTCGACCACCAGGGCGAGGTTGTCCTCGATAGTGATGCCGCCGGTGAAGACGTCCTGGTCGCGGCGGTAGCCGTCGTAGTGCTCGTTGTCCAGGAAGAGGGCCTTCAGCCGCTCGTCCTCGCGCAGGTCAAGCGTGAACGGGTCCTTCTCGGCGGCGGCCGGCGCGTCGGCGGCGGGGGTGCCTCGTTCCGGGCGGGGCCCCAGGCCGCGCTCCGCCGCGTTCTTGTCGCCATAGAACTTCAGGCCGCCCGAGGCGAAGACGCGCTCCGGGACGTCGTCGATCCACCAGTTGACAAGGTCGAAGTGGTGCGAGGCCTTGTGGATCAGCAGGCCTCCGGAGTTCTTCTTCTCGCGGTGCCAGCGGCGGAAGTAGTCCGCGCCGTGGACGGTGTCCAGGACCCAGCTGAAGTCGATGGAGGTGACCTTGCCGATCACGCCGCTCTGGATGATCTCCTTGAGGGCGCTGTTGCGCGGCGAGTAGCGGTAGTTGAAGGTGACCACCACGTTGCGGCCTGTCTCCCGCACGGCCTGGGTGATGCGGCGGCAGCCCTCGGCGTCGATGGTGAGGGGCTTTTCGACGACGACGTCGGCGCCCGCCCGGAGCGCTTCCACGATGTAGTCGGCGTGGGTGTAGTCCGGCGTTGTCACCACCACGCGGTCGATAGCGTTGGCCTCGATGAAGGCGGTGAGGTCGGCGGGATCGAACGATGCGACCGGGGCCGGCGCGCCCAGTTCCTGGATGAGCTTCTGGTAGAACTCCACGCGGCCGGGGTTGACATCGGAGAAGGCCACCAGCTCCGCCGTGGCGGCGTAGTTGCCAAAGATGGCGCGGATGTACATTTCCGAACGCCCACCGGTGCCGATGAGGGCGATGCGGGCCCTGCCGCCGTTGCCCGGAGCGGCGGCTGCGGCGGTGGCGGTGCCGGCGGCAGCACCGGCACTGGAGACCGTGGCTGCTGAACTCGACTCGGCTGTGTTGACCATGGGGGTCCCTTTCGAAGGCTCAAGACGCGGCCGTTCTGGCGGCCGTTCCGTGGAGGTGGCCGGCGGACTGCTGCACCGGCATGAGAAAGCGTTTTCTCGGTTCGCTATATGATTTGTATCAACAGCAGCCTGTATCCGTCAACCATTCTGACTGCTGGAAGAAAGCGTTTTCTGTTGCAGTACCGCGCGGCAGCCCGCGACCGCCGGGAAAATCGGCGGGAAAACGCGGGAAAAGGATAGAAATCGGTTTCCCGCTGCGTTATATGCTGTCATTCAGGACACCGCCACCAGATGGCCGGGCACTGCGGCCATTCGCCGCAGAACGGCCCAGGGCCAACAGGCCTGTGGCGCTAAGGAAGGGTCGCTATGGTCAGGAAGTCTGCATCCGGCAGGATCGGCATCGCGGATGTCGCCGCGAAGGCGGGGGTTTCGCACGCCACGGTGTCCCGCGTCATGAACGGCAACTTCACGGTGGATCCGGACATCGCGGCCCGCGTCCGGGCCGCTGCGGCCGAGCTGAAGTACCAGCCCAACCCGGTCGGCCGAAGCCTGGCCCTGGGCAAGACCGACACCATCGGGATCGTGGTGCCGGACCTCGCCAACCCCACCTTCCAGGCCATCCTGCGCGGACTCAGCCGCGCCGCCGCCCAGGACGGATACCGCGTCCTCATCGCCGATTCCTTCGAGGTGTCCAGCGAGGAGGCCATCCTGGCAGGTGAGGCCCGCCGTCGTTGTGACGGCCTGGTTCTCTGCGCACCCCGCATGACGGACGCCGAACTGGAGGAGATCGCCCCGTCGCTGCATCCCCTGGTCCTCATCAACCGCACCACCGCAACGGCCGGGGTTCCCAGCCTGGTGGTCGACTACGGCCAGGGCGTGCAGGACATCGCCGAACACCTGGTGGAACTGGGACACACCCGCCTGGCGTTCCTTGCCGGGCCGCCCCGCAGCGCGTCGAACGGCCTGCGGCTCCAGGGCCTGGAGTCCTTCAAAGCCGCCCACCCGGACGTGGAAGTGATCATGCTTGAGGGCGGCTCGGACTTCGATACGGGACACGGGGCCGTGGACGCGGTCCTGGACAGTGGCGCCACCGGAATCCTGGCCTTCAACGACCTCGTTGCCATGGGCCTGATGAGCGGCCTGCATGAACGGGGGCTGGACGTTCCGAACGATATCTCCGTCACCGGCTTCGACGATATCCCCTTCGCCAAATACACGACGCCGGCCCTCACCACCGCCGCGGTCCCCATCACCGAACTGGGCGAGCAGGCCTGGCAGCAGCTGCGCGCGCTCATCCGCAAGGAGCAGAGCGACACCCCGGGCAGCCGGTACCAGCCCCGGCTCGAAGTGCGCGCCAGCACCGGCCCGGCCAAGGCAGCGCGCAGCGCGGTCCACGGCTAAGCGACCCTACGGGCGCAGCCCGGCTTCTTTGTAGTACCCCTCGATGTGTGCGGCCACCAGCTTGGCCGCCAGCGCGCCGTCGTTGTTTCCGATGGCCGCCAGGATGCCTTGGTGCTCGTCCCGAAGCCGGGACGCCGTGGCGGCCCAATCGGGGAGGTTGGACGTCAGTTCTGCCGCATACCCCTGGATGGATTCCCGGAGCGAGCCCATCATGGCGCTGACCACGGCGTTGCCCGCCGCGTCCGCCAGGGCAAGGTGGAACCGCACATCGAGGGCCAGGAAGTCCGCCACCGGCAGGTTCTCTGGGGCCATGCCCTCAAGCAGCGCCGCGGCCTCGTCCAGTTCGGGCGCGTCCGGCCGCGCCTTCGCCACCGCCCAGGACTCCAGCAGCACGCGGGTCTCCACGATGTCCGCCACCGGCAGGTGCTGGGTGGCCACGTGGAGCCGCAGGGCGGAGCCGAGTGCCGCCGTCGGATCTGAAATGACCACCGTGCCGGCCTCCGGCCCAGAGCCGACGCCTGCCCGCACCACTCCCAACGCTTCCAGGATCCTGATGGCTTCCCGGACGGAGGTCCGCGACACCCGAAGCTGTTCGGCAAGGCTGCGCTCGGCCGGCAGCCGGCCGCCGACGGCCAGCCTGCCCGCGGAGAGCTCATTCTCGATCCAGGACAGGACAAGCTGGTGGGTACGCATGCACCCATGGTAGTTGATGTGGTTGGACCACATGGCCTACAGTGTGGTTAGACCACAGAAGGTTCCGGAACCGGACCTGCCGGCCCAATGGAGGACGCCATGACCCACACCATCCAGCCCAACAACCCGGAGACAACGCCCGCACCGGATGCCACGGACGTCCCCGCCGCGCCGGCAAAGACTCCACCGGCGCCGTCGTCCGCCATTCCCGCTGCCCTGAAGCGCCGAATCCCCAAGTACGCGGACCTCGCGCCCCTCATGCAGTTCAAAAAGCCGGAGTTCAGCAAGGAAGCCCGGCTCAAGCGCGCCAGCACCATCTGGGAACTCCGGGACATCGCCAAGCGCCGCACGCCGCAGGCTCCGTTCGACTACACGGACGGCGCGGCCGAAGAAGAAATCACGCTGCGCCGTGCCCGCCAGGCGTTCCTGGACATCGAGTTCCGCCCCGGCATCCTCCGCAACGTCTCCGCCATCGACCTCAGCACCGGGATCCTGGGCAAGCCGTCGCGGCTGCCCGTGGGCATCGCCCCCACCGGCTTCACCCGCATGATGCAGTCCGAGGGCGAGTACGCCGGTTCGCAGGCAGCCGAAGCGGCAGGCATCCCCTACACCCTCTCCACTATGGGCACGGCCTCCATCGAGGACGTGGCAGCCGCAGCCCCGAACGGCCGCAACTGGTTCCAGCTGTACCTGTGGACGGACCGTGACCGCTCCCTGGAACTGATCGAACGCGCCGCCAAGGCCGGCAACGACACCCTCATGGTCACGGTCGACACCGCCGTGGCCGGCGCCCGCCTCCGCGACGTCCGCAACGGCATGACCATCCCGCCGGCGCTGACCCTCAAGACCGTCCTGGACGCGTCCTACCGCCCGGCCTGGTGGTTCAACTTCCTGACCCACGAGCCGCTGACCTTCGCCTCGCTGTCCCGCTACACCGGCACGGTGGCCGACCTGATCAACTCGATGTTCGACCCCACCCTGACGTTCGAGGACCTTGACTGGCTGCGCGAAACCTGGAAGGGCAAGCTGGTGGTCAAGGGCATCCAGACCGTTGAGGACGCCCGGCGCGTGGTGGACCACGGCGCCGACGGCGTTGTGCTGTCCAACCACGGCGGCCGCCAGCTGGACCGCGCGCCCATTCCTTTCCACCTGCTCCCGGAGGTCAAGCAGGCCTTCACGGCTGACAACACGGACGCGGCCATCATGCTGGACACCGGCATCATGAGCGGCGCGGACATCGTCGCCGCCCTGGCCCTGGGCGCCGACTTCACCCTGATCGGCCGCGCCTACCTCTACGGCCTGATGGCCGGCGGCCGCGCCGGCGTTGACCGCACCCTGCAGATCCTCGAGAAGGACATGGCCCGCACCATGGCGCTGCTGGGTGTCAGCCGGATCTCCGAGCTCACGCCGGACCACGTGCGGCTGCTGGGGAAGTAGGGGCCGAGCCGGTGCTTGAGCCTGTCGAAACCGGGTTTCGACAAGCTCAACCACTGGCTAACTACTTCTTCCGCCCGAACTTGGGGAGGTTTGCCAGCAGGTCGGCCGCGCGGGTGGCCGCACGGCCCACGGTGCGTCCGATCTGCTGGGGAACGCTGTCATCGCTGAGCGGGGTGGCGGTACCGCCAGGGATGACGACGGCGGGACTCAGTTCCGCGCCGTCGGGCGCCAGAACGCCTTCGGAGACGGCGCCCGCGGCGACGGCTTCGGGCGTTTCCCCGCCGGCGGCTGCTGCTTCGCGGGGAGCGGCGGGCTGTGCTGCGGCCTTTCCGGACGTGCCGGCCGCTGCCGGGGACCCGACGTCGAACGTTTCAAGCCAGCTGGCGATACCCTCGAGGGGCTTGCGGTTCAGCGCGTAGTACCGCTTTTGGCCCTGGGCGCGCATGCTGACCAACTGGGCCTCGCGCAGGACCTTCAGGTGCTTGGAAATGGTGGGCTGGCTTGCTGCCAGTTCCTCCACCAGTTCCCCCACGGCCTTGTCCCCGGAACGAAGGGACACCAGAATGTCCCGCCGGGTCGATTCCGCAATGACGGCAAATACGTCGTCTGTCACCATGCCTCCCACCCTAGCGACATATACGCCGAAAGGCATCAACTATTTCGGCCCCGCGGCGGCCTATTGCCCGCTGCCCCGGCCGGTGCTAGAACACAGCATGGACGTCCTGCGCCGGCACCTGTTCAACATCATCGCCTTCGTGTTCCTCGCCCTCTTCGTGGCGGTCTGGGGCACCGTCCTGCTCCGCGTCGGGTTCTGGGTGCCGGACGGGCGGACGGTGGCTCCGCCCCTGAACGGCGCCCTGGTGACGGCGGCGGGTGTCCTGGCGACGTCGCTGAGTTCATTGACCGCGTCCGCACTGGGGTTCACCATCGCTGAGGTCCGCCAGGCCGAGGCGCCCGGACCCGCCGGCCGGGCCGCGGCGCAACGCACCATACCGTTCGACCCTGCAGAAGTGGCAGCCAGGCTCTCCGGCCGGATCATCGCGGCCATCGTCGTCTACCTGGCGGTGGGGCTGCTGGTCCTGCTTCTGTGGCTGGGCAAGGGAACGGCCTCCACGGACCTGATCGGTGCGTTCGCCTTGTCCCTGCTGGGCTGGCTGATCGGCGCGGCAGGAGTGGTCTTCCAGACCGAGAAGACCGCCGCCTGATGCAGGCCTAGTCGAACCAGGGATCCAGGCCGTGCAGCGGAAACACTGCCTTGCGGGTGGCCATCACGGTGCGGTCCACGGCGTCGTTGGGGTCGAAACCCACCTCCCAGGACCGCCACCAGAGCTCCACGTCGTCGCCCATCAGCGCGGGGGCCGCTGCCCCGAACTTGTCCTCCACGTAGTCCCGCCAATCCTGGGGTACGGCGGCACGCAGGGGGATGGGCCGCCCCGCCGCGATGGCCACCAGGTGGCTCCACGACCGGGGAACCACATCCAGGACGTTGTACCCGCCGCCGCCGGTGGCAATCCAGCGGCCTCCGCAGAAGCGTTCGGCGAGGTGCCCGACGGCGCTGGCGGCCTCCCGCTGGCCGTCCACGCTGAGATTGAGGTGCGTCAGCGGATCCGTGCGGTGGGAGTCGCAGCCGTGCTGGCTGACGATCACCTCCGGCCCGAAGGCGGCCACGAGCTGCGGAACCACCGCGTAGAAGGCCCGGAGCCAGCCGGCGTCGCCGGTTCCCGCGGGCAGGGAAACGTTTACCGCTGTCCCCTCCGCCTGGGGCCCGCCGATTTCGTTGGCGAACCCGGTCCCCGGAAACAGGGTGAGGCCGGACTCGTGCAGTGAGAGGGTCAGCACCCGGGGGTCATTCCAGAAGATGCTTTCCGTCCCGTCGCCGTGGTGCGCATCGACGTCGATATATGCCACCTTGCGGATGCCGCCGTCGAGCAGTCTTTGCACGGCAAGCGCAGCATCGTTGTAGATGCAGAAGCCGCTGGCACGGTCGCGGGCGGCATGGTGCATCCCCCCGCCGAAGTTGACGGCGTGCAGCGCTGAACCGTCCAGGATCTGGGCGGCACACAGCAGGGACCCGCCGGCCAGCCGGGCGGCCGCCTCATGCATGCCCGCGAACGCCGGATCGTCCTCGGTGCCCAGGCCCCGTGCCTCGTCCGGTTCGGAAGGGTTGGCGCTGACCCGCCGCACGGCCGCCACGAACTCGGGCGAGTGCACCAGCTCAAGTTCGGGGTCGCTGGCCACCTCGGGAGCTTCCACCGAAACGTGGTCCAGGTCGAACAGGCCAAGGCTCTGCGCCAGGCGGGCGGTGAGATCCATTCGCTCCGGCGCCATCGGGTGGCCCGGGCCGAAGTTGTAGGCGGTCATGTCAGGACCCCACGCCACCACCGTTGGCGGGGCGGGCTTGCTGAGACCGGGCAGGTATGTCATCAATCACAGGCTACCCGAGCACGGGGCCCGTCCAGCCCGGCCATTACGCGGGCATTAGTGGTTTACTACTGGGGGAAGCAGATTCAACCGAGGAAAAGCCACACATGACGCAAAGCCAGTCGAGGCCGCGGAACCCGGCCAGCTGGCACCCCGCGCAGGAGCGGGAGGGCCTCTGGATACTCACGCGGCTGCGCGACTTCGTTGACGACATCGCCAACACGTCCCCGGCCCGGCTTGCGCTGACGGTGTTTGCGGGCGTCTGCCTCCTGTTCACGTTCCTCCTCTCGCTTCCAGCCGCATCGGCGGACGGGCAGTCCACTCCCCTGCACCAGGCAATGTTCACGGCGGTATCCGCTGTCTGCGTTACCGGCCTGACGGTGGTCACAACTGCCGTCCACTGGTCCTTCTTCGGCCAACTGGTCATCCTCATCGCGATCTTTATCGGCGGCCTGGGCACCCTGACCCTGGCCTCGCTGCTGGCGCTGATGGTGAGCAAGCGCCTTGGTGTGCGAGGCAAGATCATCGCTGCAGAATCCATGAACAACGCCGGCCGCCTGGGTGAAGTGGGCACACTGCTGCGGATCGTCATCACAACGTCCGTGGTGATTGAAGGAATCCTGGCTCTGGTCCTCATTCCGCGGTTCCTGATACTCGGTGAGAGTTTCTGGGGAGCGGTCTGGCACGGGTTCTTCTATGCCATCTCCTCGTTCAACAACGCAGGATTCACCGCGCACGCCGACGGAATCGTTCCCTTCGCCACTGACTTGTGGATACTCGTTCCGATCATGGCGGGCGTATTTTTCGGCAGCCTCGGATTCCCGGTGGTCATGGTCCTGCTGCAGAACGGCCTGAACTGGAAAAAGTGGAATCTGCACACCAAGCTGACCATCGAGGTATCACTCATCCTCTTCGCAGCAGGAAGCATCCTCTGGGCGCTGATGGAGTGGGACAATGCCCGAACCATCGGGTTGCTCAGTTTCAGTGACAAGATCCTGAATTCCGTCTTCGCGTCAGTCCAGATCCGTTCCGGCGGCTTCAACCTGGTGGACCAGAACCAGCTGGAGTCCACCACCATGCTGCTGACCGACGCTCTGATGTTTGCCGGAGGAGGGTCGGCATCTACGGCGGGCGGCATCAAGGTGACCACGATTGCTGTTATGTTCCTGGCCATTGCGGCCGAAGCCCGGGGCGACGCCGACGTGAAAGTCCACGGACGCACCATCCCGGAGGGCGCCATGCGGGTGGCCATTTCCGTCATCGTCGCGGGGGCAACCCTGGTTTCGGTCGGATCGTTCCTGCTGCTGTCAATCAGCGGTGAGCCTTTGGACCGTGTCCTCTTTGAAGCTATCTCCGCTTTTGCCACCTGCGGCCTGAGCACGAACCTCAGCGCTGAGGTACCACCCGCCGGTACTTACGTGCTGACCGCACTGATGTTTATGGGGCGTGTTGGGACAGTAACCCTTGCCGCAGCCCTCGCCCTGCGGCAACGCAGGCAGCTTTACCACTATCCGGAAGAGAGGCCCATCATTGGCTAGTTCCACAGAAGTCGGCAGGCGCCCCGCCCATAACGCCCCCGTGCTGGTGGTCGGGCTGGGACGCTTCGGCTCAGCGACTGCCGAGCAACTGGTCAAGCAGGGCCGGGAGGTCCTTGCCATTGAACGCGACCGGAGCCTGGTGCAGAAGTGGGCCTCGACCCTCACCCACGTGGTAGAGGCAGACGCCACGAACATCGACGCCCTCCGCCAGCTCGGCGCGCAGGAATTCAGCTCCGCGGTGGTGGGCGTCGGCACGTCCATCGAGTCCTCGGTGCTGATTACCGTGAACCTGGTGGACCTGGGCATTGAACACCTGTGGGTGAAGGCGATCACGCCGTCGCACGGCAAGATCCTTACCCGTATCGGTGCCAACCACGTGATTTACCCCGAGGCCGACGCCGGCGTCCGTGCCGCACACCTGGTTTCGGGACGCATGCTGGACTTCATCGAGTTCGACGACGACTTCGCCATCGTGAAGATGTATCCGCCGCGCGAGACCGTCGGCTTCACCCTGGACGAGTCCAAGGTGCGGTCCAAGTACGGTGTGACGATCGTCGGAGTAAAGTCTCCGGGCGAGGACTTCACCTACGCCCGCCCGGAAACCAAGGTGTCCTCCCGCGACATGCTGATCGTGTCCGGGCATGTGGACCTGCTGGAACGGTTCGCCGCCCGCCCCTAGCCCTGCCATGGAGTTTTTGGGCAGATACGCGGATTTCAAGCCAGGCCCCGCACGTTGGGCCCACGCCGGCGAGGGCCCCGGCCCAAGCTTGCGAGGGCAGGGAGCCGGTGGGGATTATCCGAGCTGGCGGGTGATCTCCGCTGCCCGGTCAGCCGCCGCGCGGGCGCCTGCGGCGATGATGGAGGGCATGCCGCGCTCGTCAAACGTGGCGATGGCCCGTTCCGTGGTGCCCTTGGGACTGGTGACGGCTTTGCGGAGGGCGGACGGATCGGCGCCGGGCTCTGCGAGCATGAGCCCGGCCCCGGCGACCGTTTCGCGGGCCAGGAGCAGGGACAGTTCGCGGTCCAGACCCAGTTCCTCGCCTGCCGCGGCCATCGCCTCAGCAAGGTAGAACGCGTAGGCGGGACCTGAGCCGCTGATGGCCGAAAGGGCGTCCACCTGCTCTTCGGGGACCTCGACGACGGTTCCGGCGCCCTGCAGGATGTCCTTGACCTTTTGCAGCTGTTCCGGGCTGCAGTTGGTTCCCGGGGACACGGACACCACGCCGCGGCCCAGCTTGGCCGGGGTGTTGGGCATGGTCCGGATGACCGGCTGGCCTGCAGGGAGGGCGGCCTCGAGCTGGGCGATGGACACGGCCGCCGCCACGCTCACCACCACGGTGTCCGGGGCCAGGGCTCCGCTGATTTCCCGGGCAAGATCGGTAATTCCGACCGGCTTGACCCCGAGGATCACCACGCCGGACCCCTTGGTGGCCTGCTTGTTGTTGTCCGGCTCCTCGTCGCCGGCGATGGCGGTGATCCCGTGGTACCGCTCGGCCAGTTCCGCGGCCCGCTCGGCGCGCCGGACGGTGGCGACGATGTCCGCCGGATCCGTCCCCGCTTCCAGCAAACCACTCAGGATGGCTTCGTTCATGGACCCACAGCCAAGGAAGGCGATTCGGTTGCTCATGGCTCCATCATTGCAGTTAGGCATGGTGCGTGCCGATTCCTTACGCACCCGCATTGCAACGCGCTATTCACAGGTTGCTCCCATGTTCGCTGCAGGTAGCTCACATCTGGCGCCCCTACTGTAGTTATTACCTCATTGAGGGTGCGAGTGATGCGGCAGGCATGGGGATGCCTGCCAGGACACCGGGGCCGGCAACAGGTTTTCCCCCATTTTTCCTGTTGCCGGCCCCGGTGTTTCCGATTTTAAGCAGCAGCCTTTGGTGCCGGCTCCCCCGAGCCGGGTCACTAGATGGCGGCGACCCCTGCAGCCTGGGGCGGCGTAATGTGCGGCGCAGGCTCGAGCGGCCCGTCAAACACCAACTGGTCGAGCCGCCGGAGGATGAGGCCCTCGCGCAGGGCCCAGGGACAGATCCGCAGCTTCTTGAACTTGAACAGTTCCAGTGCGGCCTCGGCCACCAGCGCGCCGGCCAGCAGCTGGTGGGCACGCGCTTCCGAGACACCCGGCAGGTGCAGGCGGTCCTCGGCCTTCATGGCGGAGATGCGCTGGGCCCAGATGCCCAGGTCCGTGGCGTTGAGCTCGCGTTTGACGTAGGGACCGGCGTCGCTGGGGGCTGCCCCGGCAATCCGGGCAAGGGACCGGAAAGTCTTCGACGTGCCGGCAACCACGTTGGCCCTGCCCAGCCCGTCGAACTCACGGACAGCCGGCTTCAGCGTGGCCCGGATATAGCGCCGGAGTTCCTTGACGCTTTTGGCAGTGGGCGGATCATCGGGGAGCCAGTCCCGGGTGAGCCTGCTGGCGCCGAGCGGCACCGACGTGGCCAGCTCAGGCAGCTCATCCTGGCCGAAGGCCATTTCAAAGGACCCGCCGCCGATATCCAGGTTCAGGATGGGCCCGGCGCCCCAGCCGTGCCAGCGCCGGACGGCGAAGAACGTCATGGACGCCTCTTCGCTGCCGCTGAGCTCCTGCAGCGTCACCGTTGTTTCATGCTTGACCCGGGCCAGCACCTCCGGCCCGTTGGTGGCTTCACGGATGGCCGAGGTACAGAACGCCAGCAGGTCCTCGGCCTTGTGCCGGGCTGCGAACTCCCAGGCTTCCAGGACAAACTCCGTGAGTTCGTGCTGCCCGGCGTCGCTGATGCTGCCGTCCGGTTCCAGGTACTGGACCAGGGACAGGGGGCGCTTGTGCGAGGCAAAAGGAACCGGCCGCGCGCCAGGGTGGGCATCCACCAGCAGAAGATGGACAGTGTTAGACCCGATATCGAGGACGCCTAGCCGCATGGTGACATTATTCACCGGCGCAGGCGCCGTATTCCAACTCGGCGCGCAGCCCATTGACCTGCTTAGTTGCCTGCGGGGTTCTCCGGAGCGCCGTCCGGAAGTTCATCCGCACGCTTGAAGTCGCGCTTGATGTTGGCCACGCCCTCCGGGTTGATTTCGAAGCCGTAGGCAGCGCCGGGA
>Ga0307412_10001598_pt1 | contig 12487 bp, 11 predicted proteins | sample DK1Cmetagenome_3_FD_203823 | JGI IMG/M metagenome (GOLD analysis project Ga0307412, IMG submission 203823) | Maize rhizosphere microbial communities from greenhouse at UC Davis, California, United States - DK15-C-1 | ecosystem: Host-associated > Plants > Roots > Rhizosphere > Soil | place: USA...
AAATGCTGACTGGCGGCACTGGCATCGGCTTCTGGTTGTGGGACGAGTGGAACAACCTGAAGGTGGAGCACATCGTCATCGCCATCTTCGTGATCGGCATCGTGGGGCTGCTGCTGGAAACCCTGCTGGTCGCGCTGGCTCGCCGATTCACCTACACCGAGGAGTAGCGCCATGAAGAAATTCGTACGTATCGAACGCGTGGGCCAGACGTTCACGACCCGCAAGGGCGCTTTCGTGGCGCTGCGCGATATCGACCTGACGGTGGACCAGGGCGAGTTCATCACGCTGATCGGCCATTCGGGCTGCGGCAAGTCCACCTTGCTGAACCTGATCGCGGGGCTGACGCGCCCGACCAGCGGCGTGCTGCTGTGCGCCGAGCGCGAGATCACCGGGCCGGGGCCGGACCGGGCCGTCGTGTTCCAGAACCATTCGCTGCTGCCGTGGCTGACCTGCTTCCAGAACGTGTACCTGGCGGTCGAACGCGTGTTCGGCGGCAAGGAAAAACGCCCGCAACTGGCCGAGCGCACGCGCGCAGCGCTGGAACTGGTGGGCCTGGTGCCGGCGCAAAACAAGCTTCCGCGGGAAATCTCGGGCGGCATGAAGCAGCGCGTGGGCATTGCCCGGGCGCTGGCGATCGAACCGGGCGTGTTGCTGATGGACGAGCCATTCGGCGCGTTGGATGCGCTGACCCGCGCGCACCTGCAAGATGAACTGCTGAAGATCGTGGCCAAGACCCGCACCACCACCATCATGGTCACGCATGACGTGGACGAGGCCGTGTTGCTGTCCGACCGCATCGTCATGCTGACCAATGGCCCGGCCGCGACCATCGGCGAGATCCTGCCCGTGCCGCTGCCGCGCCCGCGTGACCGCGTGCGGCTGGCCAACGACGCGACCTATCTGGCATGCCGCGCGTCCGTGGTGGATTTCCTGCACCGCCGCCACGGCAATCCCGAGCGGTCGCAGGCGGCGGCGCAGGCCAATGCCGTCCTGGACGCCGCCGATTCCGAACGGGCGGCGGAGAGCGACGGCGCCGCCGTCGCAACCCGCGCCGCGGCCTGAAGACCGGCCACGGGGACTGACATGGGCGCTAAGCAGAAGCTGGTGGTGGTGGGCAACGGCATGGCGGGCATCCGCACCGTGGAGGAATTGCTGGCGCTGGCGCCCGATCTATACGACATCACGGTGTTCGGGGCCGAACCTCACACCAACTACAACCGGATCCTGCTGTCGCCCGTGCTGACGGGCGAGCGGACGTTGCAGGACATCGTGCTGAACGACGAGGACTGGTATGCCCGCCACGGCATACGGCTGTTGCGCAACCGCAAGGTGACGCGGGTGGACCGGGTGCGCCGCGTCGTGCAGGCCGACGACGGCACTGAAGCACCTTATGACCGGCTGCTGCTGGCCACCGGTTCGAACCCGTTCATTCCATCCATTCCGGGCACCGGTCTGGACGGCGTGGTCGCCTTCCGCGATATCGCCGACGTGAACCGCATGATCGAAGCCGCCTCGCGCTACCGGCATGCCGTGGTGATCGGGGGCGGGCTGCTGGGCCTGGAGGCTGCCAATGGACTGGCGGCGCGCGGCATGCACGTGTCGGTCGTGCATCTGGGCCACGCGTTGCTGGACCGCCAATTGGACGGCGAGGCGTCCGCGATGTTGCGGAACAACCTGGAGGCGCGTGGCCTGACCTTTCTGCTGGGACGCCAGACGCAGGCGATTCTGGGGGGCGATGACGGCCGGGTCCGCGCGCTGCGCTTTGCCGACGGGTACGAGATTCCGGCGGACCTGGTGGTGATGGCAGCGGGCGTGCGGCCCAACACCGAGCTGGCCGAACGCTGCGGATTGCATGTGGACCGGGGCGTGGTGGTGACAGACACCTTGCAGACTTACGATCCGCGCATCTATGCGGTCGGCGAATGCGTCAGCCATCGCGGCACGGCCTACGGCCTGGTCGCGCCCTTGTTCGAACAGGCCAGGGTGGCGGCCAACCATCTGGCCCTGCACGGTATCGGCCGCTACGAAGGCAGCGTGACGTCGGCCAAATTGAAGGTCACCGGCATTGATCTCTTTTCCGCCGGGGACTTCGCGGGAGACGCGCAGACCGAGAGCATCACGTTGTGCGATGCGCTGGACGGCGTCTACAAGAAGCTGGTGATCCGCGGCGACAAGCTGGTGGGCGCTTGCCTGTACGGCGACACGGCGGACGGCGCCTGGTATATGCATCTGATCCGCGAAGGCCGGGACATCGGCAGCTTGCGCGACCGGTTGATGGCGGGCGAAAACGTGGCGGGAGGGTAAGCGATGGACATGCCGTCACTTGCGCGGGTGCCGATCGTCGATGCCAGCGAAGGACGCGAGGTGGCGTCGGTGTGCTGTTACTGCGGCACGGGCTGCGGCGTGCGTGTTCATGTTCGGGAGGGCGCCGTGCTGCGCGTCCGCGGCGACGAGACGCACCCCGCCAACCACGGCAAGCTGTGCAGCAAGGGGCTGGCGCTGGGCGACACGGTGCGTCGCGACGGCTCGCGCGTGCTGTCGGCGCAATGGCGCGAGGCGCGGGACCAGCCCCTGCGGGATATCGGGCTGGGGCAGGCGCTGGATATCGCCGCCGAGGCCCTGGCCCGCGTGATCCGCTCGCACGGCCCCGACGCCGTGGGCTTCTATTTGTCGGGCCAGTTGCTGACGGAAGACTATGCCGTCTTCAACAAGCTGGCGCGCGCCCTGGCCGGCACCAACAATATCGACACCAATTCCCGCCTGTGCATGTCCAGCGCGGTGTCGGGCTATAAGCGCACGCTGGGCGCCGACGCGCCGCCCGCGTGCTACGAAGACCTGGATTTGGCGGACACCGTGCTGATCGCCGGCTCCAACATGGCTTACGCGCATCCCGTTTTGTTCCGCCGCCTGGAGGCAGCCCGCGCGCGGCGGCCAGACATGAAGGTGATCGCGGTGGACCCGCGGCGCACGGATACGTCCGCGTTCGCGGACCTGCACCTGCCGATCGCGCCGGGCACCGACGTGGCCCTGTTCCACGCCATGTTGCATGTCATGGCGCGCGAAGGCCTGATCGACACCGGCTACATCCAGCGCCACACCGAAGGGTTCGAGGCGTTGCTTGCCCGCGTGGACGCCTTCCCGCCGCAAGTCGCGCAACGCATTTGCGGCGTGCCCGCCGAGGACATCATCCAGGCGGCCCGCTGGTTCGGTGGCGCACGATCAGCGCTGTCGCTCTATACGATGGGGCTGAACCAGTCGACCCGCGGCACCGACAAGAACATGGCGCTGATTCATCTGCATCTGGCAACGGGCCAGATCGGCAAGCCGGGCGCGGGCCCGTTTTCGCTGACGGGCCAACCCAACGCGATGGGCGGCCGGGAGGCCGGCGGCATGGCCACGTTACTGCCGGGTCACCGGGACCCTGCTTGCGCCTCGGACCGCGCCGAAGTCGCCGCGCTATGGGGCGTGGACCGCCTGCCCGATGCGCCGGGAACCCCGGCATTGGACATGTTCGACGCGGTGCTGGAAGGGCGCATCAAGGTGTTGTGGATTGCCGCGACCAACCCGGCGCAGTCCTTGCCAGACCAGGCCCGGGTGCGCGCGGCGCTGGCACGTGCCGAATGCGTCATCGTGCAAGAGGCCTTCGCGGGCACGGAAACGTTGGCGTACGCCGACGTGGTGCTGCCCGCCGCGACGTGGCCGGAGAAATCCGGCACGGTGACGAATTCCGAACGCCGCATCAGCCGCGTGCAGGCGGCCATCGAGCCGCCTGGCGATGCCCAGCCGGATTGGCGGTTGGCGCAGGCGGTGGCGCAGCGGCTGGCCACCCGCATCGCGCCGGACAAGGTCGCGCGGTTCGCCTATCGCGATGAAAGCGATGTGTTCGCGGAACACGCCCGCATGACCGCAGGGCGCGATCTGGACTACAGCGCATTGGACTATGGCGTTCTGGACCGCGACGGGCCGCAGCAGTGGCCCTACCGCGCAGGCCGGGGCGCGGTGCGCCTGTACGCCGACGGCGTGTTCCCGACGCCCAGCGGGCGCGCCCGCTTTTGCGACGTGGACTATCACCCGCCCGCCGATGCGGTGACGCCCGAGTTTCCCCTTCGGCTGACGACCGGCCGGCTGCGCGACCATTGGCACACGATGGCGCGCACGTCGCTCGCGCGGGTATTGACGCAGCACGTCGAAGAGCCGTGGGTGTCCCTGCATGGCGACGATATGCGCCGGCTCGCGCTTGCGCCAGGTCAGCTTGCGCGGCTGCGTTCCCGGCGCGGCAGCGTTGTGTTGCCGGTGCGCGAAGACGACGGTGTGCAACCCGGGCAGGCCTTTCTGCCGATGCACTGGGGTAGCGCGTTCATGGCGGGTCTGGGCGTTAACGCGTTGACGAGTCCGGCGGTGGACCCGGTGTCGCGCCAGCCCGAACTGAAGTTCAGCGCCATTTCGGTCGAGCCCGCCGACTTGCCGTGGCAGGCGTCGGGATGGCTGCAGGGCGACGGCGCGGCAGTGCGTGCGCGTCTGGCACCCTGGCTGCGCGGTTTTGATTACGCGGTGGTGCTGCCCATCGGCGCCGGTGGCGCGCGGATCCGGCTGGCGGCCGCCGTCGCGCCGGCGGGCGCGCGCCTGGCTGAGCTGGCCGATGCGCTAGGGTTGAGCCGTGCCGACGTGGTGTTCGATGACACTGCCCGCGGCAGGATGCGCCGGGTAGCGGTGGAGCAGGGCGCGTTGCGCGCCTTTTTGCTGGCCGGCGATTTGCGAGCGCAGGACGCGCTGCTGTCCTGGGCGGCGGGCGCGCCGGCGCCGGCCAGCGTGTCCGCCTTGCTGACCGGGCGCGTGGCGGGCGCCGCGCGGTCGCGCACCGTCTGCGTCTGCAACGGCGTCAGCGAGGCGGCCATCATCGCGGGCATCGGACGCGGCTGCGATATAGCGGCGCTGAAAACCACCCTGGGTTGCGGTACCGGCTGCGGCTCCTGCGTGCCGGAAATCCAGGCCCTGATCAGCCGGATGCCCGCCGCTGCGGCGGCGGCAGCATAGGTTGACCGGCGGCCGCCGCGGCGGTCACGAGTGGACATACGCCGGGCACGGCAACCGGTGTAGTATCAAGCCAGCCGTCGCGGGTAGCGGACGGCGTTTTCTGATTTCTGGAGTGGCTTGTGACGATGCGAAAAATGGCATCCCTGATTTTGGCGGCGGGCGCGTTGGGCGCGGCCGCTTCGGCGCAGGCCGGCGTATGCGACGCGCAGTTCATGCATGATGGCGGCGCGGTGCAGTTGACCGGCTCGGGCAACCTGTCGCTGGGCGCGGACCTCACCTTCGCCGAAGTTACAAAAAGCAATGGCGACAATTGCCGCGCGCGCGTGCAGGGCATAGCAACCTTCAGCTACGCCGGTTTGCCGCCAGGAAAATCCAAGCTGGACTATTTGATGACGGTGAAGGGCGGCCAGGCCACCTTCCTGAAGTACGCCAGCGCCGGCGAGGCCCCGAAGCCTTCCGAAGGCCAGTTCGACCTGCGCATGCTGGGTCTGTTCGCCTACGACGGCAAGCTCAATGCCGGCCAGAAACTGCCGGGTTCGTCGTTCCGCTTGAAGATCGGCAAGGAAGCGCCGGTGGGCGGCCAGCCCAGCACCACGGTGCGTATCGGCGAAAAGACCGTGGGCCAGAAGACCCCGGTGAAAACGGCGTTGGGCCAGCAGTCGTGCCATCCCATCACGTACTCGCGCAATTCCGATCCCACCATGGCCACCTTCCAGGGGTTGACCATCCCGATCCCCGGCATGAACACCACGGTCACCGACTGGTACTGTCCGTCGGTGAATCTGGTGATGAAGCAAGACATCGATCAAGGCGGCGTGAAGTCGGCCGTCGAAATTACGCAGATCAAGTAGCAGACGGTAGCAAGCATGCCATGCAGCGGGCATGGCGGCTGGTATGATGGTTTTGTCATAGACACACAACAGGAGCTCAAAAAATGGCCACGAGAAAATCCGAAGAAGTCGCAAAAGAAAAACTCATCGACAGTGTCAAGACCAGTTTGAATGACGCGGAAAACCTGCTGCGTGAAGCAGCGGGCACCACCGGCGAAAAGGCAAACGAATTGCGCGACCGCGCCATGACTTCGCTCAAGCGTACGCGCGAAGCCCTGTACGAGGCGCAAGACGCCGTGCTGGAACGCGGCCGCAAAGCCGCCCGCGCCACGGACGACTACGTGCACGACAATCCCTGGCAGGCCATCGGCATCGCGGGCGTGACCGGCCTGCTGCTCGGCTTGCTGATCAGCCGCCGCTGATAAGGCTTGAATGTCCGGGCGGGCGGCGCCGGCCATGTGCCGCGTTGCCCGCCCGGCGTTCTTGACGCCATGGGTCTACGAAAATCTGTTTTCGGCGTTGCGTCCAGTCTGGTCGGGCTGACGCGCACGCGCCTGGAGTTGCTGGCGCTTGAAGCCGCCGATGAAAAGGCGCGCTTGCTCAAGTTGCTGGGCATGGCTTTTGCCGCGTTGCTGTTCCTGACGCTGGCGGTGCTGGTGTTCACGGTGACGGTGGCGGTGCTGTTCTGGCCTACCGAAGACCGCTATCTGGCCCTGGGCCTCTTGGCGGCTTTCTATGGCGTAGTCGGCCTTGGGCTGCTGCTGGCGGTACGCCACGGGCTGGTATATGGCGCGCCGCCGTTCGCGGCCACCCTTGAAGAGCTGGGCCGCGATGCGGAACTGCTGGACCGGGTCCGCGATGCGCAGGACGACGACGACGCGCCGGTACGCCGGCGCGAGGAGGACTGAACCATGTCGAAAAGGTCTCCTACCGTTGATCGCGCCGTTCGCATTGAATTGCTGCGCGCCCGCGCCGCGATTGAACGCGAGTCGCTGGCGCAAGGCATCATCAGCGCCGGCCGCAGACTCGAACCGTCCTCGATCATCCGCGGCTTGCTGCCCCGGCTGGCGTCGGGCGGCGCCTCTCGCTGGGCCTTGCAGGCGATCACGCTGGCCCGGCGTTATCCGCTGGTCAGCTCGTCGCTGTCGACGCTGCTCATGCGTGGCGGCAAGCGCTTCAAGCTGCTGAAGGTCGCTGGCGGCGCATTGGTCGGCTGGCAGCTGTACAAGCTGTGGAAAAGCTCCAAAGAGGACGGAAAACCGGATTCGCGTTAGCAGACGCGCGTTAGCAGCCGCGTGTTAGCAGACGCGCGTCAGCGGCGCGATTTTCCGCACCGTCCAAAACAAACCCCGCCACGCAGGCGGGGTTTTCATTTGAGCAGCAGCCGTTGCCGCCCGGCAAGGGTCACAGGCCCAACTGGCCCCACAGGTCGTCCACGCGCTTTTTGACGTCGGCATCCATGGTGATGGGGGTGCCCCATTCGCGGTGGGTTTCGCCGGGCCACTTATTGGTTGCGTCCAGGCCCATCTTGCCGCCCAGTCCGGACACGGGCGACGCGAAGTCCAGATAGTCGATGGGCGTGTTCTCGACCAGCAGCGTGTCGCGCACCGGGTCCATGCGCGTGGTCATCGCCCACACCACTTCCTTCCAGTCGCGCGGATTGATGTCTTCGTCGACGACCACGATGAACTTGGTATACATGAACTGGCGCAGGATGCTCCAGAGGCCGAACATGACGCGCTTGGCGTGCCCCGCGTATTGCTTGCGGATCGACACCACGGCCAGCCGGTAGCTGCACCCTTCCGGCGGCAGGTAGAAGTCCACGATTTCCGGCAACTGGCGGCGCAGCAGGGGCACGAAGACCTCGTTCAACGCCACGCCGAGCACGGCGGGTTCGTCGGGCGGTTTGCCGGTGTAGGTCGAGTGGTAGATGGGGTTGCGGCGCATCGTGATGCGCTCGACCGTGAAAACGGGGAACCAGTCTTGCTCGTTGTAGTAACCGGTGTGGTCGCCATAAGGACCTTCCAGCGCCATTTCGTAGTCGCTGTTGGGCGGCGGGTTGACGCCTTCGGGCACGACGGGTTTGATGGCGCGCGGGTCGGACGACGGCAGCAAATGGCCCTCGAGCACGATTTCGGCCCAGGCCGGCACAGACAGGCTGCTGCCCAGGGCCTGCGCGACTTCGGTGCGCGAGCCGCGCAGCAGGCCGGCGAACTGGTATTCGGACAGGCTGTCTGGCACGGGCGTGACGGCGCCCAGCGTGGTGGCCGGGTCGGCGCCCAACGCGACGGCGATGGGGAAGGGCGTGCCCGGATTGGCCAGCGCGTGATCGCGGAAGTCCAGCGCGCCGCCCCGGTGCGACAGCCAGCGCATGATCAGCTTGTTCGGTCCCAGCAACTGTTGGCGGTAGATGCCCAGGTTCTGCCGCTTGGCATTGGGGCCGCGCGTGATGACCAGGCCCCAGGTCAATAACGGGGCCACGTCACCGGGCCAGCAGGTCTGGATCGGCAGGCGGGTCAGGTCCACGTCCTTGCCTTCCCAGACCACTTCCTGGCATGCCGGGCTCTTGACGTTCTTGGGGCTCATGTCCCACAAGGCGGCCTTCAGCATCGACACCTTGGCCAGCGCGTCGCGCAGGCCCTTGGGGGCTTCGGGTTCGCGCAGGGACGCCAGCAGTTCGCCGATGTCGCGCAGCGCGCTGACGTGGTCGGCGCCCATGCCGCGGGCCACGCGCGAGGGCGTGCCGAACAGATTGGTAAGCACCGGCATCTGCGCCGGCTTGCCGTCATGCTGGGCTTTTTCGAACAGCAGGGCAGGCCCTTCCGCACGCAGAACGCGGTCGGAAATTTCGGTCATTTCCAGCCGTGTCGACACCGGAGCGGCAATCCGTTTCAGGTCGCCCATCCGTTCGAGTTGAGCGAGGAAGTCTCTAAGGTCGCGGTATTTCACTACAGATCCCAGCGATTTGGTTACATTTTAGGGAGAAAGAGAGGTTAACATTGACTCCCTCTTTTTCACGCAGGAGGTTTTATGCCCGATGCGTCAGTGGCCAGCCTGTTCAGGAATATGGCCCAAGGAGTGCACGAATATCTTGCCGAGTCCTTGCGTATCTGTTCAGTCTATCTGGGCATCGCAGTGATTGTGACGGTAAGCATGGGATTTGCCCTGCCTGGTTTGCGCGACCAGGCATTGCAAGTGCACAAAGCCTTGTTGACCGCCCTTGCGCCTTCATCCATGCAATCCGGCACCGAATCCGATGTCGGCTCCGAATTGGGTTCCGACACTGCGTCGGCAATTGCCATGGCCGTTCCAACCGCTCCCGCCAGCAATGCCACCGGCATGCTGGGGCCGGCCCGCGTTGCGCCTCCGGTACCGAAAAAGCCCGCCAACGTGGCGACCGGTCCGCAGGCGGAAGCGTTGCGCAACTATATCTCGCGCAAATACAAGGTGGCGTATGACGCCACCGGTCCGCTGTTGAATACCGTGTACAAGGTCAGCCGCGAAAAGCAGCTTGACCCCTTGCTGGTCCTGGCCGTGATCGCCATCGAGTCCCGCTACAACCCCCTGGCCGAAAGCCATGTGGGCGCGCAGGGCCTGATGCAAGTCATGACCAGCGTGCACCAGGAAAAGTTTGACGCCGTCGGCAAGACCGCGCTGGACCCGGTCGCCAATATCGGCGTCGGGGCCACGATCTTGCGCGATTGCATCAACCGCCGCGGTTCCATCGATGGCGGCCTGGCCTGTTACGTGGGTTCCACCGGGCCGGACGACAACGGCTACGGCGCCAAGGTGCAGGCTGAACGCCGGCGCCTGGCGCTGGCGTCGGGTATTGCACTGGCCCGGGACTGATTCCCGGGCAACGCCAGCCCGCAACGCCTGATTGCAAAACGCGCCCCATCGGGGCGCGTTTTGTTTTGGGTTTAACGTTGCAGCAGTTTGCCGATGCGGGCCACCGCCTCTTCCAGGCGATCCAGCCCCGTGGCGTAGGAAAAGCGCATGGTGTGGTGGCCGTGGGCCGGCCCGAAGTCCAGGCCCGGCACGGCGGCGACGCCGGCTTCCAGCAGCAGGCGCTGCGAGAACGTGGCGCTGTCCATGCCCAGGCTGCCGATGTCCGCATAAATATAGAAGGCGCCATCCGGCTTGACCGGCACCTGGATGCCCAGCCGCTCGAATTCGGGCAGCAGGTAGTCGCGGCGCTGCTTGAAGGCTTCGCGGCGGTGCTCGAAAGTCTTCAACGCCTGTTCCGTGAAGCAGGCCAGGGCGGCGTGCTGGGCAAGCGTGGGCGCGCAGATCGCCAGGCTGGCGGCGATCTTCTCCACCGGGGCCACCATGTCCTCGGGCACGATCATCCAGCCCAGGCGCCAGCCCGTCATGTGGAAGTACTTCGAAAAGCTGTTGATGATGATGACGTCGTCGTCCAGCGTCAGCGCGGAGCGGGCTTCGCCCTCGTAGGACAGGCCCAGGTAGATTTCGTCGACGATGGCGAAGCCGCCGCGCTCGCGGACCTGCGCCAGCAGGTCGGCAAGTTCATCCGGGGCGATCGACGTGCCGGTGGGGTTGCTGGGCGAAGCCACCATCACGCCTTGCGTGGCCGGGGACCAGTTTTGCGCGACGTCCTGGGCCGACAGCTGGAAGCGCTTTGCCGCCGAACTGGGAATCAGGCGGGGTACGCCGCCGGCCGCCAGCACGAAATTGCTGTTGGCGGGGTAGGACGGGTCCGGCATCAGGACTTCGCCGCCGCTGTTGACCAGCGCCGCGCAGGCCAGGGTCAGGGCGCCCGAGGCGCCTGCGGTCACGATGACGCGTGCCGGATTTATCCTGGCGCCGAATTTGTCATGGTAGAACTGCGCAATGGCTTCACGCAGCGGCATCAGGCCGGCGGGCGGGCTGTAGCCGCTAAGTCCGGCGCGGGCGGCGCGCTCCAGCGCTTCCACGACCTGAGGGGGCGCGGTAAAGTCCGGTTCGCCGATGCCCAGGCTGATAATGTCTTTGCCTGCCGCTTGCAGCGCCTGTCCCTGCTTGAAGAGTTCCACTGCGTGGAAAGTCAGAAAATCATGGGTGCGCGTGGCAAGGCGGGGCATTGGATTCTCGAAAGCGTTTTGTAGCGGAAAAAGGAATTGTAGTCATGCAGCCATCCCGGCGCGCTTTCCTGCTTGGCCGCAGGCCGGCCCAGACGCCCTGGGCAGCCTTCATGCAGCGTCTGAAGCTGCTGTGCCAAGGACAGGTCCATGATCTGGGTGAAGACGGACCCGGCGGGGCGCAGGCCATCCTGACCCCGTTGCGCGATGCCGATGTGGCGCATGCGCGCACGCTGTGCGCGGAGTACCGCGTCGTCATGGTGCTGGAGGGGGCGACCGGGCCTTACGCGCCAGCCGCCGGCCCGCGCCTGCGGATCGATCCGGCCCGAATGGCCGGCCTGGCCCGCCTGGCAGGCGATGCGCCGAGCTGGCGGGCGCAGCCGGGTGTGCCGCTGGCGGCCCTGACCCAGGCCGGTTTGCGGCAGTTCGAAGGCTATCCCGGCGCGATGACGCTGGCGGAATGGCTGGCGGCGCCGGCGCCCTGGCCGGCGGGGGGCTGCGCGGCCTCCGGCGTGCTGTCGGTGGACGTGATGCTGGCCGATGGCATCGAAGAATCGCTGGGCCCCTTCGGCGAGGCCGACGTGCAGCCGCTGCGCTCGGCAACCGTGCAAAGCCTGGTGCCCGCGCTGTTCAAACTGGCCTCGGGCGGAGACGCCTTCGCCACGCGCGACGGTTGCCACTGGCTGGGCCGCTACCGGCTGGACGCGCTGAAACCTGACGCGCCGGCAACCGTGAACCTGGCGCATCTTCTGCTGGGGCACGGCGGCACGCTGGCCTGGGTGCAAAGCGTGACGCTGACCGACGCGCCGGCGTGCCCGGCGGCGGCCCCGACGGCCGAGGCACCTGGACTGGCGACGGTCCGGCTGGACGGCCGCGTCAAGGCGCTGTTTGACCCCGATGGTCGTTTTCCCTTATTCATGCCTCGTGCAACCTGACTACATTTCAGCTTGCTGTAAGATTTCGCCGCTCGTCTCGAAGAAGCGGGGCGGGCGCCGCGGACGTATCGCGCTGCCCGTCATGGGAATAGAATTCCCCCCTCTTCCGTGTCTCACCTAATTAGCCAGTAGCCGCCCTATGGATGCCAACCTTCGTAAAGCCGCCCTTGAATATCACGAGCATGGGCGCCCCGGCAAAATCTCGGTCACGCCGACCAAGCAGCTGACCAACCAGCGCGATCTGGCGTTGGCGTACTCGCCCGGCGTGGCGGCGGCCTGTGAGGAGATCGTGGCCGATCCGGCCAATGTTTTCCGCTACACCGCGCGCGGCAACCTGGTGGGCGTGATCACCAACGGCACCGCGGTGCTGGGCCTGGGCAACATCGGCGCGCTGGCCTCCAAGCCGGTCATGGAAGGCAAGGCGGTGCTGTTCAAGAAGTTTGCCGGCCTGGATGTCTTCGACATCGAAATCAATGAAACCGATCCGGACAAGCTGGTCGAGATCATTGCCGGGCTGGAAGCCACCTTTGGCGGCATCAACCTGGAAGACATCAAGGCGCCGGAGTGCTTCACCGTCGAGCGCAAGCTCCGTGAACGCATGAAGATCCCG
>Ga0307412_10001599_pt1 | contig 12478 bp, 8 predicted proteins | sample DK1Cmetagenome_3_FD_203823 | JGI IMG/M metagenome (GOLD analysis project Ga0307412, IMG submission 203823) | Maize rhizosphere microbial communities from greenhouse at UC Davis, California, United States - DK15-C-1 | ecosystem: Host-associated > Plants > Roots > Rhizosphere > Soil | place: USA...
GGTGATCGCAGGCGTGGTGGTACTGGTGACCATGATCGCCCCGCGCCACTTCCTCCCCCATGTCCCCGCAGCCACTCCCGAAGGGGAAGCAAAGCAGGCGAAGGGCCCGTCTGCGTGGCGGGACAGCAGGACGCTGCTCATTGGCGTGGTGGTCCTCGGGGCCACCCTCACGGAGGGTGCCGGCAATGACTGGATTGCCAAGGCCTCCGTTGACGGGCTGGGAACCTCCGAGTCCACGGGTGCCCTCATGTTTGCCCTCTTTGTCCTTGCTATGACAGCGATGCGGTTCCTGGGGGGACGGGTGATCGACAAGTACGGGCGGGTCGCCGTCCTGAGGGCCAGCATGGCGGCGGCGGCAGCCGGCCTGGGCCTGTTCGTGCTCGCCGGGAATGTGTGGCTTGCGGCCGCGGGGGCTGCCTTGTGGGGCGTGGGCGCCGCGCTGGCCTTCCCGATGGGCATGTCCGCTGCCGCGGACGACCCGAAGCACGCCGCAGCCCGTGTCTCCGTCGTATCCACTCTCGGCTATATATCGTTCCTCGCCGGGCCGCCCCTCCTGGGTTACCTTGGCGACCTCACCGGGATCCACCTCGCTCTTCTGGCCATCATGGCCCCCATTGTGCTGGCGCTCCTGCTGGCCGGAGCGGCAAAACCCCTCCCGGCCAAGGCTGACGGCAGCTAGCCGGCACGGGCAGGAGGATGCCCGCCAGCTGGGGGTAGTCTGGGGGCATGCGGAGCTCATGGCGTCACAGCCACCGGTGGATCGGCCGGCTCGATAGATACCTGGTGCGGCATGTATCAGACCTGCCCGGAGGAAACCATGATGATTTCTTCCGCAGGCTCTCGGCCTCGGCCAACCACGGCAAACTTTGGATGGCCGTCGCAGCCCTGATGGCCGCGTTTCCGGGCAAGACCCGCCGCGCAGCACTGCATGGGCTGCTGGCCCAGGCGGTGGCGTCGGCGGTGACCAACGGAATCTTCAAGACCCTGCTCCCCCGGACCCGGCCCCTGCCGGAGCACCTGCCCGTCTTCCGTTTTGTGCATCCACAGCCCACCAGTTCCTCCATGCCCTCAGGGCACTCGGCATCCGCCATTGCCTTTGCCGTTGGCGTAGGCCTCGTTCGTCCGGCCATCGGCGCCGCGCTGGCGCCCGCAGCGATTGGAGTGGCCTATTCCCGGGTGCACACCGGCGCACACTGGCCGTCCGACGTCTTCTTCGGATCAGCGCTCGGGGTTGGAGCAGCCTTCGTGACCCGGCACTGGTGGCCGGTGCGGCCACCCTTCCCGCAAACGTCGAGAACCTGGACCGAGGCACCCGAACTGCCGGGCGGGGAAGGCCTGAGCATTGTGGTGAACACCTTGGGAGGATCCTTCCGGGAGGAAACGGCGGCGGCGCTCCGCGATGTATTCCCCAAAGCGCATATCATTACGGTCCCGCCTGGGGAAGATCTCCTCGAGGCCATCACCGCCGCAGCCGAATGGCCGGGCACCCGTGCCCTGGGAGTGTGGGGCGGCGACGGAACCGTTGGAGCAGCGGCCGCCGCCGCCGTCGAACGTTCGATTCCCCTCCTGGTCCTGCCCGGCGGAACCCTGAACCACTTTGCCCGTGATGCCGGCACCGGCAGCCTCAAGGAAGCAGTTGCGGCGGCGTCGAGGGGTGAGGCAGCTCTGGCGGACATCGGCATCGTCCGGGCGGAGCGGGGGCTCCCCGGACAGCCGGAAGTGACGGAACTGCTCATGCTGAACACCTCCAGCGTTGGCCTGTACCCGAACTTCGTGCGGCGGCGGGAGCACTTGCAGGCGGCTTTGGGCAAGCCCCTCGCCGGGGTTATCGCCATGTTCCGGACCTTCGCCGCCGGAACCCCCGTCACGCTGAGCGTGGACGGTGTGCCGCACCGGGTGTGGATCGCATACGTGGGCCGCGGCCGGTATTACCCGCGGGACCACGCGCCGTTGCTCCGGCCCGTCATGGATGACGGCGTGCTGGACGTCCGGCTGATCACTGCGGATGAGTCGTTCGCAAGGTTGCGGCTGCTCTGGTCCGTCCTGACGGGGACCGTGGCAGGTTCCAGGATCACGCACCTGAGGGAGGCCACGGAAGTGCGCATCGACGCGGGCGGGGCACCCATGGCCCTGGCTGTCGACGGCGAGGCCCTGGCAGGGGTTCGCAGCGTGGAGTACAGGGTGCTCCCCAGGGCCTTGGCCTACTACTCGCCCCACACCTGACCCGCTGAGTCCCCCGGGCTGCCGGTCATCCAGGGGGACTACCCTGGTTCGCCCCTGAATCATCCCTGAGGAAGGCGAAAAGGGACCGCTGCGTCAGTAGCGTAAGGGGTATACCACCGAACTGGACCCATCCGCAGCCCTGCGCTGCCGACCGGAGGAACATCCAATGATTGAGGCACACGACCTGGCCAAGGTCTATGGCGCGAAGACCGCCGTGGCAGGGGTCAGTTTTACCGTCCGGGCAGGGCAGGTAACGGGCTTCCTGGGGCCGAACGGTGCCGGCAAGTCCACCAGCATGCGCATGATCATGGGACTCGACCGGCCCACGTCCGGAACCGTCACCGTCAACGGCCTGCCGTACGCGGAGCACAAAGCGCCGCTGCACGAGGTGGGCGCCCTGCTGGACGCCAAGGCCGTGCATACCGGGCGCAGCGCCTACAACCACCTGCTGGCCATGGCCGCCACCCACAGCATCCCCCAGAAGCGGGTCCACGAAGTCATCGAGATGACGGGCCTGGAAGCCGTGGCACGCAAGAAAGCGGGCGGATTCTCCCTCGGCATGGGGCAGCGCCTCGGCATCGCCGCTGCCCTGCTGGGCGACCCGCAGACGCTCATCCTGGACGAACCGGTCAACGGGCTGGACCCGGAAGGTGTCCTCTGGGTCCGCAACCTGGTGCGCTACCTGGCAAACCAGGGCAAGACGGTCTTCCTCTCCTCGCACCTCATGAGCGAGATGGCGCAAACCGCCGACCACCTGATCGTCATCGGGCGTGGCCGCATCATTGCTGACGCGCCGGTCAAGGAGATCATCGCCGGCACCCGGCAGGCCAGGACCCTGGTCCGCACGGACTCGGCCCCGCAGCTGGCGTCCCTGCTGGCGGGCAACGGCGTCACGGTGGACCAGAGCGAGCCGGAAACCCTGACGGTGACGGGACTGGAACCCCGCCAGATCGCCCAGGTCGCGTTGAGCAGCGGCGTCCTGGTGTACGAGCTCACCCCTCAGCTTTCCTCCCTGGAGGACGCCTACTTCGACCTTACCAAGGACGAAGTGGAATACCATTCGCACCTGACCGGCGGACCCGCAGTGGCAGCCCCGGCAACGGCAGGAAAGTAAGGACGATGAGCACCCAGACAGCAACCCCTGCCACGCCGGCCCGTTCTTCCGCGGGAACCCGCGGGGTCACCTTTGGCGGCGTCCTGCGCTCCGAATGGATCAAACTCTGGTCCCTGATGTCCACCCGCATCCTCCTCCTCCTCACCCTGGTGGCAATCATTGGCGTGGGCGCACTGGCCGTCCTGATCCGCTACACGTACCTGGACGAGATGATCCGCAACGCAAGGGAACAGGGGCAGACCCTGACGCCGGAAATGATGGAGCAGACGTTCCCGCCGGGATCCGGGTTCGACCTCTACAACCTGCCCAACGCCGGCCTGCAGATCGGCATCCTGGTCCTTGGCTCGCTGGCGGTCCTGTTCATGGCTTCGGAGTACGCCACCGGGATGATCCGTTCCACCATGAACGCTGTACCGCGCCGCACCCCGGCATTCGTGGCCAAGGCCATCATCCTGGCCGTGATCTCCTACGTCATCACCACCATCGCGGGCGTGGCCACGTTCCTGATCGCCATGCCGGTCTTCCAGGGCATCGGGTTCGACCTCGACTGGTCCACGGACGGCGTGCTGTACAGCATCTTCACCGGCGGGCTCTACGTTGCCGGGGTGGCACTGATCGGACTCTCCCTGGGGACGCTGCTCCGCAACTCCGCCGGCGGGATCACCGTCCTGGTGGGCATCTTCTTCGTGCTGTCCATCGCGGCCAGTTTCCTGACGCTCATTCCGGGCGAGTTCTGGAAGTACGTCCCGCAGTACATTCCCAGTGACGCCGGCGGCCGTTTCCTCTCCATTGGCCACACGGACGGTGTCATCGATCCCTGGCAGGGCGGCCTGGTCTTCCTGGGCTACGTGCTGGTGTTCCTGGTGCCGGCGCTGATCGTGCTCAAGAAACGCGACGTCTGACCTGCACTCACGAATGAACCAGGAAGGACCGGCGAGGGACGCGGCAGCCGGACAGGCTGACGCGTCCTTCGCCGAGCTCACGGCCCGGCGGCGCGGGCTCATCCGGCGCTACCTCTACCAGCACCCGCGGATCATGGATGCGCTGGTGGCTTCCAGCTATGCACTGCTGGTGGCGCCCACGGTGGTTGATGCAGTCCTCTCCGGCACGTGGCTCGCGGCAGCCCTGCTGGTCGCGGTGGCGGGCGCCATGTTCCTGCGGCGCTCCCATCCGGTGGGGCTGGTGGCGTTCGTGGCGGTGGTGGAGGTTGCGGTCACCCTGCTGCACCCATGGGGCTCCAATGCGTCCGCCGGGTTGTGGTTTTCGCTGTATGCCGTGGCGGTGGTGCATACGCGCCGCTTCGCGCTGATCACGATGGCGGTGGCCACGGCACCGCTTGCCCTCCTGTACCTGCTGGCCGCCGTCGGACCCATGGAGAACTCGTTCGTCCAGGACCACGGGGTCAATCCGGGGGATTTCCACCTCCTGACCAGCATTGCCACCGGAGCCACCATTGCGCTGTCGAACGTCATTGCCACCGGCATCGGCATCGGCGTCAAGCAGCGGCGGGAACACGAACAGGAGGTGGCGGCGTGGGCGGCGCGCACGGCGCAGCTGGCGTCCGTGAACGAACGAAACCGGATCGCCCGCGAAATGCACGACGTCGTGGCCCACTCCCTGACCGTCATGGTCAGCCTGTCCGACGGTGCCGCCGTCGTGGTCCGGAAAAGCCCCGAGCGTGCCGGGGAGGTGCTGGGCGAACTGTCCCGCACAGGCCGGACCGCCCTTGCGGACATGCGGCGCGTCCTGGGCGTCCTCCGCGATGATGCCGGAGCGGCTGCACCCCGCCTGCCGCTGGCCGCCGGTGACAGCCTGGCCAAGCTGCTGGAGGGCTTCCGGACGGCCGGCCTGCCGCTGCACTATTCGCACAGCGGCCCCCCGTTGCCCGATGACGCCGCCTTCCAGCTCACCGTGTACCGGATCGTGCAGGAATCGCTCACGAATGTGCTCCGCTACGGACGGTCCCTGGCCCGGGTGGACGTCAGCATCACCGTGTCGGACGGAACGGTCACCATCGAGGTGCTCGACGACGGCGCGGGAGTTCCGGGGCAGGCGCCGGATGACGGGGGCGGCCCGCACGGCGGCTCCTACGGCACCGGCCAGGGCCTGGCGGGGATGGCAGAACGCGCCCGCATCTACGCCGGCACGGTGGAGGCCGGCCGGACCGGGCGCGGCTGGCGGGTCCTCGCCCTCCTCTCCTGGCCGGGGGACGGCAGCACCGAAACACCAACCCATCCGTACGAACTGCAAGGCAAGGCATGACAGACAATGCGCCCATCACCGTCCTGCTGGTGGATGACCAGCCCCTGCTGCGGATGGGGTTCCGCCTGATCCTGGAGGGCGAGGAGGACCTCCGGATCGCAGGTGAAGCGTCCGATGGCGCGGAAGCCGTGAAGCTGGCCAAAGAGCTCCAGCCCGACGTGGTGCTGATGGACGTGCGGATGCCCGTCCTGGACGGCATCGAGGCGACCCGGGCGATCACCGCGGCCGGTTCCAGCGCACGGGTCATCATCCTCACCACGTTCGACGTGGACGAGTACGCCTTCGCCGGGCTGCAGGCGGGCGCGTCCGCATTCCTGCTCAAGGACGCGGCCCCGCAGGACCTGATCCACGCCGTCCGGTTGGTGGCCAGCGGCGACGCCGTTGTGGCCCCCCGTGTGACGCAGCGGCTGCTTGAAACGTATGTGCGGGGCGCCGGCCGGCCGGCGCCTGCTTCCCCCGCGCCCGATCCCCTGCTGGCTGAACTGACGCCGCGGGAAACGGAGATGCTCGGGGCGATGGCCGAGGGCCTGTCCAATGCGGAGATTGCCCACCGGTACTTCCTCTCCGAGGCCACCGTGAAGACGCATGTGCGGCGGATCCTCACCAAGCTCCACCTCCGGGACCGGGTCCAGGCCGTCGTCTATGCATACGAGACGGGCCTGGTGGTCCCCAGCAACCCGGACTACTGATCCAGGGAAGGTACACGGCGGGGCTCAGCGTCACCCCCTAGACTCGGAACCATGCCTTTCGAATCCTCCGCCACAGAGCACATCCAGGACCTTGGCGCCTACGTCAGCGCATCGCCGTCGAGCTTCCACGCGGCGCATGAGGCGGGCCGGCGGCTGGAGGATGCCGGATTCACGCGCCTGGATGAGCAGGAACCGTGGCAGGGCGGGCCCGGACGGTTCTTCATCATCCGGGACGGTGCACTGATCGCCTGGGTGGTGCCGGAGGGTGCCGGACCCACCACCGGTTTCAATATCCTTGGCGCGCACACCGATTCGCCGTCCTTCAAGCTCAAGCCCAAGCCCACCACCGGCTCCCACGGCTGGCTCCAGGCCGGCGTGGAGGTGTACGGCGGTCCCCTCCTTAACTCCTGGCTGGACCGGGAGCTGCAGCTGGCGGGGCGGCTGGTGATGCTGGACGGCACCGAGCACCTGACCGCCACCGGTCCCCTGCTCCGGTTCCCGCAGCTGGCGATCCACCTGGACCGCGCAGTCAACGAGGGGCTGACCCTGGACAAACAGCGGCACATGAACCCGGTGTGGGGGCTGGGGAATCCGGCGGACTTCGACCTGCTGGCCGTTTTGGCGTCGTCCGTGCCCGGGAAGGCCCCGGACCCGGCACGGATCGGCGGGTACGACGTCGTCATTGCGGACACGCAGGCCCCCGCGGTTTTCGGGGGCAAGGGGGAGTTCTTCGCGTCCGGGCGGCTGGACAACCTTTCGTCCACGCACGCGGGGCTTGCCGCGCTGGTCGCCCACGCCTCCGGCGGGGCCGCTCCGGGGGCGCCGGTCGCCGTCCTTGCAGCGTTCGACCATGAAGAGATCGGCTCCAACTCACGCTCCGGTGCGTGCGGGCCCATCCTTGAGGACGTCCTGGTGCGCGTCTCCGACAGCCTCGGTGCCTCGGTGAGCCAGCGGCGGCAGGCGATGGCGTCGTCGTTCTGCCTGTCGGCCGATGCCGGCCACGCCGTCCACCCGAATTACCCCGAGCGGCACGACCCGGCCAACCTGCCGGTGCTCAATGGCGGCCCGCTGTTGAAGATCAATGCGAACCAGCGGTATGCCACCGATGCTTTTGGTGCCGCCTTCTGGGCCCGGCTGTGTTCCGAATCCGGGGTGCCGTACCAGGAGTTCGTATCCAACAATGCCATTCCGTGCGGCTCAACCATCGGTCCGCTGACGGCCACCCGGCTGGGCATCCGCACCGTGGACGTGGGGGTGCCGCTGCTCTCCATGCATTCGGCCCGCGAGCTGTGCGGCGTGCAGGACCCACACCGGCTGGCCACCGTCACGGAGCTGTTCTTCCGGACTGCCGCCTAGCTTTTTCTTTCCGGGGAGTCTGCTACAGGACCGTCAGCACATACGGTGCTGCCGCGCCGTCGTCCCTGGCGGCGGCAAGGGCAGTCAGCTGCGCCCGCGACTCCACCCCGAGTTTCCGGTAGATGGAGGTCAGCCGGACCTCCACGGTCCGCACAGAAACATAGAGCGTGGCAGCGATGTCCTTGTTGCGCATCCCCCGTGCCACCATCTTGGCCAAAGCCCGCTCATGGTCCGCAAGCATGAGCATGGCAGGATTGTCCTGCTGCCGTGGGGGCTCCAGGAGCTCGTGGAAAAGGAACGCGTCCACGTGCTGGCTCCAGGCCACAGCCCCTTTCTCCTCGAACATCACCTTGGCATGGGCCAGGGCGTCGCGTGCGGCCCGGACGCGGCCAAAGGCGTTCAGCCGTTCCGCGTAGCACAGCAGCGTCCGTGCCCGTTCCAGCACTGAATCATTCGCGCCCCTGCCCTCCAGCGCCTGGCTGAACAACTGCAACGACTGCTCGCCGTCGGCCAGCATGGCACGGCTCCGCGCCACCGCCATGATGAGCCAAGGCGACCGCAGTCCCACGGAGCGGCTTTCCAGGCGGACCAATGCCTGCGTTGCCTCCCGGTGGCGGCCAAGCCGGATGAGGACCTCCACCAGGTCCTCCTCGCACCGCAGCAGGGCGGGGTTGCCGAAAGCCTTTCCGATCTCGGCCGCCCGGGACAGCTGCGCGAAGGACTCGGCCAGGTCACCCCGGAGCAGCGCAAAGTGCCCCTGCCACGCGGCCAGCTGGGCAGTGATGGCCGGATGGCTTTCGCAGCCTGCATGGCGGAGTGCCTCCGAAGCGGCTGCCTGTGCCCCTGCCTCGTCGCCCAGGGCATGGGCCCGCCAGACCCGGAAGATGTGCCGCATTCCGCGGTGGTACTTGTTCTCCGGCTCGTGGCGTTCCAGGTCGTCGATGAGCGTGACGGCGGCCCGGACGTTTCCGGCCCGGATTTCGTTGTCCGCTGCCAGGTACATTGCGGTTTCGCGCCAGTTGATGTTGCCGGCGTCGCTGGAGCTCCGCACCAGGGCGAACGCCTCCCGGGCGTGGTCGTAGCGTTCCGCGTAACTGAGGGCCCGCCCCTGCACCAGCAGGCTGAGCATCCGGACGCTTCCCGCCGGCTCATGCTTCCGGCTGAGGGTGCCCGTGTCCCCGCTGGCGGAGGCCACGAGCATCCTGGCCCGCTCGATGATTGCGAGGCACTCAGCAGTCGCGGATTCCCGGAACCCGGTGGCCTGTTCCAGCAGCACGGCGGCATCATCGAGCTCCCACCGTTCGGCGAAGTAGAGCGCAGCCAGCGCCAGCAGGTTAGCCGCATACCCCGGGTCGTGGCCGCCGAATTCCTTCACCAGGCGCAGCACCATGCTTGGCCGGACAAAGCCGCCCTGGATGAACTCGATTTCAAACGCCAGGCCTGTCAGCCGCAGCACCAGGGCAGGGTTCCGCGTCACCCGCTGCGCCCACTCCAGGCAGCGCCTGGCGTACACGAATTCGCCCCGGTTGAACATGAGCCCGGCAACGGTGGTGAGGCGGGCAGCGGTTTCCGCTTCCCAGGGATTGATGGTGAGGGCCCGTTCGATGCACTCGACGGCAAAGGGGACATCCCCATCCTGGATGAGGTCCACGGCGCTGCGAAGGAGGCCGAAGGGAGTTTGCCGTTCCATCGCGGTGAAGCTCAGGTGCCAGCGGCGGGCGTGGGGATCCGCCGTTCCGGACGCCTGTGCGAGGGCATGGTGGCCTGCCGTGCGCACGGCGGGCGTCATGGCCGAGAACACGTAACCCCGCAGCAACTGGTCCGGGATTCCCAGGTCCGGCCCGGACCGGGTCACCAGGCCGGCGGCAAGGAGTTCATCCACGCCGGACCACATCCCCGGGACCACACCCTCCAAAGAGGTGACCTCAGTGCGCCGGGACAGGGCCAGCAAGTCCAGGACCTGGCGTGCACCAGCCGTCAGCGTGGCGACGGCGGAGGCGGCTTCCGCTTCGAAGCTGGCACTGCAGGGGAGCGGAACAGGCAGGGCGTACTTTCCCTCCGCCTGGCGGTCCAGGAGGTGGTGGTAAAGCTCGACGGCGGCCAGCGGGTTTCCCTTGCTGGCCGCGGCAACCGCGTGGGCCGCCGCCGTCGTGCTGTGGCGCGAGGGTATGGCCTCCAGCATCCGCACCGTGTCGCTGTAGCTCAAGGGCCCAAGGTGCAGGACGGCCGGCCCGCCAAGGGGGCCTTCCGGTACGTCCTCGCGCACGCTCATGAACAGCGCTATGTCCGTTCCGGCAAGCCGGCGGCTGATGAATCCGATGACCGCCTGGCTGCCGGCATCCAGTTGGTCCGCGTCATCAAGCACGATGACCGTCCGGGCGGAGGACCGCTGGTGCAAACCGTTGAGCAGCATGGTGCCCACCGTGGGAATGCTGGGCGCCCGTGTGCCATCATGCAGGACGTCATCCGCGATTGCGTTGAGTACCGGATCATCCATGCTGTTAAGGAGCACCGTAAGGCCGGAGAACGGCCAGTCCGACTCTGCTGCGCTGGCGGTAAGGAAGACGGTGCGGTGGTCGGACAGGGTGGGGATTTCGGCAAGCAGGGCAGACTTGCCCGCACCGTGCCCGCCACTGATGGTGAGGGCGGTCTCCTTGGGACCCCGGACTGCCGAACGGATCCGGTCCAATTCCTTGTTGCGGCCAATTAAGCACATGGGGTCCCCATCCCTGAAGAAGGAGACCGCTTTCTTTTCGCTTCAATCCGTTCCAACAGTGACCGCCGCACTGCCGGTTACGGGGCCGCAACCGGAGGTCCGGCAAGCTGCAGGCCCAACGCCTCCAGCACGGTACCCAGCCGTAGAAGTGAATATAACGCCGCCCCGTCACGGGGCACCATGCAGATATCCGCTGGATTGGCTCAAGATTGACTCCTTGTGATTTCCGCTGCGTTTCAACGTTTCCCCTGGAATACCTTTTGATTACTCCTGCTGTTCCCACCTGTGAGAAGATCTGAATCCGGTTCCGGCCATCTGTGCGGCTGCACATGACGCCCCTTCCCGCGCCACGCTTAGGGTTGGAAAAACCCTGTGACCCACCACACTGGATGCAGCGTTGAACGGCGCCGGCCAGCCCCCTGACACCGGCGTCCGGCCTCCATCCATTCCGCAATGACCCAAAGGACGGCGCACCATGCCCGCTGACCAGCAGTTAGCCAAGTCGCTCAAGCCGCGGCACCTTTCCATGATCGCGATCGCCGGCGTCATCGGCGCAGGCCTCTTCGTTGGTTCCGGTGCCGCCATCCAGCAGGCCGGCCCCGGAATCCTGGTTGCCTACATGGCGGCCGGCATCGTGGTGGTCCTGGTGATGCGCATGCTTGGTGAAATGGCTGCGGCCAACCCCGAGACCGGTTCCTTTTCCACCTATGCGGACAAGGCGCTCGGCCGCTGGGCGGGGTTCAGCATCGGCTGGCTCTACGCCTGGTTCTGGATCATCGTGCTCGGCATCGAAGCCACCGCCGGTGCCGCCATCATGCACCGCTGGGTGCCCGGTATCGACCAGTGGGTCTGGGCGCTGATCCTGATGGTCCTGCTGACGCTGACCAACCTTGGCTCCGTGAAGTCCTACGGCGAGTTCGAGTTCTGGTTCGCCTCGATTAAGGTCGCCGCGATCGTGCTGTTCCTGCTCTTCGGTGCCGCGGCAATCCTTGGGCTGGTCCCGGGTGTCCCCGCCCCCGGCCTGAGCAACCTCGTGGATAACGGCGGGTTCATGCCCAACGGCGCAGGTGCTGTCCTGGCCGGCATCCTGGTTGTGGTCTTCTCCTTCTTCGGCGCCGAGATTGCCACCATCGCTGCCGGCGAATCCGAGAACCCGGTGGATGCGGTCAAGAAGGCCGTGAAGTCCACAGTGTGGCGCATCCTGGTCTTCTACATCGGCTCGATCGCCATCGTGGTCACCCTGCTGCCCTGGAACGACGCCAGCGTGGCCAAGAGCCCCTACGTTGCCGTGATCGAACTCTTCGGCATTCCCGGCGCCGGCACCATTATGGACGTTGTGGTCCTGACGTCAGTGCTGTCCTGCCTGAACTCCGGCCTTTATACCGCCAGCCGCATGCTCTTCTCGCTGTCCAAGCGCGGTGACGCCCCCGCGTCCTGGACGAAGATCTCGCGCCGCGGCGTGCCCGCCTCCGCCGTGCTGGCCTCCACTGTGGTTGGGTTCGTGACGGTGGGCCTGAACTACATCGCCCCTGACACCGTCTTCCTGTTCCTGGTCAACACCTCCGGTGCCATTGCCCTGTTCGTGTGGCTGGTGATCGCATCCTCCCAGCTGATCCTCCGCAAGCGGATGGGCGCTGCCGGCAAGGACCTGGCGCTGAAGATGTGGCTGTTCCCGTACCTGACCTGGCTGGCCATCGCCAGCATCGTGGCCCTGGTGGTGGGCATGGTCATCCTGGAATCCACCCGCGAGTCCCTGCTGTTGTCCGTGGCACTGGCAGCCGTTGTAGTGGCCGTGGGCGTGTGGCGCTACCGCAAGTCCGGCCCGGCCTCCGCCCAGGCCGGGGACGCCGACGAAGCCCGCGAAGTCCCTGCCGCGGCAGGCCCGGCGTCGTAGTTCCCGCCCCGAGTGTCCAACGGACCGCCCGCCCGGAAGCCGCATCGGCTCCCGGGCGGGCGGTTTTCCACATAGGAGCATCCGTCCTGCGCCGGGTCGCGCACGGGGGCTAGGCTCGAAGTCAAGCGCGAATCGCCTATCCGTTCCAAATGCACTAAGATAGTGAAGTCTGTGCTGCGTCCCGCCCCGTTCCGGTGGCTGGCCACGGCACTGCATCGCAAATG
>Ga0307412_10001600_pt1 | contig 12476 bp, 13 predicted proteins | sample DK1Cmetagenome_3_FD_203823 | JGI IMG/M metagenome (GOLD analysis project Ga0307412, IMG submission 203823) | Maize rhizosphere microbial communities from greenhouse at UC Davis, California, United States - DK15-C-1 | ecosystem: Host-associated > Plants > Roots > Rhizosphere > Soil | place: USA...
GTCCTCACATCGCCGCCGCGCATCCATCAGCTCCAAATCGCCATACAGCGAGTGAATCACGACCAGAGCCTGTGTGCCAGCGCCTTTTTCAACAGCCTGCTAGAGGGTCAGACCCATTGCTTCAGCTGCATGCGGGCCGCTCTCCGCAGCCGGCTTATCGCGGGCATGTCTCCTGATAGAGCGTCGTTCAGCGCTTCATCCGTCGTGTCGGATCGAACCGAGGTTCGGGCCTGAAGGAACGCAGCGGAATCGGCGTTCCCCTTGTCGCTGGAATAGGCGCATCTGTATCCCGCACGCCGCAGCCGCGACAAAACGGCGGCGTTGTATCGGCCGAAGGGGATGGACGCGTCCGTGATCTCGAAACCGCACACCTCTTCCAGCACGCTCTTCGACGTCTTCAATTCCACGTCGAGTTCGGCCGGGGCAAGGCTCGACCAGTCGCGGTGGGCGATGCCGTGGCTGCCGATGGGCATGCCCATGTCAACAAGCGCGCTGATATCGGCCTTGTCCAGCGATCCCGGCTCGCCGATCCGGCCGGTCAGCACGAAGAACCGCGCCGTCAGGCCACGCTTGGCGAGCGCAGGTGCTGCGATCATGAGGTCGGAGGTGTTGCTGTCGTCGAAGGTGATCGCGAGTTCATCGCGGTCGGGGTGATCGGCGATACGATCCAGCATGTCGTTGAACCGCGCGACACTCAGCCAATAGGGGGCCTCGCCCGGTTCCAGCGGCCGTTCAGGCTCGCCGATGCCGTGAAAGTTGATGATCCGGAGCGCCGTCCTTGCCATTCTCAGCTCCGGCGGATCGCCATGAATTCGGTCGGCGATTTCAGCGGCATCAGTGCGCTCGATAGCGCCGCCCGGTGCGCCGCTCCCCGCCAGCAGCGGATCGCCTGCCCGAGTGCAATGCCCAGCCTGAAGAGCGATGTCTGCAGTGCATTGTGGTGGCGGCCGTAGTAGCGGATGCGATTGGCGGTCATCAGTGCGAAGAGACGCGCATTTCGGCCGCTGCCGCCGCTTTCATGCATGACCTGCGAGCGCGGTTCGAACACGACCTCGAAGCCGGCCTCGCGAACGCGCCGGAGATAATCGACCTCCTCGCTGTAGAGAAAGAAGGATTCGTCCCAAGCACCGATCAAGTCCCGCACCCGCGCGGATACCAGCAGCGCCGATCCCGTCGCCCATTCCACGGTGCCGCTGCGGCCGTAGCGCGCCGCGCCGCCGATGACTTCTCCGAGACCAACGCGCATCGCAAGCGTACCTCCGAGCAGAGCATCGGCCCAGGCCGTCATAATCGACGGCTCGCGCCGGAGCGTTGGATCGACCCGACCTTCTTCGGTGTAGTTGAGCGGAACAACAACGCCGGTTGAAGTCTTTTCAGCCCGCTCAATAAGCGGTCGCGCCGCGTCGGGGTAGAGCCTGAGATCGGGATTAAGGATGAGCAGATGCGATCCTGGATGCGCCCGCGCCGCCGCCGCATTGATTGCAGCCGCATAGCCGGCATTGTAGCCCATGCGGATCACGGTCGGCGAAACCGGATGCGCTTCGGCCAGCTCCGCCGACCCGTCCTTGGATTCGTTGTCGGCGATCAGGACCTCGAAGCGGTCGATGCCGGCAAGACCCGCCGGGATCGAATGGAGCAGCGGCGGCAGCGCTCCCGCGCTGTTATAGGTGACGATAATGACGGAGAGCGCCGGCGAAGCCCCTTCCGTATCGCGCGTGATCGGACGATCTCGTTCCATGACTGCCAATTTATCCCCCACCGTTGATTGGCCGCGAAGCCACGGTTGCTAGTGAAGCTGCTTGCGATCAATGAGGCTGCGGTCAACGAACTGCGCCAGCGATCCGACGGTTTCGAACACCTCGCCGGTGAAATCGCTATCGTCGATCTGGAAGCCGAAACGCTCTTCGAGCGCGGCCGCAAGGCTCAGCACAGCGAAGGAATCGAGCTCCGGAATGTTGCCGAGTAGCGGCGTTGCGGCGGTCTCGATCCGATCCCGGTCTTCGATGCCGAGCGTTTCGATGATGACGTCCTTGACGGCCTCGAAGGTAGACGAATTCATGATACCCCTCTTAATGTTGCCGGCTACCCGCCGGTGAAATCAAATCAGACAAGAACTTCCACCGGCATCGGATGCCCGAGGAACGCCGTCGGGCTGGCGGTCAGGCCATAGGCCCCGGCCTGGAAGATGACGACGAGGTCGCCGATCTCGGCCGGCGGCAGCATCACGTTGTCGGCAAGCAGATCGAGCGGCGTGCACAGACAGCCGACGACGGAGACTGCCTCGCGCCCGCTTTCCTGCACCCGGTTGCCGATCACGACAGGATAGTTGCGGCGGATGACTTGGCCGAGATTGCCCGATGCCGCCAGCTGATGATGCATGCCGCCGTCGACCACCAGATAGGTGCGCCCGCGCGACACCTTTCGGTCGACCACGCGCGTGACGTAGACGCCGGCTTCGCCGACGATGTATCGGCCGAGCTCGATCGTTACGCGCGCATCGGGCAGCTGCGGCCGGATTTCGCCTTCGATCAGCTCCTTTAGCTTGGCGCCGACGGGCACCAGATCGAGCGGCTGATCCTTCTCGGAATAGGGAATCCCGAAGCCCCCGCCGAGGTTCAGATAGCGAACGGGCCACGGCGATTGATCCGCAAGCCCCATTAGCAGCGCGACGTTGCGCGTCAGTGCTTCGCACAGGATATCGGCGTGCAGGTTCTGCGAGCCGGCGAAGACGTGAAAACCGAGGAGATCGAGATCGGTGACACGGAGCGTTTGAAGGAGATCCGGAACCTGCTCGACATCGATGCCGAACTGCTGCGGCCCGCCCCCCATGCGCATGCCGGAGCCCTTGACCTGGAAATCCGGATTGACGCGCAAGGCCACGCGCGGCCGAATGCCGAGCTTGTGGCCGATATCGGTGACGCGGGCTGCCTCGTTGGCCGACTCCATCTCGATCGTCACGCCCGCTGCAACGGCCTGCGTCAGTTCCGCCGTCGTCTTCCCGGGACCCGCGAAGCTGATGTTGTTTGACTGCACCGGCGTGTCCAGCGCCGTCTTCATCTCGTATGCGGAGGCGACGTCGAATGCGTCGACGAGGCCGGCGAGATGCTGGACGACGGCCGCCATCGGGTTGGCCTTCACCGCGTAGCTGAGCTTGACGTCGGCGGGCAAAATCGAGCGGAGATAGCCGATGCGCGAGGTGATCAGGCCCCGGTCATAGGCGAAGAACGGCGTCGATCCGACACGCTCGGCCAAGCGATCCAGTGGTATGCCGCCCACGGCCATACAGCTTCCGACCGGCTCGAACATGGAAATGGAAGGGTGCGAACTCACGAACCTAATTGCTCCCTCAATAGAACCCGATCGAACTTTCCGTTCGGATTGGTTGGAATGGCACTCATTTCAACAACCTGTGACGGAACCATGTACTGCGGCAGGGTCCGGCGGAATGCGGTCAAAAGGGCGCTGACATCGAGCGAGCTGGCGATCGGGCTCGCGACCAGCACGATCCGCTGGCCGAGCGCGCCGTCTTCGACGCCGAGCGCGACCGCGTCCTTGGTAAGGCCGGTGGCGTAGGCCACTTCCTCGATTTCGGTGGGGCTGACGCGGTAGCCCGATGTCTTGATCATCTCGTCGCGCCGACCGACGAAGAACAGGAAGCCCTCCTCGTCGGCAACGACGGTGTCGCCCGAGAAGACGGCGAGCTCTGGCGCGCGCCAGCTCGCCTCGCTTCCCGGCACAGGGCGAAAACGCTCGGCGGTGCGCGCGGGGTCGTTCCAATAGCCCATCGAGACCAGCGGGCCACGATGGACGAGCTCGCCATGTTCGCCCGGATCACAGCGCGAACCGTCGGGCCTGACCACGAGAATCTCGGCGTTGGGGATCGCCTTGCCGATCGAATCCGGCCGTCGGTCGATCTCTAACGGGTCGAGATAGGTCGAGCGGAACGCTTCGGTGAGGCCATACATCAGATAGGGCAGGGCTTGGGGAAACAGGCTGCGCAGCCGATCGAGCGTCGCCTTCGGCATGCGGCCGCCGGTGTTGGCGAAGTAGCGCAGCCGCGCGGCAGTCTCGGCTGGCCAGTCGAGTGCTGCCACCTGGATCCAGAAGGGCGGCACGCCGGTGATGCCAGTCACCTTGTGCTTTTCGCAGAGCCGGATGACGTCGCCAGGCAGCAGATAGTTCATCAGGACGACATGCGCGCCGGAATTGAACGCCGTCGTCAACTGGCTCAAGCCGGCGTCGAAGCTCAGCGGCAGCACTGAGAGAATGGTGTCTTCAGGGCTGTTCTTCAGATAATGGCTGACGCTCTCGGCGCCGACAATCATGTTGCGATGGCTGAGAACGACGCCCTTCGGCTTTCCGGTGCTTCCCGATGTATAGAGAATGGCTGCCATGTCGTAATCGACGGCGACGATGGATGACGCGGTTTCCTGCTCCTGCGAAAACGACGGCGCCCAGCCATGCAGGCGGACCTTACTGATGTCGAGCCCCTGTATATCGCCCGAGGCCTGATCGACGAGCACGATATGCTCGAGGGCCGGGTGATCGGCGATGTGTTCCTGCAGCTGCAGCAGCCGATCGTGCGATGTCACGAGGACGCGGACATTGCAGTCTGCGAGGATATAGGCGACCTGCTGCGGCCGCAGCAGCGGATTGACCGGAACGGTAACGCAGCCGGCCGCCGTAGTGCCGAAGATCGAGACAACCGTCTCCATCCGCTTTTCGAGCAGCACGGCCACGCGGTCGCTTCGCTGCAGCCCGAGGTCGCGAAGGGCCGTGGCGAAGCCGCAAACCCGTCTCCACAACTCGGCATAGCTTACGGTTTCGTTCTTGTATGTCAGCGCGGGCAGGTCTGCATGTTTCTGCGCGGCCTGGAGGACGAGGTGGGATAGGTTGATCTTGATTGCCGATTGCATGTGTACCTACTCTCCTACTACCAAGGCACGCACGTGAGTTCGCTGTAGAGATAATCGACCTGATCGGCCCCCAGCCGGCTGCTTCGAAACATCTTCGGCCGCGGTGAGCGAAGCGCGATCGACAAGCGCGGGCGGGCAACGCCCAGCCTGTTTTCGAGCAGGGTCATCGGGATGCCGAAATGGGTCAGCAGATAGCCGTAGACCTGTTGCGCGGCGTCCTGGAACAGCTTGGGATCGCCGACATAGAGGATCGAGGCGAACAGCGGCAGGCGCTTGCGCCGGTCCCTGCGGAAGATCACGTAGCAGCGCTGCCGGCCGCGCGTGACCACGATGTGGTGCGCGGCGGGCGCATTGGCGTGGTCGCGATAGATCTCCAGATCGCGTCCGTCGAGGCTGGCCTCGATTGCCTTTCGGTCGGAGATGATGCGGATGCCGGTCCCGATACGTGGAACCGGCAAGTTGACGATCAGGGCGGCGGCCGTATCCAGGTCGCTGAAGTTCAGGCGCCGGTTCAGGGGGACGACGTTGCCGCTCGGCGATAGATCGGTGAAAGTATAGCCCTGCTGGCCAAGTATAGCCCGGAGCAATCTCAGGCCGTGCGAGCGATAGCTTTCATGCACGCACCAGGCGGAGAGATTGCAGACATTTTCCATGAGATCGCCGACGCGGCGCTCCGAATAGAAGGCGACCTGAGCGCCGACCACGCGGCCGTCACACAGAAGCATGAAGCCGTGGTTCGGTGCCGTGGTCTGCCATGAGGGACGGATCGCGGACGCCCATAGCGCGGGCGAAAGGCGGCTGTTCAGTTCCGCATGCAGGAAATCGGCGACCGAGGCGATGTCGCCTGCGGTGATAGGGCATATCACGACGTTCCCGTCCGTCGCTTTCAAAACAGTGTTTGACACAGCCCGCCACTTCCTTTGCAACCACTCGAGACACTATGCTTGAAAGCATTGATGCAAGTATTACTGAAGTGTTCATAGCCGCTCTTAAGATTGAGCGGTAGCTACACAAAAGGTCTATCGCTTATCCTGTTAGCTAACTAGAGACTTACGGTGGCGAGACCGTATGGTCGTGGCTCAGCGTGTTCACCAGACGCGTATGGGAGGCCACCAGTTCTATGACACAACACGTTCTAATCTTGGTCGAGAACCTTCCGGTTCCGTTCGATCGTCGCGTCTGGCAGGAAGCGCAGGCGCTCAACGACGCGGGTTATGAAGTCTCCGTGATCTGCCCGATGGGCAAAGGCCACAACGAGGCCTATGAGGTGATCAACGACATTCATATCTACCGCCATCCGCTGCGCGAGGCCGACACGGCCGCCGGCTATTTTAGAGAGTACGCTACGGCGCTGATAAACCAGCTCTATTTGTCGTTCCGCGTTCGCCGCCGGCAGCGCATCGATGCCATCCAGGCCTGTAATCCGCCGGACCTGATGTTTCTCGTGGCTCTGGTACACAAGATCCTGTTTGGCACCTACTTCGTGTTCGATCATCATGACCTGAGCCCCGAGCTCTATGTCAGCAAATTCGGCCGTAAGGATTTCTTCTATCGGCTGGTGCAGTTCTTCGAACGCCAGACATTCCGCGTCGCCGATGTCAGCATCGCGACCAACGAGACGTTCCGCGATATTGCAGTGGCCCGCGGCGGAATGTCTCCCGATAAGGTGGTCGTGGTCAAAAGCTATCCCGAGGCCTCGCGCTTCAGGCTGACGGAGGCGGAGCAATCGCTCATCGTTCCCGGCAAGCACCTGATAGGCTATATCGGCATCATGGGCGCGCAGGATGGCGTGGATACTCTGGTCGAGGCCATGCACGACATTGTTCACGTGCAGAAGCGCGACGACATCAATTGCCTGATTATCGGTGACGGGCCGGAATTCGGCCGCTTGAAGGCGCTCGTCGCCGAAAGACAGCTGGGCGACCGGCTGCGCTTCACCGGCTATCTCAGCGGACCGTCGCTGCTCGCGCATCTTTCGGCGCTCAATGTCGGGATCATTCCCGATCCACCAAACGATTTCAACGACAAGCTGTCGATGAACAAGGTGTTCGAATATATGATGCTCGGCCTACCGATCGTGCAATTCAATCTGCGTCAGGCGACGAACGACGCGGGCGATGCGGCGATGGTCGTGGCGGAACATTCGCCGCGGGCGCTCGCCGAAGGCATCGTCTCGCTCGTGGACGATCGCGAGCGGCGCGAGGAAATGGGTGTGCTCGGCCGCGCCGTTGCCGAGCGCAGCTTCCGCTGGACGGCCGAGGCGCACCGCTATCTCGACGCTTACCGAACCCTGTTCGACCGCAGATTGGACGTCAATGATCAGCGTCATTATCCCGCATCTTGACCAGCCTCAGGCGCTTCGCGCCTGCCTTGTGTCACTGGCCGAGCAGGCAGGTGTGAAGCAAGCGGTCGAGATCATCGTGGTCGACAACGGGTCGCAGGTGCTGCCGGTCGAGACCTGCGCCGCCTTTGCATCCGTCACGCTGCTCTCGGAATCTATTCCGGGGCCGGGGCCGGCGCGCAATCGCGGTGTATTGCGTGCCAGCGGCGAGATACTGGCCTTCATCGATGCCGATTGCCTTGCGGGCAATGGCTGGCTTGCCGAAATCGAGCGGCAATTCTCAAGCGATCCCGAGCGCTCGATCCTGGGCGGCGATGTGCGCATCGCCTATGAGGACACCAATCATCTGACGATGCTCGAAGCCTACGAGAGCGTGTTCGCCTATCGAATGAAGGAATACATCGCCAAACAGGGCTTTACCGGAACCGGCAATCTGGCCATCCGCGCCGAGGTTTTCTCGGCAGTCGGCCGCTTCGGGGGCATCGAGGTCGCCGAGGACCGCGAGTGGGGGCAGCGCGCGCTCCGTCAGGGCTATCGCACGCATTATTGCCCGGGCATGGTCGTTTATCATCCCGCGCGCAAGACCTTCGCTGAGCTCGCGCAGAAATGGGACCGGCACACCGCGCATGATTTCGTGCGCATCCAGGCCAAGTCCGCCTGGCGGCTGCGCTGGGTCGCGCGCACGCTCGCTGTGGCGCTGTCGCCGGCCGCGGGCCTAGTCTCCATTATCCGCTCGGATCGCATCAAGGGTCTGCGGTCCAGAGCGCTCGCCTTCGTCGTGGTCGTCCTCATCCGTCTTTATAGGGCGGCGATCATGCTTGGCCTCACATTCGGCGGCAGTGCCGCGAAGATGAGCGGGCGCTGGAACCGCAAGACGGTGGCCTAGGCCGGGATCATTGGCCGGGCAACACGATCTCAAAAAAAGCAGACGTCCCAACCATTGTTCGGGCGCGTCGCGGACTCCATATACCTTTTGATTAGGGCAGCCGTCTTCAGCGGCTGCCTCCACTTGTTGATTAAAAAGGTATTGCCATGGCCACTCTTTCCATCCTCGAACTTGTTCGCGTGACGGAGGAGACGGACGCCCGTGGCGCACTCGACAACGCACGCGATCTAGCCGCGCATGCGGAAGAGTGGGGCTACCGGCGCATCTGGGTTGCCGAACACCACAACATGATAGGTATCGCGAGTGCCGCGACATCCGTCGTTCTCGCCCATCTCGCGGCGGGCACGAAGACGATCCGCGTCGGGGCCGGTGGCATCATGCTGCCCAACCACCCTCCTTATGTCATCGCCGAACAGTTCGGCACTTTGGCGCGCCTGTTTCCCGATCGCATCGATCTCGGACTCGGCCGTGCGCCGGGAACCGACCAGATGACACTTCGCGCCTTACGCCGGTCGCCGGAGTCAGCCGATCAGTTCCCGCAGGATGTGCTTGAGCTGCAGGCATTTCTCGCGCCCGCCGGCCCGAACCAGCGGACACAGGCGGTTCCGGCTGCCGGCACCGACGTGCCGCTCTGGATTCTCGGCTCCAGCAATTTTGGCGCCATGCTCGCGGGCGAACTCGGCTTGCCCTATGCGTTCGCCTCCCATTTCGCGCCCGAACTTCTTCTCCAGGCGCTGCAGATCTATCGCACGCGTTTCAAGCCGTCGGAGCAGCAGTCGCAGCCCTACGCCATGGTCGGCGTCAACGTGATCGCCGCCGAAACCGATGCCGTGGCACGCCGACTTGCGACGACACAGCAGATGTCCTTCACCAACATGTTTCGCGGCACGCGCGGACTGAGCCAGCCGCCGATCGACGACATCGAGACCTATTGGTCGCCGATGGAAAAGGTGCAGGCGCAGCAGATGCTCGCCCGCTCGATCATCGGCTCGCCCGAGACGGTTCGCGTCGGCTTGGAGAAGCTGATCGACGAAACCGGCACCGACGAACTGATGATTGTGTCCGACGTTTATGATCACCACGCGCGCCTGCAATCCTTCGAAATGATCGCAGAGGTCGGGCGAAAGATCTGACACTAAGCCATCCCCATAAAACGCAATCGAGATAGGTTGCGTATCGCATGAAGACGCCACCACTGGAGACAAAGCATGGCCAATTCGACTGAGTATACGCCGCCAAAGATCTGGACCTGGAACAAGGACAGCGGCGGGCGTTTCGCCAACATCAATCGACCGATCGCAGGCGCGACGCATGAGAAGGAACTGCCGATCGGGCGCCATCCTTTGCAGCTCTATTCGCTCGGCACGCCGAATGGCGTCAAGGTGACGATCATGCTCGAGGAGCTTCTCGCCGCCGGTCACAGCGGCGCCGAATATGATGCCTGGCTGATCAGGATCGGCGATGGCGACCAGTTCGGAAGCGGCTTCGTTCAGGCAAATCCGAACTCCAAGATCCCGGCTCTGGTAGATCGCAGCGGCGCCAGGCCGATCCGCGTTTTCGAATCCGGTTCGATCCTGACCTATCTTGCCGAAAAATTTCAGGCCTTCCTGCCGACGGAGCCGGCGGCGCGCGCCGAATGCTTCTCGTGGCTGTTCTGGCAGATGGGCAGCGCGCCCTATCTCGGCGGTGGCTTCGGCCACTTCTATGCCTACGCGCCGACCAAGATCGAATATGCGATCGATCGCTTCGCGATGGAAACCAAGCGCCAGCTCGACGTGCTCGATCGCCGTCTTGCCGAGAGTGAGTATCTCAGCGGTGCCGAATACACCATCGCCGACATGGCCGTGTGGCCCTGGTATGGCGGGCTGGTGAAGGGCTGGATCTACGAAGCGGCGGAGTTCCTGCAGGTTCAGGAATACAAGAATATCCAGCGCTGGGCCGACCAGATCGGCGAGCGCAAGCCTGTCCAGCGCGGGCGCATGGTCAACCGTCTTTCCGGCGAACCGTCCAGCCAACTCTGGGAACGTCACGACGCCAGCGACTTCGATACGAAGACGCAGGACAAGGTCGGCACTGCCGGTTAAGCTTCGGATCGGTAGCATCCGGGTCGTCATTCTGGCGATCCGGATGCGATGGTTGGCCTATATGCGAATGTGTGAGCCATCGCGGCTCAAGCGGTGTTCGTGTTCGCCTTTCGCAGCGCCACATATTCCCACAGTGCGACGAGCAGCAGCGTGACGGTGCTCACCATCTGTATCGTGAAATTCTGCTGAACCGGCAGAAGAACGGCGGTTGCCAGCAGGATAACGAGCCCGGCGATGTGGGAGAGCGGCAGCTTGCGCGCGGCTGTCAATTTCAGCCAGATATTTCCAACCAGGAACAATCCCGGCCCGCCGAGAATGGCGAGCGTGGTCTTCAGGCTGCTATGCTCTTCGGGATGCGACAGGCTGAAGTCCTCACCGACGGCGGTGAGGATGATGCCGGCGACGATCGGCAAGTGCCCGTAGGTGAAAAGACCATGGGCCACAGTTTCGGGCGCCGAGGTCGTCTCCGCCTTGTCGGCCGCCTTCTGCTGGCCGTGGTGGAAATAGATCCACCACATGAAGCCTGTCGTCAGAAACGCGCTGCAGAAAACCATGACCGACAGGTTCGACTGCATGTGTTCCGCGGCAGTCCTGCCCGTCGTCAGAATGGTTTCGCCGAGACAGAGAATGACGAAGAGAGCACAGCGCTCAGCCATATGCTCGCCCGATATGTCGAGCGTTTCGCGCGGCGAGCTTGCCAGTTCAGGCACCCAGTAGCGCGCCAAAGGCGAGACGTATTCGATCAATAGTGCGACGCCCCAAAAGACGACGCGAGCCTCAAGGCTGGCGAAGCCGCCAATTATCCAGAAGACGCTGGAAGCGATCACCCAGACGGTGATGCGCACAAAGGTGAGGTAAGAGGGCCGGTCGACGCCCTTGTAGGCGTAGAGCATGAAGACCGAGCGCACGAGCTGCATGGCGCAATAGAGCGCCGCGAATGCCGGGCCCTGATGCTTGAAGGCCTCTGGCAGGGCGATCGCGAGCAGGATGCCGCCGAACATGAGGGCGAAGAGCAGCAGCCGCACCGCTTCCTTGTCGGTGTCGAGCAGATTGGTGATCCAGGTCGTGTAGACCCACAGCCACCAGATCGCGAGGATCAGCAGGATCGATTCCGCGAGCGTCGTCGAACTGAAGTCCTCGACGAGCGTATGCGACAGCTGGATAAGCGCGAAAACGAAGACGAGATCGAAGAACAGCTCCGGAAAGCTGGCCTTCGTCTTCTCGGCGCTTTTGCCGCGGATCAGGCTCAACGCGATCCCTCCATCGATCGAGCCACGGTCTTAGAAAACCGCCAGGTATTTCAAAAGCGAAATGATGCCGATGATTATCACGATGATCTGTACGATCTGCTTTGCTCTGGCATCGATCGGCAGGCGAGCGACGAGGTACAAGACAAGGACGATAACCAGGAAGGTAATCAGTATTCCGATCAGTATTGATGTTGCCATTTGGATCCCGCTCCGTTGAAAAATCTTTTAGTCACAGAACGTTAGATAAATCTCCCTTTCGAAAAGGAAAGGATCGGCGATCGAGAAACTCTATCGCGCGGTTGGAATGACTGCGCGCGCCTTCGCAGGAACCTTCGCTGTCGCCGTGAGTTCAGGATGAAAGGGAGAAGACGATCATGCCCGCAAAATCGAAAGCGCAACAGAAAGCCGCCGGTGCAGCCTTGTCCGCCAAGCGCGGCGAAACGCCGAAGAGCAAACTCAAGGGCGCATCCCGCGAGATGGTGGATTCGATGACTGAAAAGCAGCTCGAGGATTTCGCATCCACGAAGACCAAGGGCAAGCCGGAGCACGTCGCCAAGTAGCCCATGGTTTCAGCTGGTTTGAGCCGCGATTACCACCGCTGGCAACTTAGCCGCCCCAAGTGCGCTCGAGCACATCGATCCAGTTCGCGTGGGTGATCTTGACCAGGGCCTTCTCATCGAAGCCGCCGGCGCGGAACGCCTCGATCAACTGAGGTAGACCGGTCGCGTCCTTGATCGTCGCCGGGATCGTCGTTCCATCGAAATCCGAGCCCAGGGCGACGTGGTCGATGCCGATGCGATCGGCGATGTACGCGGCGTGACGGACCAGGAGGTCGAGGCTGGTGTCGGCGTTGCGGGTGCCGTCGTCGCGCAGGAAGAGCACGCCGAAATTGATGCCCACAAGCCCGCCCGTATCGCGGATGGCGTCAAGCTGCCGATCGGTCAGGTTGCGGCTGTGCGGGCTGATGTGGTGAACGTTGGAATGCGAGGCGACCAGAGG
>Ga0307412_10001601_pt1 | contig 12474 bp, 10 predicted proteins | sample DK1Cmetagenome_3_FD_203823 | JGI IMG/M metagenome (GOLD analysis project Ga0307412, IMG submission 203823) | Maize rhizosphere microbial communities from greenhouse at UC Davis, California, United States - DK15-C-1 | ecosystem: Host-associated > Plants > Roots > Rhizosphere > Soil | place: USA...
GGATCAGGCAGGTGGCAGCAATCCCACATTGAACACGCTGCTAATCAGCAACTCTCTTGGCATGTCGATGGGCAACTGACGATTTTGGCGAGATTTCGTTCCTTCCGCTTGGTGAGGCAGAAATGGACACTCTGCACAGGATTGGGATGGAATGCATATATTCAAACCGGAACATATGAATAGAGTTGCGTGATATCGACACGCAATTGCAACCACTAATGTCCTGCCTGAACTCAGCTTTCTAAGTTCGACCGAAATGGCTTTCTCGTCCTGCCGGCCAGCGCCTTGTTGCTGACAAGCCGACGCTTCGTGATCGCCATCGAACACGGAGTAATGCTTATGAAAGCCACAAGCGCATTGGCGATCCGCCACACCCTGCCCGTAAACGCGCGCTACATCCTCCCCTCCGGGCAACCAACCTTCTGTCAGACATAGATGATCAACAGCAGGATGGATCATGCAGCACGACATCAACATTACCGGCAAGGACGAGGGCCAAGCTCCCCTCACATGCGTCGTCGACATCGACACATCCGCCGCGCCCCCGACCGAACAATTTGATCTCTACCGATCCTGGAATGCCAATCTCGGCGATGTCACGCTGCTGCGCGAAAAGTTCAGTGCGTTCAGCGCGCGCCAGCAGGTCTGGCAGCTCGGAAGCCTAGCGCTGATGTCCCTGGATTACCGGGGCACCGGTTATCGTCGCCGTTGGACTAGCAAGAAGGATCCCGTTTTCGATCACTGGATTCTTAGCGTCCCGCTGACGGTCTCGGACAATGGCGAGCTGACCACCCCCGGCCAACTGCATTGGCATTGCCTTGCCGCCCCCTATGAGGCGGAAGGCGAGGATGACGGAGCGCTTGCGCTGCTGCTTCCCCGCGACTTCGCGTTCTCACAACCCTTTGATCTCGCCATTCGCCCCGAGATGGCGGCCATGATCGTGGATTACCTCCAGCTACTGCACCGCTCGCTTCCCAACCGGATGGAGCGAGACGCCGAACATGTCGCGGTCGCGACGACCACATTGCTTGCCGCCTGCCTTGCGCCATCGCGCGATCACATCGTCGAAGCCGAAGGACCAATCAACGGCGTGATCATGGCGCGCGCCAAGAAGCTCATTTCCGCGCAACTCGCCAGGCGCGATCTATCGCCGGAAAAACTGTGCCGCGACCTCAACATCTCGCGGTCTCGGCTCTATCGGATTTTCGAGGCCAGCGGCGGCATTTCCAACTACATCCGCCGCCAACGCCTGCTGCGCACCAGGGATATCCTTTCCGACGACAAAGACACGCGCTCCATCTCGCTGATTGCCGAGGAATGGGGTTTTATGGACCCATCGACATATAGCCGAACCTTCCGGCGCGAGTTCGGGATGACGCCGAAGGAAGCCCGCGAGACCGGATGGCTCCGGACCAACGAGGCGCCGAGACTTTCCGCCGCCCATTTCGCCGGCGGCCCGCCTTGGAGCTCTCTGCTGGCGAGCGGCGATACAGCGAACCGCTCTTAACCGCTCCCGGAAACATCCTCCTAAGCCCACCGGACCACTCGCGGCGCCGTTCGCGTTCGTGACAACGCGGCCACTTGCTCGTCCTGTGCAGTTTATCCCAGCGTCGTGCACAGTATCCATTTCTACGACAATGAGCGTGAAACCACTGTTTAAACGGAATTTTCCGCTTTCCGGGCCATGCCCTGCAGAAATAAGCTTCGAGTGCCGCCGTCGGAGCGGAACGTCTGAACTCGCGTTCCATCCACCGCTTCGGCCATGGCCATTGACGCTTTCAGGAGTGTGACGGATGAGAATTCCTGGCAGATTTTCTAGTGTCTTTCTCGCCTCGTTCATCGCAGCCTCGCATTCAATAACGGCACAGGCTCAGGACGTGCCGAAAGTGGCAACCATCACCGTTGCAGTTGAAGATGTTTCGCCAAAGCACGAATTCGTCGGGCGCGTCGAAGCACTGAATGCCGTGGACATTCGCTCCCGGATTGATGGCTTCGTCGATGAAAGACTGTTCGAGGAAGGCGCCGTGGTCGAGGAAGGCCAGGAGCTATTCAAGATCGACAGCCGGGCGCTTGAGATCGCCCTGGCCGATGCCAATGCCAACCTCGCCCGCGCCAAGGCGACGCTGCTCGATGCCGAGCGCCAGATGGTGCGTAACCAATCCCTCAACCAGACCGTTGCGCGCGCGACGATCGAGCAAAGCGAAACCGCGCGAGACACCGCCGCAGCAAACCTGCAATCGGCGGAAGCGGCCGTCAAGCAAGCGCAGCTCAATCTCAGCTACAGCCGCATCGTGGCTCCGTTGAAGGGCCGGATCGGAACCGCTGCCTTTTCTCCCGGAAGCTTCATCACCACCGCCTCACCCGCATTGGCGCGCGTCGTGCAGATGGATCCCGTGAGGGTGGTCTTTTCGGTCAGCGACCGCTCATTGCTGGATCTGCGCGAAGCCGCCGGCAATGTCAGCAAGGACGAGCTGGCCCAGCGCTACCAGACGCGTCTCAGGTTATCCAACGGACAGATTTATCCTCAAAACGCACCCATCGCCTTCCTCGGAAACGAGGTGGATGAAGGTACCGGCACTCTAGCTGTCCGCTCGGTCTTTCCAAACAGCGATTCCTTGCTGATCCCGGGCCAGTTCGTCACCGTCGTCGTCTCTGAAACCGCGCGGAAGGAACGGCCCACGATTCCGCTGGGGGCGGTGCAACAGGACCGCGAGGGAAAGTACGTGATGCTGGTCACACCTGACAAGAAGGCCGAGGAGCGCAGGATCAGCGTCTCCGAGCAGCGGGAAGGAAGCTGGATCGTCGAGGACGGGCTGAAAGGTGGTGAAAGCGTCATCATTGAGGGGCTTCAGAACGTCGCCACGGGATCCGCGGTCGAGATCGTCGAGGACAAGGACGCGTCCCAGCCGGCGGTGTCCAAATGAACATTTCCGCTCCCTTCATCGGCCGCCCACGCTTCGCGATGGTGATCGCGGTCGTCATGCTTATCGCCGGCACGGTTTCGCTCATGCAGATCCCGGTCGCGCAGTTCCCGCAGATCACGCCGCCGGAAGTCCAGGTCACCGCCAGCTACCCGGGGGCCAACGCGCAGGTGATGACCGACAGCGTCGGCGCGCCGATCGAAGAGCAGGTCAACGGCGTCGAGGGCATGATGTACATGTCTTCCTCGAGCTCCGACAACGGCACCTACAGCCTGACCGTGACCTTCGAGGCCGGGACCGATCCCGCGATTGCCCAGGTCAATGTCCAAAACCGGCTCGCTCTGGCGACCCCCCGCTTGCCGGCAGCGGTCACGCAAGCGGGCGTCACGGTGCGCAGCCGCTCGTCGAGCATGCTGCTCGGCCTTGCGCTCTATTCGCCGAAAGGCACTCGCGACGAAGTCTTCATCAGCAACTACGCGACGATCAACATCCGCGACGCCATCTCCCGCCTTCCCGGCGTTGGCGAAGCCGCCGTGTTCGGGCCGACCTACAGCATGCGCATCTGGATGATGCCTGATCGCATGGAGGCGCTGGGCGTCACGGCGGCCGACCTCATGACCGTCATCCGAGCCCAGAACGCCCAGGCATCAGCCGGGCAGATCGGCTCGCCTCCGGCGATGACCGGGCAGCAGCTACAGCTCACGGTGACGGCGCGCGGAAGACTCGCCGATGCCGCCGAGTTCGGCAATATCATTGTTCGCAGCAATCGCGACGGCGGCGTTGTCCGTCTGCGTGATGTCGCCCGCGTGGAGCTCGGCGCCCAGTCCTACGACACGGCCTCGACGCTGAACGGCCGCCCCAGCGCGACAGTCGTCGTCTATCAGGCATCCGATGCCAACGCGCTTGCGGTGTCGAACGCCGTGCTTGGCGAAGTCGAGCGGCTCTCTAAGCAGTTCCCCGATGATGTGGCCTACACGCTCGTCTTCGACACAACCTCTTTCGTGCGCGAAACCATCCGCGAGATCTTCGTGACGCTCGCCATCACCTTCGTGCTCGTCGTGGCCGTCGTCTACGCGTTCTTGCAAGACTGGCGCGCCACCGTCATCCCGACGCTGACAATCCCGGTCTCCCTGATCGGCGGCTTCGCCGTTCTCTACGTTCTCGGCTATTCGGCGAACACGATCACGCTCTTCGCCGTGATCCTGGCGATCAGCCTCGTGGTCGACGACGCTATCATTGTCGTGGAAAACGCCCAGCGACTGATGAGCGAAAAGGCGATGGATATACGAGCCGCGACGCTCGCCACCATGCAGCAGGTCACCGGACCGATCGTCGCGACCACGCTTGTGCTCGCCGCACTCTTCGTCCCGGTGGCATTTCTGGCCGGGATCACCGGCGAACTCTACCGCCAATTTGCCGTCACCATCCTGGTGACCGTGGTGTTTTCGACGATCAACGCACTCACGCTGAGCCCGGCGCTCTGCGTCCTCATTTTGAGGCCCGCCCCTGAACGCAAGACGGGCCTTTTTGGGCGGATGAACAACGGCCTGGAGGCCTCCCGCCGCTTCTATCTCGGGCTGTTTACGATGTTTGCCCGCCGTCTCGTCCTGGCGGGCGTGCTCTTCGTCGCCGTCATCGGCGGCATCTACGGCTTCTACCGCGTTCTGCCCACCGGCTTCGTGCCGGCCGAGGACCAGGGCTACCTGTTCATGAACGTCCAGCTGCCGAACGCCGCATCGCTGGAAAGAACGCAGCAGACGATTACGCAAGTCAGCGCTCTCCTGCAGCAGACCCCCGGGATCGCCAATACGATCGGCATCGCCGGTGTCAGCATGGTAGGCGGCGGCGGCTCGAACACCGGCATGATCATTTCCGCGCTGGAGCCATGGAGCGAGCGCCCAGCGGACCAGAGCGCCTTCGCGCTCATCGCCAAGCTGCGCCCGCAACTGGCTGCCATCTCGACGGCATCGATCGTGCCCTTCAACCCACCGGCGATCCCCGGCCTCGGCACGACAGGTGGCTTCGACCTCCGCCTGCAGGCGCGCGCCGGTCAGAGCCAGCAGGCGCTCGCCGAGGTCATGCGCGACCTGATCATCCAGGCAAACCGGACACCCGGCCTTGCGGGCGTGTTCAGCACCTTCTCCGCCGACGTGCCCCAGGTCTATCTCGACATCGACCGAAAACGGGCCGACCTCTACGGCGTCTCGCCGGCGGCGATCTTCAGCACGCTGCAGGCACATCTCGGATCAGCCTATGTCGACGACTTCAACATTTTCTCGAGAGTGTATCAGGTCCGGCTGCAGGACGAGCCCAGCTATCGCCAGCGTATAGACGACATCCAGCGGCTCAGGGTGCGCAGCCAGTCCGGCGAGCTCGTTCCGCTGCAGAGCATGATCTCTATTCAGACGATCTATGGGCCGAGCTCGGTCAACCGCTACAACCTGTTTTCATCGGCCGCGATTAACGGCCAGGCTGCGGCCGGCACCAGCTCCGGTCAGGCGCTCGGGATCATGGGCAACCTCGCCAATGAAACCATGCCCGACGGCTTCGGTTTCGAATGGACCGGGCTCGCGCTTCAGGAGCAACAATCGGGCAACGAGACCGTGATCATCCTGATCGCAGGCATCGTCTTCACCTATCTCTTCCTCGTCGCCCAGTATGAGAGCTGGAGCGTGCCCGTTGCCGTCATGCTGTCGGTCACGGTCGCGGTAGTCGGAGCTCTGGGCGCACTCGTCATCGGCGCGATCGACCTCAACATCTACGCGCAGATCGGAATGCTGCTGCTGATCGGCCTCGCGGCCAAGAATGCCATCCTGATCGTCGAATTCGCCAAGGAGCGTCGCGAGGAAGGGATGAGCACGCTGGACGCGGCCTCCGAGGCGACGTCTCAACGCTTCAGGCCCGTCTTGATGACCGCGCTCGCCTCGATCTTGGGTGTCGTGCCGCTGGTGGTCGCAACAGGCGCCGGAGCGGGGAGCCGCCAGGCGATCGGCGCCACCGTTCTTGGGGGCCTGCTTCTCGGCACGGTTCTTGGGCTTGTCGTGATCCCGGTTCTCTACCTGGTCGTTCAGAGCCTTCGCGAGACGCTGAAGCAGCGGCTCTTCGGCGTCGAACCCGATCCGGTGACCAACGTCGCTGCGGAATAGGTGCTTGCGCCGGCTCTATCCGGCCCGGGTTTCCTTAGGCGCCGTGGGCTACTCCGCGGATGCCGGCTCAAGCGCTTTGAACGCTCCCTGCCCCAGGAGCATCAGCCATGTCACGAGCACGAAGGTGGAGGTCAGGACCGGCATTGCGATGGGTGTCAGGAAAATGGCGACGGAGGCCCAGAGCCAGCTGGAGATGACGGCGCCGAAGACCGCATAAATCAGGCTGCGCCAATTGAAGGCAAGAAAAACACCACACAGCGCCATCGCCGTCAGCGCGGAATTGTAGCCGAAGAGACCGTCGCGAACCGCGCCCTCCGGACCTCCATAGATGGCCGCCACCAGTGTGCCGACCACAGCACCAAGCAGCCCCATCGCGGCGCTGATGCGGGAATTCAGGGCAATGGCGGCTATGATGAGGTAGCCCGAAATCCAGTTGTCCTGGAAAAATATCTGCCCGATCGAGGTCCCTATCCCCTCGTACCAGGTCGCAAAGACATAGGGCACCGTATCGGAAAACTGTTCCGGCGACACCGGCTTTGCCATCGGCCCCGCATCGATCGCGTCGAACTTCAGCACCGCGAACAGAAATAGCCACCCGACGAGAACGAAAGGCATGGTCAGAGGCGCGGTCTTGTAGGGTGCCAGAACCGCGCCGATGCTGGCGAAAGCCATTGTGGTGAAGGCGGCGGCGCATACGACATAGACAACCATGGCAACGGACGGGACGGCGCCCGTGCGAAAATCCTCGCTGGTGAAGGCGACGAGCGCCAAGCCCACCAGCGCACCGTTGAAACCATAAAGCCCATCCCGCATCACCGCCCTGTCGGCCTTTAGAACGAGCGCGGTCGCCGTGCTGGCGATGACGCCGAGAACGCAGATCGCGGCATAGATCCACGAGTTCCACGCAAGTGCTACGAGGATGACAAGTCCCGACAGCGGATTGTTCTGAAAGACGACCTGTCCGACGCCGCGCAGCGACCAATCCACGAAGAACAAGGATGGATGATCACGGAAACGATCCAAATTCATTGATCTCTGCTCCTTCGCTCGGCCTGGAAGAGACAGCGTGCCTCGTGCCCGCGGCGTGTTGGTCCGGCCCAAGCGCGACCTCACGCCCGGGCTTTAGGCTTCCTAGAAGAGGAAGTATCGCTGCGACATCGGCAATACATCCGCCGGCTCGCAGGTGATGAGCTGGCCATCGACGCGGACATTATAGTTCTGCGGATCGACCTCCAGCTTCGGCGTCAGATTGTTGTGCACCATGTCCTTCTTGCGCACCGTCCGCGTGCCCTTCACGGCTGCGAGCTGCTTGGAGAGCTTCAGCTTTTCGCCAATTCCGTCGTCGAGTGCGGCCTGCGAGACGAAGGTAACGCCCGTCGAGCCGAGAGCCCTTCCGAGCACGCCGTACATCGGACGATAGTGCACCGGCTGCGGTGTCGAGATCGAGGCGTTGGGATCACCCATCGGCGCGATCGCGATCATGCCGCCGATCAGCACCAGCTGCGGCTTGATCCCGAAGAAAGCCGGTTTCCAGAGCACGAGATCTGCGCGCTTGCCGACCTGGATCGAGCCGATCTGATCGGCAAACCCATGTGTCAGCGCCGGGTTAATCGTGTATTTGGCGATGTAGCGCTTGACGCGGAAATTGTCGTTGCGCCCGCTATCCTCGGGCAGCGGACCGCGCTGCACCTTCATCTTGTGCGCCGTCTGCCAGCACCGCAGCGTCGTTTCGCCGATACGGCCCATAGCCTGCGAATCCGACGACATCATCGAGAACACGCCGAGATCATGGAGAATGTCTTCGGCCGCGATCGTCTCGCGCCGGATGCGGGATTCCGCGAATGCGACGTCCTCGGGGATTTGCGGGCTCAGATGGTGGCAGACCATCAGCATGTCGAGATGCTCGTCCACCGTGTTGATCGTATAGGGTCTTGTCGGATTGGTGGACGATGGCAGCACATTGTCCTCGCCCGCTGCCGTGATGATATCCGGCGCATGGCCGCCACCGGCGCCCTCAGTGTGGAAGCTGTGGATCGTGCGTCCCTTCATGGCCGCGAAGGTGTCGCGTACGAAGCCGCTTTCGTTCAGCGTATCGCTGTGCAGTGCCACCTGAACGTCCATCTCGTCGGCAACCGTCAGGCAATTGTCGATCGCCGCCGGTGTCGTGCCCCAGTCCTCGTGAAGCTTCAACCCGACAACACCGGCACGCACCTGTTCGCGCAGCGGATCGGGCAGGCTGATATTGCCCTTTCCGAGCAGCCCGACATTGATCGGTAGCGCTTCCGCCGCCTCAAGCATGCGGTGGATCGCCCATGGGCCGGCTGTCACGGTGGTCGCGAGCGTGCCGACCGTCGGGCCGGCACCGCCGCCGACAAGCGTCGTCGTGCCGCTCGCCAGCGCCTCTTCCGCCTGCTGCGGCGCGATGAAGTGAATATGCGTGTCGATCCCGCCCGCGGTGAGTATCTTGCCCTCTCCCGCGATCACATCCGTCGCGCCGCCGACGACGATGTTAACGCCCGGCTGGATATCGGGATTACCCGACTTACCGATCCCGGAAATGCGTCCGTTCTTGATGCCGACATCGGCTTTGATGATGCCCCAGTGATCGATGATGATGACATTGGTGATGACGACGTCGGCGACTTCGGCATAGGGGCGTTGCCCCTGCCCCATGCCGTCGCGGATCACCTTGCCGCCGCCGAAGGTCACCTCTTCGCCGTAAACCGTGCGGTCTTCCTCGATCTCGATGACGAGCTCGGTATCGGCCAGCCGAAGCCTGTCGCCCTTGGTCGGGCCGTAGAGATCGGCATAGGTCTGCCTTGTGATCGTTGCCATCATAGCCTCCTACAGCTTGCCCATGATCTTGGCGTTGAACCCATAAACCTCACGCTTGCCGTCGAGCGCCACAAGCTCCACCGTTCGTTCCTGGCCCGGTTCGAAGCGGACCGCCGTGCCGGCCGGAATGTTGAGCCGAAATCCCCGCGTGGGCCCGCGATCGAATAGCAGAGCCTCGTTGGTCTCGTAAAAATGGTAGTGAGAACCGACCTGAATCGGTCGGTCGCCGGAATTGGCGACATCGACCTTCAGGGTCTGCCGGCCCGCATTGATGTCGATCGAGCCACTCTCGATGAAATATTCGCCAGGGATCATGATAGCCTCCTCAGGGAATCGGGTTGTGGACAGTCACGAGCTTCGTGCCGTCGGGAAAGGTTGCTTCCACCTGGATGTCGTGGATCATCTCTGGCACGCCCTCCATGACCTCCTCGCGGGTCAGCAGCGTCGCGCCGTAGGACATGAGGTCCGCCACCGTCCGCCCCTCGCGGGCGCCTTCCAGGAGGGCTGCCGAGATATAGGCTATGACTTCGGGGTAATTCAGTTTCAGACCCTTCGCCTTGCGCCGCTCCGCGACCAATCCGGCCGTAAAGATCAGGAGCTTGTCTCTTTCACGCGGTAGCAGTTCCATGAGCTTGCCTCCTTGTTTTGCTGTTCACGTTGCCCAGATGCGGGGAGCGACGGCCTTCTTCATCAGGCCGCGTTCGCGAAGAATGCTCCACGCTTGCAGAAAAAGTGCCTTGCCCTCGGACATGCGGCTTCCGAGATAGCGGCAGACGATCACGCGCTCTAGCTGGCTGGCCGAGAAGACGCCGCGCGCCTGCTCGCCGAGTTCGTCGCGGATATGCTGAACGGTGTTTTCCAGCGCCGGCCCCGCATAGACCATCGTCCCGACGATGGGCTTTCCGGCAAAGAAAACCGGCGCGTCCAGAACGTCAGGTGCGCGCGAAAACGCCATTCGTTCGAACCAGATCAGCTTGTCGCCGCGAAAAATCTCGACGCGCTGGGCAAGTCGTCCGGTTGCGAAGCCCTCGCCCGCGGCGGGGCGGCCTAGGCTGACGAAATCCCAACCGACGTAGGCTGCATCCTCGCCGAGCGTCACGCTTGTGCTGATCGAGGCATCCGCGCCTTCGAAAAGGATCGTCTCCTGCGGGAGATTCTCGCAGACCGCACCGGCGCCGACATCGATCCGTATGCGCTGCGTACTCGTGCCGATTTCGCTGCGGTAGAACTTGGTCGCACCAGGCGTCGTCAGAACGCAGCGCGCCTCGGGCGCAAGGCCGCAGGTGATGTTGAGAACATCGCCACCGGCCACGCCGCCTGGCGGATGCAGGATGTAGACATGCGCCGACCCATCGTCTTCCGGGTGAAAAGCGCGCTGCACAGCCAGCGGCCCGACATGCCGCCGGCGCATCAGACGCGTCTTCCCGTGGGAATTCGCGAACCACAAATCGAGCTCGGCATGCCAACCATTGACCATTAGCGAAAAACCTTTCTCAATCCGGCCTGACGGCCCTTGCTGTCCCTTTGTTATCTCGGCGTGTTACGTCCCGTTCGAAGTCGACCGCGATCGCTGAAAGCGCTTCACGCTTGATCGCCTGGCTTCTGCTTCTCGCTTCTGTCGTGTCGTTTCTCTTCCGAAAGATGGTGCGAACTGGCGGTCAACTTCATCGCGCCTGCGAGAAGCAGCGCCGACACCGGCAACACCAGTGCCTCCCATTGCGGAGGCGTTTGCGTTTCACCTACCTGGGCCGCAAAGTGCACGACGAGGTAGAGAATGATCATCTGGAAGAAGAGGTTCTTCAGTTCCGCGACGGTATCGATGATCATCCACTGCGGTAATCTCGATCGCTGTTCCGGCGGGATATCGAGGGCAAAGCCAAGCGCGATGCCGCAGCCGACCACCATCAACACGATGCCCAGGAGGATCTTGTCGGTCGCACGCAGGACCGATACGATGACCGACATATCCGGATTGAGCCGGGTCATCCGGAAGGTTTCCACGAGCATCAAGATCGCTTCCCAGAACATCAGGAAGGCACCGAAAAGCACACCCGCGGCAGCAAGTATCAGAATGGACCGGAGGCCGCGGAACAACGAAATCAATGCACTCATCCCCCTGGATCAATTCGGTTGCATCCGCGTGGATCTCTTTGCCCAGTCAGCGCCTAGGAGCGAAACAGCCGGCTGTATTGCGTTTCATGCCATGCGCTTGCCATTGCCATTGCCGGCGCCGCATTGCCGATCTCATCGTCACCAGTCGTCTCCGCCGTGCGCGCGGCACGCTCGATGATCTCGGCCGCGGCGATAAGAAGGCGCTGGCCGGCGGTATGCCCCAGCGGCACCAGCCGAATGGCAGCCGATACCTGCCCTTCCACCGCACTCCACAGCAGCCCGCGCAGCGCATCTGCCGGCGCGATCTTCCAATATGTGGCCGCGAGGGCAAAGACCGCCGGGTAGGTCAGCTTCCTGCCGCTGAAAGTCTTGGCGGAGGAGACGCCGAGATCGCAGAGGACCGTCAGCATCGATGCGCCCATCTGCTTGTCCTCCAGCTCCACTTCCTTGCTTTCTCGCGCGGCAGACAGCCAAGCATCGGCTTTCAGGAACGCCGCGCGATCATCAGCTTCGAGCGCATGCATCATGCGCAGGAACAGCGCCGCATCACAGACGGCGTAGCTGTGTTCGATCAGCCTGAAGATCCAGTCTCGTGCAGTCGCCTCGTCGCGAACGGTCCGATCGTGGACCGCCCATTCGAGGCCACGGGAATAGGCGAACGCGCCGACCGGCTGGCTTGGACTGACCAGCCGCAGCAGCTGAAGCGGCAAGCCGCCCGATATTGGTTGGCCCAATGTTGGTTGAAATGTCACATAAATCTCCCGAAACAATCGCCCGTGGCTGGGCCGAACACCGACCCTCGCGGTTCAAATGCCCATGCGCCTCAGCTCGCCAGCAGCAGCACGCCGCCAAGCGCGGTGGCTCCACCGGCTATCCGCAGGGCTGTCGTGCCGCGCGTCAGGCGACCGGCGGCGATGCCGATTCCCATCCCCACCGCGTGCAGGAATGCCGTCGCCAGCACAAAGCCCACGCCGAAGGAAAAGGCGTTCGCACCTGCCATCTCGGCGCCATGCGCATGCCCGTGAAAGAATGCGAAGCAGCCGACAATGGCCGCGACTAGCGTGGGCGATGCCGGCCGCGCAACCGCGACCAACAGTCCGATGACGACGGCCGAGGCAAGAATAACCGGCTCGACAAAAGGCAGGTGCATACCCGCAAGGGCGGCGACAAAGCCGACGATCATGACACTGACGAAAGCGACGGGGATGGCGAGCCGCGCGCGGCTCCCAAGCATCACCGCTGCCAGGCCGACTGCGACCATGGCGAGAACATGATCCGGCCCCGTGAGAGGATGCAGGAACCCGGAGACGAAGGACCCATGGTCACCGGGGCCAACATGCGCGAATGCCGGCGTACTTGCCATCAGCAAAGGCGCGACGATCAAGAGATGCATCTTCTTCATGGCACGAATCTCCCTAAGGTTGGTCGAATAGGAACGATTGACATCCAGTCTTTCAGGC
>Ga0307412_10001604_pt1 | contig 12464 bp, 14 predicted proteins | sample DK1Cmetagenome_3_FD_203823 | JGI IMG/M metagenome (GOLD analysis project Ga0307412, IMG submission 203823) | Maize rhizosphere microbial communities from greenhouse at UC Davis, California, United States - DK15-C-1 | ecosystem: Host-associated > Plants > Roots > Rhizosphere > Soil | place: USA...
ACTACAAGAACGGGAGAGACGCCATGGGCGAGCATATGAAGGTGGTCGAGGCCATGATGGCCGCGTGGAAACGCCGCGACGTGGAGGGCTTCATCGCCACCCTGTCCGACGACATCGAGTACCACTGGCACCCCACCAAGCGGCCCGCCGTGGGCAAGGACAAGATGCGCAAATTCCTGTCCAACTACGAACAGGGGTTCGATCAGCAGGAATGGCGGATCATGCACTCGGCCGAGGCCGGAGAGGTGCTGTTCGTGGAAGGCATGGAAGTCCTGGTCGACCGCTCGACCGGGGTGAAGATGGACAATCCCTTCGTCCAGGTCTTCGAGGTCCGCGACGGCCTGATCCGGCGCATGCGCGACTACTACGACACCTCGCAGGTGCATGCTCCGGCCAAGCCGGACGCCGCCAAGGCCGCCTCGGCATGAGCTCGCCCATCGAGCGCCTGCGGGCGCTGATGGAGGTCTCGGGACGTCGCGACAAGGCGGCGTTCCTGGACTTCTTCGACCCCGCCGTGGAGTACCACTACCACGTCGGCACCCGCCCGCTGGTCGGGGTCGAATGGGTCGACAAATTCATCACCCGATATTGGGCCAACCACTCCGAGACCGAGTGGATCCTGTCCAGCTGGGCGCAGAACGAGACCCAGGTCCTGACCGAAGGCCGCGAGGACTACGTCAACGCCGACGGCGTGAAGGTGTCCCACCCCTACATGGGCATCATCGAGTTCAACGGCGCCGGCAAGATCACCCGCTGGCGCGACTATTTCCAGATGAAGGACCCGGCCGCGACGGGCTGATCCGTCTCCCTCTCCACTTCGGGGGAGGGAGAGTCTTCTCAAATCCGCTCCGCTCGCAGCTGACCCCGGCGCACCTTGCCGGCGTCGTCGCGGAGCCTTTCGGCCGTCGCCTCGAAACTGCGCGGCTGCTTGTAGCGGGCGATGCGTTCGGCGAGGAAGGCGGTCAGCGCCGCCGTGTCGAGCCGCCCGTCCGCGGTTTCGACGATGGCATGGACGCGCTGGCCCAGGTCGTTGTCCGGCAAACCGATGACGACGCTGCACTGCACGCCAGGAAAGGCGTCGATCGCCGCCTCGACCTCGGCCGGATAGACGTTCGCCCCGCCCGTCAGGATCATGTCCACGCGGCGGTCGGCCAGGAACAGATAGCCGTCGGCGTCCAGCCGCCCCATGTCGCCCAGGGTCTCGAACTCGCCCACCGCCTTGGGCTCGGCGCCGAGGTAGCGATAGGTGGTCCCCTGCCCCCGGAGCGGGCGGAAGAAGATCTCGCCGACCTCGTCCACGTCGCAGGCGGAGCCGTCGGGGCGCAACACCTGCATCTCGTAACCGGGCAGGACCCGGCCGACCGAGCCGGGCTTGGCCAGCCACTGCAGGCCGTTGATGCCGGTGCCGCCCATGGCCTCGGTGCCGGTGTAGAGTTCCCACACCGTCTCAGGCCCCACCCAGTCGATCCACGCCTGTTTCAGCCACGGCGGACACGGCGCGGCGATGTGCATGACCGCGTCCAGGGAGGAGATATCGTAGCTCGCCTTGACCGTCTCGGGCAGGGCCCAGATGCGGTGCATCATGGTCGGCACCTGGAACAGCCAGCGGACCTTGTGCCGCTCGATCAGGCGCAGCGCCTCCTCGGCGTCGAAACGGGGCATCAGCACCACATGCAGGCCCCAGCCCAGGGCGAAGCAGGTCATGCCGAAGGGGGCGGCGTGATAAAGCGGTCCGGGATTCATCAGCACGTCGCCGTCCGGCAGCATGCCCAGCAGCGGCCTGTCCGGATCGGCGACGCCGGGCGACATGTCGACGATGACCTTGGGCCGACCCGTGCTGCCGCCTGACGCGATCGCCTTCAGGTGCGGCGCGATCTTTTCCGGCAGGGGACCGGCGTCCGCCGCCGCGTCGAAGGTGTCGGCCTCCGCGACGGCGGGCCAGCCGCTGGCCCTGGCGGCGTCATTGATGACCACCAAGCGCGGCTTGAGCAGGCCGAGGATGCCTTCCAGCTCCGCCGCCGGCAGCTTGTGCGACAGGGGCGCGGGCGTGGCGCCCAGGGCCCAGACGGCGAAGGCCAGCTCAAGGAAGGCCGGGGTGTTGGGCAGGGCGATGGCGACGAAGTCCCCCGCCTCAACGCCCAGCCGCGCCAAGGTCCGGGCGCGGCGGTTGACCCGCGAGGCCAGCTCGGCCCGGGTCAGGGTCTCGCCTTCGAAGGACAGGGCCGGGCGGTCCGGGCCGCGGGCCGCCTGGATGTCCAGAAGGGCGCCCATGCCCCGGGGCGACATCTCGCCGATCCCCGGAGTGGACATGATGCGTGGCGTGGATGGACGCTTCACACGACCTCCGGAGCGGCCTTCCCCGCCGGTTTCGGCGGCCAGGGAATGAGGGAACTGGTGCGGGCGATATACTCGGCATAGCCGGGACGCTGATAGGTCAGCCGCTTCTCGTAGGACGGCCCGCCACTGTACTTCACGAACATCAGCAGCAGGAGCAGCGGCCCGACGATGGAGGCGAGGCCGATCAGGCCGGTCTCCGCCGCGATGGCCCACAGGCCGAACCAGACGCACAGGTCGCCGAAGTAGTTGGGATGGCGCGTGTAGCGCCACAGGCCGGCGTCCAGCACCTTGCCCTCATTGGCCTTGTTCGCCTTGAAGCGGACCAGCTGGAAGTCGGCCAGGCTCTCGAACAGGATGCCGAAGACGACCAGGCCGGCGCCGATCCAGCCCAGCGCGCCGATGGTCGCGGGCGTGCTCGACAACTGGCCCAGCTGGACCGGCATGCTGACCACCCACAGGATCGGGGCCTGGAACATGAAGACCAGCCGCCAGGAGGCGACGGGGAAGCTCCAGCCCTTGGTCTCCTGGGCGCGGCTGAGCATCTTCACATAGCGGCGGTCGGGCCCGTGCGAGCGCCAGCGCCACAGGATGTAGAGGCCCAGACGCAGCCCCCAGACGCAGGCGAGGGCGAGCAGAAGCTGCATCCGCGCGTCGGCGCCGTCGGCCTGGAAGAAGGTGGTCACCGCCATGAAGGCCAGACCCAGCGCCCACCAGGCGTCGACGAAGGTCACGTCCTTGATGGCGCAGCCGACGGCCCAGAGGAGGACGAAGGACGCGATACAGATCCCGAGGTTGATCCCCAGGATCGTGGCGATCTCCTGAACAGCAGGCATTGGACTTCCCTCCCCTTGTGGCGCCGGCGCTAGCGGCCGGTCGATGGTTCCTTGACGAAGACGGCCTTGGCCATCTGGCGCTCCAGCCCCTTGGGATCACGCGCCTTGGCGGCGCGCATCTCGATGGCGAAGCGGTCGGTGTCGATCTCATCCGTGCCGCGGGTGATGCCGCGCATGGCGGCCCGAGCGACGTCCTCGGGCGCCTCCTTGGCCCCCTTCACATGCGCGGCCATGCGGGTGTCGACCGAGCCGACGATCAGCGAGGTGACGGTCGTGCCCTGCCCGGCCAGCTCGGCGCGAATGCAGGTCCCGGCGGCGCGCATGGCGAATTTGGACGGGCTGTAGCCGCCCATGTTCGGCGCGGCCAGGATGCCGCCGACCGACAGGACGTTCAGGATGGCGCCGCCGCCGTTGGCCTTCAGGATTGGTGCGAAGGCGCGGGCCATTGCGACGGGGCCGAAATAGTTGACCTCCATCTCCTCGCGCGCGGCCGACAGGTCGTCGGCGCCGATCAGCAGCTGGTTGTTGAAGGCGCCGGCGTTGTTGACCACGACCGAGACGTCGGGACAGGCGGCCGCCGCGGCGATGATCTGGTCCGGCTTTGACACGTCGAGGCGCACGGCCGTGACGCGGCCTGGAAACTCGTCCTCAAGATGCTTGGCCGAGACGGGATCACGGGCGCCGGCGTAGACCCTGGCCGCCCCCTCCTGCATCAGCACGCGGACGAAGGCCTCGCCGATCCCGCGATTGGCGCCGGTGACGATAGCGACACAGCCCTGAACTTCCATGATCGGACCCTCAGGCGGCGGTGTAGATGATGTCATCGGGCTTCTTGGCGCCCCGGCGCAGCTGGGTCGGGTCGTTGGTGATCGCCCCTCGCGCCCAGGTCTCCGAGATCTCGTGCTCCTCGTTCCACTCCCAGCACATGGTGCGGCGCAGGATTCGCCACTCGTTTCCGCGCTTCTCCATCTGGTCGACGCAGCGGGCCAAGGTGCGGGTGTCGAACAGCTCGCCCTTCACCTTCAGGCGCGAGGCGGTGAGGATGTAGCATTCGGCCGTCGCCGTGGTCGGGCTCTTCAGCTGGATGACCAGGTTCATGGCCAGATGGTTCATCAGCCCGGCCTTGGGCAGGCGGTCCTTGACGACGGCGACCCATTCCGACGCCGGGCCGTTGAAGGTGCCGCCGTGATCCTCCCAGCCGTCGGGCCAGTAGGCCCGCTCGACCAGGTCCGCATCGGCGCGATCGCACCCGCGCAGGAACAGCAGCAAGGTCTCCTCAATCGCCTTCTTGTCGAGGAGCGCCTGCACCTCGGGATCACGGTCGGCCATGGTCGTTTCCTCGGTTTGTTCTTTTTAGTCTTTGAATGAAAGTGACATGACTTTTGTTAGCGGGCAACCCGTCGTCAGAGGCGGAGGAGGCCCGGCGGCGCCGCGACCACGCGCGGGATGGCGTCCAGCACCATGGCGGCGACCGCGAACTGCTCAGGCTTGGTGCGCACGCCCTCCGGCGCGGTGTCGACCAGATCCATGGCGATCTTCAGCCCGGGCAGGCCGTCGACCTCGATCCGCCAGTGCGGCTTGCCGGCGAAGGCGGGATCGGCCGGATCCATGATCCAGTTGACCTCGTGGGTGATGCGGCGGACGCCGTCGACGAGGCCGTGCACCCGCCAGGTCGTGGCCGCCACCGTGCCCCGCGGGATGATGCCCGCCGCGACGATGAGGTCGAGCTCGGCGGTGCGGAGCTCGTGGTCGGACTCATAGCCGTCCAGCGTCAGGCCGATGCGTTGCGCCAGCCCCTCGACGCTCTGGGCGAACATACGGTCGAAGGTTCGCGCCAGCGAGCCGTCCATCAGGTCGATCGACGCCGGATCGGCCCCGAAGCCGAGCGCGCCGAAGACATAATCGGGGTTGGGAACCGTCGCGCAGTCAATGATTTCGCGGGTCGCGACATTGCGATGCGACAGGCACAGGGCTACGGCGTTGGCCGCCATCCGCTCGGCCACCCAGCCTGGGTTCACGCCCGTTCCGGCCAAGGTCGCGCCGCCCTTCAGCGCGCTTTCCGAAAGGGTCGCCGCATAGTCAGCGCCCAGCGCGGCGGGCTCGAAGTAGTTGTTGATCGAGATGACATTCTTGCCCGCTTCCAGCAGACGCCGGACATCGGCGTCGTGCCCGTCATAGGGATCCGGCAACATAGGGCAGTGCAGCACCACGTCGGCGTCCAGCGCCAGGATGTCCTCTATGGCGCGGGTGGCCATCACCCCGGTCGGATCGCGCCGTGCGATGTCCCCCGCGTCCCGCCCGGCCTTGGCCGCGCCATAGACGAACAGACCGACCAGATCGAAGCGCGGATCGTCAATCACGGCCCGCAGGCAAGCCCGGCCCATGGAGCCGGTCGCCCACTGGATCACACGGATCGGTCTGGTCATGCGAAGCGGATCCTGTGACTTGCGATTCCGAACCGATACGCCATCAGTCCAGAAACGCAAGCCGGTTGCCAAGCCGCTCCGCTTGGTTAGTATGTTTACGAAAGCGACGACGAGGGCGCTTTGGAGGATATCCGATGGCTGAGCTGCCCTTCCTGCAAGCCCTTATGAAGTCTGTGAATTTCTACGCACGCTTCGCGCCGTCCTTCACCCGGGTCGGCTACATCGCCCGCGGCCTGCCGTTCAAACCGGTGCGTGCCGACTATTCCGGACAGACCTGGCTGGTCACCGGGGCGACCGGCGGGCTGGGGCGGGCGGCGGCGCTACGCGCGGTGCGCAAGGGCGCCACAGTCCACGCGGTCGGGCGCAACGTCGGCGCGCTGGAGGCGCTGCAGGCCGAGGCGGCGGGCGCGGTCGGGCAGATCATTCCGGTCGTCTGCGACCTGTCCTCGATGCGGGCGGTGTCCGACCTGACCCGGCGGCCAGAGATCGCGGCCCTGCGGGTCGACGTGCTGGTCAACAATGTCGGCCTGCTGATGAGGTCCTACCAGGCCACCGCCGAAGGGCTGGAGACCTCCTACGCCACCAATCTGCTGGGCCACTACATCCTGACCGAGCAGATGCACGACCAGGGCCTGCTGGCGCCCGGCGCCGCCGTCATCAATGTGGTCTCGGGCGGCCTCTACAATCTGCCGCTGACCAAATCGATGCTGAATATCCCGCAAGAGAAGTTCAACGGCTTCGCCGCCTACGCGGCCCACAAGCGGGCCCAGGTGGCGCTGACCGAGCACTGGCGCGCGGCCTTTGCCGACATCGGCGCCAAAACCTACGCCGTCCATCCGGGTTGGGCCGACACCGCCGGGGTGAAGACCTCCCTGCCCAAATTCCGCAAGATCCTGGCCCCGATCCTGCGTAACGACGACGAGGGCGCCGACACCATCGACTGGCTGGCCGCGACCCGTCCGCCGGAGGTGGTCGACGAGCTGTGGTTCGACCGCAAGCCACGCACCGCGCACGCCTATCCGCACACCCGGACCCCGAGGGCGACGCCGGCCGACATCGTCGCCTTCCTGGAACGCGACCGGCAGGCGCTGGTCGGCTGACCGAAAGCTGGTGCGGGCGGTCGGACTCGAACCGACACTCCAGAGGACCCGGATTTTAAGTCCGGTGCGTCTACCATTTCGCCACGCCCGCGGCGGTGTTCAGCCTTAGTGCGCCGCCGCCGTCGCCGGGCGCATGGCCCGGAAGTCGACATTGGAATCGGCGATCAGATAGACCAGCGCGGCCCAGGCGGCGACGTTTTGGCTCAGCTGGGCCGGGTCGATCTTGTCCAGGGTGTCGTCGGCGGTGTGGTGCAGATCGAAGTAGCGCGTGCCGTCCTGGTTCAGGCCGAACACCGGCACGCCTGCCTCCGCCAACGGACCGATGTCGGCGCCGCCGTGCAGTTCGGGATCCGGCGAGGGCAGGACGCCGATCGGATACAACACCCGGCCCGCGATCCTGGCGAAGTCCGAACCCTGGGCGCCGGGCGGCAGGCCGAGGGCGTAGACGCGGTCCGCGCCGAAGTCGCTCTCGCCGGCGATGATGTGCTGCTCGACCGCTGTCCCGATGCCGCGCAGATAGGCGCCGCCGCCGTTGCCGGTGTCGGTCGGCTGGGACACTTCCTCGGAACCGTACAGGACCACGCGCACCGTCCGCGCAGGGCGGCGGCCGCTTTCGGCGATGGCCTTGGCCGCGGCGAGGGTGATGGCCCCGCCCGCGCCGTCGTCGATGGCGCCGGTGCCCAGGTCCCAGCTGTCCATGTGCGAACCCAGCACGATCACCTCGTTGGGGCGCGATGCGCCAGTGATCTCGCCGACGACGTTCTGGGACACGGTCTCATAGGTGTGGGCCGTGGAGGACAACCGCAGGCGGACGGTCTCGCCGCCGGCGATCAGGCGCGACAGCTGGCTGGCGTCCGGGGCCGACAGCGCGAAGCCCGGCAGGGGCACGCGGCCCTCGATGTAGCGGGTGGTGCCGGTGTGCGGCATGCGGTGCTCGTCCGAGCCGACCGAGCGCATGATGAAGGCCACCGCGCCCTTCGAAGCCGCCGCGCCCGGACCGGCGCCGCGGATGCGGGTCAGGGGGCCATAGCCGGCGCCGTCCTGCATGCGCACCATCTGGCCCGCGTCGACATAGGCGATCTTGCCCGCCAGCGACCCGGAGGGCGCGGCGTTCAGGGCCTCAAGGCTGGTGAAGCGCACCACCTCGGCCTCGATCACCCCATTGGTGCCGGGCGAGTGGCCCAGGGCGGCGACGACCAGACGCTGCGGGCGGTCGCCGACGATGGAGGCGCTCTCCTCGCCGCGTTCCCAGCCGACCAGGGGGAAGGTCTCGATGCGCACGTTCTGGAAGCCGTGCTCGCGCATGTAGCCGGCGGCCCAGGCGGCGGCGTCCTGCTCGGACTTCGACCCGGCCGGACGCGCGCCGAAGCGGGTCGTCAGCCGGGTGACGTAGTCCAGGGCGATGTTCTGCTGGAGCGCCGCGTCGCGGATGCGCTCGGCCCGCTGGACGGTCGCGGCGTCCTGCGCGGCGGCGGGAAGGGCGAAGGTCAGCGCCAGCGTGCTGGCGGCGAGAAGACGGGCGGACAGGCGCATGACGGCTCCGAAGGACTCAGGAACGAGGCCGGGACCCTAGACCGGCGTTTCCGGACCGGGAAGCATCGGCGGCCGCAGTTTTCCTGCCGCCGCCATAAGGGCGACTATTCGCCCTTGACCCAGACCTCGACCGGGCCCTGCAGCTTGACGGTCAGGGCCTTGCCGCGGCGGTCGACGCGGTTGCCGACGGCCAGGCGAACCCAGCCTTCCGAGATGCAGTATTCCTCGACATTGGTCTTCTCTTCGCCCTTGAAGCGCACGCCGATGCCCTGCGCCAGGATGTCGGCGTTGTGGAAGGCGCTGTCGGGATCGACGGACAGGCGGTCAGGAAGGTCGGTCATGGTGGGGCTCTTCAGCAAATCAGCCGCCGCCTTTAGCCGGTCCGCCGCCCGGCTCCAAGCTCTTGACCTGACGCGGGGTCAATCGACTAGGTTCGTTTCAAATCAATACGGACCTCTCCCGTGACCGATCTGATCATCCGCGACTTCATAGCGCCAGCGACCGACGACTATCCGCTGGCGATGCGGCTGGTCTCGGCGGCCGAGCCGACCGTGGCCGTTCTGGTCAGCTCCGGGACCGGCTTCCCCAAGGGCTTCTACGACCGGTTCGCGCGCCATCTGGCGGGCAAGGGCGCGGCGGTGCTGACCTATGATTTCCGCGGCATCGCCGGGTCCCGGCCCGACGATCTGGCGGCGATGAAGATGGACTATGTCGACTGGGGCCGTCTCGACATGCCCGCCGCACTGGATGCCCTGATCGAGGCCGCGCCGGGCCTGCCGGTCGTTCATGTCGGCCACAGCGTCGGCGGCCACTTCCTCGGCTTCATGGCCAACCAGGACCGTATCGCCCGGCACGCCTTCGTCTCGGTCGGCAGCGGCTACTGGGGGCGTCACCACCGGTCCTACAATCCGATGGAGCTGTTCTTCTGGTTCGGCTTCGGCCCATGGAGCCTGGCGCGGCGCGGCTACATCAAGGGCGGCGGTCTGTGGGCCGGAACCGACCTGCCGCGCGGGGTCTGGGAGACCTGGCGGCGCTGGTGCCTGAAGGAGCCCTATTTCCTCGACGAGCTGAAGGACGGGTTGAAGCCCCATCATTTCGACGCGGTCACGGCTCCGATCCGCTCATGGATCTTCACCGACGATCCCATCGCGACGCCCGTCACCTCGCCGATCCTGCTGCAGATATATCCCAACGCCCCGCGCGAGATGACCGTCCACGCGCCCGCCGAGTTCGGCGTGAAGCGGATCGGCCACGAGGGCGCGTTCCGCAAGGGGATGGAGGGCCTGTGGGACCAGATGTTCGACTGGCTGCTTGAACCGGGGCCGTCCGCGCATAGGTAAGCGCACCCTTCCCGGAGCGTTCCCCATGACCGACCAGCCCACGATCACCGTCGACGGCCACACCATCCCCCTGCTGGGCTTCGGCACCTGGAACCTGACGCCCGAGGATGCGCGCCGGATGGTCGCCGAGGCCCTGCGCATCGGTTACCGCCACATCGACACGGCCTGGATCTACCATAACGAGGCCGCCGTCGGGGACGGCATCCGCGACGCCATCGCCGCCGGCCATGTGAAGCGCGAGGACATCTGGCTGACGACCAAGATCTGGGTCGCCCATTTCGACCGCGCCGGCCTGCTGAAGCAGGCGAAGGAGTCGGCCGACAGCCTGGGTTTCACCCCCGACCTGCTGTTGCTCCACTGGCCCAAGGCCGAGCCGTCGTTCGAAGAGACGCTGGGCGCGCTCAATGAGGCGCTGGAGCGGGGCCTGACCCGCAGCATCGGCCTGTCCAACTTCCCGTCGGCCGAGTTCGCCCGCGCCCAGAGCCTGTCGAAGGCGAAGCTGATCACCAACCAGGTCGAGTATCACCCCTATCTGAAGCTGACGAAGCTGATCGCGGCGGCGAAGACGCTGGGGTCGTCGATCACGGCCTGGTCGCCGCTGGCGCAGGGCAACATCGCCGACGATCCGACCCTGAACGCGATCGGCAAGGCGCACGGCAAGTCCGCCGGCCAAGTCACGCTGCGCTGGCTGATCCAGCAGGACATCATCGCCATCCCGCGGACGACCAAGGTCAGCCGCGCTGAGGAAAGCTTCGACATCTTCGACTTCCAGCTATCATCCGAGGAGATGGATCGCATCCACGCGCTGGCCCGTCCGGACGGCCGCCTTGGCGATTGGATTGATCCCGCGTTCAAATGGGATGAAGAATGGGCGTGAGGCGTTCCGCCTGAGAGGACGCCCCTGGGAGGTCATCCATGGGTTCGGTGCTGGGATTCCCCAGCGTCGATCCGTCGGACGCGGCGGTCGGCGCAAGACTGAAGCGGTGGCGTGAGGAGCGCGGCTGGAGCGTGGACGACATGGCGCGCCTGCTGGACATGACCCCGGAAGAGGAGCGCCGCGCGGAGGCCGGTCGAGCGCACCTCGACAGCCTGCGCATCGGCGCCGCCACCGCCGCCCTGCGCCTGCCGCTGTGGGCGTTGGTATCTGACTCGAGGGCCTATTGATGGGCGCCGCCCGGGCTTACCGCGCGGTCTTCGCCCTGGTGGGATGGGGCGCATTGGGCCTGCAGTACTGGCTGATGCTGACCGGAAACCCGGACAAGAGCCCCGCCGACCTGACGCTGAATTTCTTCAGCTTCTTCACCATCCTGGTCAATGTGCTGGTCGCGGTCGCCCTGACCCTGCCGGTCATCGGGGCCGGAACCCGGCCGGGCCGTTGGGCCGGCTCGGAAGGCGTTCGGGCGGGCGTGACCATGTACGCCGTCGTGGTCGGCCTCGTGTATCACTTCCTCCTGCACGCGACCTGGAACCCGCAGGGCTGGGCCCTGGTCGTCAATATCCTGCTCCACTACGTGATGCCGCTCGCCATGCTGCTGGACTGGCTGTTGTTCACGGCCAAGGGTCAGTTGCGCTGGATCGACGCCCCGAAATGGCTGGCCTTCCCGCTGATCTACGGCGGCTGGACCCTGATCCACGGCTACGCCGCCGACTGGTGGCCCTACTGGTTCACCGACGTTTCAGTGCTGGGCCTGGGCAGGGCCGCGCTCTACTTCGCCGGCCTGCTGGTCTTCTTCCTCGTCGTCGGCCTGGCCGTCGTGGCGATCGACCGCACCATCGGACGGCGTGACAGGACGCGCGTCGCCGCCTAAGCGAAGCCATGGCCTACAAATCGCTGCGCGACTTCATCGACATCCTCGAAGCCCAGGGCGAACTGGTGCGCGTCAGCGAACCCGTCTCGACCCACCTGGAAATGACCGAGATCCAGACCCGGCTGCTACGCAACGGCGGTCCGGCGGTGATCTTCGAAAAGCCGGTCATGCCCGACGGCTCGATCAGCCCCATCCCCTGCCTGGCAAACCTGTTCGGCACGGTGAAGCGCGTCGCCATGGGCGTGACCCTGGAGAAGAAGAGCCGCACCACGGCCGCGGAACTGCGCGAAGTCGGCGAACTGCTGGCCTTCCTGCGCAACCCCACGCCACCGCGAGGCCTGGGCGACGCGATGGAAATGCTGCCTCTGGCCCAGACGGTCATGGCGATGCGACCCAAGGTCGTGAAGACGGCTCCCGTGCAGCAGGTCGTTCTCAAGGGCGACCAGATCGACCTGACCAGCCTGCCCATCCAGGGCTGCTGGCCCGGCGAGCCCGCGCCGCTGATCACCTGGGGCCTGGTGGTGACCAAGGGGCCGTCCCAGGCGCGGGAGGACGACTTCAACCTCGGCATCTATCGCATGCAGGTGCTGGGCAAGGACAAGGCCATCATGCGCTGGCTGGCCCATCGCGGCGGCGCCCAGCACTACGCCCGGCACAAGAAGGCCGGATCGAAGGAGCCCCTGCCCTGCGCCGTCGTGCTCGGCGCCGATCCGGGCACCATCCTGGCCGCGGTGACTCCGGTGCCAGATACCCTGTCGGAGTACCAGTTCGCCGGCCTGCTGCGCGGCCAGAAGGCCGAACTGGTCCCATGCAAGACCATCCCGCTGATGGTCCCGGCCAACGCCGAGATCGTGCTGGAAGGCCACGTCCTGTTCGACGAACACGCGGCCGAGGGCCCGTACGGCGACCACACCGGCTACTACAACTCGGTGGAGACCTTCCCGGTCTTCCAGGTCAGCGCCGTCACCATGCGCCGCGACCCCATCTATCTGACCACCTTCACCGGCCGCCCGCCGGACGAGCCTTCAGTGCTGGGCGAGGCGCTGAACGAGGTCTTCATTCCCCTGCTGCGTCAGCAGTTTCCCGA
>Ga0307412_10001606_pt1 | contig 12458 bp, 22 predicted proteins | sample DK1Cmetagenome_3_FD_203823 | JGI IMG/M metagenome (GOLD analysis project Ga0307412, IMG submission 203823) | Maize rhizosphere microbial communities from greenhouse at UC Davis, California, United States - DK15-C-1 | ecosystem: Host-associated > Plants > Roots > Rhizosphere > Soil | place: USA...
CGATATCCGCGTGATCCTTCTGGTAGTTTCTGGTCATGCTCTCGCTGGCGTGACCGGCTATCTTCTGCCCATCCTTACCGGCTTTTTGGTACAGGTGCAGCGACAACGCTCGCACTTCGTGGAAGCCGGGCATTTCCTCTTCCTTCCATCCTTTATAACAACCCGCCGCCTCCCGAGCCTCTTTGAAGGCCCGCGTCAAATATCGTTCTTCAACCTGCGTCCAGTGGTCCTTTGTCTGCGCTTGCTTCTGCTTCTTGCGGTCCGGCCGCCGATGGATCAGGTAAGGCGAGACGATGTCATCCCTGCACCGGCTGATCACGGCTTGTAGTTCGTCGGTCACCTTGAACCGGATCCACGCTGCGTCACTGGCCTTGGCCGTCTTCTGCTGCACCACATACAGGTGTCCCTCCCGAACCCCGTCAAATCGCATATTTAAGATGTCGGTGCGCCGCTGCGCAGTGATCAATGCCAAGTCAATTGCGTTTTGCAGCCAGGCAGGTGATTTTTCTCGAATGGCCTTAAGACCCTCGATGGTGTGTCGCTTGCGCTGCTTTTTCTCGATCCGGTTGATGGTGCTGGCCGCCGGGTTGTCCGGGCATAGGCCCTTGGCCGCTGCGTGGTTGAAGATGTCGATCAGCAGCGCGCGGCACTGATTTGCCGTGCGCGGGGTGAGCGCATCCAGCATTTCGGCAATCATACGGATTGTGATTTGGTCGACCGCTTTGCCTTCGAACTGTTTCCGGAAGCGGCGAAAGTGCACGGCATACAGGCCCAAGGTCCCTTTTGCCAGTTCCCGTGGCGGCAGCACGTCGCGTTCGTAGGCGTCCAGGAAGCCGGCGAAGGATTCCGATGTGCTGCCCATCACGGCGCCGATAAGGTCTGCGCCGCGCATGAACTCCAGATTCAATTGCTTCGCGGCATCGATCGCTTTGATCCGGTCAGAGCCGAACTGGAACCACTTACCGTCGGTAGGCCGGCGGTAGCGATAGGTCGAGCGCCGCGAATCGAAGTACAGGTTCTGCGGTAGGCTCTTATTCGCCTTGTTGCGCGGCCGTGGGACCATCATGCAGCTCCTTTCAATACCATTGCGACCAGGTCATTACCGTCCGACCGGCTGAATGCTGTCCAATCAACGTACCAGAGTTTCCCGATCTGCTCGCCGGGCACTTGGCCGTTGCGGATGTAGTTGCGGATCGCCTGGGGGCAGGGTGGTGTGCCGTTTTCACCCCAGCGCCGGCGCTGGAATTCACTAATCTTGATCAGCTCTTTTTTCATCGGTGTGCTCCATGCCGCGCGTGGCGGCAGAAGGTGGTGAGGGGTTATGCGCTGGCCTTGGCCAAAACTGCGTCGGCCACCGCCATTGCGGCCTGGGCGTCTTCCACGTAGGCAGGATCGAACCCGCCGGCCAAGTGAATGGTCCCCTGGCAGGCGCGAAGGTTTTCGCGGGTAAGCTTCAGCGCGGCCACCAGGTCTTCGTGCAGTCCGCGCTCCTCCCGGCCGATGTCCCAGAAGCGTTGGCCCCAGTGTCCGGGCGGTGGCGGGTTGGAGTTCTGCGCACCCATGGCCAGTGCGCCGACGACCATGTCGCACAGGTCGCGCTTGTAGGCGTTGTCGCCGTCGATGCTCAGTCCTTGGCGGCGCAGCGCGTCGAGCGCGTTGTTGAGGTTTGCTCCGGGCGAGGGCAGGACCAGGTCGAAGTCTGCCTTGCCAGGGCGGCACACCACCATGAACATCTGGCAGTCGAGCGGCAGGTGCTGGGCGATATCGGAGATCGCATCAATCGCCACTTCGCGCAGTAAAGATTTTTGATCAGGCATACGAATACCTCGCCCGCCGTACACCGGCAGGCTGTAGGTGGATTGGGGTTAGGAGGGTTCGTTGCCGGCTTTCATCGCTTCGCGTTTGTCCCGAGCGATGATTTCCGTGCATCTTGGATCGTCGACGCCGCACTGGTCGGGCATTCCCTGGCTGAACGTCAGGCAGCAGTCGGAACAGATCCAGCCGCACTCGCCCCGGGCTGCCCGTTGCGTCCAGTCACGAGTGGCTTTGTTCATGCCCTCAATGTGCGCGTCGAGTTCCGACAGAGGGATTAACGAAACTTCAACGTTCAAGGCCTGGGCCCTCGATACACAAGCATGGCCATGTAGAGCAGGGGGAGGATCATGGTTGTGGCTCCTTGCTCATGGCGGCGTCGATCGTGATGTCCACGTTCTCCTTGCTGAACTTCACGCCGGTAAACCAAATCGGTGTGCTCAGGTAGAACTGATGGACGGACTCGCTCTTATCGCGCAGCCACCGATACCGCTCGGCATCCTTGCGCAGCGCGGTCATCTCGGCATCCCAGTCGAAATTCGCAAGTTCAACTATTTGCGCTCTCCCAATCTGGGCACGAAGCGATTCGTTCTCGTCCCGGAGCCGGTCGATTTCTTTCTTCAGGCGCATCCCGCAGGCGTACTTCATGCCGTTGCGGGCTTCGTCTAAATCGTCCAGCAGGGTCTGGACAGCGGCGGGGCTTGCAGCCTCAATGAACGCCCGGTACACCTCGGGGCATTGCACGCTGTCCTTATAGGCGCTGATTGCATCGCCGTCGGCGCCATGCCGGCCGCTGACCTCAGTTGTCAGGCGAAGGGTGGAGTTGCTGTCCCACCACTTCCATTCGACGGCGCCAGCAGCCTCGACTAGTCGCCTCAGTTCGGTTCGGTCGATCATGGCGTTACTCCACCCCGTTCAGGTAGCAAGGCTCCGTGGCTTCAGCCAGCCACTGCCGCAGAGAGCCTGCTGGAACACCGGGCGAGTCTTCGTCCTGCCACTGCTGGTCAAGCTCAGCCTCGCCAGTGAGGACCACGTCGTAATCGTCGGAGTTTTCGTGCAGCCAGTCGCCATTGTGCTCAGCCAGGACGGCCAAGGCCTGATCGGGGTTCTGCGCTGCGACCCAATCTTGGTCGCCGACCTGGTAGCACAGTAGTGGGCCATCTTCCGGATTGAAGGTGTAGCTTTTGGAATTCATGGCGTTGTCGATGGCCTTGTCCAGTTCGGTGCCGAACAGAACGTCCTCATGGCTGGCCAGGCCAACGACAATCCATTGTTCTTCCGGGAGCGTTACGGGCGCGCTGGCTTTTGGCTCGCGCAGAAAGCGGTACCGATCAGCGAGCGGGCGATCTTCGTCATGACTTCGCTTGAGGCCCTCGACGTTTGCGAGCAGAGTCGACAAGGAGTGATTGCTGCTCAGGCCGAACACGTTGTATATCCGGGCCAAATCTGGGTGAACTTGAGACATGAGTCGTCCTTGCCGCTATAGCGGCTGACTTTGAAGGGGGAGGGAGTTACGGGTATTTCTTGCTGATGCGCGTGGCGATGGCTTCGAGCTTTTCGGCCATGGCCCACATGTCGTTGTTGTCGCGGCGAGAGACGACTGGGGAGCGCTGAACGTTGCGGTCCATCAGGATCTTCGCGGCCAGCAGGATCAACCAGGCTTCGAGCTTGCGGCGGACGAAGCGCTTCACGGCTTAACCGTTTCGTCGGGGTCGAACCCGAACCGCCGACAGAGCGCGTGTGCAACGCCGGACCCGCAGCAGAAAGCGTCCTTCATCGCCACCCAGCGCAGCGTGCCGCGCCGGCTTGTGCCGGTCACCATTCGGACGGCTGTATGGAGAAGGTCGTGTTCGGTGAATTCGCAGCCCGACAGGGTGATCGCGCGGCTTTCGGCCTGCTGCGCGGTCAGCTCATCAATCCGCTGATCCGCTGCGTTCAGGCGCTGCTGCAGGGCAAGGTTCTCGGCGGACACGCGGTCAAAGTCGGCGCCTAACACATAGCTGTCCCTCGCCTTGCCGCCCTCAGCCATGCCATCACTTACCCAAAAATATCGCTTCACGCTTTCCATACACCCTCCTGTGGCTTAACGCTGAATTTGTAGGCGGCATAGGGAACTGCCGCGTTGAGGGCCAGCACGCCGATCAGAAACCAGATCATGCGACCTCCCGAGATACCAGATCATGGGCATTCACAACCTTCATGCCGAGCTCGCGGGCAATGTGCACTTCGAGCCGGGCGCCTTTCGAGTTCTCCCACCCGGGCAACACCGCAACCTGACCGCACAGGCCGAGGCGGGTCAGGTCGTAGGCCATGTAGTCGGCCCAGTCCGCTCCGTCGACGACGCCGTGTTCCGCGGGATTCTCGACGACGTAGCCCCGGGCGCGCAGCTCGGCGGCCATCGCGTTGAAGGCCGGGAAGTTGAAGTCTTCGAAGCCAGTCATGGGCCCGGCCAGGTACAGGCGGTTGGCGCGGCTGGCCGCGAGCGTGACGCGGCCCTTGGCCATCTGCACGCCGCGATTCATGCCCATCGCATAGGCCTGGTCCTGGAACGCAATGAGCTGATCCGAGAAGCGCTCGGCGTGCTGCTGGTGCAGGCGCTCAATGGCGGCGTGGTCTTCTGGGTGGTTTCGGTTTTCTGCGGGCATGGCGATGTCCTTGCCGGGGAACGCCCGGACTGTTGCTGAACGAGACGAGACGAACAATTTGTGGTAAAGAGATTCCTTGCGCAGGAGCGAAGAAATGACGACGAAAGGTAAGAAGATTGACGCAGACCAAGCGGCTAGCGCTGCTTCGAATACCGCACCGAAGAACTGTTTCGTAGTAACTCCAATTGGCAGCGGTGAATCAGCGACGAGGCGCGCAGCGGATGGTCTAATAAGTTCAGTAATTAAACCGTTAATGATTGAACTTGGATTTCATGTTCATGTTGCCCATGAGATATCAATCACGGGCTCGATCTCACGCCAAGTGATAGAACATATTTTGACAGCGGATCTTGTCATAGCCAATTTGTCTGAATTAAACCCCAACGTAATGTACGAGTTGGCGGTTAGGCATTGCACAGGCTTACCCGTCGTGGCGCTTGCAGAAGCTGGGACTAGGCTTCCTTTCGATATTTCTGATGAAAGGACCGTGTTCTATACCAACGACATGAGGGGGGTCGTTGAGCTCGCTCCTGCATTGAGAGATGCGGTAGACGCGGTAATCGCAAGAGGTGAGACAGATAACCCGGTGACGCGAGTCCAGCAGAATAGGGTGTTACTAGATAATTTGGATCAGGGGGATGCGAGTAGTATTTTGATTGGTCGTTTAGATAGTATTGAAAGCATGTTAAACGATCTTCGGAATATTAGTACAAGGTCTCAAGTCGCTGTCGTCGGGGCTCGGAGAGTTATGAAAATGGATCTTCTCGGTAGTGCCGCAGACATCGATAAATTTAGGAAGCTTGCTACCGTTTTACCTGGTGTGATCTCAATAGAAATCCAAAATGACGGCGAGCTCTTAGGAGAAGACCTAAAACGCCATTCTGCATACATCCGGGCCAACTCAACCCTTAAATATTCTGACCTGATTCCCGTTGCGGCTTCATGCAATATCATCATGGAGTGGAACACTCCGTCGTCGGTCGTCTAGCTGCCGCTGGGTTAGGCCTGGTGAGCAGAATATTAATTGGCAGCCCGGCATGAGGCCGGATCAGGAATGTCGAAGCGGGATTAATAAATATGGCACTGCCTAAATACGCAGAGGGTCACTCGAAGGAAGCGCTTGTGCGAATCACTTGCCAGTCCTGCGCCTCAAATAGATTTGGCCTTTTGAATAAACCTTTTGCTGCAACCATAAACGTAGGAGTAGATCCGGAAATCTACGTGACCTGCTTGAAGTGCGGAAATAAGCAATTCGACGCGGAAAACTGGTACGACGTCTGAGTCTTTCAGTGCGATAGCTGGGATAGGCAGGCCGGTTACCCGGCCTGGTGATTACTTCGGATCGAAGGCGCCAAGCGACAACCGTGCCGCCTCGCCGATTTTTTCCTGCAGCACTGCTTTGAATTCCTGCGCGATGTCTTCGCGCTGAACCTCTTCGCCAACCCAGCGAAGTTTCAGCACCGGCTGGGAACCGCTGGTGATGACCGACAGCCGAAGGGTGATGACTTGTTCGGTCAAGCCTTCGAACGGGATGGTGCTGAACTGCAGCGAAACCGGTAGCGTTTCTTTGCTGCGCGCTTCGATCTGGTCCATGGCGCTACGGCTGGCGCTGGTCTCGCCCACGGTGGTTTCCGATTCGCTGGAGGCCTTGATGGTGATGGTTCGCACGGCTGCAATTGCCTTGGCTACCGGGATGGCCTTGCCTTCCTCGTCGACCGGAGTGAGGTACTGGTGCCAGTCTTCGATCCAGTCGCTCAGGTCCTTCTGGCTGATGCCGCGTCCACCGATTTGCTGGGCTGCTGTGTATCCTGCGGTTGGCTTCAACTTGAGAATGGCGCGGTCATCAGCATGACCAGGGACTTCGGCGGTGCCCAGGTTGAACAGAAGGACACAGCTCATTGCGTCTTGATCGATGAAGCCGCGGGCGCCAAGCTCAGCCCGCTCAACCACGTAGGCGCTGAAATCTGCCAGCGAATGGGTGCTGTAGGTTCCACGGAAGCGGCTACGACCGGCCTGGAACTTCTCCAAGTCGATGACTTTCGAGCTTTCCGGCAGCACCACGGTTGGTACCAGTGTTGCCAGCTTTTTGCCGTTGGCCTCCAGAGCCGTATCGGTGATCAGCTGAATTGCATCTTTGGTAAGTGACATCGCGTATTTCCTTGGATTGCGGAGGGAGGGTGAGCGGGGTAGATCAGGTGCGCTTAGGGATTGGCGCGTCGTCGCGGCTGAACAGCTGGTCATGCTTCTCCGCGAAGAGCGTCACGCGGCCGCCGGTACCCACGTGCATGGGCGTGTCGAGGCTGGTGTTTTCGCTGCGGGTACCGCGCTTGGTCGGGACCTTGTAGTCAAGCTTGTGCTTGATTTTCACCTGGTGAGATTCGCCGATCTGGCTGAAGTCCAGGGTGATGACCAGCTTGCCGGCCTTCCCGTGGTCAACAACCCCTGCGGCTACCTCGGAAATGGCGTGGCCGATTTGGCTGGCGAATGCTCCGCCGTTGAGCTCTTCCAGAAACTCGGCTGTGTCGGTTGCTGTGGACATGGGTGTTTCTCCGGGTTGGGTTTCATTCCGCTGGCTGGAAGATCCAGCCACGTTTGCCTTCGGCGCTGGCGCGCCTGGTTGTTGATCCGCCTCATCGCTGCCCTGGGAATTTGATCCCGTTCTCGCTGGTGATCAGCTTGGCGCGCTTCAGGTCCATGTCCATTTCCTTGGCTGCCTCGCCAATGGTTTTGCCGGCCTTGGCCAGGGCTCGCAATCGCGGCGCATCTTTGTCCCGTGCTGCGCGCAGCTTCTCGCTACGGGTGCTCTTGATCGGTCCGCCGCAGTCGCCGCTGACACCGCTGTCGATCAGCTCGACTTTGTTCCCGGCACCGAAGAACTGGTCCAGCTTCTGGTTCAGGTCCTGAATGATTGCGTCCCGCGGGTTGGGCATTGGCACGCCGATCACTGGACACCTTCCGCCGGCCGGTTGGCCTTCTCTTCGAACTGCATGGCGATTTCCATTGCAGCCTTGTAAGTCCACCGAAACGCCTTGGTCTTGCCGCTGGTAAGGTCGACGATGTGATACGCCTCCCCGACAGCCTTCACCTGAAAACGAACCTTCTTTGGTGGCATCGCCTGGTCGACTCGTTCGAAGAACTCGATGCGCGCCGCATGGGTTTTCTGGAGCAGCACACCGAGTTCGTCGATGCGCTCTTGAAATGATGGATGCATGGCTGAACCCTCGGTGTGCACGCATAAAAAAAGCCCGATCGAGACCGGGCTTTCGGTTGGCTCCACAAACGCCTCCGTATGTGAACGCCGGGTGCCTTCGTTGGAAGGGCTTGAGGTTGGCTATTTCATGGCGGTTATCCTCCGTTGTTCGCTCACTGGGCAGGCAGTGGCCACCTATCGAAGCTGCATTGGAATGTCGGTCCTGACCAAGATGCCTAACTACGTCCGCCCGTTCGCATAAAAACAGTTGGCCTGGATCAGCTTTTTTCATGGGGCGCCGACATTCCGATGCAGCCTCTTTCGAGGTGATCGGGAAGGTCTCCAATCTTCTGACGGGGTCTCTGATTATTTATATTGCCGTAGGCCCTTGAATCGGCAATTACGTTGAGGCTATTGCCATCCCGCTGCCCACTCATGGAATGGGCAGAAGTGATGCTTAAGCCTTGTTCTTCGGCTTGCCGATCATCAAGACCATCAAGAGCAGCGCGACCAAAACGAGGTCGCCCACCATTGAGAGGATGCGGCTTGCCGAATCGACGAAGACCACGCCGCCGGCGAGCCCGTAGGCTGCCAGCGCCCGAACCTTGCCGCTGATCTTGCCCAGCATGGTTACAGGTAGTCTTTGAGGTTGAGGTTCATGATCTTGGCGGCCTTCTCAAGCACCACCATTTCGGCTGGCTCGATCTCGCCGTCAGCCTCGGCCACCGTGAGCATGAAGTTCAGGACGGTAGCCGCGTCGTCGACGCTGTGGGCCAAGTCCTTCAGTTCCTTCTCGGCGTTCTGCCGGATGATGCGCGGCCCGCCGTCGTTGAAGTCAGCTTTAGCGCGGTCGATGGTGTTGCTCAGCTCCGCGCCGAAGCCCTTCAAAGCGGCCGAGTTGTTGATGAGCTTCTCGATCTTTTCCAGCTCTTCCTTCTCGATGTCGCCATCAGCGGAAGCGACGTAGAACACGCCGTAGACCGAAGCCTGCATCAGATCGCGGTTGGTCATCACGGCCAGGGCCTGACGGGCTTCGCCGGATTTCTTGCCAAACAGTTTGCCGAACATGGTGATTCCTCTGGGGTGGGGTTACATCCCGCTGCACCCTGTCGCCAAGGTGCAGAAGTGATGCTTTCCGTCCAATTACCGCCGGAAGGGGCGGGGCGCATTGCATGCCGGGTCATTCGTGCCTACTGGGCATACACGGTTCTGGCGGTTCACCATCGAGCAGCCGTCCAGGTTGTTCCTGTCGTTGGCAGGCTTTCGGGCCTGTCTGCTCGCCGGTCGCCGGTAGAGGCAATGCGGTCTGTTGTTTGTTGCGCTGGTTGTTAAAGAGCGGCGGGTCTGGGTAGGCCCTGGCGCTGGGGATGAACCGCTGCGTTGAGTTAAATTTAGCTAGCGGCTAAAGATTCGTCAATAGCTCCAAGCTAAATAATTTAGCTATGGGTGAAATTATGCTTTCCGCTTCGACAGACGAAGTGACACGAAAGGGGGTTTTGCATTTTGCTAACTGTGGGTATGCTTACTTCCGATCACTGTACAAATATACAGCTATGGAGTAGAGGAAAATGGCGCGCGCACAAAAGCAGAAACAAGAACGCACACCAATCTCCGGGATTGAGCGGCTGAATTTGCGGGTTTCAAACATGATCAACCACCCCGTTGCGCAGTTGAACCGGACGGTAACGATTCACCGGCTAGATACGGACGGCGACAGAGAGTGGGACGAGGTGATGGGTGTTCTAGAAGAGGTCGACGGGATCGAGATAATTTTCAACGATGATCCTGAATCGGTCACCTTAAAATGGGAAGCAACGTCTGATAACGATGCCCAGGTAGAGCAGAGCGAGCTTGAGCCCATAGAGGAAGCGATTCCGTTCTAACGGGCACAAAAAAGCCCGCTGCTGAGCGGGCTTTCTTACAGCGGTTCACGCTTTGCGCGCGTTCCATATCAGCACGACTTTCGCATGGATGGCAACGTCGTCGATGCGTGCGGTCTGGTTTTCATAGTGTTGGTTGTCCGAGATCAACCTATAGTGCTCTTCATCCAGGCGCATGATGCGCTTGATGTACAGTTCGTGGTGCCAGGTCATCAGGTAGATGCCCTCGCCGATGAAGTCATTCACCCCCCGATCGACAATCACCAAGTCTTTGTCGTTGATCGTGCCTTCCATTGACTGACCCCATCCCGTGATCATCGCAAGCGCATTCGCAGCAGTGTAGGTGACCCCTTTTTCACGCAGGATTTCCTCTCGAACCACCAGGTTACGAACGGCCTCGTTGTACTCAGGCGGCACCTGTCCATGCCCCATTGCCGCTCTGACGTCATACTGCGGAATCAAAATCTCGTCGTTTGTTGGCCGTAGCCGGGCAAGGTTTGCTTGAAGAACAGGCCCTGGCCCGTCCTCCGGTTCTTCTGCTGCTGCGACGATACGGTCTCGCGCCTCGAGAGATAGCCCCTTGACCTTGGCAAGCATGCGCTTCACCTGCTCAGCAGCCGATGCTGAAGATCCCGGTGCAGGTATGGCGGCCTTGGCTTCGACGCCGCTCATAACTTGCGCGTCCATACCTTCATCGCTCGCTATTGAGTCAAACCAGCCTCGCGGCAGTTGCTCAATCCCCTCAATGCGCCGAGCAACGTCGTCCCCCAAATTTTTGGCGGTCTTGTCCGACAGGATCTGACTGAGATGCGCAGGCGCCATCCCCCAGCGTTCAGCGCAGGCGCCCTTTTTCTTCGTACCAATCAGTTTGATTAATTGGTGCTTGCGTATCGCGTAAATATCCATGCGCCCAAGGATGACAGCGTTTAGCTCAATGCTAAATGTGCTCACAGCTAAATATTCCTTGCTCCAATGTTAGCCCTAAGCTAAATTTCTCCTACGTTTCAGGAGATTCCTTATGAATGACCATCTGCGCGACTGGCTCGCAAACGCTGCTCCCAGCCGCCGAGAGGAAGTTGCCGTAGCCGCAAAAACTACTGTCGGCCATCTCTGGCAGCTCGCGGGCGGTCACCGTAAAGCTTCCGCAGAGCTCGCGGAGCGTCTGCAGGATGCCTCCGGCGGCGAGATCACGATCGCCGGCCTCCGCCCCGACCTGGTCGAACTCGCCCATAAAGTCCTACTCGGCGCCGCCTAAGCCGCTGAACAAATCATCGCTCACGCTTCGCTGGGCTTCTACGGAAACAAAACCGAGGTTTTACGAATGGAAAATTTCTTGAGGGCTTGCCACACCACCGTCAAGGAAAGCGGGGCGGAGGATCTGGCCGGAAAAATGTGCCTGGCTCACGTGAGCCTGCTGCAGCGATCCAACCCGGACAACGCGGCGCATCACCTGACCATTGAGCATCTGTTCGGCATCTTGCTGCACACCGGCGACATGCGGCCGTTGGTGACGCTAGCCGATCAGTTTGGTTTCGATCTCGTAGCCCGTGAGAAACCTTGCGCCAAACCCTTGATGGTCGCTCTTGGCCATTTGACGGCTGAGTGTGGCGATGTTGCTCGCTTGATCTTCGACGCCGCCGCAGACAACCACATCAGCCAGCACGAAAAAGCCCAAGGCCAGAAGGCCATCCAGGAAGCCGTCGAAGCGCTTCACATTCTGAGCGAGTCACTGAAGGCCGCCTGAATCGCAGGCACAAAAAAGCCGGGCTGCAACCCGGCTCTTTCAACAACTTGTAAAACACAGTGGGGCCATTATGAACATCAACACCGCTCCAGGCAATACCCGCCATGTCGCGACACTTTTGGGGCAATCTGAAAAGGTGTCGTGTCACACCATGTCGTCACGCGAGATTGCCGAACTCACTGGCAGCAGTCACGACAACGTCCTGAAAACCATCCGCGCTTACGTCGCGAAGGGTGTCGTTTCTTCAAACGACACCCCCTATGTCCACCCGCAGAACGGCCAGGTCTACCGTGAGTTCCTGCTGACCCAGCGTGACACCCTGGTGGTGGTCTCGGGTTACAGCGTCGAGCTGCGGGCCAAGATCATCGACCGCTGGCAGGAGCTAGAAGCGCAGGTCGGACAGTTCCAGATCCCGGCCACCTACGCCGAGGCGCTGCAAGCTGCTGCTGATCAGGCCCGCGACAACCAGTCGTTGCGCCTGGTGATCCTGGACCAGGAGCCCAAGGTAGCTGCCATCAAGCGACTTGCCGCCGCCGGCGGGGCGATCTGCATCACCGACACGGCCAAGCAGTTGCAGATCCAGCCATCCAAGTTGTTCGCCTGGCTCGAACAGCACCGTTGGATCTACCGCCGCAAAGGCTCAAGGCGCTGGGTCGCTTATCAGCCTCGCATCACCTCCGGCTACATGGTCCACAAGGTCACCGCACTGAAGCCAGACCGAGAGACCGGCATCGAGCGCGCCGCGTTCGACCCAATGATCACCCCCAAAGGCCTTGCCTACTTGGCCGAAAAGAATATCGGAGCCTCGCTGTGAGCGTTCAAGCAATGTCATGGGCGCTATCGCTGCCCGTTCAAACCCTGAAGGACTCCAGCGCCCGGCACGTGCTGCTGTGCCTTGCCAACTATGCCGGGTCCAACGGCACCGGTGCTTTTCCATCGGCCACTACCCTGGCCCAAGACACTGGCCTGTCCGAGCGCACCGTACGTTACAAGCTGGACGCCCTGGAAGAGTCGGGCCTGATCAAGAAGGGAAACCAGGCTATCGCCGCGGTGCACATCGATCGACACGACCGGCGACCGGTGGTCTATGACCTTCAGCTTATACGGGGTGCAAATCCTGCACCCCGCTCAGAACGGGGTGCAGATGACGCAACGGGGTGCAACTCACAACAGAACGGGGTGCAGCC
>Ga0307412_10001608_pt1 | contig 12453 bp, 1 predicted proteins | sample DK1Cmetagenome_3_FD_203823 | JGI IMG/M metagenome (GOLD analysis project Ga0307412, IMG submission 203823) | Maize rhizosphere microbial communities from greenhouse at UC Davis, California, United States - DK15-C-1 | ecosystem: Host-associated > Plants > Roots > Rhizosphere > Soil | place: USA...
CCCATCGACATCAGGCCCACACCGACAACCTGATCGGCTATTTCGCCACCACCCAGGTCCTGCGCAGCCACCTCGATCCCCAGCAATCGGTCGAGCAGTTCTGGCAGCAGTTGCAAGCCACGCACCTGGCGGCGCAACAGCATGCCGACGTGCCGTTCGAACGCTTGGTGGAAGCCTTGCAAGTGCGCCGCGATCTCAGCCACACGCCGCTGTTCCAGGCGTTGTTCAACCTGATCCAGCGCGATGCCAATGCAACGCTCGAAGAGCATTTCGCCGGCTTGCCGGCACAGCGGCTCAACGTCGAAAGCGACAGCGCCCTGGTGGACATCGGCCTGCACATCGAGCAGCAGGGCGAGGATTGGCAATGCGTGCTGGAATACAACACCGATCTGTTCCTGGCACAGACCGCGCAACGTTATGCCGATGAGTTCCGCTACCTGCTCGAAGGGATGTTGCAACAACCGGATGCGCGCCTCTGGGATATCGACCTGGCCAACGCCGATCATGCCTTGGCCCAGCGCCCATGGAATCGCCCGGCGCAATTCCTGACGCCAGCAGCGGACGTCATCGACCGCTTCGAACAGCAAGCCATCCTGACGCCTCAAGCGTTGGCGGTGGATTGCCAGGACCAGCAATTCACCTACGCGCAACTCAACGCCATCAGCAATCGCCTCGCACATTGGCTGCGGGCACAAGGTGTCGGCACCGACGACCTGGTTGCCGTCTGCCTGAGTCGCGGCCCCTGGCTGCTGCCAACCTTGCTGGCGATCCACAAGGCCGGCGCGGCGTACCTGCCGCTGGATCCGCAGCACCCGAGCGAGCGCCTGGGCTTCATCATCGGGCATGCGCGTCCGGCCCTGGTGCTCAGCGAAAGCCTGTGCGCCGAGGCCTTGGGCGACATCGATCACGTGCTGCTTGACCGGTTGCCGCTGGACACCCGCAGCGACGCCAACCTTGCGCTGCCGATCGATGCGCAGCAGCGCGCCTACGTGATCTACACCTCGGGCTCGACCGGCACACCGAAAGGCGTGCAAGTCAGCCGGGGCAACCTGAGCAACTTGCTGGCCGGTCTTGATCGCTTGCTCCCGCTGGGCGCCGAGGATGTCTGGCTCGCCAGCACCACGTACGCCTTCGATATGTGCAAGCCGGAGCTGTTCCTGCCGCTGGTCAACGGCGCGGCCATCCTGCTGGCGCGCCGCGAGCAGGTGGTCGATGGGCACCAGCTGTTCGTGCTGCTGCGCCGGGCCACGGTATTCCAGGCTACCCCCGCGGGTTGGCAGATCCTGCTGGAAACCGGCCAGGTCGATTGGCCGCCGCTGCGTGGCCTGATCGGTGGCGAGGCGGTGCCCGGTGAGCTGGTGAACGAACTGCGTGGCCGTGGCGTGGCGCTGATCAATGCCTACGGCCCGACGGAAACCACCGTCTGGTCGACGACCCAGGCCCTGCAGGACGTGGCGTCCGGCGTCGCCGACATCGGCATGCCTCTGCTCAATACCCTTTGCTACGTGCTCGACGACATGCTCCGCCCGGTGCCGCTGGGGGCGACGGGCGAGCTGTATATCGCCGGCTCCGGCGTCACGCGGGGTTACCAGCACGCGGCGGCCACCACGGCTGCGGCGTATTTGCCGGACCCCTATGCCAGTGAACCGGGCAGCCGCATGTACCGCACCGGCGACTTGGTACGCCGCCGCAATGACGGGCGGCTGGCTTATCTCGGTCGTGCGGACTTCCAGGTCAAGGTGCGCGGTTTCCGTATCGAGCCCGGTGAAATCGAATCGCTGCTGCGCCGTTACCCAGGCGTGGAAGAAGCGGTGGTGATGATCGATTCCCGCAGCCAGAGCCTGTTTGCCTGGTTGCAGGCACCGAGCCCGGTCGATCAGGCGGCGCTGCGTCGGTATCTGGAAGGCGTATTGCCGGGGTATATGATTCCGGCCGGCTTCATCGAACAGCCACGGTTTGCCCTCAACGCCAACGGCAAGATCGATCGCAAGGCTCTGCCGGCACCGCAACCGGTGGCGATCCAGGGTGTGGCGCCGCGCAGCGAACTGGAGCAGCAACTGGCGGACATCTGGCAGGACCTGCTGGCGCTGCCGCAGGTCGGGGTGTTCAACAGCTTCTTCGAACTGGGCGGCCATTCGTTGTTGGCCATGCGCTTGATGACTCAAGTCGAGAGCCGTTTTGGCGTCAAGCTTGAGCTGCGCAGCCTGTTCCAGAACCCGACGATCGCCGCGCTCGCCGAACAGATCGAAAAACCCCAGGGGCCGTCAACCGACGAAGCCTTGGACGAAATGCAGCGCCTGTTGGCAGAGATGGAACTGTAAGGATGAGTACGATGACGCAACAAGCTTTCCTGGAGATTGCGCAGCGGCTGGCGTCCTTGCCCGCGGACAAGAAGAAGGTCTTTCGTCAGCGCCTGGCCGAGAAGGGCATCGACAGCTGGCGCCTGCCGATCGTCCCCGCCGTGCTCGGCGAGGGCGAGCACAGGCCGCTGGCGCAGGCGCAGCGGCGCTTCCTGTCGGCTGAAGCGCTGAGCAGCCGGGCCCTTTATAACCTGTGCTCGGTGCTGCGCTTTGACGGGCGCCTGGATGGCGCGCGTTTGCAGCAGGCGATGCAGCAGGTGGTCGATCGCCACGAAATCCTGCGCACACGCTACAGCCCTGATGCCAGCGGACAGTTGCAGCCTCATTGCGCGCCACAGCAGGTGCAGTTGCCGGGCGTCGAACGCTTGACCCTCGCGGCAAATGAACACGAGCAGTGGTGTGCAGATGAATACGCCCGCCAACTCGCGGAACCCTTCGACCTGGCGCAGTCGATGCCTTGGCGCTGGCAAGCATTCAGCGACGCCCAGGAGCATTCCACCTGGCTGTTTTTCACCATTCACCACGTCGCTTATGACGCCTGGTCGGCCCAGCAACTCACTCTCGAACTGGCCGAGGCTTATCGGGCGCTCGCCTCGAACCAGCCCGCCGCGTTACCCGAACTGGGTATCCAGTACGCTGATTTCGCCGCGTGGGAGCGCGAGTGGCTGGACAGCGACAGTTGCCAGCAGCACATCGATTTCTGGCGCGACCAACTGGCCGATGCGCCTGCGCCAATGGCGTTGCCACTGGACCGTCCGCGCCCGGCGCCCACGCAACGCCGCCACAGCGGCGCGGTCCTGGCCCGGGAACTCACCCCGCACCTGACAGCGGCGGTCGAGACGGCGATCCGCAATCACGGGGTAACGCTTTACATCTATGGCCTGACGGCGTTCAGCTGCCTGCTGTCGCGCTACAGCGGCGAAACCGACCTGTGCCTGGGCACGTCGGCGGCGCAACGTGACCGTCCGGAACTGGCGCCATTGATCGGCCCGTTGCTCAACACCCTGGTGGTTCGCCAGCGGCTGCTAGACAACCCGGACTTCGGCAGCGCGTTGCTGCGTACTCGCGACACTGTTGCGGCGGCGTTCGACCATCAACAGTTGCCCTTCGAAAATATCCTCGAGAGCCTGGAGCGTCAGCGTTCGAGCCCGTTGTTCCAGGTCATGTTCGTCCAGGTCGATCTGCCCGAAAGCCGCACCCTGGCTTTGCCCGGCGTGGCGGTGGAGGTGCTCGACCCGCCACAGCGCCACGCGCGTTTCGACCTGACGTTGCGTATGGTCCGTACCGCTGACGCACAGTTGCGCTGCGAACTGGAATACAGCGACGAATTGTTCGACGCGGCCACGGTCGAGCAAATGCTCGACGATTTGCTGGCGATTTTCCACGAGGGCTCGGCTCATCCGCAGCGGCGCTTGTCGGAGCTGCAACTGGTCTCCACGCCAAGTGAAATCTGCGGCCCGGTCCTGGACGCGATGGCGTTGCCCTTGGACCAGCAAGTGCTGCATTGGGCCACGCACACCCCGAATGCGGTGGCGTTGTGCAGTGCGCAGCAGAACATCGATTACGCCACGCTCGGCGCGGCCACTCGCCAGATGGCCGCACGGCTGGCCGGGCAGGGCGTTGGGCCGGGGCAGGTGGTCGCGCTGTGCATGCCGCGCTGTGCTGAACAATTGCTGGCGACCCTGGCGTGCTGGCAGCGGGGTGCGACCTGCCTGTTTCTCGACCCGGCGCAACCGGCCCGGCGACTCGCACAATTGCTGCAAGACAGCGGCGCGAGCCTGTGGTTGACGTTGGCGCAAGCGCCTGAAACCGAGGTCGGCATACCGCGCCTGGTGTTGAACGCCGCCGACTGGTCGGTCAACGCGAACGTCGGCCAGGACCAAAGCCTCAGCCAGGCGCAATTGCCTGCGTACCTGATCTACACGTCGGGCTCGACCGGCCAGCCGAAAGGCGTGCAGGTCACTCACGCCAACCTCGCGCATTACGCCAATGCCGTCGGCCAACGCTTGCAGGCCAAACCGGGCAGCCGTTGGGCAACCTTGGCAACCGTCGCCGCCGACCTCGGCTTGACCTCTGTCTTCGCTGCCCTCAATGCGGGCGACGTGCTGGTCTTGCCACCGGCATCGTTGGCCTTCGATCCGCCCGGCTGGGCGGATTTCCTCGACCAGCATCCTGTGGACTGCCTGAAGATCGCCCCTTCGCATCTGCGTGGCTTGCTGGCACTGGACGACGCCCATCGTGTGTTGCCCAAGGACCTGTTGATCCTCGGCGGCGAAGGTTTCGACCAGGCCTTGTTCGCCAAGGTGCGTGAACTGGCGCCGCAACTGCGAATTTTCAATCACTATGGCCCGTCGGAAACCACGGTCGGTGTGGTCTGCGGAGAAATCCTCGATGCCGACGTGTTCGAAGCGGGGCAGTATCTGCCGTTGGGCCAGCCGCTGCCCGGCTGTGAATTGCGCATCGTCGATGGCCACGATCGGTCGGTGCCGCTCGGTGTCGCCGGTGAGCTGCTGATCGGTGGTCCCCAGGTTGCCCAGGGCTACCTCGGCCAGCCTGAATTGACCGCGCGTGCGTTCGGTTCCACGTCCCAGGGCCAACGTTTTTATCGCAGCGGTGACCGGGTTCGCCTGGATCGCCTTGGGCGCCTGGTGTTCCTCGGACGTCAGGACGATCAGGTGAAGATCCGCGGTTTCCGCGTCGAACCGGGCGAGGTCAGTGCCTGGCTCAATGCCCAGCCTCAGGTTCGCGAAGGCGCCGTGGTGGCCTGCGAGATAAAAGGGCGGACGCAACTGGTGGCGTATCTCAGCCCTACGATGACCGCCGAAGCCCTCGCAACGCTGCAAGCCGAGGCCAAGCGCCAACTGCCGGAACACATGGTCCCGGCCCATTGGCTGACATTGGACGCACTGCCGCTGACCGCCAACGGCAAGCTGGACCGACGTGCATTGCCTGAGCCGGCGACCGATGAACCGACTGGACCCGTCGCCGAGCAACCGAGCGGCGCCACCGAACAGCGCCTGGCGCAGCTGTGGCGTCAGGTCCTGGGGTGCGCCCGAGTTGGCCGCACGGACGATTTCTTCGCCCTCGGCGGTGACTCGATCCTCAGTCTGCAATTGATTGGCCTGGCATCCCGGGAAGGGCTCAAGCTGCAACCGCGGGATGTCCTGCAGCATCCGACGCTGGTGGCCATGGCCGTGTGCATCGAATGCCGCGCCGAGCCCGCATTGCTTGCGGTGCTGACGGCTTTTCGCGAGCTGCTCGGGCAACCTGGCCTAGGGCCGGATGCCGATTTCTTCGCCATGGGCGGCGACTCGATTCTCAGCTTGCAGTTGATCGCGCGCTTGCGTCAGGCCGACCTGCGACTGATGCCCCGGCAACTGCTGGAAAATCCGACGCCTCGGCAACTGGCCAAGGTGCTCGCGCCGGTCGTCGCGCCGATCGCTGAAACCGCTGAGCCGAGCGGGGATGCGGGGCAGCCGCTGTCCCATGCCCAGCAACGGGTTTGGTTCATGCAGCAGTTCGACCCGGCTGAAACCGCCTACAACGTCACCCAGTTGCTGGCCTTGCGCGGCGAACTGGACGTACCTCGCCTGCAACGCGCCTGTCAGGCGCTGGTGGCCCGTCATGACGCGTTGCGCTGCCGTTTCTTCGAAGAACGAGGACAAGTCTGGCAGCGCCTGGACGAAACGACCGCGCCGATCTTCAACGTCCATGACATCGGCGGCCTGAGTGACTCGGAACAGCAAGCGAGCATTGCCAGCGCGGCCAAGCGCGTGTTCGACCTCACACAGGGGCCGTTGCTGGCCATCGATGTGTTTTGCGTCGCGCCCGGCGACTATCGCCTGCTGTTTAACGTGCACCACATCGCCGTGGACGGCTGGTCCATGGGCTTGCTGGTCCAGGACCTGGCAGCGCTTTATCAAGAGAGGAGCCTGCCGGCGGCAAGCGCTTTGCTGCCGCTGATCAAGACGCAGCGGCAACGCTTGGAGGGCACGCATGGCAAGGATTTGTTGGCCTATTGGCAACAGCGCCTGGAAGGCCTGGGCAACGAGCCGCTGGAGCTGCCTGAGCAACCCACCCGTCCCGCGGTGCAGGCGTACGCCGGTGCGCGAGACGAATATGTCCTGCCCGGCTCGCTGAGCATTGCGGTCGAAACTCGGGCGAGGGCGCTTGGCGTCACGCCGTTCGTGCTGTATTTCGCGGCTTATCAGTTGCTGCTCTGGCGCCACGGCGGGCGCAATGATTTTGCCGTGGGCTTGCCGGTGGCGGGGCGTGAATCCGTCGAGAGCCAGGCATTGGTCGGGCTGTTCGTCAACACTCTGGCCCACCGTGTGCAGATCGATGGCCGCCAGAGCCTGCAAGCGTTTGTCCAGGCCCTGAACGGCAAGTTAAGCGAGGATCTGGCCCATCAATCGCTGCCGTTCGAGCAGTTGCTGGACGTGCTGGATGTCGAGCGCAGCCTGGATCGCACACCGCTGTTCCAGACGATGTTCAACTATCAGGTCGACCATCAGGATTCCCGCAGCCTGAACCTGCCCGGCATCAGTGCCCAGGCGTTGGCGCTGCCGGGTGGCGTGGTGAGCGCGAAGTTCGACCTGACGTTCAACCTGTTCAGCCAGGGGCGCGGTGCCGAGGCGAGCACCGGTTTGATCGTGGAATATTCGACGGCATTGTTGCGGCCCGACATCACCCAGCGGCTGGTGGAGGATTACCAGGCGTTGCTCGCCAATCTGGCAGGCCTGGATCTTGATGCGCGCTTGCTGGAAATCCCGCTGCGCTCGGTTGCGACCTTGGCGACAGCTGGGCAGTCGTTGCCATTGCACGGCGAAGCGGATTGGGTGACGCGTTTCGAAGTGCAAGCCGCCGTGCATCCCGAGCGCATTGCCGTGTATTGCGCGGACCGTCAACTGAGCTACGCCGCGCTGGACGCCCAAGCCAATCGCTTGGCCCATTGGTTGCTGGCCCAAGGCGTCGGGCCCGAATCGCTGGTTGCCTTCTGCCTGCCTCGGGATGAACGGCTGCTGGTGTGCATGTTGGGCATCCAGAAGGCCGGTGCCGCCTATTTGCCCCTCGATCGCGCCCATCCACCGGCCCGCCAGGCGCAGGTGCTCAACCGGGCGCAGCCACATTTGCTGCTCTGCGATTCGGCGATGGGCGATTGGCCTGCCGACCTACGCGTTTGCCTGTGGGCTGACCTGCCGTTGGCGCAATTCGCCGCGCAGGCGCCGGGACTGCCGACGCACCTCGGGCAATTGGCCTACACCCTCTATACCTCCGGATCGACCGGACAGCCCAAGGGTGTGCAGATCAGCCGTGGCAACTTTGCCAATTTCCTGCTGGCCATGGAGCAGGCCTTGCCGTTGGACAATGTGCAGCGTTACCTGGCCTTGACCACCATCACCTTCGACATTTGCGGCCTGGAATTGTGTCTGCCGCTGGTGCGTGGCGGCGCGGTGGTGCTGGCGGACGAGGACGAGCGCCAGGATCCGTTGCTGCTCGCACGGCTGATCCAGGAACAATCGGTCGACCTGATCCAGGCCACGCCCGCCACTTGGGCGATGTTGTTGCAAGGCGATCGCCAAGTTCTGCAAGGGCGAGTGGCCCTGGCCGGCGGCGAGGCGGTTCCGGCGGAACTGGCCAGCGAACTGCAGCAGTACGTGGCTCGATTGATCAACGTCTACGGCCCGACCGAGACCACGGTATGGTCGACCCAGGCGCCCATCGACACGCTGCAATCGCCAGTGGCGCCGATAGGCCGGCCGTTGCTCAACACCCGCTGCCATGTCCTCGATGAACACCTGTGCGAAGTGCCTCCAGGCTGCGTCGGTGAACTCTATATCGCCGGGGACGGCCTGGCCCGGGGTTACGCCGGGCAGCCGGGGCTGACCGCCGAACGCTTCATTGCCGACCCGTTCGGGCACGGCGGTCGCTTGTACCGCACTGGCGACCTGGCGCGCTGGCAGCCCGACGGCCAGCTGTATTACCTGGGACGCACCGACGACCAGATCAAGTTGCGTGGCTATCGCATCGAACTCGGTGAAATCGAGGCGGTGTTGCTGAGCCATCCGCAATTGCTGCAAGCCGTCGTGGCTGTGCAAGGCGAGCACCTGGTCGCTTTCTGGGTCGCGGATCCGGACGCTGCACCTGAAGAAGCGGCTGTGCGCGACTACTTGCAGGCGCGCTTGCCGGTCTACATGGTGCCGACGCACCTGCAAGCGTTGGACCGATTGCCGCTCAACAGCAATGGCAAGGTCGATCGCAAACAACTGCCGCGCTTGCAATCGGTTGTCGGCACTGCGCCAGCGACCGGTCGTGCGCTGTCGACCAGCGAGGCCTTGCTGGCGCAGACCTGGGCCTCGGTGCTGAACGTGCAAGACGTCCCGGCCGATGGACATTTCTTCCAACTGGGCGGGCATTCGCTGATGGCCGCCCAGGTCCGTGGCCGCCTGCGTGAGCAGGGCTTCGAGGTGCCATTGCGCTGGTTGTTCGAAACGCCGGTGCTGGCGCAACTGGCCGAGCGAATCGAGGGCCTGGCCGCTGAGCAGGATCTGGCTTCGCTGACGATTCCGGCGGTTGACCAAGGCATCGAACAACCACTGTCCTCGGCGCAACAAAGGGTCTGGTTGATGCAACAACTGGATCTGGCCGACAGCAGCTTCAACATGAGCAGCAACGTCCGTCTGCGTGGGCAATTGGATACCCAGGCTTTGGAGCGATCGTTGCAACGGCTGGTGAATCGCCATGCCATCCTGCGCACCACCTATCACTCGCGTGGCGGCGAATTGCGCCAGCGCATCCACCCGCAGTCGTCGGTGGTCCTGGAAACTGTCGCGTCGACTGAAGACCAATGGACAGTCGAAACCCGGAACAGGGCGTTGCGACCATTCGACCTCGGCAACGATGCGCCGCTGCGGGTGGTCCTGTATCGCCTGGGCGATGAGGATCATGTGTTGCAGATGGTCATGCACCACATCGCCTCCGACGGTTGGTCCGGCGCGGTGCTGGTCGATGAGCTGATCGAAGGCTACGAGGCCTACAGCTCCGGCGTGCTGCCGATCCAGCAAGCATTGCCGATCCAGTACGTCGACTACGCCGTTTGGCAAGGTTCGGCCGCGGTCCAGTTGCGTCAGCGCGAAGGCCTGGATTTCTGGCGACAGACCCTGGCGGGCATTCCCGCGCAGGTGCCGTTGCCGTTCGACTTTCCACGTCCGGAGCGTGACAGCGGTGCCGGGGCGGCGGTGGATTTCCGGTTGTCGCCCGCCACGGTGGGCCGATTGAAAACCTTCGCCCAGGACAGCGGCACTTCGCCGTTCATGGTCCTGCTGACGTGCTACGCCGCCGTGCTGCAACGCGAGACGCAAGGCCGTGACCTGGTGATCGGTACGGACGTGGCGAACCGCGACCATCCAGCCACCGAATCGCTGATCGGCTTCTTCGTCAACCTGCTGGCCTTGCGTATCCGCGTGCAACCGGAACTGAGCTTCCGTGAGCAAGCCTTGCAAGTCCGCGAGCTATGCCTGCAAGCGTTCGCCTGGCAGGACACGCCGTTCGAACGGGTCGTCGAATGCCTGGAGCTGCCGCGCGTGGCCAATGTGCACCCGCTCTTGCAGACCTTGTTCGTGCTCGACAACACGCCGCGCCAGCAGCGCCAACTGGGCAATCTGCAGGTCGAGCCGCTGACGGGCGAGCAACACCATTCCAAGTTCGACATGGCCCTGTTCGCCAGCGAAGACGATGATGCGATCAGCCTGCGCTGGGTGTACCGCAGCAGCCTGTTCCGCCCGGCCACCGTCGAGCGCTTGCGCGGCGCCTTCGAGTCACTGTTGGAGCTGGCCCTCGGCGCACCGGACACCCCCATCGATACCATGATTGCGACTGTAAAGGGAGCTGCTGCAATGTCCACGGACAATCCGCTGCAACGCAAAATGAGCAAATTGGGCAAGATGCGCCAGAGTGGATCGGCGGCGACCCGTGAGCCCATCGAAGCCCGGCCGCTGCGAGAGGAGTCGAAATTTCCGTTGCTGGTTTCCTTGCGGGACCGCGAGCTGGCCCCGGCCATCTGGGCCGAAGCCAACCGCGACAAGGTCGAGAACTGGTTGCGTGAGCATGGCGGCATCCTGTTCCGTGGCTTCGACCTGCCGACACCGGCGGATTTCGAGGCGTTCTGCCAGGCGCTGTGTCCGCAGCTGTACGGGCAGTACGGTGACTTGCCGAAGAAAGAGGGCGGCAAGAACATCTATAAGTCGACGCCATACCCCAAGGATCGGATGATCCTGTTCCATAACGAGAGTGCGCACCAACACCGCTGGCCACGTCGGCAGTGGTTCTACTGCGAGACGCCGGCGACGTCCGGTGGCGCGACGCCGATTGTCGACAGCCGCCAGGTCTACCGCGAACTGCCGGCCTGGTTGCAGGACAACCTGTGCCGCAAGCAACTGATGTACGTGCGTAATTTCAGCGCCAGCCTTGACGTCAGTTGGCAGCACTTCTTCCAAACCGAAGATCGTGCCGAGGTCGAGCGGACCTGCCATGAGAGCAACATCGAGTTCCAATGGCGCGATGCCAACGACCTGCACACCCGCCAGGTGTGCCCGGCGGTGATCCTGCACCCGTTGACGGGCGAAGAGAGCTTCTTCAACCAGATCCAGCTGTACCACCCGGCATTTCTCGATGCGGATATCCGCGAACAGTTCCTGCGCGACGGCGAGTCGGCCATGCCGAGGCAAGTATTCTATGGTGACGGCTCGGAGCTCGAACCGGCGGCAATCGACGCTATCAACGCCGCTTACGACCGCTGTGCCGTGCGCTTCGACTGGCAACAGGGCGACGTGGTGATGCTCGATAACATGCTGGCGGCGCACGCCCGGGATCCGTTCGAGGGCGAGCGCAAAATCGTCGTGGCCATGGGCGAAATCTATGCCCGCCACCAAGTCATGGCCGCCCCGGCGCAGATCGAAGAAACACTTGAAGAGTTGACCCCATGATGGACCTTGGACTCACGCTTTCACCCCAGCAGAAACAACTGGCCCAGGCCAATCCGCACGCCTGGCGCTGGGTGCGCATGTCATTGACGGGCGTTGCCGAAGGCCCGGTCGAGCAACGCTTGCGCGACAGCCTGGCGCAGCACCAGGCGCTGTGCCTGCGTTACGAGCGTCCATTGGGCGCCACCGGGTTGCGCCAACGAGTGATCGAGCCTCAGGCATTGCGCCTGGACTGGCGCCAGGGGAGCGCAGCCGACGGTCATGACGAGCAAGCATGGCTGGAAGAGGCACAGCGTCATTGCCAGGCCGAACAGCCCGACGTGCTGGCTTGGCTGCTCGATGATCAATTGTTACTGGCGGTCCCGGTGTACTCGCTGGATGCACGCAGCCTGGTCCAGTTGCGCGAGCACCTGCTCGGCCGCGCCGCGTCGCTCGATGACGAACCCATGCAGTACGCGGACTACGTCGAATGGATCAATGGGCTGCAACTGGATGAAGACGCCGAGCAGGGCGCGCAGTTCTGGCGCAACCTGGCGTTGCAGGACATCCCGGGCATGCGCCTCGTCGAGCGCTACGGTATTGCTGGCGGCCGTCACGCGATGGTCCGCCAGCCACTGGCGCCGACTCTAGGGGCGCTGCTCGCGGCATTGGCCGATCGCGAAGGCGTGGCCGTCGAACAACTGGTGCTCGCCGCTTGGGGGTCGCTGCTCGGCCGGCTCAACGGCCAGCGCCAGGGCCAGCTCGGTTTGCAGCACGACCCGCGTGACAATTACGAGGAGCTGACCGGCGCGTTTGGCGTGTTCGAGCAGACGTTGCCGATGGTGGTGCAACTGTCCGAGCACAGCACGCTGGTGAACCTGGCCCGGCAACTGGCCCGGCAATTGGAGAGTGCCGTCGACTGGCAGGAATACGTCGGCCAGGCGCAGTTGTTGCCGGAGTGGCGGGCCAGTTTCCAGGCCGGATTGCAAATTGTGCACGTACCGCAATTGGGCGCATTGCAGTGGCTGTCGTTCGACACACCGGTCGAGCTGCAACTGCAGTTGACCCTTGACGCCCAGGGTAATGGCGAGCTGGCGCTGATCTATGATTGCGGGGTGTACCGCGACGAGGAA
>Ga0307412_10001609_pt1 | contig 12448 bp, 11 predicted proteins | sample DK1Cmetagenome_3_FD_203823 | JGI IMG/M metagenome (GOLD analysis project Ga0307412, IMG submission 203823) | Maize rhizosphere microbial communities from greenhouse at UC Davis, California, United States - DK15-C-1 | ecosystem: Host-associated > Plants > Roots > Rhizosphere > Soil | place: USA...
TTTTATTCCTTTGAATGATTGTATTTAATTGTTTGTTAACTTCCTTTTCAAAAATTTTAAGTTCCAACGGCTTAGAAATAATAATTCCTAGAAAAGTCGCCAAAACCAAACGGGGAATTGCCATTAAAATCTGATTCCACCACGTTCCTGTTTTTTTAATAGAAGAAACAATATAACGGTCCAGATTAAAGATCATCAGTCCCCACAAAACTCCGAAACCGATAGATGTCCAAATATTATCAAATACGGTATACATCGCATAACCCGCGGAAAGTGTCGCAAAAACAGCCGTAAAAAGAACAATGCCTCCAATTCCTGAAAACTTATTCCATTCGCTTGGTGTTTTTCTTAAAATATGAATGTTTCCTCCGGAACAGACCATTAGAAACTTCTGGAACCAATTTATTTTATGATTCTGTTGATTTATAGTTTGTTGGTTATTTTTCATGATAGAAAATTTATACAAATGTAATACTAAAAATCATACCAATGTAAAAGATAGTATTATGTTTTACCAAGTATAGCTGTTTTAAAATGCAAAACATTATAAATCAGTTAATTATAAATATTAAAGAAAAAATGCTATATTTAAGTATCAAATCCACTAAAAATTGAGCTATGAAAAATTTACTAAAATTCTCATTAATTTGTATACCATTAATCATAATTTCCTGTAAAAAAGAGAAAACAATTGATGATGAATTAAAAGAAGCAGCAGCAAATATGAATAAGATGACTCCGCAGGTTTTGAATGACGGCGTACGTCTCGACAGCATTTCGGCTTTGCCGGGTAAGGTTTTTAAATATAATTATACATTAACGGAAGATGTAAAAGAAAGTGTGACGCCGGAAGAAATTGCAACTTTCAAAACCCAGGCAAAAGAGGGCGCGATCCGGGTCGTAAAAACTTCTTCAGATATGCAGGAATTCCGTGATAATGATGTGACTTTACAATATTCTTATTACGACAAAAACGGAAAACCCATTGCCGATTTTACAATAAAAGCTGATGAATATAAAGGCAAATAATTAAAATCAGGATTATTAAATTATTTTAAACGATCAGGGTTTTGCTTTAAAAAACTTTCCCAACCGGTATAAGATTTTGTATCGGCAATTGATCCGGAATTGAAGTGATGACAAACCGCAACCGCCAAACCATCGGAAGCATCAAGATATTTTGTAGGAAATTCCTTTAGGTTTAAAAGATTTTGAAGCATTCCCGCAACCTGTTCTTTGCTGGCATTTCCGTTTCCAGTGATAGCCATTTTGATTTTTTTTGGCGAGTATTCTGTGATGGGAATATTTCTGTGAAGGCTTGCAGCCATTGCAACGCCCTGCGCGCGTCCCAATTTTAGCATACTTTGAACGTTTTTCCCGTAGAATGGAGCTTCTAAAGCGACCTCATCGGGGTGGAATTCATCAATTAAAGCTAAAGTTTTATCAAAAATATATTTGAGTTTGGTTTCGTGATTGGGGTATTTTTTCAGCAATAATTCATGGATGGAAATCATTTCCATTTTACCCTTTTTTACTGAAATAATTCCAAAACCCATTACCGTAGTTCCGGGGTCGATTCCTAAAATAATTTTCTCTGCGATCATCGGGTCAAAGATATGACTTTCTAATTTTTTTAATGATAAAAAATATTCTTAACTTAACAAAAAAATAACCATGAAAAATTTAATTGTTTTCGCCTTGCCCTTTTATTTTTTTTCTAACTTTTTGGAGTTGATGGATTTAAATAAAATGAGTGAACGTGCAGCAGTCAGTACTGTGAGTAAAAAATCTCAAATTGTTTTCCTTTTTTTTAAAATTGAAAAAACAGCTTCCGGACAGGAAAAAATTACTTTACAGGAAAAGAAAATCACTGAAGGAAAATTAAAATCAACCTTAAGTTCTGATGAAAATAATGCGAAGAACGGAGATTTTATCATTTCCCTGACGAATGCAAACGGAAAAGAAATTGTAAAACAATTGGTTGAAGATCCGCTAAATCCAATGATGGAAGTATATGACAACGGAATCGGCAGAAGTAAAGTATCACTTCAAAATGCTGAGTTCAGTGTAAGATATTCGCATTCTGCTGAAATCCAGATGGTGAAAATCGTGAAGATCTCCAAAAGCGGAAAACAATTAGTATTTACTCAAAGACTATAATCATGAAAAAAACTTTATTATCACTTTTTATCGGGAGCTTTTGTTTTGCTCAGGTTTTTGAGACGGTCCCGGTTTTACAGAACGGAACGAACGACAAACGCATTAATATTGCAGTTTTAGGGGACGGATTCACTACAGCCCAGCTGGGTTCTTTTGTGACTTCGGCACAGAATACCGTGAATTATCTTTTTACCAAAAGTCCTTATACGGAATACAAAAACTATTTCAATGCCTATGCTATAAAAGTAGTTTCTGCGGAAACCGGAGTAAAGCATCCCGGAACTGCAACCGATGTTTCCGAACCCGTAATTCCGGTATCCAATCCTAATAATTATTTTGGTTCGTCCTTCGATTTTGGAGTTCACAGATGTATTTACAGCAACACAACGAATAAGGTCGGTCAGGTTTTGGCAGCAAATGTCCCGGATTTTGATATCGCATACATTCTCGGAAATTCTACAGAATATGGAGGCTGTGGCGGAACATATGCTTTTGCTTCACTAAATTCTTCGTCGAACGAAATTGTTGTTCATGAATTGGGGCACTCTTTCGGGAAATTGGCGGATGAATACTGGTTTTCCGGTTCAGGAGAGTCGCCGAATAAAACTCAGGTTTCAAATCCGGCAACAATAAAATGGAAAAACTGGATAGGGTTGAACTCGATAGGGGTTTATCCTTATACGGAAAGCCCAAGCTGGTTCAGGCCGCATCAAAGCTGTGAAATGAGGTATCTCAATCAACAGTTTTGCTCGGTATGTAAGGAAGCAATCATTGAAAGAATCCACTCGTTGGTATCTCCGGTAGATTCTTTTACACCTTCCAACGGCTCTTCTGTAAATGCAAATTCTAATGTAACTTTTACGGTGACAGAGGTTCTTCCGATTCCTAATACATTGGTAAATTCATGGACTTTGAATGGTACACCGCTGGCTTCAACAAGTAATTCAATAACAATTTCTCCAAGTCAGCTGAACAATGGAAGCAATACACTGCTTTTTTCGGTGAACGATAATAATCCATTGTTAAAAGTGAATAATCACAGCGCAGTCCACTTTGCAAATGTGACCTGGACATTATCTAAATCAACTTTAAGAGCTGTTGAGGTACAGGCGCAGGAACGCAGGTTTGCAATCTATCCAAATCCGGCAAGTAATGAATTTTATATTAAAGGAAAACAGAACTTTTCTAAAAATGTCAGCGTTGTTTTATATGATGCATCGGGAAAATTAATTCCGGTAAAATCTAATTTAAAAGATGCTGAAACGCTGTTAGTTGATATTAATGATTTTCCTTCAGGAATTTATACTTTGAGTGTAACACAAGATAAGGAACTCATTATTTCTCAAAAAATCATCAAAGAATAATTTAAATTAAATATTTAATAGAAATCGGCTCCAGCAGCCGATTTTTTTGTTCTAAAACTAAATTTTATCCAATCTTTTCTCTGCAATCGGAACCCATTTTTGATCGTAGCGCAGCAGTAATATTTTATCAACTAAAAATTTAGTTTTGTATTCTTTACTCTTATAAATTTCCCATGCCTTCAAATAACTTTCATAAGTAAGATCCCTGTAACCAACAGTCATGTGAGGATTAAATGAATTTTTAATAAAATTAAATCTTTCACAAACTTTTGCATGCAAATCTTTCAGTTGATCATTGTTTTCAGGCTGTACAAAAATGACTGGATTTTTCGGGTTTCCAAAACTTCCAAAGCCATTCAAGACAAGCTCAAAGGGAGAAATGTTTGTATTAATTTTTTGAAATGCCACATGAATATCATTTTCCAACTCCAATTCTCTGGAAAATGGAGGGAATAAAGTAATGTGCGCATCATTTTTCAATGCTTTTGAGTTTCCATAATGTAAAGCAAGATCTTTTTTGAAAACCTTTACTTCTTCAATAATTTCCTGCGGAGGATAAATGGCTATGAAATAGAGCTTTTTCATGAATTAATTACATTTTAACTGTCGATTTAATTGTTTCATTTTTCATCTGAACAACAGTATTTTCAATAGCATCCGTTATCTTTTTGATTTCGAGATGAGGTCTAAAAATTAAATTTTTGCCTTTTTCTTCATCCGCAATATTGGACAAAATAATAACAGAAGTTCTTGTGTCGGGATAATAAATATTCAGGGAAGGGGAGCCTTTGATATAGCCGCTGTGGAAGTACGTGTTGGGCTTTCCAATGTTTGTCATAATTCCGTAAGCATAACCCATTTTCCCGAAAACAGGGTGATGTCTTTCGGCACTTTTCGCGGTGAATTTCTTTAAAGTTTCTTGGGTTAAAATTTTTCCGTTGTACAAAGCATTATTCCACAGATGCAGATCATCAACAGTCGAAAGAATGCCACCGGCCGGAATACCGATATCTTTACTTCCTAATCTTTTCGGCATATTCTGGATTTTTTCAAAGATTTTATCATTTCCAAGATAAGCTCCGGCAAAATTATCTCCATCAAATTGAGTTCCCGTGAAAGAATGATTCATGCCGGCTTTTTTGAAAAGTTCCAGTACATTTCTATGATATGATTTTCCTGAAATTTTTTCTATAATTTTTCCCAATGTATTAAAGCCATCATTAGAATAAAAGAAATCTGAACCGCTTTTAAACTGTAATTTCCCTCCCAAAGTATTGAGCCCGGAAGTATGATTCAAAAGCTGATGAATGGTAATGTTTTTGTAATCTTTATTTTGAAATTCGGGTAAATATTTTGAGGCTTTATCATCTACATTCAGTTTTCCCTGTTCCGTTAAAAGAAGTGTCAGAACCGCAGTGAATTGCTTGCTCACGGAACCGATTGCAAATATTGTATTGTCATCAATTTTAATTTTATTTTTAAAATCTGAAAAGCCCTGATTCTTTCTGTATAATTCAACCGAATCTTTGAAAACAGCGACACTTCCATTAAAATTATATTTTTTAAAAATAGAATCAATCTGATTTTTCAAAAGTTCTTTCTCGAACACAATCATTGTGCTGTCAACAATGGCTTGTTTGTCGACGGGTTTTGCTTTAATTTCTTTTTGACATGAAATTAAATTAACCAAAATGAAAAATAATATTAAAATTTGATAAGCTTTTCTAATCATCTGATGTAAGAAATAAATTTTTTAAACATTTGTTATCTATAAAAATAAGAAAAAACCTCATAATTTTCATTACAAGGTTTTTAATTTTGTTATTTGAAACTATTTTATTTTGCGATCAAATCACAAAACCAGAAAGTGTATTCTCCTTCGTCGTTTTCATCTGATTTTGGTTTCGGATACGTTCTCTTTACAGTTTCTCCAATGTCAAACGGGATCGGCTTTTTGAAAATCGGGCCATCAAAAGTGAAGGTGTGAAACTCTCCGTTTTCTCCGCATGGATCTACATTTTCAGGCAAATCTTTAATGAAATTTTTATCAATAATTCTTCCTGCAAAACTTTTGTCAAGATACGTTTCATTGATGCAGGTAACGATTGTTTTAAAGCCAAGATCCAGAAATTCGTGGATGAGGTCAGTCGTATTTTGCTTCCAAAGCGGAAAAACAGCTTCCATGCCGATGGATTGTAGCTGATCCTCTCTGTATTTCCTTAAATCTTCCAAAAAAATATCCCCGAAAATCGAATGAGTGACACCGTGAAGTTTTATTTCATTCATGGTTTTGCTCATGATTTCGCGGTATTCTTCCATGGAAGTTTCTTTCGGAAGTTCCATTTTAATTAAATTTAATCCTAAACTTTCCGCTTGTTTTTCCAACAGCGAAATAGGGACGCCATGCATTGAAATTCTCTGAAAGTCTTTATTAATGCTTGTTAACAAAGAAATAACTTCAAATTTGTTTTCCTTTAAAACTTTGTATAATGCAAGGGCAGAATCTTTTCCGCTGCTCCAGTTGAAGATGGCTTTTGATTTCATTAATTCATCTGCATTATTGTGCATCACTCATTTCTGCTTCCTTCATTTCTACTTCAAATTCTGCTAATGCGGCTTTGGTGCTTCCTTTATCAGTTGCTGTTTGCCATTCTTTTTTGGCTTTGGTTTTATCACCCAGACTATAATAATAGCTTCCTAAAACGGTATGGCCTTCAATCTCGCCCATGCTAATTATCTTCTGTCCCAACTTGATGATCTCAGGGTTTTGTTTAGGCTTTTTCAGTTTGTTTTTTAAAACGGCTTCCATGCCGCCGACATCGTTCATGATCATTAATCCAAATTTCTCCATACATGCCTTTGCAAGACCTCTTGTGCACAAATCATCAATGGTTTTTGTATAATTTCCCATTGCATTGTCATCAAATAACTTATCAAGATCATTGGATTTTGCTCTTGTTTTTCGATAATATTCGTAAAGAAGCTGTGCATTCTTTTTAGCCAGCGCATCATCTTTTCTGTTATTTTCGGCAATGCTGTCTTTCTTTAGATCCCATTTGGTGTCTTTTACCCACGTAGAATTGCCGGCCAAACGGTTTTTAGACATTTTAAAAATAAAAATATCCTTATCCGGAAAAACAACAACAGAATCATTCTTTACAAAATAATCTCCCTTTCCATATCCTGCAATGTCAACTTTTCCGTTGCCATCAAAGGCAAAATATGGGTATAAAGTTTCTTTAGAATTGGTCATAAAATAACCTTGTAGATTGTTGTCGGCTTCCTGAGCGTTGAAGTATCCGCTGAAAATAATCCCTATCAGCATTAAAATATATTTCATTAGTGTAAAATGTTTCTGCTTCGTAAAAATACAAAAAACCTCAAAGAAATTTCCTTGAGGTTTTAATTATATAAAGTTGAAATATTATTCAACAATATTTAAAAATTGTCTGCCCGACACGGGCCTACATGTTTCTTCTGTATTTACCGCCTACTTCAAACAATGCATTGGTAATTTGTCCAAGCGAACAATATTTCACGGCATCCATCATTACATTAAATAAATTCTGCTGATTGATCGCTGCATGTTGTAAAGTTTTTAAGGCTTCTTGGGATTTATCTTCATTTGCTTTTTGGAAATTATGAAGCGTTTCAATCTGAACCTGCTTTTCTTCCTCAGTCGAACGGATCACTTCTCCCGGACGAACCGTTGGCGAACCATCTTTTCCCAAGAAAGTATTTACTCCAATAATCGGATATTCTCCTGTGTGTTTCAACCATTCGTAATGCATCGATTCTTCCTGGATTTTCGAACGTTGATACATGGTTTCCATTGCACCAAGAACACCACCTCTTTCTGTAATTCTGTCAAATTCCGCATAAACTGCTTCTTCCACTAAATCCGTTAATTCTTCAATAATAAATGAACCTTGTAGCGGATTTTCGTTTTTAGCTAAACCTAATTCTTTATTAATAATCAATTGAATCGCCATCGCTCTTCTTACAGACTGCTCAGTCGGAGTCGTAATAGCCTCGTCATAAGCATTCGTGTGAAGTGAATTACAGTTATCGTAGATCGCATAAAGCGCCTGAAGTGTCGTTCTGATATCATTAAAATCAATTTCCTGAGCGTGAAGCGAACGACCCGAAGTCTGGATGTGGTATTTCAGCATCTGGCTTCTTTCGTCTGCTCCGTATTTCAGCTTCATGGCTTTTGCCCAGATTCTTCTCGCAACACGTCCGATTACTGAATATTCAGGGTCGATTCCGTTGGAGAAGAAGAATGATAAATTCGGTGCAAAATCATTGATATCCATTCCTCTCGACAAATAATATTCAACATACGTGAAACCATTTGCCAGTGTAAATGCCAACTGAGAAACCGGATTCGCACCCGCTTCCGCAATGTGATAACCGGAAATTGAAACTGAATAGAAATTTCTCACTTTTTCAGTAATGAAATATTCCTGAACGTCACCCATCAAACGAAGGGCAAATTCAGTGGAGAAAATACAAGTATTTTGAGCCTGATCTTCTTTTAAAATATCAGCCTGAACGGTTCCACGAACAGTTGCAATCGTTTTAGCTTTAATTTCAGCATAAGCTTCCGCAGGAATAATTTCATCTCCCGTGATTCCTAATAGTTTTAAACCTAAACCATTGTTGGAAGGTGGTAATTCTCCGTTATATTTTGGTCTTTCTAAGCCTTTATCGTCAAATTTTGCTTTTAAAACAGCTTCAACCTTAGCCTCAAGTTTATGTTCAGCAATATATTTCTCAACATTCTGATCGATAGCCGCATTCATAAAGAAGGCCAACAACATCGGGGCCGGTCCGTTGATCGTCATTGATACAGATGTCATTGCATTCACTAAATCAAATCCTGAATACAATTTTTTCGCATCATCCAACGTCGCGATAGAAACTCCCGCATTTCCAATTTTACCATAAATATCCGGTGGTAAAGCAGGATCCTGACCATATAAAGTTACAGAGTCAAATGCTGTGGATAAACGTTTTGCATCCATTTCTGCAGAAACATAGTGGAATCTTCTGTTGGTTCTTTCAGGACCACCTTCTCCGGCAAACATTCTTGTTGGATCTTCTCCAGTTCTTTTGAAAGGATAAATCCCGGCTGTGTAAGGGAATCCTCCAGGAAGATTTTCCTGACCTTTCCATTTGATCAAATCACCCCAATCCGTGTATTTTGGAAGGGCAATTTTTGGAATTCTTAAATGTGATAAAGATTCTGTCGAAGTTTCAACTTTAATTTCTTTTCCTCTTACAAAATATGAATAAAACTCTTCATGGAAAGCTTTTTTTGTGTCTTCCCAAGTTCTTAGGAAGTCGATATTTTCCTGTTGAAGGTCTTTTTCTGCTTTTTGATATTCAGCGTCTAAAATTTCATTTGAAATAATGTTTTTAACACCTTCAATATGATACATTTTTCTTGCTAATTCAGCCTGTTTTTCAACGTTTGCATCGTATTGTCTGTTGTTTTCAACAATTTCAGATAAATAACGCACTCTTTTTGGAGGGATGATCGTTACTTCGTCGGTAATTTCCTGTTCTACAAAGCCTTGTAAGTTTAAACCTGAAAATTTATCGTTTACTTTTGCAACTAATCTGTTGTATAATTCTGTCGTTCCGTGATCGTTAAATTGAGATGCTTTTGTTGCATAAACAGGCATGTCATCCAACGGACTTTCCCATAACAAATGGTTTCTCTGGAACTGTTTTCTTACAGCTTGAAGTGCGTCTAAAGCGCCACGTTTGTCAGATTTATTTAAAGCAACTAAATCTGCATAATCTAGCATATCGATTTTTTCCAATTGCGTAGAAGCTCCATATTCAGGAGTCATCACATACATTGAAACATCCGCAAAATCAGATACTTCTGAACCAGACTGACCTATCCCCGAAGTTTCCAAAATGATAACATCAGGATGAGCTAATTTCAATACATTTAATGCTGAATGAATGAACGGAGAAACAGAAACGTTGTTTTCTCTCGTCGCCATCGAACGCATATAAACTCTCGGATCATTGATCGCGTTCATACGGATTCTGTCACCCAACAATGCACCTCCAGTCTTCTTTTTCGAAGGGTCAATGGAAATGATAGCTATTTTTTTATCTGGATTTGAGCGAATAAAACGTCTTACCAATTCGTCTGTCAAAGAAGATTTTCCAGCTCCACCAGTACCTGTAATACCAATGATTGGAATAGTTAAGTCTTTTGATTTTTCGTCAATTGCTTTTACTAAATCTGGTTTTTCTTCTGAGAAGTTTTCAACAGCAGAAATGATTTTAGCAATGCTTGTCGAGTTTTCAAAACTAATTGAATCTAAATCACTTGCTGTAACATCTTTACCTGTCGCGAAATCGGATCTTTTCACCAAATCATCGATCATTCCCTGTAAACCAAGCTCACGGCCGTCGTCCGGAGAATAAATTCTGTCGATTCCGTAAGACATGATATCTTCGATTTCTTCGGGCAGAATTACACCGCCGCCGCCGCCAAAAATCTTGATTTGAGGCGAGTTCTTCTCTCTTAAAAGGTCGTAGATATATTTAAAATATTCGTTGTGACCGCCTTGATAAGAGGTCAGGGCAATTGCGTTGGCATCTTCCTGAATGGCTGTATTCACCACTTCTTCGGCAGATTTGTCGTGGCCAAGGTGAATGACTTCGCATCCTGTTCCCTGGATAACACGACGCATGATATTAATCGCAGCATCATGTCCGTCGAATAACGACGCAGCTGTTACGATTCTTACTTTGTTTTTAGGAGTATATTTTTGGGTTTCCATAAAAAATCTAGAAAATTTCTGAATTTCCAAATATAATAATAAAATAAGAACCTGTATGCTGAGCTTAATCTTTTGATTTTTAATTCATTAAATAATTTAATTGAAATGAATTTCTCCCATATTAACAAACATTCGTTTAGAAATGATAACTAAATTCCTACTTTTGCATCATATTATATAAGGTATGAAAAAGGCTTTGATGTATTTTGCGCTGGGAACGGTTATAAGTTTTTTAATTAATTATTTCTTTTACAGTTCAGAAAATATTGGTTTGGATATTTATTATGCCATCGCTTTTGGTTTTGCATGGGGAATCGCTTATTATCTGGATACACCGAATTTCACATTACCTCAAAAATTAGGATTGTCTTTTGTGGCAATGGGAATTTTAGTTTTAATCGGAACTTTGATTTTCAATATTGAGTTGGCTATTCCTTCCGTATTGAAATTTTCTACGGTTTTTGTAGCATATTATTTAATTGCAAGCTTCAGGGGAAGTAAGTCACTGAGAAAATAAAAAAAATGAGACTATCTTAAAAGTAGTCTCATTATATTTTAGTGAATCATCAGGAAGCTTACTAAAGCAAGGCCGGTGACCAGGAACATAAATGCAAAGAAATTAATGGTAAATAGCATAGTCCCAATTATAAAGCTTATTACGCCATGTGTATGATAAACCCGGCGATGGGCAACAAAAAAGTATACCATACTATACACCAATAAAACTGTTATCAATAGGTATAACAGAACGTTAATAAATCCAATGTCTATTACGCTTGTCAATTTTGCGATGAGGAATATAAATAAGATATTCAGCAAAAGAAATGAGAAATAATGCAAGGTAAAAACTCCATGATCGAAATACCACCATTTTTTCTTATTGTGAAAAATCCACAGAAAGAAAGCAAATAGTGGGAGATAAATGAAAAGAGCTTTTGGCATATTATGAAAAGATTTTTCTGCCAGATTTTTGAAAATTTCTGCTTTTGTAACTCCCTTTTCCTTTAGTTCGAAGAATTTGTGAGCTAGTGGAATTTTTATAAAATCCAAAGTTGATGGATTTTTAGCAACAGCAGAATCATAGGATTTTCTCGTTTGATATCCTCCGTAATTAGTATTGGTGTCTATTTTCTTATCCATTTCAAGCGTTTCTTCGAACTTATCTATTTCAGCAGAATCGGATAATAATGTATTGAGCTTTTTCAGAGTTGCTGAATCATTTTCACTAAGATTTTTTTCAGCTTTTATACTGTCGAGTATTTTTTTTGTTTCGGCAGTTTTCATTTTTTCAAAAAAACTTGTTTTATCAGAATTTCCGGCATCTTTACGATCTAAATTAATATTTAACATAGGGAAAAGAGCAAACATGAAAAAAGTGATGAAACTGACAAAAATATAAAGCTTTACAGGCGGCACAAATTTTTGTCTTTTACCTTCCAGATAAGTACTTGTGAGCTTTCCCGGTTTTATCAGCAGATTTTTTAATGTACCCCAAAACTGTCCGTCGTAATGCGTAAAATCTTCAAAAAAGTGTGTAAAGAGATAATAGAAGGGCTGTCTGGTTTCGGTGTTCTCCTGTCCGCAGTGAGGGCAGAATCTTTCTTCTACCAGGTGACCGCAATTCAGGCAGTCTTTTTCTTCTCTTATTTTACCGTGGCTCATAGTTTATAAAGGTTTTGGCAAATATAATTATTTCAGGAAAGCAAAAATATTTTGAATTTTAAATTAATTATAATTCATAGTAAAAGGTGGAAAACGGTATTGATGAAATTTTTGATGAATTGTTAGGAATAAAACAATAAAGCAAGAGCTTAGGGAATAAACTCTTTACTTTATCATCAGTGTTTTTAGAATCTTCTAAATTAATTTTTTCATCGAAAGACATTTTACAATATTTATGCCAAAAATAATTAAGATAGATCAAATCTGTCGAATCGTTTAAGCAAAATCTCTTTCTATTACTTTTAATGAAATATGTTTTTGCAGTCCGAAAAATATTTGTACCTTTGCACACCCTTTTAGGGGGAAATTATGTTTAATCTTTAACTAAAACGTGTGAATACATTAAGTTACAAAACTGTTTCAGCGAACAAAGCTACTGCTAATAAAGAA
>Ga0307412_10001610_pt1 | contig 12448 bp, 8 predicted proteins | sample DK1Cmetagenome_3_FD_203823 | JGI IMG/M metagenome (GOLD analysis project Ga0307412, IMG submission 203823) | Maize rhizosphere microbial communities from greenhouse at UC Davis, California, United States - DK15-C-1 | ecosystem: Host-associated > Plants > Roots > Rhizosphere > Soil | place: USA...
CATGAAGCGCGTGCTCGCGGGGTACGTGATCGGTGCCGCGCTCGCGCTGCTCCTCGGCGCGCTGGCGGGCTGGTTCCGCGGCTGGGGCTACGTGCTGAACCCGGTCATCGACGCGCTGCGGCCGATTCCCGCGCTCGCCTACATCCCGCTGGTCATCGTGTGGGTCGGCATCGGCGAGCCTTCCCGCATCATCATCATCGCGCTCGCCGTGTTCAAGCCGATCGTCGTCAACGCCCGCGCCGGCATGCAGGAAGTGGCGCAGATCTACGTCGACGCGGCGCGCACGCTCGGCGCGTCGCGCTGGCGCGTGTTCTCGACCGTCGCCATCCCGAGCGCGATCCCCTACTTCATCGCCGGGCTGCGCACCGGCGTGTCGACCGGCTTCCTCGCGCTGGTCGCGGCGGAGCTGATCGCGGCGCCCTCCGGGCTCGGGTTCATGATCCAGAACGCCGGCCAGTACTTCCGCACCGACGTGACGATCGTCGGCATCATCGTCATCGGCATCCTCGGCGCGCTGCTCGACCAGATCGCGAGCCGCGCGGGTCGCGCATTGACGAGTTGGAGCGAAGTGAGGCGCGATCCATGAGCGCCGCCGCGCACGCCGAAGCGGCGCCGAAGCTCGGCGTCCACGGCCTCACGCACCGCTTCGAGATCGGCGATGCCAGGGTGCCGCTCGTCGTGCTGCGCGACATCGAGCTCTCGATTCCGCGCGGGCGCTTCGTCTGCCTGATCGGCGAATCGGGCTGCGGCAAGTCGACGCTGCTCCGCATGATGGCGGGATTGCTGTCGCCGAGCGAAGGACGGGTACTGCACGACGGCGTCCCGGTCCGCGGCGTCAACCAGGCGCTCGGCTTCGTGTTCCAGCAGGACGCCGTGTTCCCGTGGCTGACCGTGGAGCGCAACGTCGAATACGGCCCGAAATCGCGCGGCGTGCCGAAGCCGGAGCGCGAACGACTGGTCGCACACTGGTGCGACGCCGTCGGCCTGTCGGGCTTCCGCAAGGCGTATCCGAAGCAGCTGTCCGGCGGGATGCGAAAGCGCGTCGACCTCGCGCGCGCGTACGCGAACTCGCCCGACGTGCTGCTGATGGACGAGCCGTTCGCCGCGCTCGACGTGCAGACGAAGTCGACGATGCAGGAAGCGGTGCTGAAGCTCTGGGAAAGCACTCAGAAGACCGTCGTCTTCGTCACGCACGATCTCGACGAAGCGGTGTTCCTGTCCGATGTCGTCGTGGTGCTCGCGAGCCGCCCGGGCCGCGTGCACACGATCGTCGACAATCCGCTCGGTCGCCCGCGCGACGAGGCGACGCGCGTCAGCGACGCTTTCACCGCGGCGAAGCGCGCGTTGTGGAGCGCGCTGCAGGATGCACGTCGCGCGAGCGGACCGCCGGCGACGACGCGCGAGGCCGCGCCGCACGCGATGTCCGATCACGATTCCATGCGCACATGATCGACCCACGAGGAGCCAACGACACCATGACAATCCCGACGAACTCCAGGCGGCGCTTCCTGGCCCGCGGCGCCGGCGCCGTGGCCGGCACGCTCGCGTCGACCTTGGTCCCGCGCGCCTTCGCGCAGCAGCAGCAGCTCTCGGTCGGGCTGCTCCGCGCCCCGGCGTCCGCGATCGTCGACCTGTCCGAGCAGCGCGGCTGGTTCAAGGAAGCGGGGCTGCAGCTCAACCAGGTGCTGTTCGCGCAGGCCGCCGGTCCGAAGATCGTGCAGGCGCTCGGCGGCGGCAGCGTCGGCCTGTCGTTCGTCAACTCGACCGCCGCGCTGCTCGGCATGGCCGGCGGCGCGATTCCGCTGCGCTTCATCTCGATCGCCACCGATCCGTCGAAGCTGTTCGCCATCCTGAGCCAGCCGTCGGTCGACTCGATGCAGAAGCTCGCGGGCAAACGCGTCGCGTGCACCGCCGGCACCGGCCTGCATTACTACCTCGCCCGCGCGCTGTCGAAATACGGCATGACGTTCAAGGACATCGAGTTCGTGAACCTGCCGGCGGCCGACGGCCAGGCGGCGTTCGTCGCCGGCCGCGTCGACGCCGTCGTGCCGTCGGTGAACGGCCGCTTCTCGATCCTGCAGAACAAGAAGGACACGCGCGAGCTGTTCGGTTACGCCGACTTCACGAAACCGCCGGGCTCGACGCAGCCGTTCCTCAACTACGACCTGTTCGTCACCACCGAGGCCGCGCTGCAGTCGAGCCGACCGGCGCTGCAGGCGTTCCTCAAGGCCTATCACGACAAGGGCGTGCCGTACCTGCAGAACCCGGCGACCCGACCGGAGGCGCTTCGCATCGTCACCGAGTACGTGAACAAGGAGCAGAAGAACCCGACCGATGCGTCGATCATGAAGGCGATCATGGACGACAGCGGCTTCTACGATTCGCGCACGGTGAAGCAGCTGATGACGCGGGACGACTTCAAGGCGAATCTCGACTACCAGGTGAAGTTCTTCATGGACCTGGGCCAGATGAAGTCGGCGCCGGACCTCGACAAGGCGATCGTCACCGATCTCTTGTGACGGTGCTCCCGTGCCGCTCGAGGCCGCGCTGCTGAAGCCGAACGACGACGTCGCCACCGCGCTCGTCGACCTCGCGGCCGGCGCGCGGGTGCGCGTGGCGAGCGGCGAGGTCGTGCGCGACGTGGCGCTCGTCGACGCGATCGCGACCGGGCACAAGTTCGCCGTCCGCGATCTTTCGGCGGGCCTTCGCGTGCGCAAGTACGGCGAATGCATCGGCCGCCTGTCACGCGACGTCGCCGCCGGTGCGCATGTGCACGACCACAACCTCGAGACGAGCGCGCGCCGCGACCCCGGGGACGAGTCCGCCTGGACGCGCCAGCAGGCGCTTCCCGCCCGCCCACTCGGGACGGCACGCACCAGCGTCGGCGAATGCCCGCTGTTCGACGCGCGCAGCAATCGCCTGTGGTGGATCGACGTGCGACAGACGCCGGCGATCCACGCGCTCGACCTCGCGTCGGGCGACGAGCGACGCTGGCCGCTCGAAGAGGATATCGGTGCCATCGCGCTGACCGGTGGCACGCGTCTGCTGGCCGCGTTGCGTTCGGGCTTCGCGTACTTCGAGCCGGACGATGGCCGCTTCACGCCGCTCGTCGATCCCGAGGGCGACCTGCCGCACAACCGCATGAACGACGGCCGCTGCGATCGCGCCGGTCGCTTCTGGTGCGGCTCGATGAATCCCGACTCGGGTCGCGCGGAAGGCAGCCTGTACGTGCTCGACGCGGCGCTTCGCTGCCACCGGGTGCAGGGCGGCTATTTCACGCCCAACGGCATCGCCTGGAGCCTCGACGACCGCACGATGTACATCGCCGACACGCGCCGCGGGCGCATCGACGCGTTCGACTACGATGCCGACGCGGGCGAGATCGGCGCGCGCCGCACGTTCGCCGATCTGGGTGCGTTGCCCGGCGGGCCGGATGGCGCGTGCGTCGACGCCGAAGGGCTGCTCTGGTCGGCGCAATTCGACGGCGGTTGCCTGATCCGTTACGACGCGCAGGGCCGGATGGAGCGCGTCGTGCGGCTCCCGGTCACCAAGCCCACGTCGTGCGCGTTCGGCGGGCGCGACTACCGCGAGCTGTTCGTGACGACGGCGACCCGCGGCATGAGCGCGTCGCAGCTCGCCGCCGAGCCGCTGGCCGGACGCGTGCTCGTGCTCGACGTCGGCGTCGCGGGGCTCCCCCCGGTGCCGTTCGCGGGTCGCGACGCCGTGCATCGATGACGCGAGCGCCGCGCACGTTCGACGGCTACCGCCGCGCCGATGGTCGCGCCGGCGTGCGCAATCACGTCCTCGTGCTTTCGGCGACCGGCCTCACGTCGGCGGCGGCGGCGCGCATCGCCTCGCTGGTGCGTGGAACGGTCTGCGTGGCGACCGGCTACGGACGCGGCCAGGTCGCCGACGACGCGAAGCTGCAGTTCGACACGCTGACCGGTCTCGCAACGCACCCGAACGTGGCCGCGACGCTCGTGCTCTCGGCGGGCGGCGACATCACGCGCGCCTACGTCGAGGCGATCGAAGCGAGCGGAAAGCCGGTCGTCGGCATGTCGCTGCCCGAAGTGCACGAAGACGCGCTCGCGCTCGTCGATCGGGGCGTTCGCGCCGCGACGCGGCTCGTCCACGAGGCGTCGGGGCTCCGGCGCGAGCCGTGTCCATTGTCGGCGCTGACCGTCGCCGTCGAATGCGGCCACTCGGATGCGACGTCCGGGCTCGTGTGCAACCCGCTCGCGGGACGCGTGATGGAACACGTCGTCGAAGCCGGCGGCACGGCGATGTTCAGCGAGACGATCGAGTGGACCGGCGCCGAGCACCTGCTCGCCCGGCGCGCGCAGAGCGCCGACGTCGCGCAGCGCATCCTGCAGGCCGTCGTCGATCGCGAACGCCGCGTGCGCGACGCGGGCGGCGACGTCCGCACGCAGAATCCCGGCCCGCAGAACAGGGCGGGCGGCATCACGACCATCGAGGAGAAGGCGCTCGGCGCCATCGCCAAGGGCGGGCAGCAGCCGATCCGCGGGCTTCTCGCGGCGGCGCAGCGCCCGCCCGCCTCCGGCCTGTACCTGATGGACACGCCGTTCTTCTCGCCCGAGTCGATCACCGCGATGGTCGCGGGCGGCGCGCAGATCGTCGTGTTCACGACCGGGGCCGGCAACAGCTACTGCAGCCTCGTCGCGCCGACGCTCAAGATGAGCGCCAACCCGGACGCGTGCGCGCGCCTCACCGAGCAGATCGACATCGTCGCCACCGACGTGCTCCGCGCGACGCGCACACTCGACGAGATGGCCGACACGGCGCTCGATCACCTTGTCGCCGTCGCCTCGGGCTCGTTGACGTTCGGCGAGATCGTGGGCGAGGGAAGCGAGGTCGTGAGCCGTCTCGGCCCGTCGATGTAGCGCCCCTCTTCCTCCGGGATCCCCACCATGAGCACGCTCGACGCCGTCTCCCGCCTGCTGCAGCACCCGACCTCCGTCGTCTCCGACGCACTCGACGAGCTTCGCATCGAGGGCGTCGTGCCGGGCCTCGAGGCGCGGCGCGTCGGCCAGGGCCGCGTCGCAGGGCGCGCGCTTCCGGTGCGGCTGCAGCGCAAGGCCAACGACGCGTCCGCCTACCGCTTCGGCGGCGGGGTCGGCAAGCCGCTCGAGCAGGTGCTGCAGACGATGCGCGACGGCGACGTCGTGGTCATCGACATCGACGGCTCGGACCGCGCGGCCGCGTGGGGCGGGCTCGCATCGCGGCTCGCGCAGCGACGCGGCGTGCGGGCGACGATCCTGTGGGGCGCGTGCCGCGACGTCGAGGAGATCCGCGCGATCGGCTATCCGGTGTGGTCGAGCAGCGTGAGCCCGCGCCGCAGCCGCAACGACTTCACGTTCGGCGCGATCAACGAGCCGATCAGCATTCGCGGCGTCACGATCGCGCCGCGCGACTACATCGTCGCCGACGAGAGCGGCGTCGTGGCGATTCCCGCCGCGCGCATCGACGAAGTGCTCGCGCTGGCCGAGCGCATCGCGCACCAGGAAGCGCTGCTGGAGGCGCAGGCGATCAACGACAGCGTCTCGTCCTGGGACGCCGTGTAGCGCATCGATCGCTAGCGGCACTGTCACTCTGTTTCGCGCTGCCCGCAGCCGCTAGCCGCCCCGCTTCCGGCCGCCGCCGCGGTCCTGACACAATGGCGTCCCGTCGCCGGCGCGCCCGCCGGCGCGCCCGCTTCGCGAAAGGATCGCCATGTTCGGTCGCCTCATGCCCCGGGAGGGGCGCTTCTTCGACCTCTTCAAGCGGCACGCCGGCGAGATCGTGCTCGGCGGCCGCGAGCTGGTCGCGCTGATGTCGGAGGGCAGCGACCTCGAGGTGCACGCGAAGAACATCGAGACGATCGAGAAGCGCGGCGACAAGATCGTGCGCGAGACGCTGCTGCTGCTGCACAGGACGTTCATCACGCCGCTCGACCGCAACGAGATCCACGAGCTGATCACCAAGATGGACGACATCCTCGACCTCGCCGAGGACGTCGCGCACGTCATGTTCCTCTACGACGTGCGCGAGCGCGCGGCCGTGGCGCGGCAGCTCGCGACGCTCTGCCTCGCCTGCGCCGAGAAGGTGGAGGCGGCCGTGTCCCTGCTGTCGGACACCGGGCAGTCGCGCCGCATCATGAACCTCTGCGAGGACATCGACCGCCTCGAGGCCGAAGCCGATCACGTGATGCGCGCGGCGATGGCCGGCCTGTTCCGCGATGACGCCGACGCGCTGCGGATCATCAAGCTGAAGGAAGTCTACGAGATGCTGGAGGGCGTCACGGACCGCTGCGAGGACGTCGCGAACGTCCTCGAGGGCATCGTGCTGGAACGCGCATGACACGCGCAGCCGCCGCCTGCACGCGCGTACGGGTCGCCGCGCGGCGAGGTCGCGCTCACCCCGCGCCGGCGTTGCTGGCCGCCGCCGGCCACGCCTCGAGCCGGCGAGCCCGATGATGCCGTTCGAGATCCTCGTGCTGCTGGTCGCGATGGCGCTCGCGTTCGACTTCATGAACGGCTTCCACGACGCGGCCAACTCGATCGCGACCGTCGTCTCGACCCGCGTGCTGAAGCCGCAATACGCGGTGGCGTGGGCGGCTTTCTTCAACGTCGTCGCGTACTTCATCTTCGAGCTCAAGGTCGCGAGCACCGTCGGGAAAGGCACGATCGAACCGGCGATCGTCGACCACTACGTCGTGTTCGGCGCGCTCGCCGGGGCGATCGCATGGAACGCGATCACCTGGTGGTACGGGCTTCCGTCGTCGTCGTCGCACGCGCTGATCGGCGGGCTGGCCGGCGCGGCGCTGGCGAAAAGTGGAACGGCCGGACTCGTCGCCGAGGGGCTGGTCAAGACGCTCGCCTTCATCCTGATCTCGCCGACGCTCGGCTTCGTGTTCGGGACGATCCTGACGATCGCCGTCGCCTGGATCGCGCGTCGCGCAACGCCGTTGCGGGTCGACCGCTGGTTCCGGCGGCTGCAGCTCGCCTCCGCCGCCGCGTACAGCCTGGGTCACGGCGGCAACGACGCGCAGAAGACGATCGGCATCATCTGGATGCTGCTGATCGCGGCGGGCGTGAGCGGCCGGGACGAGCACGTTCCGCTCTGGGTGGTGCTCGCCTGCTACACGACGATCGGGCTCGGGACGCTCCTCGGCGGCTGGCGCATCGTCAAGACGATGGGCCAGAAGATCACCAAGCTGAGGCCGGTCGACGGCTTCTGCGCGGAGACCGGCGGCGCGATGACGCTGTTCCTGGCGACGGGGCTCGGCGTGCCGGTGTCGACGACGCACACGATCACCGGCGCGATCGTCGGCGTCGGGTCGGTGCGCAAGGCCTCGGCGGTGCGCTGGGGCGTCGCCGGCACGATCGTGTGGGCCTGGGTGCTGACGATTCCCTGTTCGGCGCTGATCTCGGCCGCGGCCTGGTGGCTCGGCCGGCACCTGTTCTGACCGTTGCCGCGCGTTCATGGCCGCGAGGCGCGTGTACAGCGGACGTCCGCAGGTGGCACCATGAACGTTCGAGACCGACGCCATGGCCGAGTCCATCGACGCCTGCCCTGAATGCGAAGCGAAGCCGCCGCCGACGGCGCGCTTCTGCCCGCAGTGCGGCGCGCGACTCGTTTCCGCGCCGGTCGCGGGCGGCGAGCGGCGGCCGGTGGCCGTGCTGTTCGCCGACCTCGCGGGCTTCACGCGCCTCACGTCCGAGATGGACGCCGAGGACGTGCACCGGCTGCTCGGCCGCTTCTTCGACGTCGTCGACGGCATCGTCGCGCGAAGCGGGGGCGCGGTCGACAAGCACATCGGCGACGCGACGATGGCGGTGTTCGGCGCGCCGGTGGCGCACGGCAACGACGTCGAGCGGGCCGTGCGCGCGGCCTGCGACATCCACGCGGCGATGGCGTCGCTTTCCGCCGAGTTCGATCGACCGCTCGCCACGCATGTGGGCATCGCCAACGGCGAGGTCGTCGCCGCGTCGGTGGGGAGTGCGGTGCGCGCCGACTACACGGTGACCGGCGACGCCGTCAATCTCGCCTCGCGCCTCGAGGAGCTCGCGGGCGAGGGTGAGACGATCGTGTCCGACGACGTTCGCCGCGCGCTCGGCGAAAGGCTCGACGCGGAGTCCCGCGGCACGATCGACGTGCGCGGGTTCGCGCAGCCGATGGCGGTATGGCGCGTCCGCGAGCTCCGCGCGCACGCGGCGCCCCGGCACCGGCTCGTCGGGCGCGAGCGCGAGCGCGCGCAGTTCGACGCGCTGCTGGCGGTCGCGCGCACCTCGGGTGTCGGTGCGACGATGATCGTGCGCGGCGACGCGGGCATCGGCAAGTCGAGGCTCGCCGAAGCGCTGCTCGAAGCGGCGGCCGGCGCGGGCTTCGCCTGTCATGCCGCGCGCGTGCTCGACTTCGGCGCCGCGCAGGGGCGCGAGGCGCCGAACCTCCTCGCCCGCTCGCTCCTCGGGCTCGGCGCGTCGGACGGCGACGACGCGTGCCGGGCGGCGCTCGACGCCGCGATCGCGGGCGGCCGTGCGCGGCCCGACGACGAGCCGTTTCTCGCCGACCTGCTCGGCATCGCGCAGCGGCCGGGCAGCCGCTACGAGGCGATGGATCACGCCGCTCGCGCGCGCGGCCGCCATGGGGCGCTGGCATCGCTGGCCGCCGCCGCGGCACGCGGCCGAGGCTGCATGCTGCTCGTCGAGGACGTGCACTGGGCGACGCCGGCGGTCGTCGACGCGCTCACAGCGCTCTCCGAGCGCGTGCGCGAAGCGCCGCTGATCGTGGTCATGACGACGCGTCCGGAGGGCGCCGCGCTCGCTGCGCTGGCCCGACACGCCGAGGTTCGCACCGTCGAGCTCGCGCCGCTGTCCGGCGAGGAATCGCTGGAGCTCGCGCGCGGTTTCCTCGCCGCGAACCCGGATGTCGCGCGTCGCTGCGTCGAGCGCGCGCAGGGCAATCCGCTCTTCCTGTCGCAGCTGTTGCAAAGCGGCGCCGACGGCGCCACGGTGCCGGCGACGATCGGCAGCGTCGTGCTGGCGCGGCTCGACCGGCTGCCCGCGGCCGAGAAGCTCGCCGTGCAGGCGGCGTCGATCGCCGGCCAGCAGTTCGAGCTCGCGCTGGTCGCGCACCTCCTCGGCGGCGCGACGTCGCTCAACGACGCGCGCGCACGCGACCTCGTCCGCGCGACGGGGGTCGACGGCCAGCTCGTGTTCGCCCACGCGCTGATCCGCGACGCCGCCTACGCTTCGCTCCTTCACAGCGCCAAACGTGCGCTCCACCGGCGAGCGGCCGACTGGTACGCGACGCGCGACGCGGTGCTTCGCGCCGGCCACCTCGATCGCGCGGACGACGCGGGCGCGCCCCAGGCGTACCTCGAGGCGGCGCGTGCCGAGCTGGCTTCGCTGCATCCGGACACGGCGCTGTCGCTCGCGCGGCGCGGTGCGGCGCTCGCGCGCGACGGAGCGGTGGCCTACGCACTCGCGATGCTGGCCGGCGACATCGCGCGCGACCTGGGCCACGCCGACGTCGCGCTCGCGTCGTTCGAGCACGCGGTCGAGCGCGCCGGCGACGATCGCGAGCGATGCGCCGCGCACATCGGCGTCGCCTCCGCGCATCGCTTGACGACCTCGATCGAGCGCGGCTTCGCGGCGCTGGACGCGGCGACGCCGCTCGCGCAAGCGTGCGGCCTCGTCGGTGAGCGCGCGAGGATTGCCTACCTCCGCGGCAGCCTCGAGTTCGTCAGCGGAGCGCTCCAGCGCTGCGCCGCGTCGCACGAGGAGGCGCTGGTGCACGCGCGGAGCGTGGGCGACGAGCGATGCGAAGCCCACGCGCTGTCCGGGCTCGCCGACGTTGCCTATGCGAGCGGGCGCCTGCGCTCGGCGCAGCGGGCGTTCGAGCGGTGCGTCGCGCTCGCCGAGCGCGGCGGCGACCTGCGCTTCACGCTGATGAACCGCAACATGGCGGGCTTGATCCGCTTCTACCTGGGGCGGCTGCCTGACGCGCTCGACCTGCTGCAGCGGACGCTCGCGCTGTCGCGCGAGATCGGCCATCGCGTCGCGGAAGTGATGGCCGACGAGTGCGTCGGCCTCGTGCTCGTCGGTGCAGGGCGCGATGCCGAGGCGGTCGAGCCACTCGAGCGCAGCCTCGCGCTCGGCCGCGAGATCGGCTCTCGCCGCTTCGCCGCGATCGACCTCGCGATGCTCGGAATCGCCGCCCGGCGCGCCGGCGACGTCGCCGCGGCGCGCGAGCGGCTGGACGAGAGCTGGGCGATGCTGGTCGACATCGGCCCGCGCTTCGCCGGTCCGCTGGTGATCGCCGCGCAGGCACGCGTTGCTTCGTCGGACGCGAGGCGCCGCGAGCTCCTCGCCCAGGGCGAGGCGATGCTGGCCGAGGGCTCGCTGTCGCACAATCATCTGTGGTATCGCGACGGGGCCATCGACTGCGCGCTCGAGACCGGCGAGCTCGACGAGGCACTGCGGCATGCCGGCGAGCTCGAGCGCTTCGCCGCGCCGGAGCCGACACCGTGGAGCGATTTCGTCGTCGCGCGGGCGCGTGCGCTGGTCGACGCGGCGCGCGGCCGGCCGGACGCCGAAGCGCTGCAGGCGCTGGTGCGGCGCGCCGGCGCGCTCGACCTCCGTGCGGCGCGGCCCGCGCTGGAAAGGGCGCTGGCCGCCGCGACGCGCTGACGATCAATCCGACGGCTCGAAGTCGCCCACGCCGTCGACATCGTCGCCAAGCTCGATCACCACGCGGTCGATCGTCCCCGTGAAGCGGAACTCGCCGCGATCCGCGTACGCCGGCGTCGCTGGCGACAGTCCGTCGCGCCCGACATCGAGGCCCTCCCAGTCCATGAAATAGCGCGACGTCTTCGCCATCGCGACTTCGGCGACGACGCGCCCGTCGATCGAGAGCCGGCCGACGCCGGCGAGCGGGCCGGTCTTCTCGAACGCGTAGCGGATGGCGAGCGGCGCGCCGGTGGCGCGGACCGGCGCCTCGACGCGATAGATGTGCTGGTAGTAGTTGTAGTCGTGCGTCGCCTTGCCGTCCTTGACGTACAGGCTATAACCGCCGCAGACGCCTCCGCAGGCGACGATGACGCCCTCGTCGCGATCGGTCATCGCAAGCTGCGCGGTGATCGAGTACGAGCGATCGAGCACGAAAGGCGCGGCGCCGCTCGGCACGTGCCCGATGCCGGCGTGGTAGACGAAGCGCTTGCGCGCGCGCGGCGATCCCGACCGGATGCGCGAAGCCGCGCGACGCTCGGCGAAGCCGCGGTCATCGAGGGGGAGCACGTCGTAGCGCCCCGCCTCGCTCCACCAGAGCTCGACCAGCTCCCTGAGTTTCTCCGGGTGCCGTGCGGAGAGATCGTTGTTCTCCGCGACGTCCTCGGCGACGTGGTAGAGCTCCCACGAGTCCTCCTCGTAGGAGGAGTAGCGCCGGTGCCACGCGACCGCCTTCCAGCCGTCGTGCCAGATCCCGCGGTGGCCGAACATCTCGAAGATCTGCGTGTGCTTGCGCGTCGGACCGTCGCCGTCGAACGTGTACAGCATGCTGATGCCGTGGATCAGCATCTGCGGAACGCCGCGGATCGCGTCCGGCGGCGAGATGCCGGCGGCCTCCAGGATCGTCGGCATGATGTCGTTCGCGTGATGGAACTGCGTCCGCACGCCGGTGTTGGCGATGCGCGCGGGCCAGCTGATGATCAGCGGATCGAGGATGCCGCCCGCGTGCGTGTTCTGCTTGTAGCGCTTGAGCGGCGTGTTGCCGACCTGCGCCCAGCCGACCGGATAGTTGTTGCGCGCGTGCCGCGTGCCGATCAGGTCGATGCGCTCGAGGTTGTACTCGAGCGTCTCCGCTTCCATGTTCTCGTAGAAAGTCGTGCTGGTCGAACCGTGGATCTGTCCTTCCTGGCTCGCACCGTTGTCCGAGGCCAGCACGAACAGCGTGTCGTCGAGCCGGCCGAGCCGCTCGAGATGGGCGATCAGGCGACCGATCTCGTGGTCGGTGTGGTCGAGGAACGCGGCGTACGCCTCCTGGAAGCGCGCGTACAGCCGCTTCTGGTCGGCGGACAGCGTGTCCCAGGGCTCGACGCCCGGATTGCGAGGGCACAGCTCGGTGGCCGGCGGCACGATGCCGAGCTTCTTCTGCTTCGCGAGCCGGCGCTCGCGGATCACGTCCCAGCCGACGTCGTAGCGTCCGCGATACTTGTCGAGGAACGCCTGCGGCGCCTCGTGCGGCGAATGCGTGGCGCCGGGCGCGAAGTAGAGGAAGAATGGGCGCTCGGGCGCAAGCGACGTCTGGTCGGTCAGATAGGCGATCGCATGGTCGACGAGGTCCTGGTTCAGCGTGTAGCCCTCGTCGGGCGTGCGCGGCGGGTCGATCCGATGGTTGTCGTGCACGAGCTCGGGCTGGAACTGGTCGGTCACCGCGTCGAGGAACCCGT
>Ga0307412_10001611_pt1 | contig 12441 bp, 10 predicted proteins | sample DK1Cmetagenome_3_FD_203823 | JGI IMG/M metagenome (GOLD analysis project Ga0307412, IMG submission 203823) | Maize rhizosphere microbial communities from greenhouse at UC Davis, California, United States - DK15-C-1 | ecosystem: Host-associated > Plants > Roots > Rhizosphere > Soil | place: USA...
TGCTGGCGTCCCTGGCGTTCTTTCATGTCAAGGCGCACCTGGCGGCGTTGTATGCCCTGGCCTCGGCCTTGCTCATCGCGATTTTCGCCTTTGGCATGCCGGCCAACATGGCCGGTTCAGCGGCGCTTTATGGTGCGGCCAACGGGCTGCTGCCCATCGGCTGGATCGTGCTGAACATCATCTTCCTGCACCGGTTGACCACCGAGAACGGTTCATTCAAGGTCCTGCAGGATTCCCTGGCGCGCATCACCGATGACCGCCGCTTGCAACTGCTGCTGATTGCCTTCTGCTTCGGCGCGTTTTTCGAAGGCGCGGCGGGTTTCGGCACGCCGGTAGCGGTGACCGGCGCGATCCTGATCGGGCTGGGCTTTTCGCCGCTGGCCGCCTCGGGCCTGGCATTGATCGCCAACACCGCCCCCGTGGCGTTCGGCGCCCTGGGCACGCCGATCATCACCCTCGCCAAAGTCACCGGGCTCGATGAAATGGAGCTGTCGATGATGGTCGGTCGGCAGTTGCCGTTTTTCTCGGTGATCGTGCCGTTCTGGCTGATCTGGGCGTTCGCTGGCTGGCGCAAGATGCTGGAGATCTGGCCGGCGATCCTGGTGGCCGGCGTCAGCTTCGCCATCCCGCAGTTCCTGGTGTCGAACTTCCATGGGCCGATGCTGGTGGACGTGATCGCCGCGCTGATTTCCATGGCCTGTCTCACCGGGTTCATCAAGGTCTGGAAACCGGCCACCGTGCACACGTCCGCGGCGCTGTCCGGCCGGCACGATGATTCGAAAATCGACGCCAGCGAAGCACAGGCCCCGGTTGCCAGCGCCGCGTTTTCCAATGACGCCCGTCCCGCTGTGCTGCGCGCTTGGATGCCGTGGATCATCCTCACGGTGTTCGTGTTTGCCTGGGGCACCCAGGGCTTCAAGAACCTGTTCGACACCCGCCCGGCCATCGACCCGCAGACGCAATCGGCCAAGCTCGACCCACAGGGCAAGCCGATGCGCGAAGCCAATCCGATCTTCTCGCCGCTGCTGACCTTCGGCACCATCCACCAGCAGATCGAAAAGGTCCCACCCGTGGTGCCACAGCCTAAAACCGAGGAAGCGGTCTACAAATTCAACTGGTTCACCGCCACCGGCAGCGGCATCTTCCTGGCGGCTGTTCTCGGCGGCTTGCTGATGGGCTATTCGATCCCGCAATTGCTGCGCCAATACCTGCGAACGCTCTGGGTGGTGCGCTATTCGCTGATCACCATCGTGGCGATGCTGGCGTTGGGTTTCCTGACGCGCTATTCGGGCCTGGACGCGACCATGGGCCTGGCGTTCGCCGCGACGGGCATCTTCTACCCGATGTTCGGCACGCTGCTGGGCTGGCTCGGCGTGGCGCTGACCGGTTCGGACACGGCTTCAAACGTGCTGTTTGGCGGCTTGCAGCGGGTCACGGCGGAGCAATTGGGAATCAGCCCGGTGTTGATGGCTGCTGCGAACAGTTCAGGCGGGGTGATGGGCAAGATGGTCGACGCCCAGTCGATCGTGGTCGCCTCGACCGCAACCCGCTGGTACGGCCACGAAGGCGAAATCCTGCGCTACGTGTTTTTCCACTCGGTGGTGCTGGCGATCCTGGTGGGCGGGCTGGTGACGTTGCAGGCGTATGTGGCGCCGTTCAGTCACATGGTGGTGGGAGGACGCTGAATGGAGCAAGGCTCTTGTGGCGAGGGAGCTTGCTCCCGCTGGGTGGCGAAGCCGCCCCTAAATTTCTGCATCAGCAAAAAACTTGGGCCTGCTGCGCAGTCCAGCGGGAGCAAGCTCCCTCGCCACGGGTATGCGTACTTACTTGGTCGGTATTACTGAACGTTCTTCAGCTTGACCACATCACCGGACACCGAGGTGGTGTAGCCGGTCAGGACCCAGGCCCAGAACCAGTTTTCCTGGACTTGGGTGTTGATCATGGCGTCGCCGCCCTTGGCCTGGATCGCCGCGGTCTGGGCACGGACGAAGCGGTTGTTCTGGCGAATCGGGATCACGCCGAACAGCAGCAGGCCGGTGGCCTTGGCTTCGCTGTGACCGACGACGGTGTATTGGCTGCTGTCGTATTGCTGGGTCTTCATCGGGGTGCCGGTGCAACCCGCCAGGACCAGGCCGAACAGTGCGCAGGCGACAACTTTGCTGATGTGGTTCATTTGAGGCTCCATGGGAAAACGCCCGGGATCCATCTCTCGGGCGGCGCGTACTCTAACCGATCAGCAATAACTCTAACCGATCAGCAATAAAATGACACAACATCCTCCGCCCATTTAAGGGCTCCAAAGGCTCATGGCAGAGCCATTCGTCAGGTCCGCCTCCAGCGAAACAGACTCGCGTCGATAGCATGAAAACTACGCCACGGAAGGCGGTTTCTTGTCTTGAAGACCGCCACGTAACGGGCGGTCCCGTTGGAGGGTTTCATCATGATTGACGTAACAGTCTGGAGCGTTACCCTGCCGGTGCAAACGCCCGCGCAGGTCGTGGCAACCAAAGCCATGCCGAGTTTGAAAAATATCTATTTCGACAATAATGGCCAGCGGATTATTTTCTGGGCGCCCGTCACCGGCTCTCATACCGGTAACAGCAAATTCCCGCGTTCCGAACTGCGGGAAACCAGCACGGACGGCAAACACCGCAACTGGCGCTACAACAGCGGCACCAACACCCTCAAGGGCGAACTGTCGGTCAACCAGGTGCCGTCGGAAGGCCGTGTGGTGGTGGCGCAGATTCACGCCAAGAACGCCCCTACGCCGTTGTTGAAACTGGTTTACCGCTACGAAAAGGGCACCGGCAATATTGACGTGGAATACCGGGTCAAGCCCAACGACAAGAAGAGCCCGGTGATCTACACCGTGCCCAAGGTGCCGTTGAACAAGTCCTTCTCGTACACCTTGCAAATGGACAAGCAAGGCCAGCTCACGATGCTGATCGGCAAGAGTGGCAAACAGGTGAAGCTGGACAAGTCCTGGTACGGCTACGACTTCTATTTCAAGGCCGGCGTCTACACGCTGGACAATAAGGGTTATTCCAACGAAGGCGGCAAAGTGACCTACACCAAGCTGAACGTCAGTCACAAGTGACTGACGTTCTTGCTCCCCTCACGCCTCGGACGGTGCCACGGCTCCTTGCCGACCACTGAAGGTCAGCAGGAAACACACCAACACCACCAGCGCAAAACCGGCCGGGAACAGCCAGATGCTCTTCCAATCATGGCCGCCCTCCACCACGAAGTGATCGGTCACCTGCCCCGCCACCCAGAAACCGATCAACATCCCCACGCCATAGGTCGCCAGGGTGATCAAGCCCTGGGCCGAGCTGCGCAGGTGTTTTGGCGCTTTGGCGTCGGTGTAGATCTGCCCTGAGACAAAAAAGAAGTCGTAGCAGATGCCGTGCAGGGCGATCCCGATGAACAACATGAACGCCAGGTCAGCGTTGTCGCCGTAGGCAAACAGCACATAGCGCAACGCCCACGCCAGCATGCCCACCAGCAGCGCCAGCTTGATGCCGAAGCGCTGGATGAACAGCGGCAAGAGCAACATGAACAGCACTTCGGACACCTGCCCGATGGCCATTTTCGCCGTCGGGTTGGTCATGCCGGTTTCGGCCAGGAAGGGGTTGGCGTTCTGGTAATAAAACGCCAGCGGGATACAGATCAGGATCGAGGCGATGAAGAACACCAGGTAGCTGCGATCCTTGAGCAGGCCCAACGCATCGAGCCCCAGGGACTGCTTGATGCCACCGGCATTCGCCTGCTCCTTGAGCGGTGCCGTGCCGGGCAGCGTGAAGCTGTAGAGCCCGAGAACCAGCGAGGCGACGGCCGCCATCAGGAAGGTGTTGCGCAAGCCACCCGATGCAATCGCCTCGCGTGAATCCCAGGCGAACACGAAGCTGATCACCACGCCAGCGGCGATCCAGCCGACGGTGCCCCACACGCGGATGCGCGAGAACTCCAGCGCCGGGTCGCGCATTTGCCGGAAGGCCACGGAGTTGACCAGGGCCAGCGTCGGCATATAAATCACCATGTACGCCAGCACGAAGGGGTAGAACGCGCTGAAATCCATCGCCGAATAAAGTTGATACAGCAACACCGCGCCCACCAGGTGCAACACCGCCAGGATGCGCTCGGCGTTGAAGTAGCGGTCGGCGACCAGGCCGATCAGGAACGGCGCGATGATCGCCCCCCAGGACTGGGTGGCGAAGGCCATGCCGACCTGCCCGCCATTGGCTTGCAGCGTGCTGGACAGGAATGTGCCGAGGGTGACGAACCAGCCGCCCCAGATAAAGAATTGCAGGAACATCATCACGCTCAGGCGTGCATTCATCGTGGTCATGACCGTCACCGTCTTGTTGTTGTTCTTGTTGAAACACCGTCGTCCCGCTTTTGTGGCGAGGGAGCTTGCTCCCGCTCGGCTGCGCAGCAGTCGTAAAACCAGGCAACGCGGTCTGCCTGGAACATTGTATTTGGGGCGGCTTCGCCACCCAGCGGGAGCAAGCTCCCTCGCCACAAGGGTTCTGCGATCAGCCGTTACCCAGGCAACCCCAACAACCGCCGGTTGGATGCCTCATCCGCCGTGACTCCGGCAAAATCATCAAACGCCTTGGCCGTCTTGTTGATCATGTGCCGCTGAATGAACGCCGCGCCTTCGGCCGCACCTTGTTGCGAATCCTTCAGGCAGCACTCCCATTCCAGCACCGCCCAGCCATCGAAACCGTATTGGGTCAGCTTGCTGAAGATCGCCTTGAAATCGATCTGCCCATCGCCGAGGGAACGGAACCGGCCCGGGCGGTCCACCCAGCCCTGGTAGCCGCCATAGACACCGGAGCGGGCGTCGGGACGAAACTCGGCGTCCTTGACGTGAAACATGCGGATGCGCGCGTGGTAGCGGTCGATGAAGCCCAGGTAGTCCATCTGTTGCAGCAGCAAGTGGCTGGGATCGTAGAGAATCGCGGCCCGTGGATGATGGTCGACCGCCTCGAGGAAGCGCTCGAACGAGGCGCCATCGTGCAGGTCTTCGCCGGGGTGGATTTCGTAGCACAGGTCCACGCCCGCCGCTTCGAAGCAATCGAGGATCGGCAGCCAGCGCCGGGCCAGTTCGGCGAAGCCTTGCTCGACCAGGCCCGAGGGGCGCTGAGGCCACGGGTACATGTACGGCCACAGCAACGCACCGGAAAACGTCGCGTGGGCCTTGAGACCCAGGCGTTGGCTGGCGCGGGCCGCCAGTTTCAATTGCTCGATGGCCCACTCGGTGCGCGCCTGGGGCTTGCCACGCAGGTGGGCCGGGGCAAAGTCGTCGAACAGCGCATCGAACGCCGGATGCACCGCCACCAATTGGCCTTGCAGGTGCGTCGACAATTCGCTGATCTCAACGCCGGCCGCTGCGCACGTGGCCTTGAGTTCGTCGCAATAGTCCTGGTTTTCGGCGGCCCGGGCCAGGTCGATGTAACGCGTACCGAGTGTCGGCACCTGGATGGCTTTGTAGCCCTGCGACGCGGCCCATCGGGCAATGTTCGCCAAGTTGTCGAACGGCGCTTCATCGGACATGAACTGCGCCAGGAAAATCGCCGGCCCGCGCAGGCCGTTCGGTGTTTGGTCGTGGGTCTTCACAGCAGAGATTCTCCGGTTTCCAGCGCGGTCCACTTTGCCTCGCCACGGTGATTGATGATCGCGGCCTCGATAAACGCCATGCCGCGCAAGCCGGTTTCGATGCCGGGTACGCCTGGCACATCGGGGCCTTCGACCCGGGCGCGAATGGCCCGGGCGAAATCGCCGTAGAGGTTGGCCATCGCCTCCAGATAACCCTCCGGATGCCCCGCCGGCAGACGCATCCGCCGAGTCGCCGCTTCACACAGCCAAGGCTGGCCGACACCACTGCGCAGGACGCGCAGCGGTTGGTCGAAGGCGCGGTGGATCAGGCTCGACGGTTCTTCCTGGCGCCACTCCAGCGCGCCTTTGTCGCCATAAACGCGGATCTTCAGCGGGTTCTCTTCGCCGGTACAGACCTGGCTGGCGAGCAATACGCCGCTGGCGCCGCCCTGCATCTTGAACAGCATTGCGACGTCGTCGTCCAACTGCCGCCCCGGAACATGGGTGCCGAGCGTGGCGCAGAGCTGTTGGATCGGTTGATCCGCGACGAACTCCGCCAACGAAAACGCGTGGGTGCCGATGTCGCCGGTGCAACCGCCCAAGCCGGACTGGGCCGGATCATCGCGCCACTCGGCCTGCTTGTTACCTTGAGCGGCGACGTCCTGGCTGAGCCAGCCCTGGGGGTACTCGACGAAGACCTTGCGCACCCGGCCGATCACGCCCGAGCGCACCATCTCCCGAGCCTGCCAGACCATGGGATAGCCCAGGTAGGTGTGGGCCAAGCCGTAGAGGCAGCGACTGTCTTGCAACACATTCTTGAGAGCCAGCAATTCCTTGAGGTTCAGCGCGGCGGGCTTCTCGCTGAACACGTGGAAACCGGCCTTCAAAGCCTGGCTGGCAATCGGTGCGTGGAGGTGATTGGGCGTGACGATCACCAGCAATTCCATGCGTTGATCCGGCGGCAGCAGCGCTTCGTCGTCGAGCAGCTGTTGCCAGTCGTGGTAACAACGCGATGCCACCAGCCCCAACGCCGCGCCGGTCTGCCGGTTGTTGTGGGGATCGCGGCTGAACGCGCCGCACACCAGCTCGAAACCGCCGTCCAGGCCGGCAGCCTGACGATGGGCCTGGCCGATGAATGCGCCCTCCCCACCGCCGACGAAGCCCATTCTTATTTTCGGTTCTACAGGATTCATCGCGATTCTCTTCTGTCCGGATCGATGATGTAACCGGTTACATCATGACGGGAATCTAGGCTTGGTTTTGTTGCCTGTCAAACGCCATGGAACCGCTATGCGATTTGTCAGGCGACGAACCTGCGGTAAGCTCGCCGCCATGCCTGGGTCGCCAGGCGCCGAATCGAGGTGCCCTTGTCCAACATCCGTGAAGTGGCCCGGCTGGCCGGTGTGTCGGTGGCCACGGTGTCCAGAACACTGAAATCTCCCGAACGCGTGCTGCCCGAGACCCGGGACAAGGTCAACGCAGCGGTACTCCAGGCCGGTTATCGCCCGAACCTGATGGCGGTGCAGTTTCGCTCCCGGCGCACCGGCAACCTAGTGATCCTCGTGCCGAAAATCGCCAATACGTTTTTCGCCCGGGTCATCAGCGGCGCCCAACAAGCGGCGCAAGCGGCAGGCTATCGTCTGCTGCTGTGCGACACCCAGGGCCGCGAAGCCATCGAGCAGGAATTCGCCGCGCTGGTCTACGCCCACCAGGCCGACGGCGTGATCCAGTTGCGCGCCAGCGACCCCTTTGTTTCATTGCCTCCCGGCACCGACGCGCTGCCGCTGGTCAACGCCTGCGAGGTGGTCAAGGACGCGCCGTACCCGACCATCAGCCTGGACAACCGCGGTGCCGCGCGCGCCATGACCGAGCACTTGATCGGGCTCGGCCATCGTCGCATCGGCATCATCAAGGGCCCGCGCAGCAGCCCGCTGACTCTCGACCGCGTGGCCGGTTACCAGGACGCCTTGCACAACGCCGGTATCGCCCTAGATCCTGAACTGGTCTGCCACGGCGACTTCACGCTCAAGGCCGGCTACGACGGCGCCGGGACGATGCTTACACTGGCCGAGCGCCCCAGCGCGCTGTTCTGCGAGAACGACGAAATGGCCATCGGCGCGCTCAAGCGCATCAAGCAGATGGGCCTGCGGGTGCCCGAGGATATTTCCCTGGTGGGTTTTGACGACATCCCGTTCGCCGCGTATTGCGATCCGCCGTTGACGACCATTTCCCAACCGGCTGAAACCTTTGGCAACAAAGCCGTTGAGATGCTGATTGCCTTGATCGAGAAGCGGCCCATCGCCCAGCGGCATGTGCTGTTGCCGTTCGAGTTGACCGTGCGGGGTAGCTCGGCGTCGCGGATGGTTGGGAAACAGCATTAGCCAAACACCGATGCCCTGTAGGAGCTGGCGAAGCCTGCGATCTTTTGATCTTTGATCTTTGATCTTTCGCTTTCGATTCAATGGGCAGTGAAAAGATCGCAGCCTCGTTTCACTCGGCAGCTCCTACGGCGCCTCGACTCGCTAACACCGATGTTTCGACTACAGTGGAAAGACTCTGCATAAAGCCATAACAAGACGGAGAGTCCTCAATGCGAGTCAACAAGCGCTTCACCCTCCTGGCTGCCGCCGCAGCCTTGGCGGTCGCCGCCACCGCCCAGGCGGCCCCGGTGTACATCAATATCCTGACCGGGGGCACCAGCGGCGTGTATTACCCGATCGGGGTCGGGCTTTCGCAGATCTACAGCAGCGGCATCGAAGGTTCCAAGACATCGGTGCAGGCCACCAAGGCGTCGGTGGAAAACCTCAACCTGTTGCAAGCCGGGCGTGGGGAGCTGGCGCTGGCCTTGGGCGACTCGGTGGCCGATGCGAAAAACGGCGTGGAGGATGCCGGCTTCAAGGCGCCACTGACCAAGCTGCGGGCGATTGCCGGCGCGTACCCCAATTACATCCAGATCGTTGCCAGTGAAGAATCGGGGATCAAGACCCTGGCGGACCTCAAGGGCAAGACCGTTTCCGTCGGCGCGGCGAAATCCGGCACCGAGCTCAACGCTCGAGCGATCTTCAAGGCCGCCGGCCTGACCTACAGCGACATGAAGGTGCAGTACCTGCCCTTCGCCGAATCGGTGGACCTGATCAAGAACCGCCAACTGGACGCCACCCTGCAATCCTCCGGCCTGGGCATGGCCGCCATTCGTGACCTGGCGTCGACGATGAAGCTGAACTACGTGTCGATTCCCACTGACGTGGTACAGAAGATCGGCAACCCGGCCTACCAGAGCGCCATGATTCCCGCCAACACCTACGACGGCCAGGCGGATGCCGTACCCACCGTGGCCATCACCAATATCCTGGTGACCCGCGAGGACATTCCGGACGACGTGGCCTATCAGATGACCAAGCTGCTGTTCGACAACCTCACCCGCCTGGGCACCTCCCACTCGGCGGCCAAGGACATCTCGCTGAAAAACGCCGCGAAGAACCTGCCGATCGCCCTGCACCCCGGTGCCGAGCGCTACTACAAGGAAGTGGGCGCGCTGTAGCCGCTGGCCTGCAACGGCGCGGGTCGCCGTTGCAGCATTGCGTTTCACCTCCGCACGTCGACAACAGGCAGGCATTTCATGAGTGAAGACCAGCACGGCATCGCCACGGACCCGCGGGACTGGCCCAAGACGCTGTTCTACGTGGCATTGCTATTTTCCGTATTCCAGATCATCACGGCGGCTTTTTCACCGGTTTCCAGCATCGTGCTGCGGGCGGTGCATGTAGGCTTTCTGCTGTGGGTGGTATTTTTGAGCTACCCGGCCCACGGCAAGCAACGGCCCTGGCAGCCCTTGGCCTGGGTGTTGGGACTGGCAGGGATGGCGACGGCGCTCTATCAATGGATATTCGAGGCCGACCTGATCCAGCGTTCCGGCGACCTGACGACCGCCGACATGGTCATCGGCATCATCCTGATCGTGCTGGTGTTCGAGGCGGCGCGGCGGGTGATGGGCATCGCCTTGCCAATCATCTGCGGCCTGTTCCTCGCCTATGGCCTGTTCGGCGAACACCTGCCAGGCGAACTGGCCCATCGCGGCTACGGCGTCGATCAAATCATCAACCAATTGGCCTTCGGCACCGAAGGCCTCTACGGCACGCCGACCTATGTATCGGCCACCTACATCTTCCTGTTCATCCTGTTCGGCGCCTTTCTGGAAAAGGCCGGCATGATCAAGCTCTTCACCGATTTCGCCATGGGCCTGTTCGGTCACAAGCTGGGCGGCCCGGCAAAGGTGTCCGTGGTGTCATCGGCGCTGATGGGCACGATCACCGGCTCGGGCATCGCCAACGTCGTGACCACCGGGCAGTTCACCATCCCGCTGATGAAACGCTTTGGCTACAAGGCCGCGTTCGCCGGCGGCGTGGAAGCGACGTCGAGCATGGGCAGCCAGATCATGCCGCCGGTGATGGGCGCGGTGGCGTTCATCATGGCCGAGACCATTAACGTGCCGTTCGTGGAGATCGCCAAGGCCGCGTTGATTCCGGCGTGCCTGTATTTCGGCTCGGTGTTCTGGATGGTTCACCTGGAAGCCAAGCGCTCCGACCTCAAGGGCCTGCCTAAGGACCAATGCCCGAGCGCCTGGGGCGCGGTCAAGGAGAGCTGGTTCCTGCTGATTCCATTGGCCGTTCTGGTCTACCTGCTGTTTTCCGGCCGCACGCCGCTGTTCTCCGGCATGGTCGGGCTGGCGTTGACGGCCATCGTGATCCTCGGCTCGGCGATCATTCTCAAAGTCTCGAACTATGCCTTGCGCTGCGCCTTCTGGGTGGCGCTGGGCATCCTTTGCGTCGGTTTTTTCCGGCTGGGTATCGGCATCGTGTTCGCGGTGATCGGCGTGCTGGTGGTGGCCTGCTGGTTCATGAAAGGCACCCGGGAAACCCTGGTCGTCTGCCTGCACGCATTGGTGGACGGCGCCCGGCACGCCGTTCCGGTAGGGATCGCCTGCGCCTTGGTCGGCACCATCATCGCGGTGGTTTCGCTGACCGGCGTGGCGTCCACGTTCGCCGGCTACATCCTGGCGATCGGCAAGGACAACCTGTTCCTGTCGCTGCTCCTGACCATGCTCACCTGCCTGGTGCTGGGCATGGGCATCCCGACCATTCCGAACTACATCATCACCAGCTCGATCGCCGCGCCCGCGTTGCTGGAACTTGGCGTGCCGCTGATCGTGTCGCACATGTTCGTGTTCTATTTCGGCATCCTCGCCGACCTGACCCCGCCGGTGGCCCTGGCCTGCTTCGCCGCCGCGCCGATTGCCCGGGAAAGTGGGCTGAAGATCAGCTTCTGGGCGGTGCGCATCGCCCTCGCCGGCTTCGTCATTCCATTCATGACGGTGTACAACCCGGCGCTGATGCTGCAGGGCGACAATCTGTGGATGACCGCTTACATGCTGGTCAAGACGTTGTTGGCCGTCGGGCTCTGGGGGATGGCCTCCACCGGATACTTGCAACAGAAAATGCCGGTTTGGGAACGGCTGATGTGTTTTGCCGCTGGTGCGATGCTGGTGGTTGCCCTGCCCCTGACCGATGAAATCGGCTTCGTCCTGGGTGCGCTGCTAATTTTCCAGCACGTATGGCGCTCACGACGTACCGGGCGAGCCTTGGCGTGATTGGCTTGTGCCTGGGCTTGTCCGGCGTGGTCTGGGCACAGCTTGAACTCAGCGAGTTCACGTTGGCCTGGAACCACACCATCGAGAAGATCCGTTGGGAAGAGGATTACCGGGTCAGCGAACAGGGCCTGATCCTGGGCGAAGCCAGGGTCAAGGGCAACGGCGCCGGCATGGAGATTCCCGAGGGCGCACGACTGGAAAATGGCAGTTGGCGATATCACCGCGAACTGCCACCGCTGCAACCGCTGAAACTCGGCCGCACACCCCAGGCCGGCGACTATCAGCTGTGTGATGCCGGCCATTGCCAGCCAATGGCCCATTGGCTCGGGCCGCCCAGTGCACAACAACCGGCCGTGGAATTGTGGAGCTGCCCGCTGTGATCGTTCAGTCAGCGCTGATGGAACGCCACGCCGCTTGCGCCAGTAACTCCCGGTGAGCCTTCGGGCTTGAGGGCACCCGCCCCGCCAGCCATGCCCGGCAATAACTTTCAGACGCGCCAATGATCAGCGAGAACATCAACTCGGCGGGATAGCGCTTGAGCGCCTCGCCCTGCTCTGCGGCGCTCAGCCATTGCCAAAGCTGACCGTTACGTGAGGTGTTGCGGCTGGCGAGCTCGTCTCTGAACGGTCCCTTGGTCACCGCAAAGCGCGCGTGATACTGGAAGCGCGCCCATTCGGGCTGGCTGTCCACCCAATCAACATAGCTGTAGATCAACGCTTGGACGCCCTGCTCGGCGGTTGTCGCTTCGCGCAGGTATTGCTCGCGCAAGCGCGCCTGATCTTCCAGGGCAGTGAAGAACAGCGCCGCCACCAAGCCCTCCTTGTTGCCGAAATGGTGGTAGATGGCGCCGACGCTGGTCTGGCATTCGGTGCGGATCATTTCAATGGTGGTCGCCTCGATGCCCTGCTCGTTGAACAGGGCCAGGGCCTTGCGAAAGATGTCGCGCTTGAGTTCGGCCCTTCTGCCGGGGAAGGCGCGTTCGAGTAGGTCTGTTGTTTCCATGCTTGGCATAAACCGGTTCGTGGGTGGGACCGGGCACTGGGCTGCCCGTGACGAAGTGAGCGCAGCTTGACAGATTCGCCGCCAACAGAATACCGTTCCGTCACAGAATATTATTCTGTAACGGAACTCTATTCCACAAAATTACTTGTCAGCGAGGCTCCACATGAATCAGGTTCTCGGGATGTTCAACA
>Ga0307412_10001612_pt1 | contig 12424 bp, 14 predicted proteins | sample DK1Cmetagenome_3_FD_203823 | JGI IMG/M metagenome (GOLD analysis project Ga0307412, IMG submission 203823) | Maize rhizosphere microbial communities from greenhouse at UC Davis, California, United States - DK15-C-1 | ecosystem: Host-associated > Plants > Roots > Rhizosphere > Soil | place: USA...
CGTCGAGGAGGACTGACAGCCGGACATCGGCAGTAGCAAGGCGATCGCGCAGGCGATCCTGGTCACGTTGGGCATCGCTCAGGGCTCGGTAGTGGGTTTGTTCGCTGGCGGAGAGTTGCTGCTCCAGGGCGAGGCGTTTCTCCTGCTCGGCCTTTTGCTGCATCGCTGCCGTCTGGGAGATTTGATTCAGGGTTTCGGCCTGAGCCTGTGCGAGCCGGGCCAGTTGCTGAGCATAACGCCAGTCCTGGAACCGCCATGCAAGCAGCACCGGACCGCCAGCCAGCAGCGCGAGCAACACAACAACGCCCACGACTCGTGACGAAAAAGGCATCAGGCCGAAGGTTGGCATAACACCGCCCTCGCCCGCGCCCAGAGTTGCAAACGATCCTCCAAGCCGTTCAAGCCGCCATTGATGCGTCGCGTGATGCTGTTGAACCGGTCACGATCAGCCAGCTCGTTCAAGCCGTTCTGCTCCCAGAACCACGCAGCAGACTCGGCGGCCCATTGCGGTTGTTCCAGCAGTTCGGGCAAGGCCAGCAGGCGCTCATCGCCAAACATTCCCAGGCTGCAACGAAGGTAATTGTCGTGGCCGGTAATCTGTATCAACCCCCGACCGCGATACTTCTGGCCGTCACCGTCGGCCTGGGGCGAATTGCCCAAGCGAAGGGCTAATGGGCCGACGTCATATTTCAACAGATAGCCGTCGTTGCCCAGCTCCCGCACATAACGCAGCTGGCCGGATTCATGACCGACCTGGGCCAGGAACGCGGCGATGCGCTTGGGCGTGTCGATGCAATGGCGCGACATGGCCGCGTTCAACGCAGAAATAAAAACGCCCGCTTGGGCGCGGGCGTCGGGCATGATCTTGATGAGTTGCTGTTGTGTAAGGTCCATGTTCAGGTCATCGCAGATACGTGATCAAAGCTGTCCGGCCAGCCAGGACGGCGCGACCGGACGATGCTCATCGCTTGGGAAGTACTCGTCCTGGGGCCAGTCCCTCAGCGCTCGACGGTAAGCCTGGAGCTGGGTGTACTGGGTCTGGTCCAGCGTCGTACCGCCGCCGTCGTCCATTTCGTCGCGATCCCTCGCGATAAGACGGTCGGTTGCGGCGAGCTGGGCGTTGCGCCAGGTGTATTCGTTTTCTGAAGCCTGGGCCGATGTCAGCGCGGGTGGGTCAACGAGAATGGGATAACCGTTGTCGGGGTTGGTTGAAACACGCTTGGGCGAGATGGCGAGTTGCTGGAGTAGCGATAGCCAGTAAGCCCGAGGAATCTCGATGACATCGTCGGGAATATCGGAAACATTGATACCGGGAACATACGCTCCGCAAGTGCTTGGACTGAACAACAAAGTGAAGTCATTCATTCAATAACCCTTCGCAAAATAGTAAACGCCCCATCCCGCGCCTACATGCCCAGAATAGTCCCTGACTTTCAGGCGCACGCCTTGGCGGGTAGCGGTTCCACTGACCACCATCACCATCGCACCATCACCGCCCACATGGTTTGCCACAACCGAAACAAAAGCGTTGGGAAAGGAAATCGGGAACGTAACGAACACTTCCCCATTCGCGTCAGTCGTACCGTACCCCCACTGATCGATGTTTCCACTCGCGTATTTCTGATAACCCGGATTGCCCAACTGGCCTGAAAACAACGAGGTGTATTTCAAAAGGACGGTGCCACCTATCAACCGCCATTGATTGTCCAGTTTGACGAATTCCGCCGTTTCACCACGGCCCAACTCGATCGGGCCGAGCGCTGAGGATGAGGGCCCTAGCGTATCGGTAGGCGAGGCTGCCGATACGTTCACAACGGCCCCTACGTTAATCAATGTAAGTGTCGCCCCATGCAGTACTCCCGCTGTACCGGGCAGCGTGACGTTGATTGCCGTAGTGCCGGCAAAACTGACCGCTCCGCCAACATGGGCTTGTGTCAACGCCGTGCTGATTGCGTATACGGAAAAGCCGGAATATTGAACACCGCTGCGCTTTACAAACTCTGTGGTGGCCACGGATCTGTCGTTATCAAACTGAGGAGCAGTGGTGAATAATCCGCTGCTACGCAAGGCCGCCAACAGCTGGTTATCCAATTGTTCCGACGGTGTCAGTCCTGCGGCTTGAATGACGTTCAGCAACTCCTGCGTCACACCATTGCCCCAACTGGCGGGAATCAAGGAGCCCGGCGTACCCGCCAAGGGATCCTCGTCCACGAACCTGCCGTTCGACAAACCCGCACTGGGTATGCTTTTTGGGTAATCCAATTTTTTCTCCAGATTGGCCAGCGGCCGAAACGAAGGCGATAGAAAGCCTCGCCGGTTGATTTATTCAACAGCGGCACGGGAAATTGAGATTTTTGAAATGGGCTACTGTGGAGGAGCTTAAGCGGCAGGCTCAGGCATGACCGGCCAGTTGATATCGGTTGGGAAACCGGCTTGGTGCTGGATGCGATTCAACTCGACGCTGTAGAGCTTCCACTCCATCAGCGCCAGTTGTTCCTGGTCGGTGGCCTCGCCGATGTCTTCGGCGTATTGAAACGGAGCAACTTTCTGAACAGCCTCACGCAGCAACTTGTCTCGTTTTGCCAAGGCTTCGCGTTTGAGGTCAGCCAGTTGAAAGGTCTCATCAAATATCCAGCCGTTATCGCGCCAGACATAATAGTTTCCTGGGTAGGGTTCGCTCGTATAATTCCCCGGCAGATCTCCAAATTCAGTCCATTGCAGTGGAGCACCGTTGTCCTTGCGATATACCGTACCGCGCCAATCGACTATTTCTCGCGGAACACCATTGACCATCACCCATGAATGATGGTCTTGGGCAGTGGGCAATTCAAAAGAGAGCTGGATGCCGTTGCTTGGAATCTGGAAGCCCATCCCGGGCGTTACTGGGAGCTCGACCGGGCCCGACAGGACGCCATTATCGTCAAATAAATAGATAAACATAATGACCTCAGATCAACTTGATTCGAGCGGGATAGGCGATGTTTCTGGGGCGGGTTTCGGTACCGAAACTCCCAATATTGCCTACTGATTCGCCACTGGAATAAGCAGGATTGGGAAATGTCGTACCGAGAATGCCTGAGACAGGGGCCGCATTAACGTCATGCGTCAGATCCCAAAGGCTGTCAGCAAGGCTGGGTGCTGGACGCAGAGCACTCCCCGAACCGGTTGGCAAGAAATGGTTATGACTCTCCAAGGCGTCCGTCTGGCTGCTACCCGCAAGGCGGTTGACGTCCACCCCCCGCGCCTCATCCAGCACACGCAGGAACTCACCCCGAATATCCGGAATCCGAAACGTTGTAGCCCCATCACCGCTCGTCCACGCGCCTTCATTTCCCGACCTGCTGGCTTCGCTCACTAACGCACCGGACAATTGCGCGTGATCCCACAACCACGGCCATTCGCTACGCGCCAACAGGTTTCCGTTGAGCACCGCATACCCACCAGGTACGACTTGGCGCGTGCTCTCGAAAGAAACGCGCCCCAGCGCCGTTGCATCAAACCGGCCCACCGGCCACCAGACTCCAGTTTCATCACTGCGCAGATGCCACCAGTCGCCACTGCCCATCATCACCAGGAAGGGATAGCCGCTGGCCGCAAGATGGGTATGAAATCGAATACGGTCGGTACCGGAAGCGCGCACCGTCAGCCGGTTACCACTGTTATCCACCCGCCGCACGATCACGTCACGCACACCGAGCGTCGCATTGGCGGCGGGTAGGGTTACGGTGCTCGCACCCGCGGCGGCATCGATCAGCACCAGCCCCAACTCGTCGGCGGCCAATGTCTTTGAAGCGGTAAGCCGAGTGACGACGGAACGCATCGGACTATTGCGCCCGAGGATGGTTTGCAGCGCCTTGATCAACTGGCCGTTGTCCGCTTCGGACGGCGTCATGCCGGCCGAGGAGATCACGCCCAGGATTTCCTGGGTGACACTGTTCCCCCATACCGCTGGAATCAAAGACCCGGGCGTGCCCGCCAGCGGATTCTCATCCACGAACCGACCATTCACCAGCCCAACGCTGGGAACACTTTTTGGATAATCCATTTTTAACTCACTCTATGAGACAGGGCTCAAGCCTGAAGAGGTAGCGCTCGCAGGGTCGCAAGCACGTCATCAGCGGTTTGGACGGCAAGATCAGCCTTGCCCTTGGCCATATGCGCACGAAGCTGCGTCTTGGCCTTTAGGCGCAGCTCGCGAAGCGCCACCAGGTTTGCTTCGAATTCAGCAGCCTTGGCGAGGATCTGATCCGCTGCCTGTCTGGCCGTGCGGCCTTTGACGACCCAAGCGGAAACGGACAACGGAACCGCTTTTTTCGGGTAGCCCTGATCCTTGAAGGCCTGCGCCTCCAGGGCGGCTTGTTGGTATTCCAAGGCACGCAAGGGATCACCGGCCAATGTGCGACGGGCATTGTCGGCTGCGGCATCGATCTTGGCGCACAGGCGTTCGGTTTCCTGGCGCAACTGCTCGGCCGCATTCTCTTCGGTGAGCACCCAAATACCGTCCTCCCAGGTATGGGCGGAGGAAGGTGCTGGCGGGCGAAGTCCTTCTTCGTACTGGTGCAGCTCTTGAATGACTTTCATCGGATCAGCTCCCAGGACAGGTGGACATTGACTGCGTTGGTAAAATTGACGCCGATACCCACGCTGTAATCGGTCAGGGCCTGGTGCCCCTTGATTCCCATGCTCAAGAGCAACTCGTCGCTGTCTGCTGTGGTGGCGCCAAGCGTGTGCTCGGCCTGATAGCACTGCCATAGCGAACGTAATTGGGTATGGTCAAAACTGGCCGTGACCGTGGAGACGGTCACGTCATTGACGACGTTACTGGTGAACAGCACGCACATGGACGGACTCGCGGGGTTTGACCAACCCGCGGCGTTGTTGCCGGGGGTTGTCGCGACAGGCGACAGATAGCTGTAATTGCCCCCAACCCACCCGGCCTGCACGAACGCCAGCGACGTCACGGCACTTGGAGAGGGTGTTGGATTACCCGCTACAAGCCGCGCCGCACGCGCATGCGGATCCAGCGGTAGATAAACCACCCCTGTGCCATTCACGGTTTGCGTCCAGCTCAATTGAGCACGGTTGTAAATCGCGCGAACCGTCGGCAAGGAACCCGGCGCCCCGGTCATCACCCAGGCCAGGCAAATGTCCAGGGGTGTGGACGGGAACCCACCGCCGGACGCGCCGTTGACAGTACCCTTCAAGGATTCCGGCGCAAGGTCATACAGGCCTCCACGCTGCACATAGAACGTCAGCGCGCCGCCTATTACCTGCGCGCGCAGAAAATAACTGGCGCTAGGCAACAAATCGGCGCTGCTCCAGGCCGATGTCAGGTAAGTACGTGATCGAGCCAACCGCCCACTTACCACCTCTTGTCCGATGCAGATGTGCACCCCCGCCGGAATCGAAACACGGCCGCCGCTGGTGGATAGTGCCGTTGGCGTTATTGCCAGCCGGGCGTCCGCTGTTGCAATCGTTGGCAGCGACAAAGCCGCGATCGGAAGCGCGAGGTCCTGGTTCCAGCCCTTGGCCGTGACCGACTGAATCGCCTCGAGCAATTGATCGTTTTGAGTTTCATCCGGCGTCAGATCTCCCGCCTTGATGACATTCACGATTTCCTGTGTAACCCCGTTTCCCCAAGCCGCCGGAATCAATGATCCCGGCGTCCCGGTCAACGGGTTTTCATCGACGAACTTCCCATTCACCAACCCGGCGCTGGGCACACTCTTTGGATAATCCATCCCTCTACTCCCTAGTCATAATTGATGTGAACCTTGGTGTGCGCCGGCGCACTGCGGTGGATCAGGCACTCCAGCGCCGAGCCTGGGTTGACGCCAAAACGTTCGCCCCAATAGCTGGCGCCAAAGCGTCGGCCCAGCAGCAAGCGGCCGCCGGTATTCAAGGTCCACATGAATTGCGCCTGCCAGGTGCCGAAGTGCGCCTCGCCGAAACGTGCGCGGCCCATGCGGGGCGCCTTGAGTTCGGTGATCGTTGCGTTGGGGTAACCCTGGCTCTTGGCGATTTCCACGTAATAGGCGATGGCCTGGCTGCCCACCGCCAACAACCGCCGACGCACCGCCAACCGGCGATCGTCATACAGCGGCGTAGCCCCAAGGCACGGATCAGGCAGATTCATCACCCGCTCCCAATCCGGCACCAGTTCACTTACGCCCGCCGGATCCATCTCATTGAGCAAGTCGGCGGCGCGGGCGTCGAGGCGGGCCAGTTCCTGGGCGATGCCTTGCAGCACCTCATCCAGTTCCGGCACGCGCTCCGGATCCCACGCCGGTCCGCTGGGCAGCAAGCTGCGTAGTTGCGCCTGATACTGTTCGGCGGTTCTTATTCCAGCCATGTGCAGCCTCCGAACGTCAGCAACTGGTTGCTGGCGGCGACGACATCGGCGACCGGCGCGCTGAGTGTGTGGTCGGTTTCGCCGGTCGCGCTGCTGATGGCTTCGGCGATATGACTCAGCAACAGCGTTTCGCCGAGGCCGGCTTCGCGGTTATGCAGGTCGCGCAGTTGGGCTTCGATGGCGGCCCGCACGGCGCTGGTGTCCGGGGTGATGCGCAGCTTGTAGTTCACCGGTACTTGCGTCGGCGCCAGCACATACAATTCGGCGGTCACCGGGCGCAGGGGCTCGATGTACGCCCGCACCTCTTCCAATTGCTCGGCGTTGGGGATCGGTTGCGGATCGTCGTCGCGCATCACGAACAGGCCGACGGTGCCCGCGCCCAGGTAACTGCCGCGACACCACGCGCGGGTGATGCCGGGGCATTCCAGGGCCCAGGTTTCATAATCCTGGGCCGAACCGCCATGGGGGATGATGCGATAGGAACGGATCACCCTCGCCCGCAGCGACTCAAGACTTTCCCGGGCGACACCGCCGATCAGGCCTGGCGCCAGCACGGTGAAATTGCTGCCGATGCCTAACAGAGGCTGCACGGGTGTCAGCACCAGCCCAGCATCGGCATTGCCCACACTGCCGGCATCCAACGCGGCGATGTCGGCGGTGTTCAGGCCATTGCTGGTGGTGCGGGCGGTGGTCACTTTGTACGTGCGGCCATCGCTCGATTGCAGCAGCGTATCGATATCCAGCACAGCGCCGGCCGTGGCGGTGAAGCTGACACTGCCGCTGGCCACCTGGGCCGCTTTACGCGCCTGGTTCAGGCGCAGGGCGGCGATGCGCTCCAGGGTGGATTCATCGGCCTTGTCCGGCAGGATCTGCTCGGCGATCCAATCCAGGTAGCCATACAGGCCATAGGCGGCGCCACCGAGGGTGCGGGCCAGCACTTGGGCATCGGACTGGCGCAGCGAATCGCTGGCCAGGTCGCTTTGGGCGCGTTTGATCAGCACCGGCAGCGAAGGGGTTTCAAACGGCATAGGTCACCTGCCAACTGTTATCAGGGTTGATGTCCAGGCGCTCGCCATCGGCCAGGGTCAGGACCGTGCGTAAATTCAGGCGCTGGGCGTCGAGGCGTTCGCTGATGATGTCGATGGCGCTGCAATGGCCGTCGTCGATCAGCCACTGCAAGGCTTCGCGGGCATAGAACTCAGCGTCGAGTTGGGTCTGGCGGGTCAACTTGACCCTTCGCAACAGCCACAGTCGCGAGCCGATGCGGTCATCGGCGACGGTGGGAAAAGTGTCGCCCCACCAGCCGAAACGCTCCTCGTCATCGACGGCATCGTCGTCGGCGGCGCGGCGCCAGGTGAACAGGCTGATCAGCACCGAGCGGGTCAGAGCGGCGTGCAGGTTCTGGCTGATGAACATCACTGGCCTCCCGCCGGCGCGCCGGTCTGTCCGTTGCCGGCCTGTACGCCGACATGCACGTGTTTGATCTGGCTGATGCCGCCGGCGATCTGGTCGCCCCGGGAGACGATCTTGCCGGTGTGGTTGATGACCGGGCTGTCGATGTTCACCGCGCTGCTGGCGCGGATGTTCAGGGTGGCGGTCTGGATGTCGATGACCCGCCCGCGCTTGAAGTGGAGCTTGTCGCCTTCATCGGTGTAGAGCGCCACCTCACCCGGGGCCAAGGCCTGGAGGCGGAAGCGGCGGTCGGCGACCACCAGCACCACGGCATGGGAGCGATCGCCCCCCAGAAACGTGGCAATACCTTCGGCGCCGGCCAGCGGATTGCTGGTGAAACCGTAGGGTTCGAAGTGCTCCATGTCGTCGTTCACTTCGCCGGCGGTGAGGCGCATTTGCAGCGACTGCAACTTGGTCGCCGAGTTGGCGAGCACGACAGTGCCGCGCGCCAGGAGGCGGGTCAGTAGGCTCATTGAGGTTTTCCTTGGGAATCAGGTTTGGCAGCGGAACATTGTGGTAGCGAGCGTGCTCGCGATAGCGGCAGCACAGCCAACATCGATGCAAACTGACCCACCGCTTTCGCGAGCAAGCCCGCTCCCACAGGGGCTCACGCCTTGGGTGGCACCGGGTTGGCGTCGAAGGTATGCGGCGGCGCCACTTGCAGGGTGGTGACGGAGCCTTGTGCCGACAGCGAGTAGGTCACTTTGGAAATCAGCATGTCACCGTCAAACCCAAGCACTGGATCGATCACCCGCACCAAGGTGTTATGCCGCCACAAATCGCCGTTGGCCTGGCGCCAGCCCTGCACGCGGTAGGTGGTGGTCAACGCCTTGCCGCTGCGGATGGCACTTTCCCAATCGGCCCGTTGCTGGGCCAGTTCGAAGGTCAGCTGCGCGGTTTCGCTGATCACCGTCACCCGCTTGCGCTTGAAGCCCAGATCGGTGGCGATGCCGGAGACTTCGCTGACCGCCGCCCCGCTCCGCTGGTCGTTGCCCTTGTGCTGGCCGATGACCCGGTATTCGGAGAACACCTGGCTGTAGTCCATCGGTGCGTTGCCCGACAGGATGTTCTTGCCCAACTCCAACACATCACTGGCCCGCCCACCGCTGCCGGGCTTGGCCAACAGCACGCGTCCTTGGGCATCGTCGGTGGAGAACACGCGAAACAACGTCAGCAAACGGTCGATGGACTGAAAGACCGTTTCCCCCGGCACGATGCTGTGTTCGCTCAGCCGCGCGGTTTCCGGGATCTCACTGACCACACCCACGCCATATTGCGCCGCCAGGGCTTGGACGATGCTCAGCAACGTTTGCCCGCGCCATTGCGTCGGGCGGTTGATCGCCGCGCAGTCCACCAAGTCCTGGGTCTTGGAGCCGCCTTCGATGCTCAGGCTGATCTGCCGGCCGTCATAGCTGACCGGCGCCTTGAACACATAGCCGCTGAGGACCAGGTCGGCACCGATGCGCACCTGGCATTCATCGCCCGGACGGATCGGCACCGCCTGGGTCTGCCCCGGCCATTGCCAGGTGATGTCGAGTCTGAAGGTGCGGAACTGGCGCTCCAGGTCCGCACTGATTTCCACGTTTTTCCAGCCACCGTAATCCAGCCCGCCGACGGTCAGCGAGACAGCATTGTCGAGCTCATCCATGATCTATTCCCCCGAGACTTTCAGGTCGTTTGGCGGCAGGAAACCAGGATGAGCGACGCCGTTGCGCTGGGTCACTTCCGTCACCCGTGTGGCATCGGCGAATTGCTGATACGCCACCACCAGCGCCGGCAGGCTTTGCTTGAACGACAGATTGATCAGCCTGACGCCCGAAGACGCCACCGCCGTCAGGTGCGCGGCCATTTGCTGACGCAGGGTGTTCATCGCCTGGTAGTGCTCCGGATCAGCCTTGAGGGAGGCCTGCCAGATCGCCTCGTTAAGCGCATCGCGCAGGGCCAGTACATCGTCGGCCACAGGCACGTCCCGGCGCTGGACCGGTTGCACAGCCTGTTGTGCCACCGACGGCGTGGCACCCAACTTGATCGCGGGTGCCGCCACCGGCATCGCCGCAATCCATTGCGCGGCCTGCACCAGCAACGTGTCCTGGACCAGGTCGGCGACGGCTTGGGCCGCCGCCGTGGTGTCCTTGCCGGTGGTGAGTTTCGGAGCATCGGCCTTGCGAATGGCCTCCACCTGTTGCGACACGCTGGCAATCACGCCGCGATAGCCGTCACGGGCAAAGTCCTTCAGCTCGCGGATGTCACCCAGCAATCCCTTGAACTCGGCCGCCACTTCCTTGGGCAACTCTTTCACCGCCTTGACCAGATCGCTGATTTGCCGATAGGTCTCGATCAATGGCTTGAGCTCCCGCTCGATCACCCCGTAGATGTCCTTGAGGCTGTTGCGCAGGTCAGCGATGCCGATCCGCGCGGCCTTGATCACGGTCATGACGTCTTCGAAACGCCGCACCGCCGAACCGAGGAAGCTGTCGGCCGAGACCAGCAGTAGTTTCTGGCTGTTGATCGTGGCCGAGGGGAATTGCAGCGGTTGGTCGGGGTAGAACTTCAGGTTGAACGTCACCAGCCCGCCGTCCTGGCGGGTCTGGGTCATGTCGCACTCGCCCACCTTGACTTGCAGGCGTCCCAGCCACGGGTGCACCAGCTCACCACTGCCCTGCTCCAAGGCCTTGAGCAGCTTGTCACGCTGCTCCAGGCAATCGGGGCCGACAATGAATGCGGTCAGCTCATGAATCTTCGCTTGCTGTCCAAGCCCCTCGAAAAACGGCTGGTCGCGCTGTGGATATTCATGCAGTTGGCCTTTGTGGCCGACCGGGGTTTTCGCCTGGTCGACCCAGAGCCCGACGCCACGAAACGACGCCGGCAACAAACGATCACGCCAGCTCATTGGAGCCTCCTGTGGAAAGTGAGCGATAGCCGATGCGCGAACTCACCGCCAGGGCCGGTTGATTGGTCTGCGGCGGATCGGCGCGCAGCCCGGCCGGTGCGTTTTCGAAGCGCACGGTCAAGCCGCCTTCGAGTTGCGTGCGGTTGGCGGCGGCGCTCTGTTGCACCAGGTTGCTGGAGGTTTGCGGCAACGCACCAGGCGCCAACGACGCTTTCTCTGGTGCAAGGCTCGAAGACAATCGCGCAGGCTGCTCGCTGGCCCCGCCAAAAAACGCCGGCGCCAGCTCACCCTTGCCTTCGGCATTGGTGGCGCGCTGCGCCTCGGTCAGTCCTTCGACCTTGGCGGTGAACGAGGTGATCATCTCGCCGAAGCCACCGTTGAAAAACGCCTTGATCGGCGCGATCACCGCCTGCAACTCATTCCACCACTGGCTGAACCACTCGCCAACCGGCCCCCACTGCTTGGTCAGGCCTTCGATGGGTGACCAGTCGAACAGGCCGCTGAACACCGCCAACATGATCGACACCTGATTGCGGATGCCTTCCCAGATCCCGGCGAAGACCTCGCCGATCGTGCCCCAGTTGGCCATGATCAACCCCAGCGGCGTCCAGTCGAACAACCCTTTGAGGACGTCCATCACCGGCACGGTCAGGGCCTTGAGCAAATCCCAGATCGCCGCGAACAAGCCGGTCAGGGGCGTCCAGTTGGCAACGATCAAACCCAAGGGTGACCAGGCGAACAGCGTCTGCATGAAACCGATCACGGGCGTTGCCGCCGCCACGATCACATTCCAGAGCGCGCCGAAAAAGCTACTGATCGGGCCCCAGTTGCTGATCACCAGCCCCATCGGGGTGTAGGCGAACATCGTCTTGAAGAACTCGGCCATCGGCAGCACGATCGGTGCAAGCCGTTGCCAGAGACCCGCAAAAAACGCCGAGATCGGCGTCCAGTGGGCGATGATCATTCCTGCCGCCAAGGCGATGCCCATGGCAATCAAGCTGATGGGGTTCATCTTCATGGCCAGGCTGACCACTTCCATGGCTTGGCTCGCGCCGCTGACCGCAGTCTGGATCGCATTGAACGCGACAACGCCCGTCGCCAATCCCTGGACCAGTTGAGGGTTGTCCTGCAGCAGCTGGGTCACGCCACTGACCATGGGCTGCAAACTGACCGCCACCGCGTTGACCGCAGGCCCCAGCGCCGAGCCGAATTGCACCGACACGTTGCTGATGGAAGCCTTCAATCCATCCAGGCTCTGTGCCGCTACACGGGGCGCTTCGGGCGCCTGGACGGCGCTGGCCGCCGCGCTCGCTTCGCCCGCTTCGTCCTTGAAGGCCAGCGCCGACTTGAGCCCGTCCATGAACGGTTGGGCCAAGCCACCGCTGGGCAGCAGACCGGAAATATCCAGGCTGCCCAAACCCGTGGCATCGAGGTTCTGCTTGAAACCCGCGACCTTTGCACGAAGGCTTGCGAGCTTGGGTGACAGCTCGTCGATGCCCGTCAGCAGCACCGCTTTTTTCTCTACCTTTTCTATGTCTGCCATCACTGCACCTGCTGCATCGCATTGATCCGTTGCGCGTGCTCCAACGATTCGCGGAGCACGTCCAGTGGCCTGGCCATCATCTGTTCGGGGTCAACCTTCCAGAACCAGGCCAGGTCATAGGCGGCGGCGATCAGGTCGCCGATGGTTGCGACGCCGCACTCATGAAAAAACTCGCGACGGCCCAGCT
>Ga0307412_10001613_pt1 | contig 12424 bp, 9 predicted proteins | sample DK1Cmetagenome_3_FD_203823 | JGI IMG/M metagenome (GOLD analysis project Ga0307412, IMG submission 203823) | Maize rhizosphere microbial communities from greenhouse at UC Davis, California, United States - DK15-C-1 | ecosystem: Host-associated > Plants > Roots > Rhizosphere > Soil | place: USA...
GCGTGAACGCGATTTCCTCGACAGGTGCCTTATACATCCCATTTTCCTCCGCATTCAGCTCAGGCACGGCAAAGCCGGTGCGCAAAGGCCTCCGCTCGAAGAGCTAATTGATTTTTACGTAAACGTCAATTTCAAACTTGCGGCGGGTCACCTCGCCCGCCCGGCGGGCGAGATATGGGTCACTGTCATGAAACTGTAGGGTTGCCGTCATAGGGAGGCATCGCTTGAAAGGGTCTTGCCATCGGGTGCGGCGCCATGCTCATGCTCTCATATGAGCTGCCGATCCGGTGCTGCTGGTCGCCAAGACCCAGACGCCAGCGTGGAGCACACCGCCAATGCAAGAGGACCGGCAAAGAATGGATACACTGCCTGTGAGCATGCCGGGTTTCGTCTGGGGTTATCGCTTCCCCGATGGCGGCGGCAAGCCGATACGGCTTTCCAACAACGCGCTGCCGGCGGACCTTACCGCCGATGGCGGCTTCTACTGGCTGCATCTCAACCTCGCCGACGCCCGCGTGCCCGCGCTTATCGATGCGCTGTCGGGGCTTACCGACGACGCCAAGGCCGCGCTCACCACGCATGACACGCATTCGGCAATCACGGTCGACGAGCAGATGCTCTACGGCACGCTGGTCGATTGCCAGCGCGAGTTCGATCACGAGACCGCCGATCTCGGCTGGCTGCATTTCGCCATCTCCGACCGCTTCATCATCACCACCCGGCTGCAGCCGTTGCGTAGCGTCGAGCGGGCACGGCTATTGATCGAGAAGAACCCGGCGAAGTTCACCCGGCCGGTCGATCTGTTCGAGCTGCTGGTCACCGAATTCCAGCGCACGCTGATTTCGATCGTGATGGACCTGACGGAAGAACTGAATATCATCGAGGACTTCGTCTACGACACGGCGCCGCGCGACGAGCGCCGGCGGCTGGCGCCCGTCCGGCGCACCGTCGTGCGCATCCACCGGCACCTGAGGACCGTGCTCGGCCTGATGCGCCGGGCGGCGGCTTCCGATGACGACGAGATGCCCTTCGGCTTCGAGGATGTGGCCGGGCGGCTGACGGCGCGGCTGGAGACGGTCGACCACGACATCTACGCTCTGCAGGATCGGGCACGGCTGCTGCACGAGGAAATCGATTCCAAGCTCTCGTCGGAGACCAACCGGCACCTCTACATCCTGTCGATCATGACCGCCTTCCTGCTGCCGCCGACGCTGGTCACCGGCTTCTTCGGCATGAACACGGCCAACCTGCCGTTCACGCAGGGGTCGACGGGGACGGAATACGCGATCGGGATGATCATCGCTTCGATCGCGCTGGCTTGGTGGCTGTTGAAGCGGGTGAATATTTTGTGAGGTGGGTGGGATAGTGTGGGCTAGCGTTGAACCCGGAGCCCCCTCATCCGGCTGCCGCCACCTTCTCCCCTATGGGGCGAAGGGACTTTTGGCGAGCCACTCGCTCCCTCTTCCCTTCTCCCCAGCGGGGAGAAGGTGGCCCGAAGGGTCGGATGAGGGGGCCGCTGGCGCTGAGCCTAGCGAATACCCCCTAACCCTCAATAAGGCGAAACGCACTGCTGGCGGGGGCCGTTGTACGGCTGGAAGGTATTGTCGTAGGCGCGGTAGGAGCGGTAGCGCTGCTCGCACCAGGCGACATGGCTCGATCCAGCTGGGGCGACGTAACGCGGTGCCGGTGCATAGCGCGGCTGGCTGGCGATTGCGCCGCCGATGATGGCGCCGGCGCCAAAGGCGGCGAGCGGGTACCAGTAGCCGTTATAGTCGCGATAGCCGGGACGTGCATAGGTGTAGCCGCGATAGCCGCCGTACCAGCCGGGGCGATAGGCCGGGCGATAACCGGGATAGTAGCCACCCGGCCGACCATAATAGCCCGGACGCGGTCCGCAACGGCCATAGCGGCAATACTGCACGTTTTGAACATCCGCCGATTTTTCCACCTGCGGCGCGGCAGGCATCTGCACGGCCTGCGACGGCGCGAAGCTTGTAACCAGCATCAATGAGGAAATGGCCGCGACGACGAGTTGCTTGAACGACCTGGGCATGAACACTCCAATCTCACCATAAATGAACCCGAGATGTAACGCATTGATTGGGGAAGATGTTCCTGAGCGCATCTTTTTTCGCGACCGCTCACGATTTTTTGTTTATTCGTAAAGACTGATAAGCATTCCGTTAACCAGTTTTCATCACTCTCGTTACATGAAGCAACGGCATGGAAGAGCCACTCTCCGTATTCTGCTTCTGGCGATCGCGGCCGGACTGTCTCATTACGCCACGGCCGGCGATACACTCCCCTGGAAAAAGACCGATAATGCGCTGGTCGTCGATGGCTACGAACTGAACACGATCGACTGGGAGGCGCTGACCTCCGACAAGCGGATCGCCGGCTTCATCTCCAAGGCGTCGGACGGACTGCCGGAGAGTTTTTCGTGCGATGGCGACCATGCCGGCGACACGGTGGGGCACTGCAAGACGATGTGGCGCAAATATGCGGTCAGCCGCGAACTGTTCCAGACGCGTCGGTTGGTGGCGCGCGCTGCCGGGCTTTTGTGGGGCGCCTATCACCTCGCCCGCCCGGGCAACCCGATCGATCAGGCCAACCACTTTCTCGACTATGCGACACCCAAGCCGGACGAGATGATGATCCTCGATCTCGAGGGCATCGACCCCCAGAAATTCATGTCGCTCGAGGATGCGCAGATCTTCGTTGGCCACATCAAGACGCGGACCGGGCGCTATCCGGTGCTCTACACCAACCACGACACCGCCCGCTACATCGCCGCCTATCGCAACGACTATCCGGTGCTGGCGCGGCTGCCGATCTGGTATGCGCGCTACAAGCCCGACGTCAAAGGCGTGTTCCCGATGGGCAATTGGGACAACTATCTGCTCTGGCAGTTCTCGGCCGGCGACAATTGCAGCAAGCGGCGCTGCCCCTATCGTGTGCCCGGCACACTCACCGATATCGACGTCAATGTCGCCGCCATGAACAAGGCTGACCTTGCGAAGATCTGGGCGCAGGGCAACCTGCTGCCGGCGCGCGAACCTGATCCGCCGCTGATCCTCGCCAAGATCGAGATGGAACCGCGCCAGCCGCTGCCGCCACCAGTGGCCGCAACATCAGGCCTGCCGCCGATCGCGCAATTGCCCGCCGCCACACAGCTGCCGGCAGCCGCGACGGCGGTGACGGTGGCCGCGCGGGATGGGCTCGTCACCTCATCGGTGCCGCCGCGTGAAATCAACGCGCTGAATTATCAGGATTTCTGAACAAGAGAGCCAACCAAAACGAGCGCACCCTTTGCGGAGTGTGCTCAGCAACTCACTGACAGAGCTCCGCGTTATAGTGATGCCAACGCTTGTTTTGGTCAGCATAGGCGCTTCACCCTCCCTCATCCCTGTGCTCGTCACAGGGATCCAGCGCGATCAAGTCCTTGATCGCAAAAGACTCTCTTCGCCGCGCCGATGCGCGGCGGCTGGATTCCTGTGACAAGCACAGGAATGAGGAGATTGCGGCTTCTTGACCCGGAAAGCTTTATCGTCAGTCTGGCGGGCACACCCTTACCAAGGGTGCCCTCCCTTCTATCGTAACTCGACGTCAGGCGACGACGGAGAGTTTGGCCTGATCGCCCTGCAGGCGGTTGGTCATGAACAGCGCGTACCATTCGAGGAACTGCATGACGCCGCCCTCGTGCAGCATCGAGTACGGACCGGGCTCATAGGCCGGCGAGTGGATGCCGAAGGCGTTTTCCTCGACGATGCGGCGGTCCTGGTCGTTGGTCTCGGTCCAGACGTGCGTCAGTTCCTCGAGATTGTAATCGACACCTTCGACGGCGTCCTTGTGGACCAGCCACTTGGTGGTCACGGCCGTCTCGTTGGCGCTGAGCGGCAGGACGCGGAAGGAGATCGCGTGGTCGCCGAGGATGTGGTTCCAGGTCGTCGGATAATGGAAGAGCAGCATGGTGCCGATCCGGTCGATCGTCACGTCATCCGACAGCGGACGGGCGACGGCGCGCTTGCCGGACATGGTGTAGCTCTCGGCATCCTCGATCAGCGGCATGCGGGCGGCGCGGAACTGGCCGTCCGGCGAGATCTGGAACTTGCTGGGAAGGCCTGCGGCCTCGCAGCGCGCCCAGTGGCCCGCGATCTCCGGATCATCGGCACCGCCATCAGTGCCGGTGACGCTCGGTGCCTCGGGATAGGTGCGGCAGAGCTCGGGATGGTTCGCGGCGCAGTGGTAGCACTCGCGGTTGTTTTCCCAGACGAGCTTCCAGTTGCCCTTCTCGATGATGGTGCTCTGGAAGGCGATCTTGGCGTCCTTCAGGTGATGCGGCATCATGTAAGGGGCGACCATGTCGCGGACCGGCTGGAAGTCCGGTGCCTTGTCGGCGAGGCAGATGAAGATATAGCCGCCGAAGCTTTCGCAATGCACCGGCTTCAGGCCGAAGCCGGACTTGTCGAAATCGTCGCCCATGTGGCGGGCGAAGGCGAGCTTGCCGTCGAGATCATAGGCCCACTGGTGGTAGGGACAGACAAGACGGACCGACGAGCCGTGATCCTTGGTGCAGACGCGCGAGCCGCGATGGCGACAGCTGTTGTGGAAGGCGCGAATGACGTTGTCGCGGCCGCGAACGATGACGACTGGGTAATCGCCGATCTGCACCGTGAAATAGGCGCCGGCCTTTGGCAGCTCGCAGTCATGGCCCATGAACAGCCAGTCGCGATAATAGATCAGCTCCATATCGAGCTTGAAGTAATCCTCGTCGATATAGAAGGGTTGCTCGAGGCTGAAGCCCTCGCGGCGGTTCTTGAGCTGCCGTAAAACGTTGCTGCGAATATCCATCTCATATCCTCGTCTATTCGGGCTGCCACATAGCGGATGGCGAAAGCCGCGGGAAGCGCTCGCCCCCTCTCCCGAAGGAGATATTGCCTATGTGATGCATTTAACCACTGCCCACGCCGCCCGCGTGGCTGCAAAGCGACATCGGCTTCGAAAATGACGACAGTTGCATTCGGGCGATCGCGCCGCGACCAAAAAGGCGCATTTCCGCGTCGCTTCAAACAAATAGGATTATTTGCGACTTTGTCGAAATTACCAGAGATCAAGGGAGGCGAGAGCGGCCTTGCCAGCGATATTCTGTTTGCGACAGCAGCTTGTGGCAGTTTGTAGCAGCCGCAATGGCAGTCGGCCCAATTTAACATCGCATTAAGCATGATTGCCTATCCTTTGGCCAAAGAGACAGGCAGCCGGATCCGAGACCATGGCGAAACTTCGTTACTTCGACGCCAGAGCGAGCATCGACCAGCCCACCGCGCCGGTCGCGCCGCATTCCGAATTCCTGCGAACGGGCAAGATCACCCGCCACCAGTCGCATTGGCTGGCCGCCGAGCGTCGCTATCTCACCCACGACGAAGTGGCCGAGAAGACCGGCCGCAAGCTGCAGACCGCCGGCGAGAAGACGCACCAGCATATCAACGGCTTTCACCGCGCCATCCAGTTTCCGAAGATGGTGTTTCACCGCACGCTGGAAGACAGCCCGCATCTCGGCTACTGCCACGTGACGGCGGCGCGCACCAAGTTCGCGCAGTACGAAGCCGTCAGCTGGGCCTTCTATATCGCCAATTTTTACGCCGATATCGGCGACAACGACAATGTCTTCGAGAAGATCGACGTGCGTTACTCGCGCATGTATTTCGCCGTCGCCATTCGGCCCGGCGAGCATACACCGGAGAAGATGACGATCGACCGCAATATCCGCGGCAACGGCCTTTTGTTTCGCACCCACGATCCGCAGGTCGCGATCCGCAACGTGCTCCTGCTCGGCGCCCGCAACGAGCAGCTCCGCGAGATCATTCGCCAGCTCTGATATTGATCGCGGGGCCGCAAGGGCATAAGGACTGCCGGACAGACTATCCGGGCGGCATATGGCAGAGATCATCGACATCACCGAGAACAGGCAGCAGGCGATCGCGGCTGCTTGCAAGGTGCTGGGCGAAGGTTTGCCGATCGCCATTCCGACCGAGACGGTTTACGGCCTTGCCGCCGACGCCACCAATCCGGCCGCCATCGCCCGCATCTACGAGACCAAGGGCCGCCCGCAGTTCAATCCGCTGATCTGCCATATGGCGGATCTCGAAATGGCAGAGACCTATGCCGATTTCGATCCGCTGTCACGGGCGCTGGCGCAGGCCTTCTGGCCGGGGCCGTTGACGATCGTCGTGCCGCTGAAGGCTACGAGCGGCATCCATGCGCTGGCGACGGCCGGGCTCGACACGGTCGGCATCCGGGTGCCGAAGGGATTTGCCGGCGAGCTTATCCGCGCCTTCGGCCATCCGCTGGCGGCGCCTAGTGCCAATACGTCGGGCAAGATCAGCGCCACCAGCGCCGCGCATGTGCAGGCCGATCTCGGGGACAAGATCAAGCTGATCCTCGATGCCGGGGCGAGCGATGTCGGCGTGGAATCCACCATCGTCAAGGTCGAGGACGGGAAGCTGAGGCTGCTGCGGCCGGGCGGGCTGCCGGCCGACGAGATCGAACGCGTCGCCGGCGTGAAGCTGGTGCGCCCGAAGATGGCGTCCGCTGCGATCGAAGCGCCGGGCATGATGGCCTCGCACTATGCGCCGGGTGCGGCCGTGCGGCTCGATGCCATCGAGGTGAGCGATGGCGAGGCGCTGATCGCCTTCGGCCCCTCCCCTATAGCAAACGCCGATAAGGCCAAGGTCGTGCTCAATCTCAGCGAGAGCGGCGATCTCGCCGAAGCGGCCACCAATCTTTTCGACTACATGAAGCGCGCCGATGCCAGTGGCGCTGCGACGATCGCCTTTAGCGCCATTCCCGACGAGGGTCTCGGCGAAGCCATCAACGACCGGCTGCGGCGCGCCGCGGCCCCACGGGAATAACAGAGGATAAAGCCCGATGAGCAGCGTTTCACCTGATCTACTCGACCGTTTCGCAGCCATCGTCGGCGACAAATACGCGCTGCGCAGCGAGGCGGACCTGGCGCCGCACCTGATCGAGAACCGCGGCCTCTACCACGGCTCCTCGCCGATGCTACTGAAGCCCGCAAACGTTCAGGAAGTCTCCGCCATCCTCAAGCTCGCCAGCGAAACCGGCACATCCGTGGTGCCGCAAACCGGCAATACCGGGCTTGTCGGCGGACAGACGCCGCGCGAGGGGAAATCCGACATCATCCTGTCGCTGGAGCGGATGAACAAGATCCGCGACGTCGATCCCGTCGCCAACGTTCTCGTCGCCGATGGGGGCGCGATCCTCGCCGACGTGCAGAAGGCGGCTGAGGCGCATGGCCGGCTGTTTCCGCTGTCGCTCGGCTCGGAAGGCTCCTGCCGCATCGGCGGCAATCTTTCCACCAATGCCGGCGGCACCGCCGTGCTTGCCTATGGCAACATGCGCCAGCTCTGCCTCGGGCTTGAGGTCGTGCTTCCGACCGGCGAGATCTGGGACGGGCTACGCCGCCTGAAGAAGGACAATACCGGCTACGATCTGCGCGATCTCTTCATCGGCGCCGAGGGCACGCTGGGTGTCATCACCGGCGCGGTGCTGAAGCTCTTTCCGCAGCCGCTCGGCAAGCAGGTGGCCTTCGCCGGCCTGAACTCGGTCGAGGACGCACTGTCACTTTTCAACCTCGCCTCCAGCCTGTGCGGCACCTCGCTGACCGGTTTCGAACTGATGCCGCGCTTCGGCGTGGAGATCACCGCCCGCAATATCGAGGGCGTGCGCGATCCGCTGGAGAGCGAACATGCCTGGTACGTGCTGATCGACATCTCCACTTCGGATTCGGCAGAGACTGCCGAGCGGATGATGACGGCGCTGCTGGAGCAGGGTTTCGAGGCTGGCCTGGTGCAGGACGCGGCAATCGCCTCCTCCGTCGCGCAGCAGACAGCGCTCTGGCACATGCGCGAGAGCATGTCGGAAGCGCAGAAGCCTGAGGGCGGATCGATCAAGCATGACGTGTCGGTGCCGGTCTCGACCGTGCCGCAGTTCATGCACGAAGCCGAGCAGGCGGTGATGGCTGCCATGCCGGGCGCGCGCATCTGCGCCTTCGGCCACATGGGCGACGGCAATATCCACTACAACATCTCGCAGCCCGTTGGCGCCGACAAGCAGGCATTCCTTGAGCGCTGGCACGAGATGAACGTGATCGTGCATGGGCTGGTGCTGTCTCATGGCGGCTCGATTTCGGCGGAACACGGCATCGGCCAGCTGAAGCGCGACGAGCTCGCCGCGATCCGTCCTGCGATCGAGATCGACCTGATGCGCCGCATCAAGAAGGCTTTCGATCCCGCCGGCGTCATGAACCCCGGCAAGGTCGTCAACATCGACTGAAGGACGAAGCGGCCGGATGGCCGCTTCTCATCTCACCGTAACGACAGCGCTTAACGCTTGTTGTTGCTGTTGATGGTCGCTGCGTTCGAGGCGTAGGAGTTCATGATCGTCAGCGCCGGCGACGTCGTCGTGTTGTTCTTGAGATCATACATGGCCGTGAACCGGTTCATCAGCTTGTCGACCTTCTTCGGGTCCTGGAAATCATTGATATCGACGAACTTCTTCAGCATGGTCGCCTGCTTGTCGACGTCCATGTTCGACATGCTGGTCGGCAGACTGTAGGCGGTGGTGATGACCTGGAACAGCGCCTGGTCGCCGATCAGCGAATAGATCGAGGTGACGCTCGGGGCCTTACGGGCGAAGTAGAGCGCGAGGCGTACGCCGTCATTGCTCTCGCCCTGTTGCGTTTCGAGCGTCATCTGCAGATAGCCCTGCTGAGTCCGTTCCTCGGCACCGACGTTCTGGATGGCGCCGATCTTCGAGCGGGTCAGGTTGCCAGATGTATCGAAGTTGAAGTCGGCAACGATTTCCTTGAACTTCGAAGGCGCCGTCTTGTTCAGGTAGCTCTTGTCGTCCGTCGGGTCCGAGGTGAAGATTTTCTTCAAGGTCGCCTTGTCGTAGTCCTTCGGATCAAGACCATTGGCCTTCAGCACGAAATCGGTCAGCTTGCTGTCGTTGAGGAAGTCGTCGAGCGATTTCACCGTCACGATCTTCTTGGCAAAATCGTCGACCTCGGTCGTCGCATCCTTGGAAGCCTTGTCTCGCACGGGGCCGGCGCTCATGCCCAGCGTCGCAAGCGACTTGTAGGTCGTTCCATATTTCGCCAGCACGGCCGTCGATACGGCCTGCACTTCCGATGTGGCCTTGCCGTCCGTGCCGAAATTGAAGGCGCGCACCATGTCGGTGATGCGATCGTCCTTCAGCGAGGCGACATAGCCCTTGGGATCGTAGGGATCGCTTTGCAGCAGCTTGCGCATCATGGTGCGCGAGACATCCTGCTCCGTCAGCCCATAGGAACGAAGCGCCATCTGGTAAAGATCGGGAAGGCTGTCGTTGCTGCGATCGGTGTCGGCGGTGAGGTTGGTGCGCAGGAAATCGGCAACGTTGGTCACCTTGTCATCGGCCATGCGCGTCTTGTAGTTGGCAACAGAGCTGTCGATCTCGGCTTGCTGCTCATCTGCATAGTGTGCCGAGTATAGCGTATCCACGCTCGTCGTCTGCTGCGTGCTCTGCGGACCCGACATTGCCGCGGCGGAGCCGTCGGCGGCGAAGTTGAATGCCTCATTGACGTTGCTGAAGCCACTGGAGGCCGCAAAGCTCGCATCGGTGAGGATGCTCTTCAGGTCTGAATCGCTGATGGTTGATGGCAGCGAATATGTGCTCTTCAGGAAGCTCGTCAGCTTCGTGTCGGCGATCAGATCGTCGACATTGGAAAGCGCGCTTATCTTGCTGCGGTAATAGCTGAGGTTGTCGCTCGCATTATAGCCGACGAGACGGATCTGGCTGGCGGTCTGCGCGCCATCCGACGTCACGCTGCCGTCCGCCTGGAAGTTGAAGGCATCATGCACGGCCTGGAGGCCGAGCAGCCCGGCATAGCTGGAATCGGTCAGCACGCTTCTCAGATCCGCGTCGCTCAAGCTTTGCGGAACGCCATAGGCATCCTTGATGTAGGATGTCATCTTGGTATCGGCGATCAAGTCATCGACCGTCTTGATACCGGCGATCTTGGTCGAATAGGCGCTCGACATGTTGTTGGCGGCCGTCGCCGTGGCGCCGATCTGGGCCGATGTCTGCGCCGCGTATCCGGCTTTCGTCGCGTCGACGGTGCCATCCGCATTGAAATTGAAGGCGGCGTTGATGGCGTCAAAACCAAGCATGGCCGCGTAGCTGGAATCGGTCAGCACCCGCTTCAGGCCGGCATCGCTGAAATCCTCGCCGGCGCCATAAGCGGCCTTGATATAGGAGGTCAGCCGCTTGTCCGAAATCAGCTGATCGACGCTTGTGATCGAGCTGATGTTGGCATCGAAATAGGCCTTGTTGTATTCGGCCGCCTTGGGGGTGACGATCGAGGGAACGGTGAGATTGTACTGCTCGATCACCGCGTTCTTTTGATTGGCGGTTTGCGCCGTGCCGTTGACCGTACCGTCCGCATTGAAGCTGAACTGGGCGGCGAGCGCCTTGTATTTGGCGTTGCCGCTGGTGTTGACGAAGCTGTTCGGATCGTTGACGTCGCTGGTCAGGACCTTGCTGAGATAGTCGTTGGACACGTAGGTCGGGTCGATCCCGAAAGCGCCGAGCATATAAGTGCGAAGACGGGCGTTTGACGTCAGGCCGGTTACGCTCTGAACCTTGTCGATCGCCGTGCTGTAATAGGTCGATTCCGTGGCGGCGTTGGCGCCCTCATCGGCGAAGGACTGCGTGTAGAGGCCGAGCATGTCGGTCTCCTGGCTGTCGCTTTGCGGGTCGGTCGCCGTCGTGCCGAAATTGAAGGCGGATGCAAATTCCTTGTAGCGGCTGTCCGACAGCTTGTTGGCGAAGCTGTTGGCATCCGTGAGATCGCTCTCCAGAACCTTCTTCATGAAGGCCTTGGCGTAGGTCATATCCTCAAGGCCGTAGGCCTTCATCGCATAGCTATAGAGCTTATAGTTGCCGAGGAAGTCGTCTACATCTTTGACTTTGTTGATGTTTTCGTCATAGTACTGTGCCTCGCGCTTCACCGTCGTCTGCGAGGCGACGCGGTCAAGGCTCTTCTGCAAATCGCCCGATATTATCGTATAGCCCAACGAAGCAGAGATCATAGCGTTCTATTCCGGCAATAGTCTTGGATGAATGACAGACGGTTCACCGCTCCATTTTGCTATGAAAAGCTTACCCGAGACTTACCCGCGCCCTGTCGCAACCTGACACACCCTGCGTTCACCACTCGGAAACCCTGCCACGTTTGGTTTTGATAACCATCCAGGGAGGCAAGGTCTTCTTAACCGCGATTTTTAAGCTGTCTCGAACAGGCGGCGCCTATTGTCAGCCACAGAGGACGAAAAGTCCCGAGGAGAAGACCGGAAACCGGCTCTCAGGTAAGACAAGGGTGAGAATGAACATGAACAATACCGTTATGAAGCCCGCATGGGCTGGAGCGACACTTCGTCTTGATCCGTCGCGCTTTCCGCAGCAGGTAAGCTACGCCATCCACGACTCCACAAGCGATGTCAGCATAACGATCGACGAACGCGGCGCCATCCTGCGCAAGATCCTCCCCTCGAGCGGCCTTCCACTCTCCATCGCGCTGCCGAAGCGCGCCTTCAAGGGCGTCGCCGCCCGCGCCATCGACCACGGCAATGGCGAGGTCACCGTGACGCTCGAACTGCACCACGAAGATCCCGATCTCTGCGTGCCGCTTCTGGTCGCGCACGACCTTTCCGACATCGCCGCCGACTGGCGCGGCTGGTCGGAAGCCTTCCGTATTCCCATGCTGATGGTCGAGGCCGACGGCATTGCCCGCCCGCTGGAAGAACATCTCGGCGAACTGCGCACCAGCCACCTGAAGCCGCGCCGCCGCCACTCCTACTTCGCCAACCGCCGCCCACGCTTCCTCGTGCGCCGCTCGACCGGCACGCTCGGCGTTGCCATGAAGATCGAAGGCAAGGAAATCATCGCCCGCAGCTAAGGGGTGATGTGAAAGATCAGACGGAAAGACCCGGCCGGTGTGCCGGGTTTTTCGTTTTTGGACCTCGGTTGACAAATGGCCGACTGACCATAAGCTGCGTGCACAGCTTTGAGATCGCAACCGTCTTTCGGAGATGAGCGTCATGCCGGTGGCAACAAAGTGCATGAGATGGCTCCCGCTGGCGATTATCGCCCTTTCCCTTTCAGCCCTGACGGCAAGTGCCGGCACTCTCGACGGCATCATCGAGCGCGGGACTGTGCGCATCGGCTATATCGATGACGAAGCGCCCTTCTCCGCGGCCAAGGCCGGCGCCGAGCCGACGGGTTATGCGATCGACCTCTGCAACAAGATCGCCGATGATATCGAACATCAGGTGCCGGAGTTGAAACGCGAATACGTCCAGAAGAC
>Ga0307412_10001615_pt1 | contig 12417 bp, 8 predicted proteins | sample DK1Cmetagenome_3_FD_203823 | JGI IMG/M metagenome (GOLD analysis project Ga0307412, IMG submission 203823) | Maize rhizosphere microbial communities from greenhouse at UC Davis, California, United States - DK15-C-1 | ecosystem: Host-associated > Plants > Roots > Rhizosphere > Soil | place: USA...
CGCCTGGACTGGCGGCCTCAAGTTCCGCGGAAAGTTCGACGACACGCCCGAAGTGGTGAAGTTCGCCGAAACGCTCGAGCGGGTCTGTATCGAAACCGTCGAAAGCGGCAAGATGACCAAGGATCTCGCCATCCTCGTCGGCCCGGAACAGCCCTGGATGACGACCGAGCAGTTCTTCGAAGCCATCCGCGAAAACCTCGAAGCCGCGATGGCCGGCGAGGGAATGGCGGCGGCCTAATCGACAAAGCCCCGCCCGCCGTGCTTTGAAGCGAGCATGGCGGGCGGAATCCACATGACACCGGCGTTGAGCGACGCGCTCACCATCCTGGGCGCGGCCGGAATCGTCATTCCCACCTTCGCCCGGTTCAAGATCAACCCCGTCATCGGTTTCATCCTCGTCGGGATCGTCGCCGGGCCGTTCGGCCTGGGCGCGCTGACCGGGCGATATCCCTGGCTCGACTGGTTCTCGATCAGCGACCCGGAAGGAATCGAGCCATTCGCCGAGCTCGGCATCGTCCTTCTCCTTTTCTCGATCGGGCTGGAGCTCAGCTTTCGCCGCCTCTTCGCGATGCGCAGGCAGGTGTTCGGCATTGGCGCCGCGGAGATGCTGTTCACCGCGGCGCTGATTGGCGGGGTACTGTGGTTGTTCGGCTGGGCTCCGCAACCGGCACTATGGTTGTCGCTGGCCCTCGCAATGTCCTCCACGGCACTCGTGCTGCCGATTTCTGGCACCCAGAGTCCCGTCGGCCGCTCGGCCCTGGCGATGCTGCTGTTCGAGGACCTCGCGCTCGTCCCCATGCTGTTCCTGATCGGCGCGGCTGGAGGCGCGGCCGCGAGCAGCCTCGGCCGGATCGCAATCGAGGGAACGCTGGTCATCGTCGCCATCCTCCTCGTCGGCCGATTTCTCCTTCCGGCGCTGTTCGCCCAGGCCGCCAGATCGAAGAAGCCGGAGCTGTTCCTCGCCATTTCCCTGCTCGTCGTCATCCTCGCCGCAACGGTAACCGCGTCAGTGGGTCTTTCGCCGATCCTCGGCGCGCTGCTGGCAGGGCTCGTCATTGCCGAAACCGATTATCGAAGCGAAGTCGAAGTGGTTACCGAGCCCTTCAAGGGCCTCGCGCTCGGAGTGTTTCTCATCACCGTCGGCATGAAGATCGACGTCGGCTCCTTGATCCGGGACTGGCCGGCGCTGCTCGGCGCTCTGGCCGCAGTCATTCTCGTCAAAGCCGTGGTGACTGGCGTCCTGCTTCGCATGGCGGGTGCGCGCCCCGGCGTCGCCGCCGAGACGGGCCTCTTGATGGCCAGCCCCTCCGAGACCACGCTGATCGTCCTCGGCGCCGCCGGCGCTGCCGGAATCCTGCGCGGAGACACTGTCGCCTTCTGGTCGGCCGCAACCGCCATCGGCCTCACCGTCACCCCGCTCCTCGCCAGCCTCGGCAGCTCCGCTGCCCGGCGCGTCGACCGCGCCGCTCTGGCCAACGCGCCCACGGCCGAGACCCAAGGCCGAACCGTAATCTTTGGCTTCGGCCGCGTCGGCCGGATGGTCGCCGATATGCTGGCCGAGCATAAGCGCCCCTACCTTGCCATCGACAGCGACATCGACGGTTTCATGGATGCAAGAAGTGCCGGTTATTCCGTGATTTACGGCGATGTCTCAAGACAAGAGCTCATCGAGAAACTCAATCTGGATGCGGCCATTGCGGTCGTCCTCACCATGGATGACCCCGTCCTTACTGCCCGGATCGCCAAGCGCCTGAGGGCCGAGCATCCTGCTCTCCCCATCATCGCCCGAGCCCGCGACGCCGACCATGCCGCTGCACTCTATCGCGCCGGAGTGACGGACGCCGTTCCCGAGGCGCTCGAGGCCTCGCTCCAGCTCTCCGAGGCCGTGCTGGTCGACATCGGCGTGGCGATGGGCCCGGTCATCGCTTCGATCCACGAAAAGCGCAGCGTTCTAAGGACCGAGATCATGCAGGCCGGTGAACTGGACGTCGAGCCAAGTCTCGGCCGCCGCCGGGTCAGGGATTCGGCGCCGGGTTAGGCCGCGACCTTCTCCAGCGCGTCGCGAACCGCCTGAAGCGCCTCGCTGGCCTTCGCTCCGTCGGGACCGCCGCCTTGGGCCATGTCGGGGCGACCGCCGCCGCCTTGTCCGCCAAGCGCCGCCACCGCTGCCTTGACCAAGTCCACGGCCGAAATCGATCCCGAAATATCGTCGGTCACGCCCACGGCAACGCTGCCGCGCCCCTCGTTGACGGCGACAAGCGCAGCAACGCCGCTGCCGATGCGCTGCTTCATGCTGTCGACTTCGCCGCGCAGCCCCTTGGGATCGAGTCCTTCGACGACCTGCCCGAGGAAGGCATAGCCCCCGACCTGCTCGGGGCCCGCAGCTTCTGCCTTGCCACCGCCGCCCATCGCCAGCGCTATCTTGGCTTCGGCCAGTTCCCGTTCCAACTTGCGGCTGTTCTCGACCAGCGCGGCGATCCGGCCCGGCACCTCGTCGGGCGAGGCCTTCAGGTTCGCGGCCGCCTCCCGAAGCCTTGCATCGCGTTGGTTGAGCCAGGCGAGCGCTCCCTCGCCGGTCAGCGCTTCGATGCGCCGCACTCCCGAGGACACGGCGCTTTCACCGATAATCTTGAACAAGGCGATATCGCCCGTCGCCGCGACGTGCGTGCCGCCGCAAAGCTCTACCGAGAAATAATGCGCGTCGTCCTCGCGACCCATCGAAAGGACGCGGACCTCGTCGCCATATTTCTCGCCGAACAGGGCCAGCGCGCCCGACGCCACAGCTTCGTCCGGCGTCATGAGCCGAGTCAGTACGGGCTCGTTCGCGCGGATTTCGGCGTTCACATCGGCCTCGATTTGCGCGATCTCCTCGGCCGTCAGCGCCTTGGGATGCGAGAAGTCGAAGCGCAGCCGGTCCGGCGCGACCAGGCTGCCCTTTTGGGTGACATGCCCGCCAAGCCGGTTGCGGAGTGCGGCGTGAAGCAAATGGGTCGCGCTATGATTGGCACGGGTCGCGGCGCGGCGCTGGGCATCGACCAGCTGATGCAGGGTTTCGCCGACGCTTACCTCGCCCCTTGCGATCCGCGTCCGCAGCGTGTGGAGCTTGCCGAGCGGTTTCGACGTATCCTCGACAACCCCCTCGAAGCCCTTGAGCGAGGTTAGTTTTCCGGCATCGCCAACCTGCCCGCCGCTTTCGCCGTAGAAGGGCGTCTGGTTGAGGACCAGCGTTACCGTCTCGCCCTCGCGAGCGCTCTCAACCCGTGCGCCATCCTTGACGATCGCCTGGACCATGCCCTCGCCTTCGGTGCCCGAATAGCCGGTGAACTCGGTCGGGCCGACTTCCTCGGCAATGTCGTACCAAAGGTCGTCCGACGCCTTCTCGCCCGAGCCTTTCCAAGCGGCGCGGGCCGCAGCTTTCTGCTCGGCCATCGCCGCATCGAAACCGGCGCGATCGACGGTTAGCCCCCGAGCCCGGAGCGCGTCTTCGGTGAGGTCATAGGGGAAGCCGAAGGTATCGTAGAGCTTGAAGGCCGTCGCACCGGGCAGCTCGCCGCCCTCGGCCATTTCCCCGGTCGCCTCGTCGAGCAACTTGATGCCGTTCGCCAATGTCTGACGGAAGCGGGTTTCTTCCTGAAGCAGCGTCGCCTCGATGAGCGGCTGGGCCCGGACCAGCTCGGGGTAGGCGCTGCCCATCTCGGCGACCAGCTCCGGCACAAGCCTCCACATCAGCGGATCCTTGGCACCGAGCAAATGCGCATGACGCATGGCGCGGCGCATGATCCGGCGAAGGACATAGCCCCTGCCCTCATTGGCCGGCAGGACTCCGTCGGCAACGAGGAAACCCGAAGCGCGAAGGTGATCCGCGATCACGCGATGGCTAGCCTGCTGAGCCCCATCGGCTTTCGTTTTGGTCAGCTCCTCGCTGGCGTGGATCAGCGCCTTGAACGTGTCCGTGTCATAATTGTCCGGGACACCCTGCATCACCGCCGCGATGCGTTCGAGCCCCATGCCGGTGTCGATGCTCTTGTTGGGCAGCTCGCTGACGATCTCGCCGGCGGCCTGTTCGAACTGCATGAAGACCAGGTTCCAGATTTCGACAAAGCGGTCGCCTTCTTCATCCGGGCTTCCCGGTGGCCCGCCGAAAATATGTTCCCCATGATCGTAAAAGATTTCCGAGCATGGACCGCAGGGGCCGTCGTCGCCCATTGCCCAGAAATTGTCCTTGGTCGGAATGCGGATGATGCGCTCGTCGGGCAGGCCGGCGATCTTCTTCCACAAACCCCAGGCTTCGTCGTCGGTATGATAGACAGTGGCGGTCAGCCGATCGGGCGACAGCTCCCACTCCTTCGTGAGCAGGGTCCATGCGTGATGGATCGCCTGCTCCTTGAAATAATCCCCGAAGGAGAAATTCCCCAGCATTTCGAAGAAGGTATGGTGGCGCGCCGTGTAGCCGACATTATCGAGGTCGTTATGCTTGCCACCCGCGCGGACGCATTTCTGGCTGCTGGTCGCGGTCGAATAGGGCCGCGTTTCCAGCCCTGTGAAGACATTCTTGAACGGCACCATGCCGGCGTTGACGAACATTAGCGTCGGATCGTTGTGCGGTACCAGCGGCGCAGAAGGCACACGCGCATGGCCCGTCCCCTCGAAATAGTCGAGAAAGCTGCGGCGGATGTCGTTCGTCGAAGTCATGCCTGCCAGATATGGGACTTGCTGCATTGCGGCAAGCAGCGCCGTTGGAACGGCAGGCCGTGAATGGTAGCGACGTACGCATGACCCAGGGGCCGATGCCACCATATGCCCAATTCCAGGAATTCCTCGACGCCGCCACTCACCGGGCGCTGCTCGACTATGTGTCGGCCCAGCGGAGCAAATTCGCCGAGGCGACAGTAACTAAGGGCAAAGAGGGTCAAAGCGATCGGCTCGATCCCGAAGTCAGGATTGCGCTCAAGCTGCGCGACCTCGGGCCGTCCCGCGCGGCGGTGAGTAAGCGATTGCTGGCCGTGCTCCCGGACGTGATGGCGGCGGTCGGCAGCCATGGCGCCGAGCCTCGATCGCTGGAGCTTGAGCTGACCGCTTATGGCGACGGCGCGCACTTCAAGCCGCATCTCGACATTCCCATCGGATCGGATCGCAAGCCCCTTGGCGCGCGTAAGGGCGAGGACCGGGTGATCAGCGCGGTCTATTATTTTCACAACCTTCCCAAGGGTTTTTCGGGCGGCCGCCTCCGCCTGTTCCGCTTCGGCAGCGACCCCGCCGATTGCGCCGATGGTGACAACATCGCGATCGAACCCATCGACAACAGCCTGCTCGTCTTCCCTTCCTGGGCTCAACACGGGGTCGAGCGCGTCAGCTGCCCCAGCGGCAACTTCGACGATTTTCGCTACGCCGTGAACTGCTGGTATTGCCGCCCACTCGACGGAGGGCCGAGCGGCCGCTAGCTATTCGCGCCATGGCGAAGCGTCCCAAGAGCAGCATCCCGGCCTATAAGCGCAAACGCAAAGGCCGCGGCTTTTTCGGTTGGCTGTTCCGGATCGTCTTCGGCCTCATCCTGTTCAGTATCCTGTGGGTGCTGGCCTATCGCTTCGTGCCGCCACCGATCACCGCGACCATGCTGGGCGATCTCTTCGCCGGGCGGGGGGTGTCGAAGGACTGGATGAACCTGAATGAGATGGACCGCGACATGGTCCGCGCCGCCATTGCCGCCGAGGATGGCAAATTCTGCCAGCACAACGGTTTCGACTTCGAAGCGATCGAAGATGCGATGAAGCGCAATGCCTCGGGCGGGCGAATCCGCGGCGGGTCGACGATCAGCCAGCAGACCGCAAAGAATGTCTTCCTGTGGCAGGGTGGCGGCTATGCCCGGAAAGGGATCGAAGCCTATTTTACCTTCCTGATCGAGAAGCTGTGGGGCAAGCGCCGGATCATGGAGGTCTATCTCAACGTCGCGGAGACGGGGATCGGCACCTATGGCGCCAATTCCGGATCGATGCGCTACTTCGGCCATGACGCCAGCGCGATGAGCCCGCTTGAGGCGGCGCGAATCGCGGCAATCCTGCCGCTTCCCAAGAAGCGTGGCGCCATCGCTCCCAAGGGTTTCACCCGCCGTTACGGCAACACGATCTCGGCGCGGATCGGCCAGATCCGGCGCGACGGACTCGACGCCTGCATCTATCGCGGCGAGACCGCTCCGAAGGACAAGACGCCGCCGCCAAGCAAGGTGCAGCGCGAGCTTCCCGGCGCCGAATATGAGACCGCTACCCCGCCGCCGCCGGAGCCGAACGTCGACGAATCGGACATCAACACGGTGCTCCCGTCGGAACCGCCGGCGGCCGTTGAACCCCCTGCCGATCAGCCGGAACTAACGCCGGAACCCGGCGACCAACCGCCTCCACCGCCCGAAGATTCGCAGGAAAGCCCACTGCCGCCCGCACAATAGCGCGAACGCGCCCAACCGTGCGACGAAGCGCGGAACGGGCGCGTGTCGGCAGCAGTTACCTTCTCCAGACAAGGAGGAGGAAAATCATGGCTACTCGGACCAGCAATCGTTCAACTTCAAGTCGCTCGTCGTCGAGCACACGCAGCAGAGCTGGGTCCAGCAATCGCAGCGCTTTCAATTGGGGTTCGGCGGGTGCGCTGGCCGGCGCCGCGGCCGGCGGGGCGATGCTCGCGGTCGCTGCCAACCTGGGCCGTAAATTCCTGACCCAAAGCTTCATCGCCAGCGATCACTGGGCGGAGACCCTCGCGGCCGAGCACCGGCAGGCACTTGCAACCTTCGACAAGATGCTCGCCACCGACGAAAGCGAGACATTCAAGCGGACCATGCTGCTCGGCAAGCTCGCTCATGCGCTCGATCGCCACGCCTATTCGGAAGAGCATGTCATCTACCCTGCGCTTCGCGAGTCCGATTCGATCAGCGACGCCGAAACGCTCGAAACCGAGCACGGCGAGGTGAAGGAATTCCTCTACCGCCTGAAGCACATGGATGCCGACGACCCGGGGTGGATCGACACGGTCAGCGAGTTCCGCGCGGCGGTGGAGGCCCATGCGCGGATGGAAGAGGACGAGGTCTTCCCGCGCCTTCGCTCCGAAATCGACGAAGAGTTGGACGACCGCCTGACTGCCGAACTGGCCAAGGCCAGTTTCATGATGGCTTAGCCGACGAGCGCCAGCCTCGGCGGCTCCTGCGCGCTGAGCGTCACCGCACCTTCGCCCAGGATCCTGCCGAGGCGCGCGGCCAGGTCCGCATCCAGCGCGAAATCGCGGCCGAGCAGCAGGGTGGCCTGGCGACCGCCGCTAATGACCATCGTCACGCGGATAGAGCCATTTCCACCGCGCGCGGCTGCAATCTCCCTGGCGAGTAGGGGGATCAAGGCCGCGTCGGCGACATGGAGATGCAAACGCAGGCGGGTGCGCTTGGCCAGGCTATCAAGTGGCTGAAAGCGCTTGACCGTCACTCGCGGCGTATCCTCGCCGGGCCGCCGATCCAACTCGACCGTCATCAAGCCGCAGGCGCCGGATTTTGCCGCCGTCTCCAGTTCGCTCGAAGGCTCGTCGTCGAACACCGTTGCTTCATATTGGCCGCTCGAATCCGAGATGGTGGCCATCATGTAGCGGCGGCCCCGCGCCGATGTCCGCCACCGGACCCCTTCGACCAGCCCCGCCATCATCGCCGACGACCGCTCGCCCTCGGCGGGTGCGGCCAGGTCGGCGAAGTTGCGGACCTTGTGGGCCGCGAGCAGGTGGCGCTGGGCATCTACCGGATGGGCCGAGAAATAGAAGCCGAATGCCTCGCGCTCCGCGGCCATCCGCTCTGCCAGCGTCCAGCGCGCATCGCGCGGCAAGCGGATCGGAGCGATCCCGGTCTCCGCCCCGCCGCCGAACAGGCCACCCTGCCCGCTTGTGCGCTGGTCGTGGGCCGAAGCGGCATGGGCGAGAATGGTTTCTGCCGCGGCATAAACGGCCGGGCGATCCGGATTGAGGCCGTCGAACGCGCCAGCGGCCGCGAGGCTTTCGATCTGGCGGCGGTTTAGCAGCTTGGGATCGATCCGCTCTGCGAAATCGTCGAGCGATTTGAACGGCCCGTTGGCTTGCCGCTCCTCGACCAGCGCCTCCATCGCTTTCTCGCCGACCCCCTTGAGCGCTCCCAGTGCATAGCGAACCTTCCCTTCCTGGACGGAGAACGCCGCCTCCGAAGCATTGACGTCGGGCGGCAAGCATTCGATTCCGCTGCGCCGGATATCCTCGACGAACAGCGAAAGCTTGTCGGTCTGATGGATGTCAAAGCTCATCGAGGCCGCGAAGAATTCGGCCGGATGATGCGCCTTCAGCCAAGCGGTATGATAGGCGACCAGCGCATAAGCGGCGGCGTGGCTCTTGTTGAAGCCATAGCCGGCGAACTTGTCGATCAAGTCGAACAACTCGTTCGCCTTGGCGCGATCGATATTGTTCCTGGCGGCGCCGTCGATGAAGTGCTGCCGCTGGGCATCCATCTCCGACTGGATCTTCTTGCCCATCGCGCGGCGCAGCAGGTCGGCTTCGCCGAGCGAGTAGCCGGCCAGCACCTTGGCGGCCTCCATCACCTGTTCCTGGTAGACGAAGATGCCGTAGGTTTCCTTGAGCACGGCCTCCAGCATGGGGTGCGGGTAGGCGATCGGGACCCGGCCGTTCTTGCGGTCGCCGAACAGCGGGATGTTGTCCATCGGGCCCGGGCGATAGAGCGACACCAGCGCGATGATGTCGCCGAAGCCGGTTGGGCGGACCGCTGCGAGCGTCCTCCGCATTCCCTCCGATTCCAGCTGGAACACGCCGACGGTGTCGCCGCGCTGGAGGAGTTCGTAGACCGCGGGATCGTTCCACGGCAGCGAAGTGAAATCGACCTCGATCCCGCGCTGGGCAAGGAGACGCTGACCTTCCTTCAGGACGGACAGCGTCTTGAGGCCGAGGAAGTCGAACTTCACCAGCCCCGCGCCCTCGACATATTTCATGTCGAACTGGGTAACCGGCATGTCGGAGCGCGGGTCGCGATAGAGCGGTACCAGCTCATGGAGCGGCCGGTCACCGATCACCACGCCGGCGGCATGGGTCGAACTATGACGCGGCAAGCCTTCCAGCTTCATCGCCAGGTCGAACAGCCGCTTCACGTCCGGGTCGGACCGATATTCTTTTTCCAGCTCGGCGACGCCGTTAAGGCTCCGCTCCAACGTCCAGGGATCGGTCGGATGGTTCGGCACCAGTTTGGCCAGCCGATCGACTTGGCCATAGCTCATCTGCAGCACCCGCCCCATGTCCTTTAGCACGGCGCGGGCCTTCAGCCGTCCGAAGGTGATGATCTGCGCGACGCGGTCGCGGCCATATTTTGCCTGGACGTACTGGATGACCCTGTCGCGGTGCGTTTCGCAGAAGTCGATGTCGAAGTCGGGCATCGACACGCGCTCTGGGTTCAGAAATCGCTCGAACAGCAGGTTGAGCTCGATCGGATCGAGATCGGTAATGGTAAGCGCCCAGGCGACTGCGCTGCCCGCGCCCGAACCGCGACCCGGCCCCACCGGAATGTCGTTCGCCTTGGCCCATTGGATGAAGTCGGCGACGATCAGGAAGTAGCCGGCGAACCCCATGCGGGTGATGACATCGATCTCGAAATCGAGACGCTCACGATAAGCGGCCTTTTCCGCTTCGGGTCGGCCTTGCAGGCGATTTTCGAGGCCGGCGTGTGCCTCCCGCCGCAGCGTCTCGTCTTCGTCGTCCGAGAGCCTTGGCAGGATCGGCCGGCGCTTCGGCGCGGCGACCGCACAGCGCTGGGCAATGACGGAGGTGTTGGCGATTGCCTCGGACAAGTCCGCGAATAGCTCTTCCATCATCGGCCCGGACTTCAGCCAGGCTTCCGGCGAGGACGATTTGCGCTCGTTGTTTTCAACATAGGTCGAGCCGGCGATACACAGCAGGGCGTCATGCGCAGCATGGAACTGCGGCTCGGCATATTGAGCGGGGTTGGTCGCCACTAGCGGCAGGTCGAGCGCGAAGGCCAGGTCGATCAACTGGGCCTCGGCAGCCTCCTCGATCGCATCGCCCCGACGGGACAGCTCGATGTAGAGCCTATCAGGGAACAGCGCTTTGAGGCGGCCGGCGTAAATCCCCGCCTTGTCGGACTGGCCATCGGCAAACAGGCGGGCAATCGCGCCCTCCCCGCCCGCAGTAAGGCAAAGCAATCCATCGGTCGCACCTTGCAATGCCTCGAACGGGACATGCGGCTCTTCCTGGACTGGTCGGTCCAAATGCGACGCCGAGACAAGGCAGCAGAGATTATCGTAGCCCGTTTCGTCCTGTGCCAGCAGGACCAGCCAATCCAGCTTGCCCGCGGGACCAACCTCGGCGGGCCGAGCGACCGCGAGCATCGCTCCGACGATCGGCTGGACACCCTCGGCGAAGCAGGCGTCGCCGAAAGGCATGGCGGCGTAAAGACCATTGCGATCCGCCAGGGCAACCGCAGGAAAGCCGAGCTTCTTCGCCTGCTTCGCAATCGCCTTCGGCTCGATGGCGCCTTCGAGCATTGTGAATGAGGAGAAGACGCGAAGCGGAACGTAGGGGCCGGCCATCATCGGACTATGGGGAAGCCCGGCGCGAGTCGCCAGTCGGCTGCCTAACTTATCCCCAGCTAAAGCAGCGCCTCGATGTCCCGGGTGAGATCCTCCGGCTTGGTCTGCGGCGCATAGCGCTTGACCACCTTGCCCGATCGGTCGACCAGGAACTTGGTGAAATTCCACTTGATCGCCTTGCTGCCGAGCAGGCCCGGCGCCTCATCCTTCAGATATTTGTAGATCGGCGCGGCATCGTCGCCGTTGACGTCGATCTTGGCGAAAATCGGGAAATCGACGTCGTAGGTCAGCTTGCAGAAATTGGCGATTTCCTCGGCATCGCCCGGCTCCTGCGCCCCGAACTGGTTGCAAGGGAAGCCAAGTACGGTGAAGCCCTTGTCTCGATACTGTTTCTGAAGGGCCTCCAGCCCCTCATATTGCGGCGTGAACCCGCATTTGGACGCCACATTGACGATCAGCATGACCTCGCCCTTGTGGGAGGAAAGGTCCGTCGTCGATCCGTTCGAGGCCTTGACGGGGATCGTCGTGACGTCGGTCATTCGAGTACTCCCTCGTGCAACCTTACCACGCGGTCCATCTTGGCGGCGAGGCGCTCGTTGTGGGTGGCGACGAGGGCGGCGCTGCCTTCACCGCGCACCAGCGACAGGAATTCGGCCAGCACCTTGTCGGCCGTGGCCTCGTCGAGGTTGCCGGTGGGCTCGTCGGCCAGGACCAGCGGAGGCCGGTTGGCGAGCGCGCGCGCCACGGCGACGCGTTGTTGCTCGCCGCCCGACAGCTTCGAGGGCCGATGATCGACCCGGTTCGACAGGCCGAGCTTGCCGAGCAGTTCCTCGGCGCGAACCCGCGCGGAGTCCGCGTCGGTCCCGTGGATCAGCTGGGGCAGCACGACATTTTCCAGCGCGTCGAAGTCCGGAAGCAGGTGATGGAACTGATAGACGAAGCCAAGCGCGTCGCGCCGAAGCCGCGTGCGTCCGTCGTTGTCGAGGGCCGAGGCTTCCTCGCCCGCAATCCGGATCGAGCCCTGGAACCCGCCTTCCAGCAGGCCGACCGCTTGCAGCAGCGTCGATTTGCCGGAACCTGACGGGCCAAGGAGGGCAACGATTTCTCCGGGCCGGACCATGAGGTTCACGCCGCGCAGCACCTCGATCGTGACATCGGCTTGGGTGAAGCTGCGCCGCAGGTCGCGGGTTTCGAGGACCGGCTCATTCATAGCGGAGCACCTGCACCGGATCCGTGTTCGCCGCGCCGCGAGCGGGGAATAGTGTCGCGATGAAGGTCAGCACCAACGTCACGAGCACGATCGCCGCCACTTCGAACGGGTCGGTCTTGGCCGGCAGCTCGGACAGGAAGCGCACCGAGGGATCCCACAGGTTCTGCCCGGTCACCAGCTGGATGAAGTTCACCACGCCTTGGCGGAAGAAGAGGAAGATCGAGCCGAGGATCGCGCCGAGCACAATGCCGATCGCGCCGATGGTCAGGCCGACCGTCATGAAGATGCGAAGCATCGACCTGCGGCTGGCCCCCATGGTTCTGAGGATTGCGATATCGCGCGTCTTGGCGCGCACCAGCATGATCAGCGAAGAGGCGATGTTGAACGCCGCTACCAGGATGATGATGCACAGCACCACGAACATGGCGATCCGCTCCACCTCCAGCGCCTCGAACAACGCAGAGTTCATCTGCCGCCAGTCGACGATGATCCCCTTGCCTTTCACCAGCGGCTGAAGCGGCGCGAGCGTTTCGCCGACATTGTCGGGGTCGTCGACCTGCACCTCGACCATGCCGACCTGGTCACCCAGCATCAGCAGGGTCTGGGCGTCCT
>Ga0307412_10001616_pt1 | contig 12416 bp, 13 predicted proteins | sample DK1Cmetagenome_3_FD_203823 | JGI IMG/M metagenome (GOLD analysis project Ga0307412, IMG submission 203823) | Maize rhizosphere microbial communities from greenhouse at UC Davis, California, United States - DK15-C-1 | ecosystem: Host-associated > Plants > Roots > Rhizosphere > Soil | place: USA...
GCTGCGCGCGCTGGATGCTGATGACCCACGACCGCATGCTGGGCGCCGAGCACTTCCTGCTCACCCAGGAGGTGCTGTCGCAGATGCTCGGCGTTCGCCGCGCCGTCGTGACCGTCGCCGCCGGCGCACTCCAGGAGGCGGGACTGATCCGCTACCGCCGCGGCAAGGTCACGGTGCTCGACCGAGATGGCCTCGAGCGCGCCTCGTGCGAGTGTTACGGCATCGTCCGGGCACACTTCGATCGGCTGCTGGGAGAACGGCAGTGAACGGTAGACGGTTCACGGTAGACGGCTTGCGGTTCACAGACGCCGCAAGCCGTCTACCGTGAACCGCCGTCATTCGATCTTCCCCTGCGCCGCTTCCCTGTAACAGAAGGGACAGAGCCGCTCCCCGCTCGGCAGCCGCACGAGGTCGCCGTCGGGGACGGTACCGTGGATGGGACAGGACAGCTCGGCCTCGCGATCGATCTCGAGCCGGTTGCGCGTCTCGCGGATCCGACGCCCGAGGGGGGTGAGGTACAACATCCCCCCGTACGCCACCCCCCCGACGGCGGCGACGAGAAGCACGAAGAGCACCCACTCGAGAATGATGGCGATCATGGCTCCCTGAGGACGACAGGACGAGGGGACATGTTACGCGGGGCGCGGCGCGCGCGCCTGTCATCCCGAGCGCCAGCGAGGGATCGCTCGACGCGTGCAGCGATCCCTCGGTCGCTCGCGCTCCCTCGGGAAGACATCCACGGTACCTTCGCGCCTTGCACACCACGCCCCTATTTGCCCAGCTCCCACCGCAGCGCCTCCTCCAGCTCGGGGTGGCGGAAGGTGAAGCCGGCGGCCTGGAGCTTTCGCGGGAGGACGCGCTGGCCGGCGAGAAGCATCGTGTCGGCCATCTCGCCGTACATCAGCCGCAGCGCCAGTGCGGGAACGGTCGCCAGCGCGGGGCGGTGGAGGACGTGGCCCAGCGTCTGGCCGAACTCGGCGTTCGTCACCGGGTTGGGCGAGGTGACGTTCACCGGTCCGGCGAGCGAGTCCGTGAAGAGGAGAAAGTGCAGTGCGCCGACGACGTCGTCGAGCGCGATCCAGCTCATCCACTGCTTCCCGCTCCCGATCTTGCCGCCGGCGCCGAGCTTGAAGGGCGGGAGCAGCCGCGCCAGCGCGCCGCCACCCGCGCTCAGGACCACGCCGGAGCGCGGGTGGACGACGCGGATGCCGCGCGCCGCGGCCGGCGCGGCGGCCGCCTCCCACTCGCGCGCCACGCCGGCCAGGAAGTCCGTGCCGGGCGGACTCGACTCGTCCAGCTCGCGGTCCCCGCCGTCGCCGTAGTAGCCGACGGCCGACGCGCTGACGAGCACCTTCGGCGGGCGGGAGAGCGCGGCGAGCGTGCGGGCGAGGAGCCCGGTCCCCTGCACGCGGCTCTCGCGGATGGCCCGCCTATGGGCCGCCGTCCAGCGCTCGGAGACCGTCTCGCCGGCGAGGTGGACGACCGCGTCGAGCCCGTCGAGCCCCGACGCGTCGATCTCGCCGGCGGCCGGGTTCCAGTAGACGTCGCCCGGCCGCATCGCGCTCCGCGAGCGCACGAGCCGCCGCACCTCGTGGCCGCCCGTCGCGAGGAAGCCCACGAGCGTGCGCCCGATCAGCCCCGTCGCGCCGGTGACGGCGACGCGCAGCGTCCCGCGGTCGGCGAAGCGCGCGTGGCGCTCGAGGTCGGCCGCAGTCACGGCGTGCCGGTAGTCGAAGAGCCGCTCCAGCTTCGCGCCGGCGAAGCGCCCGCCGGCCAGCCGCCCGAGCGCGCCGAGCGGCAGCGCGTAGTGAATCTCGTCGTCGAGCACGCTCCCCTCGCCGTCGGGCTCGACGCGATGCGTGTGCTCCCAACGATCGAACGGCCCCGCGATCTGCACGTCACGAAACTGCCTCCCGGCGATGTAGTCCCGATGCTCGATCACCCACCGTGTCCGCACCGCGCCGACCGGCGGCAGGGCGAGCAGCGGGACGTCGAGCACGACGCGCGCCCCGTCGGCGATCCCGCTGCCGCCGGCGCCCGCCCGCCGCTCGACCACCCGCACCGGCTCCCACGGCGGCGTGAGCCGCTCCAGCGCCCCGGCCCGCTCGTGCCAGGCGAAGAGCTCCGCGGCGGGAGCGTCGAAGCGCGTGCGGCGGCGAAAGGTGGACATCGACGGGGTGCGGGGCGTAGGGTGCGGGGCGTAGGGTGCGGGGCGCGAGCTGATCATCCCGAGCGCCGGCGAGGGATCGCTGTACGTCGGCGCGATCCCTCGGTCGCTACCGCTCCCTCGGGATGACGATGAATGCCGCATCCCGCACCTCTCGCCGCGCTCTGGCTCGCCTCTTGACCTTACTTCCTGCTCATCCTGTCCGCCGGAGCAGAGCTCGATGCAGACCCTCGCCACTTCCGCCGACCTCGAGGCCGCGCTGGCCGCCGGGGTGGCGCTCGTCTTCAAGAACAGCATGACCTGCCCGATCAGCGCCGCCGCGCGGCGCGAGATGCAGGCCCTGCTCTCCCGCCGCCCCGACGCGCCGCTCTACGTGCTCGACGTCCACCACGGCGCCCGCCTGTCGCACGACGTCGTGCGCCGCACGAGCATCGCGCACGAGTCGCCGCAGGTCATCCTGTTCGCGGGCGGCGAGCCGGTCTGGCACGCCTCGCACTACTCCATCCGGGTCGCCGACATCGAGCGCGCGCTGGACGAGCTGGAGCGGGAAGCGTCGAGCGTGGAGGGACAGGCCTAGATAAGGAGAGCGGAGTCAGAACGTTCAGACATCGCTCACTGCTGCGCGACGCTCGCCGCTTCGGTAGAAGCCTCCGTCGTGCCTGCACTGGACGCGCCCGGACCGTCGTGGGTTCCCTTCTCCCCCTCGGGCACGGGCAGCTGCACGCCGGCCCTCGCGGCGAGGCGCTCGAGCGTGGCGCGGTCGGCGAGGCTGCGCAGCATCGCGTCGGCCTCGCGGTTCTGTAGGTAGCGCCCGCGCTCCCACCCTTCGACGATCCCCTTCGGCGTGCCGTAGAGGATCTCGCCGAGCTGCTGCGGGGTGAGGCCGAGCGAGTCGCGGAGTTGGCGAATCTGCTTCGGCGCGAGCAGGCCATGGGCGGAGCGCATGGCGATGACGGCCGCCTGTTCGGCGACCTCGCGCTGCTCCACCGTGCGTTGCTCGTCGCCGCACTTGGCGCAGCGGAAGAAGGTGCGCTCGACCACCGCCGACATCCCGCTGACGCGGATCGTCACGGTCTCGGTCGCGTGAGCGTAGCGTCCGCCGCAGAGACGGTGCAGGTGGCCTTCGAGGGAGTCGGACATTCGAGGAAAGTATCACCATTCCGGGCTCGCCCGGTAATCGCTGCGGGCGTTCGGCGTTCGGACATGGGCCCAAGCGGTGCTCAAGTGGATTCTGAGCGATCCGCGTGTCCACTGCGCGATCCCGGCGACGTCGAGCCCGGCGCGAATGGCCGAGAACGCCGAGGCCGGTGTGGGCGCCTGGCTCGACGGCCAGGCCAGGGAATACGTCGAGCGGTTGGCGAGGGCGTAGATCCGCTGGCCGAGTGATCAGGCGGGGCGCGGCGATGGCAGCGCCACGTCGGTAGAGCCCGCTGTTCTTGACCTGTCGGGCATGTCGCTTGCCCTTGTTTTGTGTCCGTTCTCGTACAGAGGGCGTGCAGGAGCAACCGGCTTCGAGGAGGCAGGAACATGGCGGAGAAGGATCTCACCCAGCGCGGGACCGAGAACTCGGTCGAGGGGAAGGGAAAGGACGCCAAGGGCAAGGTCAAGGACGCCGTCGGCGGGCTGACGGGTGACACCAGCCTGCAGGCCGAGGGGAAGCTGGACCAGGCGAAGGGAAAGGTGCAGGACACCTTCGGCAAGGCGCAGCGCAACGTGGACGACGACAACCGCGCCTGATCGGGCGCCGGTGCGAACGTGAAGGGGCGGGCCGACGATGGGTGTCGACCCGCCCCTCGTGCGTCGGGTGGAAGGGGGGTCGCGCTAGCGACGGCGCTTCGGTCGGGTCGTCTTCTTCGCGGCGATTGTCTTCTTCGCGGCGGTCGTCTTCTTCGCGGCGGACCGCTTTACCCCTGCCCCCTTCTTCGCCGCGCTCTGGCGCGCCGGCGTCCTCGGCCGCGGCGATCCGGCGGCTGCCGGCTTCGGTGACGAGGCGGCGGCGTTCGTCGCCGGCTCGAGGGTGCCGGCCTGGCCGTCGCCGTTGTCGAGCAGTCGCCAGAGATACCACGAGGCGACGCTGCGATAGGGGGCCCAGCAGGCGCCGAGCCGGGCGACGTCGCGCGGCTTGGGGAGCGTCTTCAGGCCGTGGGCGAGCTGGAGCCCTTTCTGGACGCCGAGGTCGAGGTCGGGGAGGACGTCGGGGCGGCCGAGTCGGAACATGAGGAACATCTGCGCCGTCCAGCGCCCGACGCCCTTCACGCGGACGAGGGCGTCGAGGATCTCGTCGTCGGAGAGCGTGTCGAGCGACTCGATCGGGACTTCGCCAGCGACGACGCGCCCCGCGAGGTCCTTGAGGTACGACGTCTTCTGGCGCGACAGCCCGACCGAGCGCAGCCGCTCGTCGGGGGTGGCGAGGAGCTCGGCCGGTGTCGGCTCGCGGCCGCCGTAGAGCTCGTGGAAGCGGCGGTGGATCGTCCCGGCCGCCTTGCCCGAGAGCTGCTGGTACACGATTGCGCGGGCGACGGCGCCGAAGTGTGTCCCCTCGGCGCGCGGCTCGAACCCGCACGCCCCGACGCGGTCGATCACGCGGGCCAGTCGGGGGTCGGCGGCGCGGAGATGGGAGAGAGCTTGGGAAAACATGGGGGTGGGGAAGTGCGGGCCCTAAGAGACTGCGTGGGTGTCGGGTGTCGAGGTCGGCACAGCTTCCGGACGCCCTTTCGTCGTCATCCCGAGGGCGCAGCCCGAGGGATCGCTGTAGGCTGGAGCGATCCCTCGCTGGCGCTCGGGATGACGGCGAGAGGGACCGACACCCGACACCCGCGCCATGCCCTCACACCTTACACCCGATTCCCCATCTCCTCTACATCTATTTTCCCCCACTCCGCGGCGACTTGATCGTGTCGCCGTGGCCGTCGCCGCCGAGGCGGGGGTGGTTCTCGCGGCCCCCCTCGAGCTGGAAGCGCTCGCGGTCGTGGCCGTGCTCCGCGACGTCCTTGCGGAGGCGATTCTTGTTCTGATTGCGGTCGGCCTCGTCGTGCTCCTTGCGTCCCTCGAACAGCGGGTGGTGCCCGTCGCGGGCCAGCTCGCCGTTCTCGAGGTAGTCCTCGTGGACCGCGTGCGCTTCCTCGGAGTCCTTGCCGTGGCGGTTCGGGTCGTTCGCCGCGCGCTGGGAGTGCGTCTCCTCCTGCGCCCCCTCGTCGTTCGTCTGGTCGCGGAGGCGCGACAGCGTGGCGTCGCCGTGCTGACCCTCGGCGTGCGTCTGTGCGCCCTTCTGCTCACCGCGCGAATCGGTGCTGTGCTTGGGCTTGCCCATGACCTGCCTCTCCTTGCTGCGGTTGGGCTGCCGAGGGTGGCAAGGCACGTACCGCGCACCAGCGATCGCCGCGCGCACCGCTCAGCTGCGGAGGCGTAGCGGGACGCCGACGCCCTCGCGAACGGCGCGTTCGTAGACGAGCGCCGCCGCGACGACGTCCTGGAAGGCGACGCCGGTGCTGTCGAAGATGACGACCTCGCGCCCATCGCGGCGTCCACGCGACGGGTCGGCGACCACGTCCCCGAGCTCGGCGCGGACGTCCTCGAGGCGCATCGCGCCGGCGGCGATCGTGTGGTGCAGGTCGCCGATCGCCGCGCACTGCGCCGTGCTGTCGGTGATCACGGCCGCGGCGCGCATGAGCGACGGCTCGATCTCCTGCTTGTGCTCGTTGTCGGCACCCACGGCGGCGACGAGCGTGCCGGGCGACACGTGGCGGGCGTCGAGGAAGGCGCGCCGGGAGGTCGTGCAGGTGACGACGACGTCGCTGCCGCGCGTCGCGGCCTCGAGATCTGCGCTCGCCGTCACCGGGATGCCGAGCCGCGCGCCGGCGGCGGCGGCGAACGACTCGGCGCGCGCCGGCTCGACGTCCACGGCGGTGGCTCGCTCGACCGGGCGCACGAGGCAGAGCGCGGCGAGCTGGGCGTGCGCCTGCGCCCCGCAGCCGACGACGGCGACCGTGCTCGCGTGCGGCGCGGCCAGGTGGCGCGCCGCGATGGCCGTCGCGGCGGCGGTGCGCGCGATCGTGAGCGCCGTCGAGTCCATGACGGCGAGCGGCACGCCGGTCGTCGCGTCGAAGAGCGCGAGCACGCCCTGGATCGTGGGCAGCCCGCGCTGCGCCGGGCCGTCGGGAAAGTTCGCGTTGACCTTGGCGGCGAACCAGGCGTCGTCGCTTACCCGCTCGTCGTCGAGCAGGGCGACCTTCACGTGGAAGCCGCCCTCGCGCGCACCCAGCCCGAGCACGCGCGACGGAACGGGCCTTCCCTCCCCCGCCGCGCGAAAGCCGCGCTCGACGGCGGCGATGCACGCCGGCAGGTCGAGCAAGCGCTCGACGTCGCCGCGCGTCAGCAGAAGCGTCACGGCGGCGTCGAGGCCGACGACAGGGCTCTTGACCATCACGGGGCCTCGATGATACAGTTGAATCTATGAATGATTCATTTGCGACAGACGCGCAAGGTGCGCCGGACGAGCGGCGCTGGCTGCTGCTCATCCACCAGGTGCCGCCGAAGCCGGACTACCTGCGCGTCAAGGTCCGCCGGCGGCTGCAGCGCCTCGGCGCCGCCGCGCTCAAGAGCACGGTCTACGCGCTGCGCGACACGGAGGAGGCGCTGGAGGACTTCCAGTGGCTGGCGCGGGAGATCCGCGCGCAGGGAGGGAGCGCGATGCTGTGCCGCGCCGCCTTCGTGGGCGGCATCACTGACGAGGAGGTCGAAGCCATGCTGCACACCGAGTCGGGGGAGTCCGACGCCGATCGTCCGCGGGCGACGGCCGAGCGTGTCGCGCCGGGCCGAGTCTGGGTGACGCGGGCGGGCGTCTTCGTGGACCGCATCGCCAGCGCCTGGCTGATCCGGCGCTTCATAGACCCCGAGGCGACGTTCCGCTTCGTGCGGGGGCGCGGCGAGACGCCGCGCGCCGGGGAGCTGCGCTTCGACATGTACGAGGCGGAGTACACGCACGAGGGAGAGCGCTGCACTTTCCAGACGCTGCTCGCGCGCTTCGGGCTCGAGGGTGACCGCGCGCTGCGGGCGATCGGCGAGGTCGTCCACGACATCGACTGCAAGGACGAGAAGTACGGGCGCCCGGAGACGGCGGGGATCGCGAGCCTGATCCGCGGCATCGCCGAGGCGCACGACGACGACGGCCGGCGCATCGAGCGCGGGTCGGCGGCGCTCGACGACCTCTACGCGGCGTTCCGCAAGACGCGGCGGTGAGCGACGTGGGGCCGGTCTCGACGCTCGCCCTGGCCCGCTACTTCCTCGGCCTCGGCGCGACCGGCTTCGGCGGGCCCGTCGCGCTCGTCGGCTACATGCAGCGCGACCTCGTCGAGCGGCGCGCCTGGTTCACGGAGGGCGAGTTCGCCGACGGCCTCGCGCTCGCTCAGGTGTCGCCGGGGCCGCTCGCGGCACAGCTCGCGATGTACCTCGGCTGGCGGCGCGGCGGTGTGGGCGGCGCGACGCTGACGGCCGTCGCCTTCGTCGCGCCCCCGTTCGCGATGGTCCTCGCGATCGCCGTCCTCTACGTGCGCGCCGGGGAGCTCGCCTGGCTGCGCGACGCGTTCGTGGGGGTGGGAGCCGGGGTCGTGTGCATTCTCGCCCGCAGCACCGTCAAGCTCGCCCGGCTCACACTGTACCGCGAACGGCTCCTCTGGGCGATCGCCGCGGTGAACGCCGGCGCGGTGCTGGCGCTGCAGCGCGAGTCCGTGCCGCTGCTCGCGGCGAGCGGCGCGGCGGTGCTCGCGGTGCGCTCGGCGTGGCGCCCGACGCCGCTGCTGGCCGCGGCGCCGTGGCTCGCGACGTACGCGTCCGCGCCGCTCGCTGGCGCGGGCGCGCTCGAGCTCTTCGTCTTCTTCGCGCAGGCCGGAGCGGCGGTGTTCGGCAGCGGGCTGGCGATCGTTCCCTTCCTCTACACGGGGCTCGTCGAGCAGCGGCACTGGCTCACCGAGCGTCAGTTCCTCGACGCCATCGCCGTCTCGATGATCACCCCCGGGCCGGTCGTCATCACGGCCACGTTCATCGGCTATCTCGTCGGCGGCGTGCTCGGGGCGTGCGTCGCCGCGCTGGGCGTCTTTCTCCCCGCCTATCTGGTCGTGCTGCTCGTCGCCCCGCGCTTCGCCGCGATCGTGGGCAACGCGCGCGTGCGTCACGTCGTCGCCGGCGTCACGGCCGGCGCGACGGGCGCGATCGCCGGCGCGGCGATCCTGCTCTCCTCGCGCGTGCTGACCGACGCTCGCGGCCTCGCCATCGCCGCCGTCGTGCTGGTGGCGCTCCTCTCTCGCACGAAGCTCCCCGAGCCCTTGCTCATCGCCGGCGCCGGCCTTCTCGGCATCGCGCTCGGCAGCTGAGGCGCCGACCAGGGCAGCGCTCTACTCGTGGGCCCGCGACGCGCGCGACGAGTCGCACACGTGGAACCCGCAGCGGCGCTGAGCGGGGCGCGAGCGTGCGGCCGGCGCGGCCGGCCCGTATCTTGAGCGAGACGCACGACCGGCCCGCGCTTAGGCGACCGCTACGCCCGGCAGCCGTTCCTCCACTCACGAGAGATGCCACCGCCCATGCGCACCTCGAACCCCGCCTTCCGCAACGCCGTCTTCACCCGCAGCCGCGCCGCGGCGGGCGAGGGCGTGATGACCCTCGGCGGCACCGTCGGCAAGACGCTCGTCCTGCTCGCGCTCGCCATCGGCTCGACGGTCTACACGTGGCGCCAGGTGGCACTGACCGACGGCGGCGTGCTCGGCCCGCTGCTCCTCACCGGCACGCTCGGCGGCCTCGTCACCGCGCTCGTGCTGATCTTCAACCCGCGCCTGGCGCCGTGGCTGGCGCCACTCTACGCAGTACTCGAAGGGCTCGCGCTGGGCGGCATCTCGGCGATCTACGACGCGCGCTACCGCGGGCTCCCCGCCGAGGCGGTGGCGCTGACGTTCGCGGCGGCGATCGGGATGCTCGTGCTCTACCGGACCGGCGTCATCCGCGCGACGGCGCGCTTCCGGGCGGTGCTGCTCACCGCCGCGCTGGGCCTGATGCTCTACTACCTGGTGGACATCGTGCTCGGCTTCTTCGGCACGGGGATGCCGCTCGTGCGCAGCGCGACGCCGCTCGGCATCGCGTTCAGCGTCGTGGCGTGCGGGCTCGCGGCGCTCTTCTTCATCCTCGACTTCGACATGGTGGAGGAAGGGGTGCGGAGCGGGGCGCCGAAGCACCTCGAGTGGTACGGCGGCTTCTCGATCCTCATGACCGCGGTCTGGCTGTACCTCGAGATCCTGCGGCTGCTGGGGAAGCTGCGGCGCTAGGGGCCGCGTCGCGCGGCGCGGCCCGCGCCACGAACGCGAACGCCCCGCGCGACCCCCGGCCGAGCGCAGAGGCAACGGGCCGCCGCCCGGCGGCGGGCCGCCGGGGGTGCGCTCACGGGAGCGCGAAGACGTGCAGCGCCGTGCCCCGCCGCGCGCCGAAGAGCTCGGGCGCGTAGCCGTCGATCCACCCGCCCCACCCGTTCGGCACCGCCACGTACTGCTTCCCGGCCACGCTGTAGGTCACCGGGTTGCTGTGGATGCCGTTGCCCGTGTTGTAGCGCCAGAGCACCTCGCCGGTGCGCGCGTCGAGGGCGTTGAAGTAGCCGTTGGCCTCCCCGGCGAAGATCACGTCCCCCGCCGTCGAGAGGAGCGACGCGACGACCGGGTGCGGCGAGCGCCAGGCCCACTGCTGCCGGCCGGTCGCGGGGTCGAACGCCTTCACCTCTCCCCACTGCTCGTGCGGGCGGGCGTCCGCCTCGCCGCCCAGGTAGTAGAGCCCTTCCCGGTAGACGGTCGGCCCGCGCTTGAAGCGCGCGCAGACTTCGACCACGGGCGTGTAGAGCAGCCGCGTACGCGGGCTGTAGGTGGCGTGCGGCCACTCCTTCGCGCCCGCCGGCCCCGGGCAGATGTCCACCCCCTCCGGCGTGGGGATGATGCGCGGTGTCACCTTCCCGGTCGCCGGATCGATCTCCCCCCACGTGACGCGCGCGAACGGCGTCGCCCGGACGAACTGCCCGTTGGTGCGGTCGAGAATGAAGAGGTGCCCGTTGCGGTCGAAGTGCGCGAGCAGCTTCCGCCCGTCCTGCTCGAAGAGGATGTTCTCGTTCACGCCGTCGTAGTCCCACACGTCGTGCGGCGTCCACTGGTAGTGCCAGCGGATCGCCCCGTCGTCGGGGTCGATGGCGATGACGGCGCTGGTGTAGAGGTTCGTGCCCGGGCGCGGGCCGCCGTCGAAGAGCGGGCCCGGGTTCCCCGTGCCCCAGTAGACGAGGTCCAGCTCCGGGTCGTAGGTGCCGGTGATCCACGTCGTGCCGCCGCCGCGCGCCCAGGCGTCCTTGGGCCACGTCTCCGAGCCCGGCTCGCCCGGCTTCGGCACCGTGTAGCGGCGCCACACGCGCCGCCCGGTCTCGAGGTCGAAGGCGTCGAGGTGCCCGCGCACGCCGTACTCGCCGCCCGACGATCCGACGAGCACGAGGTTCTTGACGACGAGTGGAGCCCCCGTCACGCTCTCGCCGGCGCGCACGTCGGCGAGCGGCTGCTGCCACACCATCCGCCCGCTCGCCGCGTCGAGCGCCACGAGGTACCCGTTCAACGTGCCGACGTAGACCTTGCCCCGCGCCACGGCGACGCCGCGGTTCACGTTCCCGCAGCAGTGGGCGACGTCGAGGGGGACCGAGTGCTGGTACTGCCACAGCAGCTCCCCGGTGGCGGCGTCGAGGGCCCAGACGTAGCCCTCGTACCCGGAGAGGTACATCACGCCGTCGACGACGATCGGCGCCGCCTCGAGCGAGTAGGTCGCCGGGCTCGGCGTGAGGCCGAGGGGGCTCGCCTGGAACACCCACGCGGGGCGCAGGCTCGCCACGTTGGCGCGCGTGATCTGGTCGAGAGTGCTGAAGCGCTGGCCGTCGTAGGCGCCGTAGTAGGTGAGCCAGTTGTGCGGCTCGCCGCGCGCGCGCAGCAGGCGCTCCGGCGTGACCGCCTGCGCCACCGGCGGCGCGCTGCCGCGGCGCGACGAGTCGAGGGCGGCGAAGGGCCGGCTCTGCTCGGTGACGGGCCAGTTCGGGAGCGCGCGCGTGCAGCCGGCGCCTGCCGCCGCGAGCGCGACGAGCGTCGCGAGCTGCGCGCCGAGCGCGCGTCGGCGGACCGCTCGGCGGATGAGTGTCGTCATGGTCGTGCCTCAGTTCCGCGGCCGCGGCTGCGGCGGGCGATCGAGCTTCGCCTCGGCCGGCGTGTCGCCGTAGACGAAGATGAAGCCGAGCATGCCGCGCGTGACGTGGTTGGCGACCGGGCAGCCGAACCAGTAGTAGCCGGGCTGGTCGAGGCGGATGCGCGCCTTGCCGTGAGAGTTTACCGGCAGCATGAGCGCGTGCCGCTCGCCGAGGCTGGGCAGCACCGCGGCGTGGTAGGAGTAGGGGTCCTCGTTGTAGATGTCGAGCTCCAGCTCCCCACCCTTCGGCATGACGATGATCGCCGGCCGCCAGAGGTACTCGCCCGCCGGGATGCGAACCGTCGCGCGCATCACGCCGTCGCCGCCGACCTTCGCGTGTCCGAGCCCGCCGCGGGCGAACAGCCCTCCGATCAGCCCCTCGTTCACGTCGTCCACCCGCGGCAGCTCGTTGACGAGCCGCACGACCGGCGGGTTGAGCTGCTTGAGCACGCTCGGCCTGAGCAGGCGGACGTAATCACAGCTGCCGAGGACGGCCGGCGCGGCGAGGGCCAGCGCGCAGCGAGCGACGGACTTCATCGTCCACCTCCGAGGTGGGATCTCACTCGGGCGTCGCTGCGGATGGTGGCGGATCGCACGCGGCACACCGCCTGCAGCGAGGGATCTTACGCAATGAACATCTTGCGTTTGCAAGGAGTGCGCCGACGACGGCCGAAACGCATGGGAACCCATGACAATTGCACGCTGGACGGTTCGCGCCACGCGGCGCCGTGTCGTCGAGCTCCTCCGGCGCGAGCCGCTCACGGTCAGCGCGCTGGCCGAGGAGCTGGGACTGACGAGCAGTGCGGTCCGGGTGCACGTGGCCGCGCTCGAAGGCGAGGGGCTCGTGCGGCGCGTGGGGGTGGCGCGGGGGCTCAACCGGCCGGCCGCGATCTACCAGCTCGCGCCGGGCGTTGACGCGCTGCTCTGCGCGACGTACGTGCCGTTCACCGCCAACCTCCTCCAGACGATGGGTGAGGAGCTGCCGGCGCCACGCGTCGCCCGTCTCATGCGC
>Ga0307412_10001617_pt1 | contig 12410 bp, 12 predicted proteins | sample DK1Cmetagenome_3_FD_203823 | JGI IMG/M metagenome (GOLD analysis project Ga0307412, IMG submission 203823) | Maize rhizosphere microbial communities from greenhouse at UC Davis, California, United States - DK15-C-1 | ecosystem: Host-associated > Plants > Roots > Rhizosphere > Soil | place: USA...
CGGATCAATGTCATGGCGAGGCTGCCCCTCGCTAACACCGAAGCCGCGGTGATCATGGACTAGCACCACGAATCCGGCATCCGCAAACGACCGAGCAAAAGGCTCCAATCCATGTTCCTTCACGGCGGCGAAGCCATGCGACATAGTAATGGCGGGCCGAGGGACTCCTCGCGACTCCGGAGTGAACAGCCACCCGCGCAACGTGACGCCATCGGCGGCGGAAAACTCGACGGTCTGACGTTCACTCATGCTCAGAAAGCTCCTGCAGAAAAATAGGTTGATATGCATATAATAACCGCACCGATTTTTTAAGCAAACAGGACCAGCGGAAACCGCTCTCGAAGATTTCATGCCAGAGAACACCGTTGCAAGCCGTCACGACGGCACGCCGACACACGTATATATCCACGGCTTCCTCGATAACGCAAATGCATGGGCGCCGCTGATCGAACGCGACCAGATAGTCGCGCGGAATGCGCTAGCGCTCGATCTGCGCGGAGCAGGAACACGCCAAGGCGACACAGGGCCCTTTACTCTCAAGCAAGCAGTAGCGGACGTCGTAGCGCTTGTGGTCGCGCGGCAGCTTGAAAGCATTGTCCTGATCGGACACAGCATGGGCGCACAAGTGGCTGAGTTGGCAGCGCTTGAATTGGGACCCCGTGTAACCGCGCTCGTATTGATTACGCCGGTGTCGTTGGCCGGTATCAGCCTTCCGGTTGAGGCTGTTGCGCTTCTTCGCGCAGCCGGCGGCGACGCGCCGGCACAAGCTCGGATACGACAGGGGTTCTCACGGAATCTCTCGCAGAATGCTATCGAACGACTCGTCGATGCTGACGTTCTGATGAGAAAGGAAACGGTCGAGGGCTATTTCGACGCCTTCAGTGGCGGGGATACTGCCGGACTCAAAGCAACCGCTTACAGCGGCCCGATCTTGATCTTGGCAGCCAAGGACGACCCGGTCGTTCCCGTTGATGCGATCATCGAGATGCGCAGCAATCGCTTCCCGTCGGCTCGCATCGTGGAAATCGAAGGGTCCGGCCACTGGCCGCATCTGGAGCGGCCGGTGGAGACAGCCGCCGCAATCTCAGACTTTCTGTATCGATAGCAATCCTTTTTGTCAGATCTGCGTTAACTTCATGGCATTGCAGAGATGGCGTATCCTCCTTTTTTTAGCTTGATGCATCCGTAATGTCAAAGAATGAAGATTTGCTGAACAACATTGATGGCAGGTGTAATTGCCTGGCTGCAAGGCAAGCGTCGCGTTTCCTGACTGCCGTGTATGACCAGGCGTTAGCGCCAGTCGAGCTCAGGATTACCCAGTTCTCCATTCTTCACAAACTCGTGGACCTCGGCGCACTGGTCATGGGCGATCTAGCTGCGCGAATGGCAATGGATCGCACAACGCTGTCCGCCAACCTAAAGCCACTGCAGCGCGACGGCCTCATCGAGATGCGTGCGGGCAAGGATCGTCGCGTAAGAGAGGTGCTTGTCACGAAGGACGGTATCGCAAGATACAAGAACGCGCTGCCGCTGTGGTGGACTGTTCAGAACAAGTTTGAAGACTCTTACGGGAACACGCCAGCCGCCGAATTGCGGGACGCAATGCGAGCGGTCCTTCGAACTGGCTTCGAGCCTTGGGAATACGGCGAGAACGATACGAGGAAGTAAGCACCTTTGCCATCGCTGTTCTCTGCCCCGTGAGGGGTATGCAAAGTCGGGTGAAGATCTCCCAAATACGCGCATATCAACATAACTTGCAAGGAATTTCCCATGACTCATAGCAATCTAATCTCCGCCTGTCGGAAAGCGTTTACTGGATACGAGCTCAACGATAAGACAGACCTTGTCGCCGGGCTGGCTGATGACGTTGTTTTCGAGTTCTCAGATTCTTTGCCGTACGGAGGAACGTATGTAGGCAAGCGCGAATTTCTGGATTTCTGGGCCCACGTCAATGCCGAATACGAATACTTCAACTACGACGCGAGAGCCGTACTTGCAGTGGACGACCATATCCTGATCCCGGTGAATGCAAGAGCGAAGACTAAGACCGGCTTCTCCATGAACAACGAGCATCTCTTTCTATTCAAAGTGAAGGACGGCGCAATCGTCTATGGTCGCATCTACGCAGATACCGCGCGGGGACGTGATGTCCTCGAAGGCCGTGAACCTCGTCGTTTCCCGAAGCTTTCATTCGACGCACGCAACAAAGCACGTTGAAGTCGACCACACACCACACAGTCTCCACGGTTCCCATGGAAATCAATCCAGACCTCCTCGACAGTACCGCGCTGTATAAGATCCTCATCGGCAGCGTGGTGCCACGCCCTATTGGATGGGCATCGACCGTTTCCCCAGACGGCATAGCTAATCTCGCTCCGTTCTCATTCTTCACGGTCGTTTCCCGCAAACCGCCGATGGTCAGCTTGACTATCCAGCCACGCTCCGACGGCAAGCTATTGAAAGACACCCTAGTAAATGCACGCGAGTCGGGCGAGTTCGTCGTGAATGTTGTCTCGTTGCCGTTGGCCAATGAGATGCACAAGACCTCAGTGGAATGCCCACCAGAGGTCGATGAATTTGAGCTTGCGAATTTAACAAAAGCGAAATCGGTGACCGTTCGTCCGCCACGCGTTGCGGACGCCGTTGTCGCCATGGAGTGCAAGGTCGAGACGATCTTGCAGTTGGGGGAAGTCGGTGACCACCTTCTGATCGGGCGAGTGACAAGATTCCACATACGGGACGATCTTTGGATGGACCGCGGCAGATTGGACACGGCGGCCCTGCAGCCTGTGGGGCGCCTAGCTTCAGAGTACGCGCTGGTCAACACAGTCTTCTCATGCCCAGTGCCTGAAGACGTCATTGCCCAAGACGTGCATAAGCGAATGCATCGCATTGACGGAAAGGGCAGTCACTGGTCGCCGCTAGACGAAAAAAGCTGGTCCGCTGCAGGCAACGCGAAGGTTTGAATCGACGGTGGCGACGCCTCGCCATCGCCTCACATAGGCTTATGCCTACGTCCTGCGGAATCAACGCTCCGATCACCGGGGCGTTTTCTCGCAGTAGACGATTCGTAGAGCGCAATGCGCATTGTCAAGGTGCGAGAGCATCAGAAAATGATGCTCGCGAGTTGATTCAGGTATACACGATGGCACCCTAGAACAAGCGCCGGCCAACGTGTTGGCAAGGCGCTGCCAGGCAATCTGAATCTTTGAGATTGTGGATCGGCTCTACTGTTGCTCTCCCACACTCGCGAAGCCTCAAAGGCTCTAGTAGACGCGCCGTACGTCGACAGGATCAGAGTCGCGCAGTCTCTAGGGACGATGAAGCCGATCGACTTCATCGCCATTTCATGATCTGCAGACGCTTCATCTCACTCACTGAGCAACAACTCGTAAAGCGCCGACGGTGCAAACGCTTAGTCAGACACACCAGCCGCCGCGAGCAGGACGACGTAAAGCTTAGTATTCAACGCAGCAGCTACCTGGTCGATTTCAGCGTCGTTGAACTGCCCAAACATAGACGAGGGCAAGTCGTACTCCACACGAACAACCCCCGGCGATAACTCATATACCAATACGGTAAGTGGCGCGTAGAGAGCTACGCCCATGTTCTTTCGCTCCATCTTGATTGCGATGAGGGGACTTCCGATGTGATACCGGATGGATTTTCGAGCCGGCGACTCAATCAAGGGAAATAGTGCGCCGTGATCAAGACCTTCTCCAAAAAGCATGAGGCCGTACTTTCCCTGAGCTACCTGGAGACGCGCCAAAGCGTCCTGCAAGTCTGATCCTGCTTTTGCTACATCGTTTGCGTTGAAGCGGCCTAGCAAATCGAGCAAATTTTGGTTGAACACTTCAAAATCCACATGGAAGTCAACCGTTTGATGCTGGACTTCTATAACTCTTGAATGCGTGGCCAGAACTCCGCGAAAGGAAGTGGAGGAACCGTCGGTGGACAGTTCTTTCCGAGTACCACTCAACTGTTCGTCGGAACCGGATTTAATAGTCGTGACTGTCATGTTTTTCCAATTTCTGAAAATTCTTTGAATTGCTTTACTGACGATGGCGAGGCTTTGAGAATCAACTCCCCTTATCCCCAGCGACCATCAGAGAAGTTTTGAAGGCGCATCCATTGAGTGAACAGAAGCGCCTCTGGTCATTGATATTGGTGGTTCACCGTTAGATCAATTTTGGGCCGGGAAGCTGCCCGATGATTGCTGAAACCCGAGCGGCGATGTCCAGCAAGGCTTGATCACTATTCGACGGGCCATCGATCTCCATTCCGATCGGAAGTCCCGCGGCAGACAGCCCGATAGGCAGACTGATGCCGGGGAGCCCCGCACAACTTGACGGCCAGGCGTTCTTCGCGAGAAGAACTCGATCCACAACTTGGCCTGCAATTACAAAAGGCACCTGTTCATCGATAAGAGGAGCGACTGTCGGCGTCGTGGGCAAGATCATTGCATCGATGCGATTAGACGCATATGCCTCAGAGTAGCGCCGTTGAAGCTTTACGCGCTGGATATTGAGGGCCGTGAGGTGCATCTCTTTGGAGACGTAGTTCGGGCCTTCTGCAACTACGCCGTCGCTCCAGAAAACTTTCACGTTCTGGCCAAGCCCCTCGTAGATTTCGTTAAACGACGTCGGAATTTTTTGCTCGCGGAGGTACTCCGTCACGTGTGGCATCGTTTCTGCGAAGAAGATTGGCCAGTTGGCTTGATAGGCCAACGTTGCGAAATCCTCACCAAGATCAATCTCCACAATTTCTGCCCCGGCGTCGCGCAGCCTATTGATGGCGTTAAAGAAGCACGCCTCAACCTCGGGGTCGACTAGATCCAGATGCTGTTTGGGAGCAAACCCCAGGCGAACGCCCTTGAGGTCTTTAGTTGCGGGCTTGATACTTGGCTCACGCCCGGTAGCGATCGCGTCCAACAAAGCGCAATCCTCGACGGACCGCGCCATAGGTCCAGGGGTATCCAGGGTATGCGAGATGGGAGCAATTCCACTGCCCGACCAGCGCCCAGTTGAAGGCCTGAAACCCACTACGCCACACAGCGATGAAGGAACGCGGATGGAGCCGATGGTATCGCCTCCAAGCGCGGCCGGCACGATTCGGGCGGCAACAGATGCTCCCGCTCCACTCGAAGAGCCTCCTGTGACCCGCGTGAGATCGTACGGATTCTTGACTTGTCCGTGGTGCGCGTTGAGCCCGGTGAGGCCATACGACATCTCCACAAGATTATTCTTGCCGAAGAGGACTGCGCCAGCATTGCGCAGCAGCTTGACGACTGCCGCATCCTCAGGAGGTTGATAGCCGTGTAGCACCTTCGTGCCGAGCGACGTAGGCATGTCTCGCGTGTTCATGCTGTCTTTGATCGCGATGGGCACGCCATGCAGTGGCCCGAGGCGCTCGCCGGCCTTCTGCTTGAGGTCGGCTTGCTTCGCAGCGTCGAGAATCGTGGTCTCGTCGAGCGTGATAAAGGCACGCAAATCGGCAAGGTCGTTCGCACGCTTCAGCAGTGCGGTGGCATAGTCCGTCGAGGAAATCCATCCCGAGCGGATCGCATCCGCCGCAGCGGAAATCGACAGTTCGTGTAACGATGAAGTCAGTGAGTTGGTAGGCATTGGCATATCAAAATTTCCAAGTCATATTGAACCTTCAGGTTAGTTCCAACGACTTTTTTCTGCTCGCCGCAGACTGCCAGATCGATCGATCTTTCCTGCCGATTTGTTGGCGCTAGATCATTGCGACCAAGGCCAAACCACCCTTTTCCAGCCACCATTGAGTAAATCTCGTCTCGGGGCAGGCGAGAGGTCGACTATCAGCTAAGAGCGCGCGGGTCGCCAGCTCAAGTTGGGCTCCGCACAAATTGGGTGCATGGGCGGCATATCGATCAAGCGCAGGGCAGGGAACGAGAAAGAGCAGCAGCGGACGGGGCTCTATTTCGTGCTACCACCAACTAGCACCGAGTTCTCATTAACTTCTGTTTCGTAGATGACGTTGCCGCCGCGCCGATGCCACTACAGCCCATATCATCACCCAAAGCATGGGACGGCAACCTCTGAGCTCCCAGCGTGCGACAAGCATCCGCAGGATCCCTGAATTGCAGCCTCTTTATCAAGATGGTGGATAGCTTCTGTATTCAGTCTCTCAAAAAGCCATGGCAGTTTTTTCGCTTTGCTGGGACGCTTTGGAGCCAGGCAACGAATTGGCTGCGTGGGCGACGCATTGGCACAGCCGTTCGCGTGCCGATGCTCGTCATCACGATTTCGTCATCACAGACTGCTGCTTCAGCAGTTGCTTGTGCCGCCTAGCAGTCAGCTAAGACGTGTCTCTCAGCTTCGCCGCGAACCTTGGGGCGGCGCACTGTTTGCGGCAACCGCCCGAACTCGCGCTTGAAGGCCCTACCGAAATGCGAGACGTCGCTAAAACCGAGACTAAAGGCTGCGTCCGTAACCGTGTCCACACGGCCTTCCGCCAAGAGTTTGTGACTCGCTGCAAGTCGCTGACGTAACAGCCATCGCATCGGCGTCGTGCCTTCTGTGGAAAAAATGCGGTGCAGCGTTCTAGGGGCAACGTTCTGCGCTCGAGCAACAGCCTCGACATCGAGCCCCGATTCGTGAAGATTCGCCAACATGTATTTTTGCACCTGCTGCAAGAGACGATGTTGCTCCGTACGGGCTTGCACCTCACCTCTCAGATCAACGTCCAACGTGGTAGCTACGATGTCCATCGTCGAGTGGACAAGGCGCTCTTGAGCATTGGCCTTCGCTGACAGTTCGATCTCAACGATCTGCCGAACGACAGACCTAGAGAGTGTGCCCAACTGCGAGTCACCGGCAATTCGTCGAGCGGTGAAGTGGCGGGCGTCCGGCAAACGAGCAGACAGCAGAGATCGTGGGATGTTTACGAGTATCGAGCGATTGTTGCTGTGGATGTCCAGACTGAATGGCACCGTCTGGTCATAGAGAAACATATCTCCAGTAAGGGCCGTTGTCTGCCGCCCATCTTGTTCAATATCCACTTGGCCGTTCAACACCAGATAAAGCATGAAATGGTCTCGGGGATCCTTGCGAATCTGTGCTCGTCCACGTGTCATGTGGTTTGAGCCGATGCCCACAGACGATGCTGCGCTGAGTCCGAGAGATCCGAATGCGCGGCTAGCGATCTGCGCGCGAAACTCTTGCGCTGACGTCGGCTGACACTCGGAAAGCGAGAAGTTCTGGCACGTCACGAGATGCCACAGGTCAAAGCCACCGTCGGTACCGACGTTGGATGTGTTATCCATTGACAACATTCCAGATTTCCTCAAAGCCGTCTTAAGTAATTGTACGCGTGCAAGATCCGGGCCTAACTCAGGCCTTAATGCCGAAAGGGGCATGACGAAGACGTCCCTTTCCGAACGGCCTTCTTCGTGAATGCCTGTACGAATTGGCACGCACGATCTACCAAATGGCATTTTTGATCGAGCACCCTATCTATCGGGTCAATAACGTAGCGATGTCTATTTCATACCCCGAAATGGCAATCGTGTTGGGGATTTTCTGAAGCACGACTTCCTCTCCTCGCGCGACACAAGCAACGTTGCTTCAACGGAATGTCCGGTGCAACTCGTAATCGCTATTCGCCAAACCCTACTGAAAGTCAAAGATTCTCATGTCGACAGATCACTCAACCAATGGACAGTTTTCTGACGTGACGGATGGCCTGGCGTCGATCAATCGACGCCAGCTGCTGAGCGTCGCGGCAGCAGCCGCAACTGGTGCGGCTGCACTCACCTCCGGACTCGCACAGGCTCAATCCGTCGGTGGTACTGCAAGCGGCGTGCAGGATTTGGACCTGTCATCCGCTGCAGCCGCCATTCGCAATGGAGCCATGACCTCGGAGAGTTACGTGACTCAGCTACTTGATCGCGCGGCCAGTCTCTCTGACCTAAAAGCTTTCATCACCATTGACCGAGCCAGTGTCCTGGAAGCGGCGCGCGCCGCGGACAAAGCTCGCGCGGCGGGCCGGTCATCGCCTCTGTTGGGCTTGCCGATCGGCGTGAAGGACAGCTACCTGACCAAAGGCCTCCCCTCCAGCCTCGGAACCTCCGTGCTGAAGAACTTTACGCCCGATCATGACGCCACCGTGGTGGCGTCCATCAAGAGCGCTGGAGGTATCGTGTTCGGCAAGAACAACCTTGCCGAGATGTCCTATGGCCTCACGGGCATCAACGACCACTATGGACAAGTAAAGAATCCCCACGACCGTACGCGTATTACTGGTGGTTCCTCAAGCGGTGCGGGAGCCTCGGTTGCTGCGCGCATTGTCCCCGCAGCCTTGGGCGGCGACACCGTCGGGTCCATCCGAGTGCCAGCCTCGCTATGTGGGGTCGTCGGATTCAAGCCCACGCCCGGGCGCTGGCCGTCGAAGGGTACCGCCCCGATTTCCGGCACGCTCGATACGGTCGGCGTGCTTGCTCGCAGCGTCGCGGACTGCGTGCTGCTCGATACAGTCGTCACCCGAGGTGCTTCGTCGAAGCAGAAGAGCTCCGCTGGACTGAAGGGGGTACGGCTCGCCTACGCCCCTCGTCAACATTTGGCGGGCGTCGATCCAGCCGTCGAGGCAGTATTCAGGGAGAGCCTGCGTAAGCTTGTAGATGCCGGGGCTAATGTCGTCGAAATCGATCTCGGGTCAGACTTCAATGCGCTGACCGACCAGGTCGCTTGGCCAATATTCTTTCATGAGACGATGCCCGCAGTCCGGGAGTTTGTTGCGCAGAACGGTATTCCTGCGTCGTTCGAACAGATTTACGAAGGGTTGGGGCAAAGCTTCAAGGGCGCATGGACACAGTTTGTCGTGCCCGGTGCGCCCAACTTTATCTCAGATGAGACCTACCGAACTGTCATGGATAAACACCGCCCTGCATTGCAGCGGCGCTACAGCGCCATCGCCTTCACACAGGCAGACGCGTTGCTGTTTCCTACAACTCCATGCGCCGCGCCCCCTATCGAGACCCAGTGGAAGTTCCCTGTTGCCGGACAAGAAGTGAGTTATAGGTTTCTTTCGAGGAACACATATCCGGGTAGCGGTGCTGGTCTGCCGGGGATCAGCATTCCCATGGGACTCTCGTCCGATCGGCTGCCCTTTGGCCTGGAGATGGATGGTCCATCGGGAAGCGATCGGAATCTGCTCGCCTTGGCTCACCGCGTGGAGCAGATTCTCGCGGTCTCCTCACCGATACCGCGCGTCATCTAAGATTCGCAAGTCGGTCTCAGCCCTTGCACCCCTCGTAGCCACAAGGACTCGCCGTGTGGTCACGCGGATACCGGGTGTGCAGCAGATATCAACAACGCGTAAGTAGTTAGTTGGTCCTGCGCGAGAGAATCTGGATGAAGGGATTCTCTCGCGGGCACATTCGCTTCTGGTTCGCGGAAACACGGGTACTCACAACAGCATAAGCGCACGGACAAGTCAGTCTAAATGCGGAACGCGGGTCGTACAGGCGGATGGTGCAGGAGCCTTGACTCGAGATCCCTCACAATGCGGATATGTCTCCCTTCGCTTCTGCCAACCGATCACGAGTTCATCAGCTGCGAAAAACCGCTGCCACCACCAGGCTGGTAGAAGTGCTTGCGGCCAGCGGGTATACGCACATCTGCGTACTCCAAGACCAGGTGTGTGCAGTGAAGCAGTTCAACTTTACGACCGCGGTGGTTGTCGGGCTCGATGATGTCGGCTATCAGCGCCGATATTGCTACGAATACCAAGCGGACGCTCAAGCTGCGCTCGTAGCCTGGGATGGCCGCGAACATCCATCGGGCCCCTGGATCAAGTGCAAGGGCGCGGGCATTGATCTTCTGAATCCGGATTTCCGCTGAGATCTACCGAGGCGGCTCTGCCCGCCCCCTTCGCTCGGAAGCATAGCTGGCCGCTTAGGCACCGACAGTGCGCCAGAAGGTCGTCAATGCGGACTTGCTCGATCCTTGCTCCAAACGACACGACTCAACGGCCACGATCCATCGCACATCCGGAAGACTTACTGCGCGCCTTCCGTGACGGCGAGCGCACTCAAGTTTCGCGGTTTGCGAGCAAGTTTGACAATAGTCTCATATGCCCGTAATATCCGCCTACGTGATGTAGCACGCTTTTTTTCAATGACCGCCAAGAATGATCATCCAACGCCTGGTGTGTGCAACAGCACGGCCATTCGCAAAGCTGCGCGCCGGATGACACGGTTCTACGATGCATGCATGGCTGAAACGGACCTTCGTGCCACGCAGTACACGATCCTTTCGCTTCTGGCTTCGCAAGGCAGCGTCACGATGGCCACGCTTGCGGAGATGCTATCGATGGATCGAGCCACCATCGGGCACAACTTGCGTCCACTTGAGCGGGAAGGCCTCGTCACGATCGAGGTGGGGCAGCGCGACCGGAGAGAGCGTGAAGTCGCCTTGTCATCTCTCGGCGTCAAGCGCGAGAAAGAGGGAAAAGTCCACTGGATAAAAGCGCAGGCCAGATTTGAAGAAGCTTTTGGCAAGAACGATGCACTGGTCATGCGACGCTTAATGGCACGCATTGCAGCGCTCGACCTAGAAGTGGACGAGTGCACCAGGACCGCACAGCACGCGCCGTAGCCCTCCCCCTCACCGCTGCAAGAGTGCCGTCCGTCCTTTTGCAACGTTTCTATAAAACGGGCATATGAGACCATTTATGATGACTTCAATTCGACTTTTGCCCGGCTGCGTCCGAGCAGCTATCGTGTGCACTCTTGTCGCTGCCGCAGCAGTCGCTCAAGCCGCGGAGGTGGATGCCAGCGACATTCAGCAAGTACGTCAATTGTTTTTGCGGCAGGCCGCCGCCGAAACCGCGCACGATATCAACGCGCTCGATGCAGTGATCGCGCGGGTTCCTGCAGGACAACCAGACCCCGTCTCGTTTATCGCCCGCGCCTATCAGTTCATTGGAAGAGAGGCGGTGATGACGCACTTTCGCAAGACCTTCGCAGGTACATGGCGCCTTGATACCGACGAAAAAGCAATCCGTGTCATTCCGCTGGGGGCTGACATTGTGCAGATCTACGCCCCGACCCTTGTGACTATCGGCGCACCTGGTCAAGAGGCGAAGACAGCACCGTTTCTGATTAACGAATTCGCGATCCGCACTTCGGCGGGCTGGCGCATATCCGCGATCGTTCCCGTTCCCGCACAGTGACATCCAACGCCAGAATCCATCATGAAACAAAACGTCTTTACCCTACTGACTACGATCGCCCTTCTCGTTGGGACGACGTTTGGCCATGCGGCCGCGCCAAGTTCATTCGACGAGCATGATCGTCAAGAAATAAGAAATCTTTTCCTGCAGCAAGCTGCCGCCGCAACGGCACACGACATCGTTGCATTCGAACGAGTCTTCACCTCTGCGCCGCCGGATTCATCCGTTTCCGTGACGTTCGTCGCCCGCGCCTATCAGTACTGGAGCAAGCAGGCGCTCATTGATCACTTTACGAAAACGTTCAAGGGCGTCTGGAAGTTTGAGCCGGATCCTTCAAATATCCGGATCATCCCGTTGACCGCAGACAGCGCCGAGATCTACGCGCCCACCCAAGTCACGTTCGGTTCATCAGACGCCACAGCAAAGACCAACCCGTTTCTCGTCTGTGAGATTGCGGTGCGCACGCCTCAAGGCTGGCGGATCGGAGCAATCATCCCCGTACCCGCGCAGTAACCGACTAGCCTTCTATTTAAGTGATTCACGCAATGAAAGCAGCTGTCTACTATGAAAACGGCGGCCCGGAGGTCTTCCGTTACGAGGAGGTCCCAGCGCCGACGCCTACTGCAGATCAGGTCCTGATCGAGGTAAAGGCCATCTCGGTCGAAGGCGGGGACCTCGTGAACCGAGAAATAAGGCCGCTCGCACGGATTCCTCACATCGTTGGATATCAATGCGCAGGAGTGATCGTCGCCGCGGGTGCAGGTGTGCAAGACCGCCAGATCGGCGACCGAGTGGTCGCGGTGCTCAACTGGGGGTCGCACGCGCAGTTCGCCGCAGCGCCGGCGGTCGATACATGGAGCATCCCCGACGCCATGGACTTCGACACGGCTGCAGCAGTGCCCGTCGCATGGGGTACAGCGCATGAATGCCTATTCACTGCCGGCGGCCTTCAGGCGGGGCAAAGCGTTCTGGTACATGCAGGTGCTGGGGCTTTGGGCCTCGCCGCAATTCAACTAGCAAAGCAAGCCGGGGCACACGTATTTGCCACTGCATCCAGCGCTGCCCGCCTTGACCTACTCCAAGCCTTCGGCCTCGATGTGGGAATCAACTACACCAGCGATGATTTTGTCGCACAAGTCATGGCCCAAACTGGTGGTCGTGGCGTTGATGTGGTGCTGGACAGCATTGCCGGAAAAAATCTGGTGCGTAGCATT
>Ga0307412_10001621_pt1 | contig 12403 bp, 11 predicted proteins | sample DK1Cmetagenome_3_FD_203823 | JGI IMG/M metagenome (GOLD analysis project Ga0307412, IMG submission 203823) | Maize rhizosphere microbial communities from greenhouse at UC Davis, California, United States - DK15-C-1 | ecosystem: Host-associated > Plants > Roots > Rhizosphere > Soil | place: USA...
CCCGAGGATGAAGCCCAGCAGCAGCGGCGCCGGCTCGGTCTTGAGCTTCAGGAACAGGTAGCCGATGAAGCCGAAGATCGCGACCATCCACACGTCGAAGGTGTTGTTGTTGGTCGAGTACACGCCGATCGCGCAGAACAGCACGATGGCTGGGAACAGGAACTTGTAGGGCACCGTCAGCAGCTTGATCCACATGCCGATCAGCGGCAGGTTCAGCACGATCAGCATCGCGTTGCCGATCCACATCGAGGCGATCAGGCCCCAGAAGAGCTCGGGGTTGCTGGTCATCACCTGCGGACCGGGCTGGATGTTGTGGATCGTCATCGCGCCCACCATCAGCGCCATCACGGCGTTGGGCGGAATGCCCAGCGTCAGCAGCGGGATGAAGGAGGTCTGCGCGCCGGCGTTGTTGGCCGATTCGGGCGATGCCACGCCGCGGATGTTGCCCTTGCCGAAGGGCACTTCGCCGGGGCGCATCTTGATCTTCTTCTCCAGCGCATAGGCCGCAAAAGCCGCCAGCAGCGCGCCGCCGCCCGGCAGGATGCCCAGGGCCGAACCCAGCGCCGTGCCGCGCAGCACGGCGGGCGTCATGCGCTTGAAGTCGTCCTTGGTGGGCCACAGGCCCTTGACCTTGTGCGTGAACACCTCGCGCTCGTCGTCGGGCTGCGAGAGGTTGCCGATGATTTCGCCGTAGCCGAACACGCCCATGGCGATCACCACGAAGCCGATGCCGTCGGTGAGCTCGGGAATGTCGAAGCTGAAGCGGGCCACACCCGAGTTGACGTCGGTGCCCACGATGCCGAGCAGCAGGCCCAGCACGATCATCGCCACCGCCTTGAGCAGCGAGCCCGAAGCCAGCACCACGGCGCCGATCAGGCCCAGCGTCATCAGCGAGAAGTACTCGGCCGGGCCGAACTTGAAGGCCAGTTCGGTCAGCGGCGGCGCGAAGGCAGCCAGGATCAGCGTCCCGACGCAGCCGGCGAAGAACGAGCCGAGGCCCGCGGCTGCAAGTGCGGGGCCTGCGCGGCCCTGCCTTGCCATCTGGTAGCCGTCGATGCAGGTGACCACAGAGGACGACTCGCCCGGCAGGTTCACCAGGATGGCGGTGGTCGAGCCGCCGTATTGCGCGCCGTAGTAGATGCCGGCCAGCATGATCAGCGCCGACACGGGCGGCAGCGCGTACGTCGCGGGCAGCAGCATCGCGATGGTCGCGACCGGGCCAATACCTGGCAGCACGCCGATCAGCGTGCCCAGGATGCAGCCCAGAAGGCAATACAGCAGGTTGGTGAAGGTGAAGGCAACGCCGAAACCGATGGAAAGGTTGTGGATCAGGTCCATGGTGTGCGCTCCTCAGCCCGAAATGAAAGTGGGCCAGACCTGGATCTGGAGCTTGAGCGCCCAGATGAAGGCCACATAGCTACCGGCCGCCAGGATCGTGGAGAGCACCAGCACGTCGCGCAGCTTGAACTGCGTGCCCGCCATGCTCGAGATGATCGTGAGCGCGTAGATGGCGATGATCATTCCCATCGCCGGCAGGCCGATGCTCGGCAGGCCGCCCAGGAGGATGCCGAACGCGAGGTTGGCGCCGAGCACGAAGGCCAGTGGCTTCCAGGCCCATTTGCCGATCTTGTCGCCGTCGGTGGTCTCCACCACCATGGCCTGGAACATGATGACCACCCCGAGGATGGCCAGGAGAATGCCCAGCATGAGCGGGAAATAGCCGGGGCCCATGCGGGCGCCGTTGCCGACGGTGTAGGTGGTGGCGCCTATCGCGAAAGCGCCCCCCACGGTGGTGAACATGACTCCTGAAAAGAAGTCCGCCTGACTCTTGATCTTCATCGCCTCGACCCTCTGTTTTGGAGCAGTGAGGGTCGTCGTCCGCGGCTGACCGTTGGCTGACCTTGCCTGTACGGACAAATGCTTACCGCGAGGCAAGGGTTCTCCCCGGTGCCCCTGGAAAGGGGACGGTCCGGAAACGAAAAAAGCTCCCGAAGGAGCTTTTTTTCATTCAGAGAGCCGAAGCTCTCGTGAGTGTGGGTGAGGGCTTAGTAGCCGCCGCGACCACCGCCGCCGCCGCCGTAACCGCCGCCGCCGCCACCGCCGCTACGGCCACCGCCGCCGCCGCCGTAACCGCCGCCGCCACCACCACCGTAGCCGCCGCCACCACCAGCGCCGCCGCCGTAGCCACCACCACCGCCGGTGCGGGGAGGACGAGCTTCCATCGGACGGGCTTCGTTCACCGTCAGGGCACGGCCCTGGAGCGAATGGCCGTTCATGGCTTCAATGGCTGCGAGTGCTTCAGCATCCGAACCCATTTCGACAAAGCCGAAGCCCTTCGAACGGCCGGTGTCACGTTCCATCATGACCTTGGCGCTGACGATTGCGCCGAACTCGCCGAAAGCTTGTTCCAGGTCGTTGTCACGCACAGAGTAGGCGAGGTTGCCTACGTAGAGTTTCTTGCCCATGGAGGGACTCCTAATTCAAACCAACAAAACAAAAGCGATGGAGTCCCAGAATCACAACAAACAAGTGCGCTGTGGCGCGAAACTGACCGATCACCAAATTACGTGCACGGGAGACAAGGTCTCACAGACACGTGGAGGGAATTATCCACGCCACTTTGCGAAAAAACGTGGATAAATCGTGTGTTATTGAGAAACATCCCGGCGCGACGGGCGGTTTCGCAACGGTTTGAGCAGGTCCGACAGGCCGTTGTGGTCTATTTCATGCATCAAATGGAGCAGCCGGCCGATTTCTCCCGAGGGAAAACCCTCGCGTGCGAACCATGTCAGGTAATTTCCGGGCAAATCGGCGATCAGCGTGCCCTTGTGCTTGCCAAAAGGCATTTCGAGGGTCACGAGGCGCTGCAGGTCTTCGGGTTTCATGGGTTGGTTCTTCCTCAACCTCCGGCGCGCTTGACGGTGTGGCCCTGCTTCACGAGCGCCGCGATCACCAGTTCGCGGTGATCGCCCTGGATCTCGATGACGCCGTCCTTCACCGTGCCGCCCGAGCCGCAGGCCGTTTTCAGCTGCTTGCCCACCGCGGCGAGCGCCGCGGCATCCAGCGCGAGGCCCTTGATGACCGTCACACCCTTGCCTTTGCGGCCCTTGGTCTCGTGCGATACACGCACAATGCCGTCAGTGGCCGGCGCGCGCGCCTTCTCGATTTCCTTGCAGCGGCATTGCGCCATCGGCGCGCGGCAATCGGGGCACATGCGGCCGCCCGCCTCGGTGGAATACACCAGGGTGCTGGCCTGATTGCTTTTCGTCGTCGTCGCCATTCGATCCATCTCTCTTGTTTATCTCTGGGTTCTTCTCTCTGTCTGCTCACATGCCATTCGACTCACTGGGCCTGGCCCCCGCGCTCGTGCAGGCTGCCGCCGAAAGCGGCTATGCCGCGCCGACCGCCATCCAAGCCGCGGCCATCCCCGCAATTCTGCAGGGCCGCGACGTGCGGGGCTCGGCGCAGACCGGCTCCGGCAAGACCGCCGCATTTTCCCTGCCGCTGCTGCAGCGCCTGGCCGCCGAGCCCGCACAGTCGCCGCGCCGCGTGCGCGCGCTGGTGCTCGTGCCCACGCGCGAACTCGCAGCGCAGGTCGGCGAAACCATGCGCAGCCTGGCGCAGCACCTGCCCGAACGCCTGAAGATCGCCATCGCCTTCGGCGGCGTCTCGATCAACCCGCAGATGATGAGCCTGCGCGGCGGCGCCGACATCGTCGTCGCCACGCCCGGCCGGCTGCTCGACCTGGTCGAGCACAACGCGCTCAAGCTGGGCGCCGTCTCGATGCTGGTGCTCGACGAGGCCGATCGCCTGTTCGACCTCGGCTTTGCCGAAGAGCTCGGCCGCATCCTCGCGCTGCTGCCGGCGCAACGACAGAACCTGCTTTTCTCCGCCACCTTCCCGCCCGCCATCCAGTCGCTGGCAGACGGCATGCTGCGCGACCCCGCGGTCATCGACGTGCAGGGCGAACCGGGCACCGAGCCGAACATCGTGCAGCGCGTGATCGAGGTCGATGCGAACCGCCGCACGCAGCTCCTGCGCCATCTGCTGAAAGAGAACGAGTGGGAGCGCGTACTGGTGTTCGTCGCCACGCAGCATTCGGCGCAGATCGTGGCCGAGAAGCTCTACAAGAACGGCGTCTACGCCGTGCCCTTCCACGGCGACATCGCGCAGGGCACGCGCACCGGCATCCTCGCGCAGTTCAAGGAGAGCCGGTGGGACGTGGTGATCGCCACCGACCTCGCGGCGCGCGGCATCGACATCGCGCAGCTCCCGGTGGTCATCAACTACGACCTGCCGCGCTCGCCCACCGACTACATCCATCGCATCGGCCGCACCGGCCGCGCGGGCGAAAGCGGCCTCGCGATCAGCTTCGTGAGCGCATCGACCGAGGCGCATTTCCGCCTGATCGAAAAGCGCCAGGGCCTGAGCCTGCCGCGCGAGCGCATCGAAGGCTTCGAGCCGACCGAGGTGGCCGTGCCGCTCGTCGATACGTCGAGTACTGGCGGCATCAAGGGCAAGCGGCCGAGCAAGAAGGACAAGCTGCGTGCGGCGGCGCAGGCCGCACAGCAGGGCTCGAGCGAGGGCGGCGAAGAGCGCTGAAAACTACGCGCTGTGAAACGACGCCGGCGGATGCTTCGCCAGTTCGCACAGCAGCAGTGTCCAGGCCCGCGCACCTTGCTGGATCGACGCCAGCCTGAAGAATTCGTTCGGCGCATGCACGTCTTCATCGGGCAGGTTGAAGCCGAACATCAGCGTGTCGATGCCCAGCATCTCCTTGAAAATCGACGTGATCGGCACGCTCGCGCCGAGCCGCACGTGAATCGCCTGGCGGCCGGTCTCGCGTTCGAGCACGGCCTCGGCGGCGCGCACCAGCGGGTGGTCGGGCGCGAGCGTCGATGCGGGCGAGCCGTCGTTCATCGCCACCACGTCCAGCGCGCAGCCTGCGGGGCTCTGCGCCTGCAGATGGCGCAGCACCGCGCGGATGACCCAGGCCGGGTCCTGCCCCGCAACCACGCGCACCGTGAGCTTGGCTGTCGCCTCGCAAGGCACGATGGTCTTGCCGCCGTCGCCCGTGTAGCCGCCCCACAGGCCGTTGACATCGAGCGCCGGGCGCAGCGTGATGCGCTCGCGCGCGGTGTATCCGGGCTCGCCGTGCGCGCTGCCGCCGACGTCTGAGAAGAACGTGGCTTCGTCGTACGGGAATGCCGCGATGTCGGCGCGCTGCCTTGCGCTGAGTGGCATCGCACCCTCGTAGAAGCCCGTCACCGCCACTCCGCCATCGGCGCGATGCAGCGACGCAATCAGTCGCGCCATCTCGTGCAGCGCATTGCGCACGCCGCCGCCGTAGCGGCCGGAGTGCAGGTCCTTGGCGGCCGTCCGCAGGCGCACTTCGAGTTGCGCATTGCCGCGTGCGCCGGTGTTGATCGTCGGCACGCTGGCGCTCGCACGGCCACCGTCGGCCGACAGCACCGCATCGGCCTGCAGCAGGTCGCGATGGCGTTCGACGAGCGTCCGGAGCGACGGGCTGCCCGTCTCCTCTTCCCCTTCGAGGAACACCTTGATGTTGACGGGGCAGCCGCCCCGCACCGCGAGGAAGGCCGCGACCACTTCGAGCGCGATGGTCGTCGAGCCCTTCACGTCCGAGGTGCCCCGCCCGTAGAGCCGGCCATCCACTTCTGTCGGCTCGAAGGGCGGCGTGCGCCACTGGTCGATGGGGTCGGCGGGCTGCACGTCGTAGTGGCCGTAGACCATCAGGGTGGGCTTGCCCGGCGCACCGCGCCACTCGCCGTACACGGCGGGCTCGCCGCCGCCGTCCAGCAGGCGCACATCGGCCAGGCCGATCTGCTGCAGCCTCTCGACCAGGAAGTTGCGCGCGTCGTGCATGCCCGCTGAGAACGACGCGTCCGCGCTGACGCTCGGAATGCGCAGGAACTGCTTGAGCCACGCCACGATATCTTCCTGACGGGAAGCGAGGTGATCGATGACGGTTTGTGATTCGTTCATGGGACGCCCTCTCGCCTCGATCAGTACTGCGCGGGGAACACGTCCGGGCCCCACAGCGTGTCGCATTTGTGCGTGTGCTCGAACGCGTTGCTCGATGTCTTGATCGCGGGGTAGGTGAAATCGATCAGCGCGCGGTCGGCCGCGCCCATGAAGCGTGGCCAACGCGTCGCGATGTTGCGGCCGTCGCCATTCGGATCGCCGTTCTTCGCGAAGTTCAGGAGGTACGCGACCATCTGCACGGAGAGCGCCTTGCGCTGCGCGGACGTCGCCGCATCGGGCGTTGCGCCTGCCTGATCGAAGTAGGGATAGGTGCTGAGCGCATCGGTCGTGCCGGTCAGATAGAAGCTGTCCATGCCGTGCGCGGTGCCGTAGTAGAAGGCCGTCGGATTCGCGGGGAACGACAGCTGCGGATCGGTCAGCTCCCAGCCGTACACCGGCACCCACGCCGACAGCGCATCGCGGCGGGCGCTGTTGCCGCAGGCGTACATCGCATCGCCGATGGCCCGTGCCACGCCTTGCGCGGGCACCGCGTAATCGGAGACCGGATACGCCGCTTCGATCGCGCTGGTGTCGAAGCCGGCTGGTGCCAGCCCGCGCAGGTAGAACGGGTAGACCGCCGCGCTCAGCTTCGTGTCGACGAAGAGCGTGCCTTCGTCGTAGACGCCCCCGATCATCACGGGCACCTGGTTGAAGTTGCCGGTGAGAAATGCGCGCGCGGGCACTTGCGTGAGGATCTGCGCGTCCACCGTCGGCCGCCATTTCAGCCCGCCCTGCGCGAGCAGCGCCGAGACCGGCAGCGCGCGCAAGCACGCGACCATGTCGGCCGCATTGTTGCAACCCCAATTCGCCACGGCGGTATCGCCCACGGCGAGCGCGCTTTCCATGCTCGGGTTCGAATACTCCGCACCGCCGCCGCTTTGCATCACGGCCCTGTGGAACAGTCCCTTGGCCTTGGGCGACTGCAGCAGCGAGAAGCTCTGCGTCGCGCCCGCCGAAGTGCCCCAGAGCGTGACGTTGCCGGCATCGCCGCCGAAGGCCGCAATGTTCCGCTGCACCCAACCGAGCGCGGCGAGCTGGTCCATCACCGCGAAGTTGCCCAGGCTGCCGTCCTTGTTCGCGGTGCGCAGCGCCTTGTTCGCGAGATAGCCGAGCGCGCCGAGCCGGTAGTTGAAGCTCACGACGACCACGCCTTGCCTGGCGAGCGGGCTCGGGCCCATGGCGCCCGAGCCAAGCGTGAAGGCGCCTCCGTGGATATAGAAGACCACCGGCAGCTTGTCCCCGGGCTTCGTGTCCGCGGGCTTCCACACGTTCAGGTAAAGGCAGTCTTCGGACGACGAAGCCTCCGCGCCGGGCGCCTGTGCGCAGGCGCTGCCGAACGCCGTGGCCTTCAGCGTGTCGGCGTGGACCACCGGCGCTTGCGGCGGCGCCCAGCGCAAGGCGCCCACCGGCGGCTGCGCATAGGGAATGCCGAGGAAGGAGACCACATCGGCCGCGGCATTGCCCGCGATCTTGCCTTCGGTCGTCGTCGCGATGGCAGGATCAGGCACCGGCGGCGGCGGAGCGGCGGGCGCGGGGCCTGCAGCAGCGGGCGGCAATGGCGTGAAGCCCGGACCACCGCTGCCACCGCCGCCGCCGCAGGCGGACAGCGACAGTGCGATGAGCAGGGCGAGGCAATGTCTCGTCGATGGGGTTGTCATGGATGCACCTCTTGATGGAATCGGATGGCGTTTCACTGCGACTCGTAGCCGATGGACTTGACGAGTTCGCGGTAGCGGGCGACTTCGGCCGCGTAGAACTTCTCTCCCGCCTCCAGGCTCATCGGCTCGAACACGGTCTTGGCCTGCGACTCGAGCTGCGCACGCGCATGGGGGTTCCTCAGCGATGCGGCGATGGCCGCGTTGAGCTTTTCCGCGATCGGCCGCGCCGTGCCCTTGCGGACCATGTACGAGGTCCAGATGCCGAACTCGAAGCCCTTCATCGCCTTGCTGTCGGCGCTCGACTGCACGTTCTCGAACGGCGGCGGCAGGTTGTTCTTGCCCGACAGCGAGCCGACGACCCGCAGCCGGCCCTGCCGCGCGTAGTCCGCATAGAAGGCCTGGTAGGGCATGAAGGCGAAGTCGATCTGCCCGCCGATGAGATCCTGGATCAGCGGCGCGCCGCCCTTGTAGGGCACGTGCGTCGCCGGTGCGCCGACGCGCCTGGAGAACAGTTCGCCCAGCAGGTGGTACAGCGTGCCGGGGCCGGTCGAGCCGTAGGTGAGCGGCGCGTCCTTGCGCGACCGCGCGAGCTCGACCAGTTCGTCCAGCGAATGAACCGGCAGCTTGCTGCTGACCACGACCACCAGCGGCGAAGTGGCCACCGGCGCAATCCACTGGAAGTCTTCCGGCTTGTAGCGGACGGCCTTGTTGACCAGCCCCGAGAGGATCAGCTCGCTGGGCGAGCCCTGGAACAGGAAGTAGCCGTCGGCTGGCGCCGCCAGCACCTTGCCGGCGGCGATCGCACCGCTCGCGCCGCCCAGGTTCTCCACAATCACCTGTCCGCCAAGCTCCTTGCCGACCAGATCGTTGAGCACCCGCGCGGTGAAGTCGCTGGCGGCCCCCGCCGGGTAGGGGACCATCATCGCGATCACCTTCGAGGGGTAAGGCACCTGCGCCATCGCGGCCGTGCCGCCACCGAAGAAAACCGCCCCTGCAAAGCCTGCACAGAGCCATTGACCGAACCGATTCATGGGGTGTCCTGGGTTCAAAAGTAGTACGCGGTGGATGCTAGGAATCAGGGTTTCATCTGTCCAATGCATTGTTTTTGTAATTACCATGAGCCTCGCTCATGAACTTGCAGCAACTCGACCATCTGTTGGCGCTCGCCGAAACGGGCTCGTTCAGCCGCGCGTCCGAGAAGGTGCACCTCACGCAGCCGGCCTTGAGCCGCAGCATCCAGATGCTCGAGCAGGAGCTGGGCATGCAGCTGGTCGACCGCATCGGCAAGCGCAACGAGCTCACGCCTTTCGGCGCGATGGTGCTGGCGCGCGCCAAGCGCATCTCGGCGGAGGCGCACGAACTCAAGCGCGCCGCGGCGCTGCTCGCCGAGGGGCAGGCCGGCTCGGTGCGGCTGGGTTTCGGCGCGGCGCCGAGCGCCTTGTTCTCGGCGCCGCTCCTGATCCACATGCTGCGCAACCACCCGCGCGTGGGCGTGCAGTTGCACGGCGGCGGGCCGGACCTTCAGCTCGCCGCGCTGCGCGCGCGGGCCATCGATGCCGTGGTGCTCACCTACCGCGCGGTGTCACCGAGGGACGACCTGCACATCGACGTGCTGCCGACGATGCGCTCGGGCTTTGTCTGCCGGCGCGGGCATCCGCTGCTGCGGCAGGGTGCATCGGCGGTGCGCTTCGCCGACCTCACGCGGTATCCGGTGGTCTCGACGATGGTGAGCGACGACGTGGCGCGCCTGCTCGTCGAGCGCTACGGCAGTGAGGCGAGTCCGCAGCGCTGGCTGCATGTGTCGTCGGAAGAAATCGGCGCGCTGATCGAAGCCGTGCGCAACACCGATGCGGTCTTTCTCGGGGTGCTCGCGGCCACTCGTGCGTTGCTCGACAGCGGCGAACTGGTGGAGCTGAAGGTCGACCCCGCCGCGGGCTTGAACGCCCAGTTCGCCTTCGTCACGCTCGCAGGCCGGACCGAAGCGCCGGCACTTCAGCTCGTGCGTTCGTTCTGCATCGATCTCGCGCGGGCCGAATCGGAAGCAGTCCGTGGTTAGCGAGCCTGCGGCTCACTCCATCGCGTAGTCGACTTGGTGCCGCGCGATCCGCAGATCGCCCAACTCCTCGCGCACCCGCAGATGCGCGGGGTGCGTGGCATAGCCGTCGAGCGATGCCTGGCTGTCGAACTCGCTGTAGAGCACCACGTCGCAGGCGTAGGCGATGCGGCTCGAATCGACGCCCACCTCGAGGTGCAGCAGCCCTGGGATCTGTCCGCGCAGCGATTCGAACTTGCGCTTGAGCAACTGCACGGCCTCCGCCTTTTCTTCAGGCGATTCGCCGCGCAGGTCCCACATCACGATGTGCTTGAACATGGTGCGGGGCTCGTTCATTCGGCGGAATCGGGCTTGTCGAAGAGATGGAAAACAAGGATCACGGCGGCTCCGGCTTCATGCAATGTGCGGCCGATGGTAAGCAGGCCTCGCGCGAAAGGCCATGCGCCGGGCACCTCGCCGGTGAAGAACAGTTTTCCGCTGGCGGAAAGGCGATGCGGTGCGCTACAGCCAGCCGAGCTGCCGCGCCGCCAGCTCCTTCATGATTTCCTCGGCACCGCCGCCGATCATCATCACCTTGACTTCGCGGTAGATGCGCTCGCTCGTCGTGCCGCGCATGAAGCCCATGCCGCCGAGGATCTGCACGGCCTGGTCGGCGCAGAACTGCATGGTCTGCGTCGCGTGGTTCTTGAGCATGCAGACCTGCGCCACCCATTCGGGCGCGTTGAAGCGGCCGGCCGCTTCATGCGCATCGCCTTCCGTGGACACCGCCTCGAGCCATGCTTCGGTGGAGGCGATGCGCATCTGCATGTCCACCAGCTTGTGGCGCACCGCCTGGTGTTCGATGAGTGCGGCACCGAAGGTCTTGCGTTCGCGCGCCCAGGCCAGGGCTTCGTCGAGGCAGGCTTGCGCGAAGCCGAGCGCGCCGGCTGCGAGGCCGATGCGTTCGCCGTTGAAGTTGCCCATGATCATGCGGAAGCCCGCGCCTTCGTCGCCGAGCAGGTAACGCGCCGGCACGCGCACGTTGTCGAAGTGCAGCGTCGCGGTGTCGGAGCACCACCAGCCCATCTTTGTGAGGCGCGTGCGCGAAAGGCCGGGTGCATCGCCGGGCACCAGCAGCATCGAGATGCCGCCTGCACCGCGTCCTTCCCCGGTGCGTACGGCGACCGTGATCCAGTCGGCGCGCATGCCCGAGGTGATGAAGGTCTTCTCGCCGTTCAGCACGTAGTGATCACCGTCGCCTGCACTCTCCCGTCTGGCCGTCGTGCGCAGCGCCGCGACATCGGAGCCGCCGCCGGGTTCGGTGATCGCAAGCGCCGCGATCTTCTCGCCGCGCAGCACGGCGGGCACGACCTCGTGGCGCACGGCGTCGCTCGCATGCAGCGCCACCGGCGGCAGGCCGATGTTGTGCGAGAACAGGCTCGCGAGCACGCCACCGCTCTTGCCGTGGCGCGCGAGGGCGATCCATGCGGGAAGCTTGAGCGAATACGAGGCCGGCGTGCCGCCGAGCGCTTCGGGATAGCCGAGACCGAGCAGCCCGAGTTCCGCGGCGCGCGTGTAGAGCGCGCGCGGAAATTCGCCCGCGTCGTCCCAGGCTTCGACATTCGGCGCGATCTCGATTTCGGCAAAGCGCCGCACCGTGTCGGCGAGCGCCGCGCGGTCGGCTTGCAGTTCAGCGTCCATGCGCGTTTCAGCCGCTGTCAGCCGCGCGGTGGCCGCTTGGCGATGCCCATCGTCTTCGCGAGGATGCCGAGCATCACTTCGTCCGCACCGCCGCCGATCGAGCCGAGGCGGCCATCGCGGTACAGGCGCGACACGCGGTTCTCCAGCGTGAAACCCATGCCGCCCCAGAACTGCAGGCAGGTGTCCGACACCTGCCGCGTGAGCCGCCCCGTCTTGAGCTTGGCCATCGAGGCGAGTTCGAGCACGTCCTCGCCCTGCACATGCAGGTCGCAGGCGCGGTAGGTGAGCGCGCGCAGTGCTTCCACTTCGGTCTTCAGTTCGGCCAGCTTGAACTGTACCCACTGCTGGTCGGCCAGCGTGCCGCCGAACATGTGGCGCTGCTGCGCCCATTCGATGGTCTGCGCGATGCAGTCTTCCATCGGTTCGAGCGAACTGGCGGCGGCCCAGAGGCGTTCTTCCTGGAACTGCTGCATCTGGTAGACGAAGCCCTGGCCCTCCTCGCCGATTCGGTAGCGCTGCGGCACGCGCACGTTGTCGAAGTAGATGAGCCCGGTGTCGCTTGAGTTCATGCCGATCTTGCGGATCTTCTTGGCCTTCTCGATGCCGGGGCTGTTCATCGGCACCATCACCAGCGACTTGTTGCGATGCACCGGGCCGTCGCTGGTGTTGACCAGCATGCACATCCAGTCGGCCTGCAGGCTGTTGGTGATCCACATCTTCTGGCCACTGATGAGGTAGTCGTCGCCGTCCTTGCGCGCGTGGCTCTTGAGGCCCGCGACGTCGCTGCCCGCGCCGGGCTCGCTCACGCCGATGCAGCCGACCGTGTCGCCCGCGATGGCGGGCGCGAGGAATTCGCGGCGCAGTTCGTCGCTGCCGAAGCGTGCGAGCGCGGGTGTGCACATGTCGGTCTGCACGCCGATGGCCATCGGCACGCCGCCGCAGCTCACATGGCCGAGCGCCTCGGCCA
>Ga0307412_10001622_pt1 | contig 12399 bp, 14 predicted proteins | sample DK1Cmetagenome_3_FD_203823 | JGI IMG/M metagenome (GOLD analysis project Ga0307412, IMG submission 203823) | Maize rhizosphere microbial communities from greenhouse at UC Davis, California, United States - DK15-C-1 | ecosystem: Host-associated > Plants > Roots > Rhizosphere > Soil | place: USA...
GGCTAAGGCAGTCAGACCAGCACGGTCTCGACGTTGATATTACCGTGTACGGCCTTCGAATAGGGGCAGATGGTGTGCGCCAGCGCGATCAGGTCTCGGGCGACGTCGGCGTCGATACCGGGAATGCTGACATTGAGACGGGCGCTGAGGAAATAGCCGCCCTCGCCAAGATTCAGGTCGATCTCGGCGTCGACCGACGGGTGGACGGGGAGCTTCACCTTCTGCTGCGAGGCGGCGAGCTCGATCGCACCGATATAGCAGGCCGACCAGGCGGCGCCGAACAGGTTCTCGGCGGCGGGGTGCGGCGCCTTGAACCGGATGTCTAGGAAGCCGTCCTGGCTGTGGGTTCCGCCGTCGGGGCCAGTGGTGTTGTGGGTCTTGCCGGTGAAGATGGTCTTGGCGTTCATGATGACATTCCTTCTCACTTATTTAAATCGGATCCGTTTTAATCGGATACGATTTAAATAAGTGAGAAGGAGATTCGAGTCAACCCCTTCCGATTTAATCGCATGCGATATATATAGGTCGTGATGAAGACTCCGGAGACAGATATGCCTCGTTCCCCCAAGGCCGACAGCGGCAGCCGGACGCTCTCTAGCTTCCTGTGTTTCGCGATCTATTCGGCGAACCTGGCCTTCGGCCGCGCCTACAAGCCGCTGCTCGACGAACTGGGCCTCACCTACACGCAATATATCGCCCTGGTGGCGCTCGGGGAGAAGGACGGCCAGACCGTCGGCGAGCTCGGTGAGAAGCTGTTCCTCGAATCGAACACGCTGACACCGATCCTCAAGAAGCTGGAGGCCACCGGCTATCTGCTACGCGGTCGTGACCCCGCCGACGAACGCCAGGTGCGGCTGAGCCTGACCCGGGCCGGCCACGACATCGTCGACAAGAACCCCGGCAATGCCTTGTTCGACGCGACCGGGCTCGATGAGGAATCCTTCCCCAGGGTGCAGCAGGCGGTCGCGTCGCTGCGCGACAATCTGCTGCGGGCACCGAAGGGGAATGCAGAGACCGGAAAGTGAGGCGCGCCGCGAACTGAGCGTCGCTACATTGCGGCTCCTGCGCCTGACGCCCCGCTTATTTCTTCGCCGCTGCCGCTCCCTTGGCGGGCGTCTTCGCATCCGGCTCAAAGCCCGGCTGATACTGGATCTGCGCATCGGTGCGGGCATGGGCGATCTGCGCACGGCTCTCATTCGCCAATGCGCGGCGGCGGACGATTTCGGCGGCGGCCTGGCGAGCGACGTTCTGTGGCGTCGTCACACCGGCGCGGGCAACGATCACGCTGGCGACGAACTGGCCGTTCGAGGGCAGCACGAACGGCTCGCCGGCCGGCAGCTCATTGATCCTGCGCATCAGCTGCGGATCGAGGCGACCGGTATCGATCACGCCCTTGCCGCGTGAATAGTTGAGCTTGAGGCGCTGCAACCCGGCGGCGATATCGTCCAGATTATGCGCGTCCTTGAGCGTCATGAGCTTGTTGAGATCGCGCGGCGCCTGAAACTGGATCTGGTCGAGCAGCAGTTGCTGGCGCTGGCTGAACTGCGTGGGATTGTCGACGATATATTGCGTAACGTCGCGGTCGTCGGGCATCGGCACGGTCTGCGCGATCTTCTGCCCCAGCATGCTGACAAGCAGGTTTTCCTCGAGGCGGCGCTGCTGCGAAATATATTCGGGCGTCTTGTCGAGACCCTGCTCACGCGCCTTCTGCACGACGAGCTTGCGGTCTATCAAGCGCTGCAGGACTTCCTTTCGGAGCCGCTTTCGGTCGGCGCTATCGGGGATGTTGACGCCCTGGAACTCCGCGTTCAGTTCCTGCATGGTGATTTCGTCGCCGTTGACGATCGCGACGGTCTGCCCCTTCGGTTCCTTGTGGCACGCGGAAACCAGCAACCCGGCGAAGAGCGCTCCGCCCAGCAGTATCATTTTAGGCTGCACCGAACGCGTCCCCCGAATTAACCAAAGATACTTCACGAGGATTGCTACAGATTGCCATCGCGCGGGACAAGCCTCTATGAAATCGAGGCGGGCAGGGAGGCGTTAGTTGGAAACGGTTTACGACTGGGTGACCATCGCGATTTTTGCGGGCCTTGTGGTGCTGTTCCTGCAACGGTCGAGCGCACCTTCGCCGGTCGATTCAATTTGGCAATATCTTGGCGCGGCGCTCGGCTGCGCCCTCGCGAACTGGTTCGGCAATGAGGCGATCGCCGGAGCCGGGATTGCCTACCACATCGCCGCTGTTGCAACCGTCCTCGCCACCCTCGCCTATATCTACATCGTGCTGAAGCCGCTCGACCGCCCCGTCGATTAGAGCGTCGAGCCCTTAATCTGACCCACAGTGATTGCCGTGAAAAGGGCAACCGCGCAGCGGCCGGCCGACTTTGGCTCGACGCTAGCTAGGCCCTGGTCAGCGCAGGTCAGGCGCCCCGGCATGGCCGAACAGCACCAGTCTTCCCCGCGGCGGCAACTGCCGCGCCATCGTCTCGATGAAGCGCCGCAATATGTCGATGGCGTTCTTGTCGTTGCTCGCTGCGGTAGAAATCCGCACGAGGATGCCGTCGGGGATGTTGCCCTTCAAATTCTCCGCGGCGACGGCGACATGCTGCGCCCACCATTTGGTCGGAAAGGCGTCACCGATCCGCGTCCAGTAGATGAGTTGTTCTCGCCGCGTGTTGCTGCGCGCCGAGAAATAATGCCCGGGCACCGACAAGCCGTTGCCGGCATCGATCGTCTCGAAACCATCGCCGGACAATTCATAGCCCGCCGCGGGGTAGCACACCTCGGGTCGGTGGACCTGGATCATGCCATCCTGCGCACTGCTGTAGGCGATGAGCAGCATGACCGGCGGCTCGGTGGGCGACGCATAATAACGCGTCACGAGGCTGCTGTAGATGCGATCGCGCATCTGATCGGGCGGAGGCAGCACCAGCCCGTTGGCGGTGGTATAGGTCCAGCTTCCGATCTGCCTGGGAATGAGATCGTCCAGCCTGGCTTTGCCGAGCATGCGCACAGGCCTGTCGGGCCGCTTGAGGTTGGCGACCACGCTCGCCGCGGTCAGCATGCCGCCGGCAATGATCGTACGGCGCGATAATAGCTGTTCGTTCCCCGCCGCCGCTGTCGGCGGCCCATCTGCGCTGTCGTCGCTCATCATGCGACCACCCGCGCGAGACGCCGCCGCAGCGGAGACGCCAGCGCATCGACACCGAAGATGCCGAGGACCGAGAACAGGAACATGGTGATGCCGGAGAAATTGTGCAGAAAACCCTGCGCCGCAGCATCGCCGAGATGGTAGGTGATCAGGATCAGCGCGATCACCCGCACGAAATTGGCGAGGATCGCCACCGGCACGATCGCGAGCATCAGCAACAGCGCATAGCGCCAGTTCGCATTATGCCGGACATAGATATAGAACAGCCCGATCGCCGACAGGCTGATCAGCGAGTTGAGGCCGGCGCATGCCGCCGCTATCAGCAATTGGTACTGGCCGATATTGATCGTCACGCCCGAGCCGGCGATCGGGTAGCCGAACTGATAGAGCAGGCTGATCGCCGACTGCGAAATGCCGATCTTCAGCGGCTGGGTGATCATCGCAACGATCGTGTCGGGCGGCGGAAATACGAACAACATATAGACGATCGGGAACCACATCGCCTTCAGCGCGGACAGGCCGATCAGATAATAGGCCGCGATCAGCAGCAGCCCGTACATCATGAAGCCTTCGATCTCGATGATGTTGATGATCCGCGCGACGATGAAGATCGGCGCGAGGCACAGGAAAGCGAGAAGCGCCAAGGCCGCCCGTCCCGGCGCGCGGCGATCGCGGATTTCGGGCCAGCGGCGCGCGAACAGCCAGAGGCCCGTCGCCAGCACGATCGGGCCGTGCGCGCCCTGCTCGGTCGACCAGTTTTCGGTCGCGACCCCGTACATGGTCGGCAATGCCAGGATCAGACCGCCGATGATCAGCGGCCAGCGCAGCACGAGCGCCGCCCAATAAGGCTTCAGGTCACTGATGCCATACCGCCCTGCGGACCCACCCTTGGCTGGCAAGATATCGCTCGACGATCGGTTCAACTGTTTAAGCCGTTTTAACGAAGAGCCGGTAAGGATGCTCTGATCGCATGGTCATCCTAAGGATTGGTTATCGCTGCGGTGCATAGCGGCTCACGATCGTTACGAATAGTCAATTAACCAGAGTTGCTTTGCGGTCGGGGATTTTCATGCTAGTAACGCCCGTGTTTGCGGGGTGTTTTTGGGGTAGTCTTTCATGCTGAAAGAAGCTGTTGCGTCCAAGGCGGCAAAACTGCTGATGACGTGCGTCTGTCCGGTTGCGGGTACGACCGCGCTGAGCCTCGGCGTACCGCAGGTTCGCGACGCGGTGCACAAGGCAACCCAACCGCGCCAATATGCCAAGCCGAAAACGCGCGTGCGCGCCACCCCTGCTCTCGAAGAGGGCCAGCAGGTCGCTTCGGCTGAGACGCCCTGCCCGTCGGTGACGCCCTTCGCGCTGTCCAATCTTCCGGCTGCGGGTGAAATGCCGTCCACGCCGACGCAGGTTGCCGAAGCACCGCCGCCCGACCCCACCGATCCGATCCCGCTGAGCCCCCGCATCTTCGTTCCCCCGGCGACGTCGAACCCGGGCGATGGCGGCGCGGTTCCGGAACCGCAGACCTGGGTCCAGCTGATGCTGGGCTTCGGCCTGATCGGCGGCGTCGCACGCGTCACCTATCGCCGCAATGGCTTCGATCCCAAGGCAGCGCCGAAGGGCTGAGCCGCCGCGGCTCGGCCGCAATCGCCAAATCCATCAAGAAGCCGCGAGCCCAGGCCTTCGCGGCTTCTTGGCCTTTCGAACGTAGCTCGAAGCGGTCCCGTAAGTACCGGCGCGGCACCGATCAGCCGTCAGAAGGGACGTTCGCCGATGACGTTGCCGCCTTCGCTATAGCGGCAGACGAGGAAATCGTCCTCGCGCCCGCGGGCGATGGCACAGCCGACCGCCTTGCTCGAACGCCAGGTCAACTGGGTGTAGTGGCCGACATCCTCCAGATCGCCTGTTGCCGAATTATTGGGAAACACCCCCGCCTTGTAATTGTCCCTTTCCGCCACCCAGAGGCCGACCATCGCGTCGGGGGCATAATAGCCGCGCGTGCCGGCCCACAGATTCTCCCCCTCGGGATCGGGATCGCCCGGCGCGTCTTCCGAATGAACCAGATAGCCGACCTGCACGAGATGCTGCGCCCAGCGCGCGGCATCCTGCGCCAGCGCATTATCCCATTTCAGCGGCGCGATGCCGAGCGCCGAGCGCTCGCGATTGTGGCCCGCCAGCAGGCGCGCTTCGGTGTTGGCTTGCAGGTCGGTGGCCCCCTGCGCGAACGGCGATGCCAATGCGAGCGCCAGCGTCGCGGCGATCTTCGTCATGTTGGGGGTGAAAGCCAGCCGCATCGCTCAACTCCATTCGATCAGATGGAGCCGTTTTAAGGGAGCAGCATTGCTCCCCGGTGTGAGGAATTGGTGAGTACGCCGTTCAGTATTTCCGCGGCGGCGGATTCGCCCGAAAGCCATGCGAAAGCACCGATTTCACGAACACGCAACATCGCCTGGCGCCGAATCTTGCCGCCATATTTACCTTGAAGGGGAGCATTCCGTGTTGGGAGCGTGGCTGCGGGCCAGTTCAGGCTCGGGATCGGCACCCAGGCCTGATCTCGATTTTACCGCAGCACCACGTCCAGCACGCCGCCACCGGAGTTTCACCGGCCATCTCTCTCCTGCGAAGAAGTCCCCCTATGTTGGAGAATCTCCTGCTAACGCAGCAGCGCCCCAATACGGGTTTTTCCGGCGAACGTCACGCACAAAGATGCATGCAGACCATATGGCGCTCAGAAGCGCGCATCCGCGTAAATCCGCGAAATATCGCCACCCCAGGCGCCGTGATAAAGATCAAGAAGCTGCTCCGCCGGCGTTTTCCCGGCAGTGAGGATTTCGCGCAACGGTGTCAGATATCCCGTCTCGTCATCACCCGCGCCGTTCAGGCGTGCACGGGCGCGCAAGCCCGATGCCGCGATGTCGACGATCTGCTTGCCGAGATCGAGAAAGCTGCGCCCGCGTGGTCCGCTCGCGCGCAGCCCCAGCCTGGGCACCTCCGCGCGGATGCGGTGATGATCCTCGATCGTCCAGTGTTTTACCTCGTCCCATGCGGCATCGAGGGCGTCATCGTCATAGAGTAGTCCGACCCAGAATGCGGGAAGCGCGCAGATACGGCTATGCGGCCCGCCATCGGCACCGCGCATTTCGAGGAAGCTCTTGAGCCGAACTTCGGGAAAGGCTGTCGAGAGATGATCGTTCCAGTCAGGGATCGTCGGCTTTTCGCCGGGCAACACCGACAATTTCCCATCAAGGAAATCGCGGAAACTCAGCCCCGAGGCATCGACATAGCCGCCGTCGCGAAACGCGAAGTACATCGGCACGTCGAGCATGTAATCGGTATAGCGCTCATAACCGAAGCCGTCTTCGAACACGAACGGGAGCATGCCCGTGCGATGCGCATCGGTGTCGGTCCAGATGTGGCTGCGATAGCTGAGATAACCGTTGGGCTTGCCTTCGAGGAACGGCGAATTGGCGAAGAGCGCGGTCGCCAGCGGCTGCAGCGCCAGGCTCGTGCGGAACTTCTTCACCATGTCGGCCTCGCTCGAATAATCGAGGTTGGTCTGGATGGTGCAGGTCCGCAGCATCATATCGAGCCCCATCGAGCCCACGCGCGGCATATGCCGCAGCATGATGTCGTAGCGGCCCTTGGGCATGATCGGCAGCTCGTCGCGGGTCTTGTCGGGCCAAAGCCCGACGCCGAGAAATCCGATCCCCAGCTTCTCGCCAATCTCCTTGACCTGATCGAGATGGCGGCCGGTTTCGGCACAGGTCTGGTGAAGATTGTCGAGCGGCGCGCCCGACAATTCGAACTGACCCGCGGGCTCCAGGCTGACATTGCCATCGGCGCCCTCGAGCGCGATGATGTTCTCGCCTTCGTAGATCGGCTTCCAGCCAAATTTGGTGAGGCCGATGAGCAGCGCGTGGATGCCGCCCCGTTCCTCATAGGACGGGGCGCGGTGGTCCTTCTCGAAGAAGACGAACTTCTCGTGCTCGGTGCCGATGCGCCAGCGATCCTTGGGCTTTTCGCCCTTGGAGAATATCGAAATCAGATCCGCGCGGGATTCGATGACGGGGTCTTTGCCCTTGGATGTTTTGCGGGTGCTCATGATTTGGCGCCATAGCGAACCGATCGGTACGTGACTAGATGCTTACCGCCAGTCCCCCGCGGCCGACATCCACAAGGCCACCGCCGCCGCCATCGCGGTGTCCGCGCGGAGGATGCGCGGCCCCAGCGAGACACCCACGGCCTGCGGAATCGCGCGGATCGCGGCGCGCTCCTCATCGGTAAATCCGCCTTCGGGGCCGATCAGGATCGCCGCCGGCCCGGGCTTCACCGCCTGCGCCATCGGCACGCCGCCCTCCTCGTCGGCGAAGATCAGCGCGCGGTCGGCCGGCCAGTCGCGCAGCATCGCCGCCAGCTTGACCGGCGCGTCGAGGATCGGCAGCGCGGTGCGCTCACATTGTTCGGCGGCCTCGATCATATGCGCACGCAGCCGATCGAGATTGAGCCGGTCGACGATCGTGCGATGGGTGATCACCGGACGCCAGCGGCTCACGCCCAGTTCGCAGGCCTTTTCGGCGACCCAGTCGATCCGCCCCTTCTTGATCGGCGCCGCGAGCAGCCAGAGGTCGGGCACAGCCTCGCGCTCGCGGAGCTTCTGCGTCAATTGCACCCGCAGCGACTTCTTCGCGACATCGACGATGTCACCGATCCACTCGCCGTGGCGATCATCGAACACCACCACCCGACTGCCGGCGCGCAGCCGCAGCACGCCCGACAGATAATGGGCCTGGTTGCCCTCGATGGGCAGCATCATGCCATCCGCCAGTGGCATATCGACAAACAGGCGCGGCAGGCTGGCGGGCGGCCAGGCGGGGGTTGCGGGCATCAGGGCTTCCGGTCGATGATATTTTGCCCTACCTGCCCGGCATGACCGACGAAGTCGAGTTGATCGTACCCGACAGCGAGCAGCGCGGGCTTGTCGGCCGCCTGCCGCCGGCCGTCCGCCCCTATTGGATGCTCGCGCGCTTCGACCGGCCAATCGGAGCCTGGCTGCTGTTCTGGCCCGCCGCCTGGGCCATCGCGCTCGCCGGGCACGCTGTGCGGCGCTGGGATCTGCTGTTCTGGTTCGCGGCCGGCACGATCGCGATGCGCGGCGCGGGCTGCGTCTATAACGACATCGTCGACCGCGAACTCGACCGCAAGGTCGCCCGTACCGCCTCTCGCCCATTGGCGAGCGGACGCACGAGTCTCAAGGCGGCCTGGGCATGGCTGGGGCTGCTGTGCCTGATCGGACTCGTCGTCCTGTTCCAGCTCAACCTCGTCGCCGCAATCACCGCGGTGGTCAGCCTCGGCGCGGTGGCGGTCTATCCTTATATGAAGCGAGTCACCTGGTGGCCGCAGGCCTGGCTCGGCATCGTCTTTTCATGGGGGGCGCTGGTCGGCTGGCCTGCCGTCACCGGTGGTTTCTCACCCACGCTCTGGCTGCTCTATGCCGGATCGATCTTCTGGGTGATCGGCTACGATACCATCTACGCGCTGCAGGATATCGAGGACGATGCGCTTGCGGGGGTCAAATCCTCCGCGCGCAAGCTGGGGCGCCATGCGCGGAGCGGCATCGCGCTCTGCTATAGCGTTGCGATGGCCTGCTGGGCATCCGCCCTCTGGCAGACACGGCCGCAATTGCTGGCGATCGCGGCTCTGCTCCCGCTGGCCTTCCACCTGACCTGGCAGGTGGCGTCGCTCGACCGGCAGGATGCCGCCGACGCGTTGGCCAAGTTCCGATCGAACCGTTTTGCCGGGCTATTGATGTTCCTCGCCTGCCTCATCGTGGGCGCGACGGCCTGATTTGCCCTTTGACCTTCGGGCCGGTGCTTCCTAAGTCCGCCCGATGCTGACCATCTCCGAAGCCGAAGGCCGTACGGCCGATCTCATCGCCGCCGCAAAGAAGGTCGGCGCCGATGCCGCCGATGCGCTCTATGTCTGCAATGCCTCGACCCAGATTTCGGTGCGCCTCGGCGCGCTCGAAGATGTCGAGCGGTCCGAGGGCGAGGAAATCGGGCTGCGATTGTTCGTCGGAAGCCGATCCGCGAGCGTATCGTCGTCGGACCTGTCCGCCGATGCCTTGAGCGCGCTGGTCGATCGCGCGCTGGCGATGGCGCGCGAAGCCCCCGAGGATCGCTATGCCGGGCTCGCTCCCGAGGACCGGCTGCTGCGCGGAGCGAGCCCTGAGGTCGACGGCGACGACGGCGCCGATCCGTCGCCCGCCGACCTTCGCGGCCGCGCCGAAGCCGCCGAGGATGCCGCCCGCGCAGTCACGGGCGTCACCAACAGCGAAGGCGCCGGCGCATCGGCCGGCCGTTCGATCATCGCGCTCGCCACCAGCCACGGCTTTTCGCGCGGCTATGCGACCAGCAGCTATGGCTGCTCGGCCAGCGTGATCGCGGGCGAAGGCGGCGCGATGCAGCGCGACTATGCCTATCACTCGGTCCGGCACCTCGCCGATCTCGAGGATGCCAGCGCGATCGGAACGCGGGCGGGCGAACGCGCCGTCAAGCGCCTCAACCCGACCCGGCTGGCGAGCGGGGCGATGCCGGTCGTCTATGATCCGCGCGTCGGATCCGGGCTGCTCGGCCATCTTGTCGGGGCGATCACCGGATCGTCGATCGCCCGGCGGACAAGCTTCCTGCTCGAGGCGCTCGGCACGCAGGTATTCGCCAAGGGCATCACCGTGCGCGACGATCCGCTGCGTCCGCGCGGCCTGCGTTCAAAGCCGTTCGATGGCGAAGGCCTGCCGACCGCGGCGAGCGACATCATCGCCGATGGCGTGCTGACCGGCTGGATCATGGATTCGGCCTCAGCCCGCCAGCTCAACCTCGAACCGACCGGCCACGCCACGCGCGGCGTCGGCGGCCCTCCGGGATCGGGCGTGACCAACCTCTACCTCGAAGCCGGCGCGCTTTCGCCTGACGAACTGATCGCCGACATCAAGCTTGGCGTCTATGTCAGCGAACTGATCGGCCAGGGGGTCAACGGCGTCACCGGCGATTATAGCCGCGGCGCATCGGGCTTCGTCATCCGCGATGGCAAGATTTGCGAGCCGGTCGCCGAGATCACGGTCGCCGGTAATCTGCGGGACATGTTCCGTGAGCTAACACCCGCGTCGGACCTTATCTTCCGCCGGGCAGTTGATGCCCCGACGATCAGGGTCGAAGGGATGATGGTAGCAGGTGCTTAACGACTCCTCCGGGCTTCTCGATGCAGTCAGCGCGGTCGCGACCGAGGTCGGGGCGATGGCGTACGCATCGTGGCGCGGAGACTTCAAATATTGGGACAAGGTGCCGGGAAGCCCGGTGTGTGACATCGACCTCGCCGCCGATGCGCTGCTGCGCGAGCGGCTGATGGCGATCGATCCCGAGGCGGGCTGGCTGTCGGAGGAGACCGCTGACAGCGCCGACCGGCTCAACTGCGTGCGCGTCTGGGTGGTCGATCCGATCGACGGCACCCGTGACTATGTCCGCGGCCGCGAAGGCTGGGCGGTCTCGATCGCGCTGGTCGAAGGGGGCCGCCCGATCATCGGGGTGCTCGACGCCCCCGCGCGCGGCGAGCATTGGCGCGCGATGGCGGGCCGGGGTGCGACCCGTAACGGCGCGCCGGTGCGGGCATCGGATCGGGCGCGACTGCGCGGGGCACGCGTTCCTGCCGATGTCCTGCCCAAGGCAGACGCCGATCTGGTCACGGTGACCAAGCCCAACTCGATCGCGCTGCGGATCGCAATGGTCGCCTCGGGCGAGGCCGACCTGCTGGCGACGGTGCGCTGGGGCCATGAATGGGACATCGCCGCCGCAGCGCTGATCGCGCAGGAGGCGGGCGCGACGGTGACCGACGCCTTCGGCAATCCGCTGCGCTACAACTCGACCAAGGGCGAGGCCTTCGGGGTCCTCGCAACCGCGCCGGCGATCCATGCCGACGCGGTCCAGCGGCTCGCCTCGCGCGCCATCACGGGCGCGATCCGCTAAATATCAGGCGATTTCAAAGGGCTGCCCAAGCCTGTTGAACGAGAAAAATAACGGACGCGCGCAAGGTATTGAAACACCTTGTAAGTGGGGCTTTGGGACGCAAAAAAAATATTATTTTTGTGAACGGTCGTTCCCATGCGCCTCAGGGCCTACCAACTGGACGACTATATACGAGATCGCGAGGCATGTCGCCATCTCGCAAAATTGACATCGCCGCACGGCTTTCCCGACAGTGGCTGGCGAGTTGGTCGGTCGGCGTGGAGAATGGCGAAATGAGCGAGCTGACGATCTGGACTTATGACTGGGTGCCCCAGGGCCCCCGCGGTTTTGTGCGTGACCTGAGACTGAGATGGGCTTGCGAGGAAGCGGGGCTCGCTTATTCGGTGCGAACCGTTCCGTTCGAGGGACGCGAGACCAATCATCTCTCGCGTCAGCCCTTCGGCCAGCTTCCCTTCCTGGACGATGGCGCGCTGCACATTTTCGAGAGTGGCGCCGGGCTGCTGCATCTGGCCCGAAAAGACGAAAAGCTGATGCCGCGCGATCCGGAGGGAGAGGCCGAGACGGTTCAGTGGATGATGGCCGCGCTCAACTCGATCGAGATGGTTACCGTGCCCTGGTGGTTCCTCGAAATATCCGGCGCGGCGGACAACGGTCTTGCCGGGTGGGTGGGAAACCGCCTCTCTCAGCTCGAGAAGGTTCTGGCCGAGCGGGAATGGTTGGCAGCGGATCGCTTCACCGCCGCCGACCTGCTGATGGCCGATGTCCTGCGCGTCTCGAAGCTCCGCTCGTTCGGTAACCGGCCCGCGACCGATCACTATGTAGCCCGCGTAACCGGCCGCCCCGCATTTCAAAAGGCGCACGCCGATCAACTGGCGCATTTTGCCGCGGGTGACGAGAGCAGGCGGGCAGCTGGCCAGTCGTCAGTGCGCGAAGCTGGGGATCTTACGCGCCGACAATCGGATGTTCGCCCCTGACCTCGTCGCATAATTCCTCGATCGCGCGGTTCTGGCCGATCGAGCCCGATGGCGCGACAGCCCAGTTGCAATGCGGATGGGTCGCGGTGTCGTACAGGCGGAGCGGCCCCAACGCGCGTCGCCAGCCGATTTTGCTGCCGCCATGTCTGCGGACAAGGCGGGTGATCAGAAGCGCTTCCAGTTGCGCGGGAATCATGGGTGGGATTTCAGAAACGGGGCCATGCGATCGCTCTGTGTCGAACTCGGGCCGCTGGCGCAATGCCGGCTC
>Ga0307412_10001623_pt1 | contig 12397 bp, 10 predicted proteins | sample DK1Cmetagenome_3_FD_203823 | JGI IMG/M metagenome (GOLD analysis project Ga0307412, IMG submission 203823) | Maize rhizosphere microbial communities from greenhouse at UC Davis, California, United States - DK15-C-1 | ecosystem: Host-associated > Plants > Roots > Rhizosphere > Soil | place: USA...
CCCTCTGGGGCAATGCCGCCAGTGTGCTGGTGGGCGACTTCCTCTACTCGCGCTCGTTCCAGCTGATGGTGGAACTGGACGACATGCGGATCATGCGCATCCTCGCCGACACCACCAACACCATCGCCGAAGGCGAGGTGCTGCAACTACTGAATATCGGCAACGCCGACGTCGACGAAAACGCATACCTCGCCGTGATCGAACGGAAGACGGCCGTGCTGTTCGCGGCGGCCACCGAACTCGGCGGCGTGCTGGGCGGCTTGCCGGAGACGCAGGTCGCCGCGCTGCGCCGCTACGGCATGGAACTCGGCTACGCGTTCCAGATCGCCGACGACCTGCTCGACTACGTGTCCGATGCGGAGACGCTCGGCAAGAACATCGGCGATGATCTCGCCGAAGGCAAGCCCACCCTGCCGCTGATCTACGCGATGCAGGTGGCGGACGCCGACCAGCTGAAATCGCTGCGGCACGCGATCGAGCATGGCGGGCTCGATTCACTGGATCGCATCGTCGCCGCCATACGCGACTCCGGCGCGATCGAGCGCACGCACGAAAAAGCCGTGGCACACGCCACGGCGGCACGCGAGGCGCTCGCCGAGTTGCCGGCGTCCGCTTACCGCGACGCGCTCGCGGCACTGGCTGATTACTCGGTCGAAAGGCGCTTCTAGAACGCCTCGCTCAGCCAGGACCGCATGGCGGCGTACGCACGGCCGGCGACTTTCGCGTCGTAACGGCAATTGCCCGTCGCCGCCGTCGCTTCCTTCTCGGTGAAGCAGTGCACCGCGCCGCCGAAGTCCTCGGAGGCCCAGTCCACCTTCGCGTCACGCATCTCCGCCTCGAACGCGGCGCGCTGTTCGGCGGGGACGTTGGCATCGTCGGCCCCATTGAGCGCCAGCACTTTCGCGTGGATGTTCGACGCAAGCTTGGGATCGTCGGTCGAGAGAAGGCCGTGGAAACTGACCACCGCGGCGACGTCCGCGCCGGCACGGGCGAGGTCGAGTACGGCCGAGCCACCGAAACAGAAACCGATCGCGGCGAGCTTCGCCGTATCGATGGGCGCGTGTTTCGCCTGCGCCTTCAACTCTTCGAATGCCCGCGATACGCGCAGCCGCATCACCTTGCGATCCGCATAGAGCGGCTTCACGGCGGCCAACGCCTCGGCTTCCGATGTCGGCCGCGTGCCGCCGCCGTACATATCGGTCAACAGGATCACGTAGTCCTTCCCCGCGATCTCCTTGGCCTTAGCCACCGCCATGTCATTCACCCCAAACCAGTTGGGCACCATGAGCAGGCCGGGCCGCTTGGCCGCGACCGCGTCGTCATACACGAGGAAACTCTTGTAGGTCACTCCGTGGTCGGTCCACTGCACCGGCTTGGCGACCATCGCCGCCGAGGCGGCACCGACGTGACCCAGGACCAGCAAGGACAAGGCAAGCAGCGAACGGCGCATCGGCGTGGCTCCCATGGAAGGTTCGCCAAGCATAGGCGTCCTCCCCGGGCGAGGGAATGTGGCAGCCGCCCTCAGAGTCCTGCGGCGTGCCGGGCCAGCTTTCGTTTCAGAGGCCCGAACGCATCGAGCAGGCGCACCCCCACGCCTCGCACGGCGACCAGCGGGATCGCCTTCCATCCGTAGACGCGCTCCAGGGCGTCGAACGACCAGGCATCGAGCCCGTCCGCGCTCCGGCGACGGCGTGCGTAGCGGCGCAGCACGTGCGCGGCGGCGATATCGCGGCCCGCTTCGCGTGCCTCGACCAGGGTGTCTCGGAGTTCGGCCACGTCGCGCAGGCCCAGGTTGACGCCCTGCCCCGCCAGCGGATGAACCGCATGGGCGGCATCGCCGAGAAGGACCAGCCGGTCGGCTTCGTACCGGTCGGCGAGCTTCAGGCGCAGGGGAAAGGCGGCACGGCGGCTGACCTTGCCGATGGGCCCCAGGCGGAAGTCGCTGGCTACGCCGAGGGCGTCGCGGAAGCCGTCGTCATCGAGCGCCAGCACATGCGCCGCTTCGGCATCCGGCAACGACCAGACGATGGAACTGCGCCCATCGGCGAGCGGCAAGAGCGCCAGCGGGCCTGTCGGCAGGAACCGCTGCCACGCCGTCCGCTCATGCGGACGCGCCGTCTCCACATGCGCGACCACCGCGCGCTGGGCATAGTCGCGCCCATGCGTACCGATACCCACCATCGTGCGCAATGGCGACTCCGCGCCATCCGCGGCGACCACCAGGCGGGCGGCAACGACTTGTCCATCGGCCAGGTCCAGTTGGGCCCGATCGTCGCGCGCCGCATACGCGACCACCTCGGCGGGAACGATACGGCGCACCCCGGCATCGTCCAACGCGTGCCAGAGCGACGCCTGCACGAGCGCGTTCTCGACGATGTAGCCGAGCACGTCACGCCCTTCGTCGGCGGCGTCGAAACGGATCGTGGCGCCGTTCTCCGCATCCCATACGACCATGCGTTCATAGGCCGACGCACGCGCGGCCTGGATGGATCTCCATACCCCCAGCGCATCGAGCAGGCCGATGGACGACGGGGCGAGACCCACCACGCGCAGGTCCACCTCGTCCGCGGCGGCCCAGGGAGCGGGTTCGCGCGCGTCGACCAGCGCCACCGAGAAACCAGCGCGAGCCAGGGCCAGCGCCGCCGCCGCGCCGACCATGCCACCGCCCACCACGGCCACGTCGAGGAGATCACCGCCACGCCGGCGCGATGACACGGGGTTGGTCCGGATATCGCTCACGGCGTCTTCTCCCGCACGGCGAAAGGCGCGTTCGCGCGGAACCCCATGCCGCGCCGGCTCAGGGCATGACGCAGCGGCGGCACGCGATCGAGCGCGAGCATGGCGAGCGAACGCAACGGCCCCAGCAAGGGCTGGTCCAGGCAGGCCAGGCGCACGAGGCCATGGCTCATCGCCATCGTCCCCTCGCGATCCGGCGTGCGCCGGCGTACATATTCGTCAAGCAGGGTGGAGGCACCGGGGTCGTCGGCGGCCACCACCAACTCGGCCAGGGTCAGCGCATCGCGCAGGCCGAGGTTGAACCCTTGTGCCCCGATGGGATGCACCGTCTGTGCGGCATTGCCGACCAGCACCGCGCGGGGTGCCGTCAGGGATTCCGCGGCGACCCGGCGAATCGGATAGGGCGAGCGCTTGCCCGGGCGGCCCAGGCGGCCGAGACGCCAACCGAAACGCTCATGGGCAAGGGCCAGGAAGGCTGCATCATCCATGGCCGACACCTCGTCGGCGCGTTCGGCGGGCACGGTCAGCACCACGCCGATGCGCCGCTCGGCGAGCGGCAGGACCGCGACGGGCCCCTCGTCGGTGAAGCGCTCGAATGCGCGGCCCGCAGGGTCCCGCCCTGGCGTCATCGTGCTGACGAACAGGGCCTGCCCGTAATCGTGCTCGCGGGTGCCGATGCCCAGCTGCGCGCGAACGCCGGACGCCGTGCCATCCGCCCCGACCAGCAACGGTGTCTCCAGGCGACGCCGCTGCCCATCCGAGGCGATGGTGACCGCCCACCCACCGTCGACCGGCTCGATGGCCTCGACCCTTGCGGGCGCCAGGCGAGTCAGGTGCCGGCATGTTTCCAGCCGCTGGAGCAAGGCCGCGCCGAGTTCCCGTGCCGGCAAGGTCCAGCCGAGGGCGTCGACGCCCTCGGCGGCGGCATCCATGCGAACACTGCCGAAGTCGCCGGCACGGCTCGTGTGGATATGCGTGATCGGCGTGGCCCGGTGCCGGGCCAGGTCCCACACGCCAATGGCCTCCAGGCCGTTCACGGTCGCACGGGCAAGGGCGAGATTGCGCTCGTCGTAGCTGGGCTGCTCACCCACGCGCGGCGCGGATGCTTCGACGAGGACAGCGGGCCGGCCGGCGGTGTCTAGCGCGATGGCGAGGCTGGCGCCGACCAGGCCGCCGCCGACGATGAGGATGGGTTCGAACGGGCTCATCCGCGGATCATACCCTCGCCGGGTGAAGGCGCCGATCCTGCGGCCCCCTGCCGCAGCGATGATGCACCCCGATAGAATGGCCCGATGGGCAATCGACTTTCGAAGATCTATACACGCACCGGCGACGACGGCAGCACCGGCCTGGGCGATGGCAGCCGCACCGGCAAGGACTCCCTCCGTGTCGCGGCCTATGGCACCGTGGATGAACTGAACAGCGCCATCGGCATGGTCATGGCCTCCGATGGCGTGGACGACGACATCCGGGAGGCCCTCGTCCAGATACAGCACGAGCTGTTCGACCTGGGCGGCGAACTGTGCATTCCGGGCATGGCGATGGTCCAGGCACGGGACATCGACCGCCTCGAGACGGTGCTCGATGCCTTCAACGCCGACCTTCCCGCGCTCAAGGACTTCATCCTGCCCGGCGGCGGCATGGCCGCTTCCACCTGTCACCTGGCCCGCACGGTCTGCCGCCGGGCCGAGCGCGAGGTGGTCGCCCTCGGCCGGGTCGAGGAGGTGCGTCCAGAAGCGCAGCGCTACCTGAACCGGCTTTCAGACTTGCTCTTCGTCATCGCCCGCGTGTTGGCCCGCCGTAGCGGCCACGGCGAGGTGCTCTGGCAGCACGAACGCCGTCCGCGCGGCTGATCCGGCGGTGTAAGCTCGTCCGGCCGGTGCGGCGATCGCCGCCGCATCCTTCGAGGGATCATGCTCATGGGCGACGTGCCATCGTGCGGTGGGGTTGGCGATTCTGCTAAGTTGGCGGCCTTTCGAACGGACAAGACCGAGCCTGTGACGTCACGCATCAGCATCCTGCCTAAACGCCGCCTGCTGGCGACCGCCGTCGCCCTCATCGTTTCGGGCGCCGCCTGGGACGCATCGGCCCAGACGGCCGCGCCAACCCAGGGGGAAAGCCGCGCCAACGCGCCGGCGCCGGCGGAAACCTGCGCCCTGGGTTCGTTCGTCTGCCCGCCGAGGCCGGTCAGCTACGTACTCTGCCGTCCCAATGCGATGCTCGATTTCTACGAGCCGGGCATCACCAAGGACAGCACGCTGCGCGACACCGCGGTCACCGACATCCACTCGGGCCTCGATGGCGACACCGGCGGCATCAAGGTCGAGAGCCCCGAGCCGAACCTCTACCACATGACCGGCGGCGTGCGCCTGGAGCGCGCCGACCAGGTGATGCGCGCCGACGACGTCACCTACAACTCCGATTCCACGGCCTACGACGCTCGCGGCAATGTCCGCTATCAGGAAGCGGGCATGCTGGTGTCCGCCGACCGGATGACCGGTACGACCACGCCCAACCAGGGCGATGCCGACCATGTCCGCTACCAGCTGCTGCAATCGCGCGGCAACGGCGTGGCCGACCACGCCAAGGTGATGGACCCGCAGCACGGCCGTTTCACCCTCGCCACCTACTCCACCTGCGACGTGGGCAACCACCAGTGGGAGTTCCGTGCGAAGACGATGAACCTGAACAAGGAAACGGGCGTCGGCACGGCGCGCAGCGCGACCATGCGCTACAAGAACGTGCCGTTCATGTACCTGCCCTACTTCACGTTCCCGCTGGACGACCGGCGCAAGAGCGGCTTCCTCTATCCGACCTTCGGTTCGTCGAGCCACTCGGGCACCTTCCTCAACCTGCCCTATTATTTGAACCTCGCGCCGAACTACGACGCGACGATCACGCCGGGCTACTACTCCGACCGCGGCGCCATGCTCGGCGGTGAGTTCCGCTATCTCTTGCCGCGGTCCAACGGCACGTTCGACTTCCAGTACATGCCGCACGACAAGGGCCCGGACGACGACATCAGCGGTACCAGCGACCGCGACGGCTCGACCCAGCGCTGGCTGCTGCAGATCGCCAATTCGACGACGATCGCGAAGGGCTGGACCTTGTCGGCGAACATCAACCGGGCCTCGGACAACCAGTACTTCCGCGATTTCAGCAACGACCTCTATTCGTCGGCGACGGGCCTGCTTACGTCCAGCGCCTACGTCCACACCGGAGGCAAGTACTGGAGTGCCGCCATCGGCGCGGACGACTACCAGAACGTCGACGCGGGCCTGCCCAACTACGTCGAGCCGTACCGCCGTTGGCCGCGCGCCACGTTCAACCTGGACACGCCGCTCAACAGCTGGCTCGATGCCGGCGTCGACACCGAGGCGGTGGCTTTCCGCAAGAGCGATCCCGCGCCGATCTCACCGGGCTTCCCCGGCCAGGTCGACGGCAACCGTCTCGACATCGCCCCCTTCCTCGCCGCCGACTTCTCCGGCGCGTCGTGGTTCGTCCGGCCGCGCGTCGAGTATCGCTACACGGCGTACCGGCTCGATTCCGACTACCAGCACTTCAACTATGCCGAACAGAGCCCGTCGCGCTCCCTGCCCATCGGCAGCGTCGACGCCGGCCTGATCTTCGACAAGCAGACCAGCCTGTTCGGCAACACCTATACACAGACGCTCGAGCCGCGCCTCTACTACCTGTACGTGCCGTACCGGAACCAGACCAACCTGCCGACGTTCGACACCAACGAGATGTCGTTCGACTTCTGGCAGCTGTTCACGACCAACCGGTTCTCCGGCGCCGACCGCCAGATGGACGCCAATAACCTGACCGCGGCCCTGACCACGCGCCTGCTCGACGACAACGGCGTGGAGCGGTTGTCGGCCAGCGTCGGCCAGATCAAGTACTTCAGCGACCAGAAAGTGCAGATGCCCGGCGTCCTGCCGACCGACTTCAGCCGGTCGGACTACATCGCCCAGCTCGGCATCCAGTTCAACGACAAGTGGCGCCTGAACAGCTCCTACCAGTGGAACCCGAACAAGAAGCCCAGCCCGTACCTGAACGAGGATGGCCAGGCCTTCCAGCAGGGCCGTGACACGGACCTGGCGACGATCCAGCTGCAGCGCCGGATCAAGGGCGACGGCATCCTCAACTTCTCGTACCGGTACCGCCGCAACGTGATGGAACAATTCGACACTTCGGTGGTCTTTCCGGTGTCCGATCGTTGGCGCGCGCTGGCACGGTGGGTGTACGCCCGTCGCGACATCCTGCCCACCACCGTCACCGGCGTCGGCACCTTCAATACCTTCACGTTCTCGCACCGGACGCTCGAGGCGGCCGCGGGCGTCGAATACGACAGCTGCTGCGTAGCCATCCGCATACTCGGCCGCCATTACGTACACGACTACACCCGTTCCACGGCCAACGCGATCATGTTCGAGGTGGAATTCAAGGGCATTGGCTCGCTCAACCCGCAATCGGGCCAATACCTGCGGCGTGCTATCCTTGGCTATCAATAAATGGGGCAGGCGCCCCGGGCTCCCTATTCGATGAAGCAGATCCTCGCGTACTCCCTGCTCGCCACTTCCCTGCTCGTGGCCGTGCCTCCCGCCCAGGCCCAGTTGATGCCTTCGGCCCAGCCGTCGCAAGGCGCGAGCGTCGGCAACGGCTCGCTCGACCGCATCGTCGCGGTCGTGGAAGAAGACGTCATCCTGCAGAGCGAGCTCGACGAGGCGATCAACGCCATCGTGCGGCAGTACGCATCGAATCCGGCCCAGCTTCCGCCCAAGGACGTCCTGGCCCGCCAGGTGCTCGACCGCCTGGTCCTCATGAAGCTGCAGGTCCAGCGTGCCAACGACCAGGGCATCCGCGTGTCCGACCAGGACGTGGACCAGGCCGCCGGCAACGTGGCCCAGCAGAACAAGATGAGCCTCGACCAGCTGCGCGCGGCGGTCGAGCAGGACGGCTACAGCTATGCCGCCTTCCGCCAGCAGCTGTCCGACCAGATCGTCGCGCAGAAGCTGCACGAGAGCATCGTCCGCGACCAGGTCACGGTCACCGACGCCGAAGTGAACAACCTGCTGGCCAGCCCGACCTACAAGGCCGGCGAAGTCCACCTCGCGCATATCCAGATCAGCACCCCGGCCGGCGGCGGCGCCAGCGACATCGCGCAGGCGCAGACGAAGGCCGAGGAAGCGATCAAGGCGATCCAGGGCGGCATGGATTTCAACGCCGCGGCCATTCGCTACTCCGATGCCCCCGACGCTCTCGATGGCGGCGACCTCGGCTGGCGGCGCCTCGACGAAGTCCCGCCGGCGTTCGCCGACGCCGTGTCGTCGCTGAAGGCGGGCGAGAACACGCCGGCCCTGCGCGGCCCGACCGGCTTCCATATCCTGAAGCTGGTGGAAACCCGCCAGCCGGGCCGGCAGATCGTCACCGAGTACCACGCCCGCCAGATCCTCATCAAGCCTTCCGAGATCGTCACGCCGGAACAGGCCGAGAAGAAGGCCCAGGACATCTACACCCGCGTCGTCGACAAGAAGGAAGACTTCGCCAAGGTCGCCAAGGATGAGTCCAAGGACAACACCACGGCGAACAACGGCGGCGACATGGGTTGGTTCGTGAAGGACGCCTGGGGCCAGGCCATCGCCGCCCAGGTCGATCAGCTGAAGGACAACGAGGTGTCGCACCCGATCCAGACCGATGCGGGCTGGATCGTGCTGCAGCGTCTCGGCACCCGTCAGAGCGATCTCACCGATCAGCTCCAGCGTGACCAGGCCCGTCAGGCCATCGGTAACCGCAAGGCGGACGAGGCCTACGAGAACTACCTGCGCGAACTGCGCTCGACCTCGTTCGTCGATATCCGCGTGCCGGAACTGAAGGACCCCGACGACAAGCAGGTCTCGACCACGCCGTAATGCTCCGATGACTACCACCACCCTGCCACGGCTCGCCGTTACCGCCGGTGAGCCCGCCGGGGTGGGACCCGAGCTGGTCGCGCGCCTCGCGGCCTCCGAACTCCCCGCCGATCTCGTCGCGATCACCGATCGCGACCTGCTCCGACGCGCAGCCACCCTCTGCGGGCTCGACCTCGACATCGTGGACGACGACGGAACGCGCGTCGCCTCGCGTCCCGCTGGCCGTGTCCGGATTCGCCACGTGCCGCTAAGGGCCGATGTCCATTTCGGCCATCCGGACCCACGCAATGCGCAGCATGTGCTCGATCTTCTGCGCAAGGCCGCGGATGGTTGCATGGCCGGCGATTTCGACGCCGTGGTGACCGGACCCGTACAGAAATCCAGCATCAACGAAGGCGGCGTCGCCTTCAGTGGCCACACGGAGTTCTTCGCCGAACGCGCGGGTACCGAGGTCGTGATGATGCTCGCCAGTCCGGAACTGCGGGTGACACTGGCCACGACGCACCTGCCGCTTTCCGCGGTGCCCGCCGCCCTCACGCCCGCCTTGCTGGAACGTACGCTGCGCATCGTCGCCGGTGCGCTGACCTCGCTTTTCGGCCTCGCCCATCCGCGCATCGCGGTGTTGGGCCTGAACCCGCATGCGGGTGAAGGGGGGCACATGGGCCGCGAGGAGATCGACACGATCATTCCCTTGATGGAACGCCTCCGCGCCGAAGGCATGGACCTGATCGGGCCGCTCCCGGCCGATACCGCCTTCGTCCCCGCCATGCGTGAACGCTACGACGCGGTGCTGGCCATGTATCACGACCAGGCCTTGCCCGTGCTCAAGAGCGAGGCGTTCGACCGCACCGTGAACGTGACCCTGGGCCTGCCCTTCATCCGCACGTCGGTCGACCACGGTACGGCGCTCGACCTCGCCGGTACGGGCCGGGCCGATCCAGCCAGCCTGTTCGCCGCCACGCGCTTCGCCATCGATCTCGCCCGCCACCGGGGCCGCCCATGAACGCACGCCCCAAGAAAAGCTTCGGCCAGCACTTCCTGCACGACAAGCGCTATATCGAGCGCATCGTCGCCTCGATCGCACCGAAGGATGGTGACACCGTCGTCGAGATCGGCCCCGGCGAAGGCGCGATGACCCTGCCCTTGCTCGCCGTGGCCCGGAAGATGACGGCCATCGAACTGGATACCGACCTGATTCCCGGCTTGCAGGCACGGGCGGCGGCGATCGGCGAGTTGAAGATCGTCCATTCGGACGTGCTCAAGGTCGACTTCAGCCAGCTCGCCCGGGAGCTCGGCGCCGAGCGGCTGCGTATCGCGGGCAACCTCCCCTATTACATTTCCAGCCCCATCCTCTTCCACTGTGTCGAGCACGCGGCGGCGATCCAGGACATGCATTTCATGCTCCAGAAGGAGGTCGTGGACCGCATGGCCGCCGAGCCGGGCAGCAAGGTCTACGGCCGGCTGAGCGTGATGCTTCAGCTCGCCTGCAAGGTGACGCCGCTCTTCACGGTGCCCCCGGGCGCCTTCCGGCCGCCGCCCAAGGTCGATTCCGCCGTGGTCCGCCTGGTGCCCCTGGCCCCGGAGCAGTTGCCCAAGGGCGATCCGGCGAAGATTCACACGGTCGTGAAGGCCGCCTTCGCGATGCGCCGGAAGACGCTCACGAACACGCTGAAGGGCCTGGTCGACGAATCGACCATTCGTGAACTCGGCATCGATCCGCGTGCACGTGCGGAGACCTTGGCCCCCGGGGACTTCGTGAAACTCGCGAATGCGATGTGAAGCCTGCTGCGGACTCACTTGCCCACCCCCTCCCCGTCCCTGACAATCGCAGCATGAACTCCAAATCCCCTTACACGATCGACGTGGAGGTCGCTTCCCGCTTCGTTCCCGACCAATCGCAACCGACCGACAACCGCTACGTGTTCGCCTATACGATCACGCTGCGCAACGTCGGCGACACCGGCGCCCAGTTGCTCACGCGACACTGGCTGATCACCGATGCGAACGGCAAGGTCGAAGAAGTACGCGGCGACGGCGTCGTCGGCGAACAACCGTGGATGCGACCCGGCGACACCTTCGAGTACACCTCGGGCGCCGTGCTCGAAACCGCGGTCGGCACCATGGAAGGCAGCTATCGCATGGTCGCCGACGACGGAACGCATTTCGACGCACCCATCCCGGCATTCGTGCTTTCGATCCCGCGCACGCTCCACTAGGATCGAACCCATGGATAGTGCGCACGCCGGGAACGGCATCACGGAGCAACAGTACTGATGGCCGTCTACGCGATCGGCGACGTCCAGGGTTGCTACCCCGAACTCCAGCGCCTGCTGGAGAAGCTTCGTTTCGACCCGGCCAGCGACCGGCTGTGGTTCTGCGGCGACCTGGTGAATCGAGGCGGCGAGTCGTTGGCCACGTTGCGCCTGATCCACTCGCTGCGCGACCAGGCGATCATCACGCTGGGCAACCACGATCTCTCGTTGCTCGCGATCGGCCAACGTCGCGAAGACGCACAGGCGCGGGTGAACCCCGAGCTGCGTGAAGTATTGTTCGCGGACGACGCACCCGTGCTTCTCGAATGGTTGCGCATGCAGAAGCTGCTGCATAACGACGAAGAGCTCGGCTGGACGATGGTCCACGCCGGCCTGGCACCGATCTGGACCTTGCGTCAGGCGCAGCGTGCCGCGCTGGAAGTGGAACGCGAACTCGGCGGCCCCCGCCACCAGCGTTTGCTCAAGAATCTCTTCGGCAATCGTCCGCCCGGCTGGAACAATCGGCTGCAGGGCGTCGAGCGCCACCGCGCCACGATCAACACGCTCACGCGCATGCGCTATTGCGACGTCAACGGCCGCATCGACTTCGAGGGCAAGGGTATCCCCGGCACGCAGAAGCCCGGCATGTACCCGTGGTTCGAAGTACCGGGGATGCGTCGTCGCGAGACGAAGATCGTCTGCGGGCACTGGTCCGCGCTGGGACGTTTCGCGGGCCTCGGCGTCTATGCGATCGACACGGGTTGCGTGTGGGGCGGCCAGCTGACCGCCATGCGTATCGACGTGCCTGAGCCCGTGTATGTCACCGTCGATGCAGAATCGTATCGGCAGAAGCCGAAGGGCGGCGGGGACTGACGCTTTCCGTTGGCGAAGAAGTCAGTGTTCGAAAGCTCGGCTTCGCCATCGTGGTGGTTTTTGCGTCGAGGAAGGGGGAGGCATCGGGTGCCATTCTCTTCGCTAAGTCCTCGTCCGGCCTTCGCCTCCCTGCGGAATCGCTCTGAGAACGGCACCCGATGCCTCCCCTCCGGACCTGCCGTTGGCTCGTTAGGCGAGCGGCATGAGGGTGCTTGGGCGCACATTCTTTTGATGAACGCCGCGTGCCGACTGGTGCCAATTTAGGGTGGGAGCCGACTCTGTCGGCGATGGGGGCTCGCGATAGACCTATCGCGTCACGCGACGCTGATAGCGTACCAACGGCATAGCCAGGTCGCGCTCGCACACAACGCGAGTCAGCCAAGACAGCCTTCTCCGCTCATACGCAAACGTCTTCGAAAAGCGTCGAGGCAACAGGCGCCACGCTCTTCACAACACCGCCTCACGAGCCGGAGGGGAGTCGTCGGGCGTCACCCTGGGAGCGATTCCGCAGGGAGGCGTAGGTGAAGTGACCCCCAGAAGTTGGACGGTTTGAGCTACGCGGCTAAGACGCCGGTTCGGTAGTGGACCGGGCTCAGGCCGCCGAGCTTGAGCTTGATGCGTTCG
>Ga0307412_10001624_pt1 | contig 12395 bp, 14 predicted proteins | sample DK1Cmetagenome_3_FD_203823 | JGI IMG/M metagenome (GOLD analysis project Ga0307412, IMG submission 203823) | Maize rhizosphere microbial communities from greenhouse at UC Davis, California, United States - DK15-C-1 | ecosystem: Host-associated > Plants > Roots > Rhizosphere > Soil | place: USA...
CGATATCCGCGTGATCCTTCTGGTAGTTTCTGGTCATGCTCTCGCTGGCGTGACCGGCTATCTTCTGCCCATCCTTACCGGCTTTTTGGTACAGGTGCAGCGACAACGCTCGCACTTCGTGGAAGCCCGGCATTTCTTCTTCCTTCCACCCCTTGTAACAACCCGCCGCTTCCCGGGCCTCTTTGAAGGCTCGCGTCAAATATCGTTCTTCGACTTGAGTCCAGTGGTCCTTTGTTTGCGCCTGCTTCTGTTTCAGGCGATCCGGGCGCCGGTGGACCAGGTACGGCGAAGCGATATCATCCCGGCACCGGCTGATGACGGCTTGAAGTTCTTCGGTCACCTTGAACCGAATCCAGGCAGCATCGCTCGCCTTGGCCGTCTTCTGCTGTACTACGTACAGATAACCCTCCCGAACCCCATCAAATCGCATATTCAGAATGTCGGTACGCCGCTGCGCGGTGATCAGCGCCAGATCGATTGCGTTCTGCAGCCAGGCAGGCGACTTTTCTCGAATGGCCTTCAGACCCTCGACGGTGTGCCGCTTGCGCTGCTTCTTCTCGATCCGGTTGATCGTGCTGGCCGCCGGGTTATCCGGGCATAAGCCCTTGGCCGCTGCGTGGTTGAAGATGTCGATCAGCAGCGCGCGGCACTGATTTGCCGTGCGCGGGGTGAGCGCATCCAGCATTTCGGCAATCATGCGGATCGTGATTTGGTCGACTGCTTTGCCTTCGAACTGTTTCCGGAAGCGGCGAAAGTGCACGGCATACAGGCCCAGAGTCCCTTTTGCCAATTCCCGTGGCGGCAGCACGTCGCGTTCGTAGGCGTCCAGAAAGCCGGCGAAGGATTCCGATGTGCTACCCATCACGGTGCCGATAAGGTCTGCGCCGCGCATGAACTCCAGATTCAACTGCTTGGCGGCATCGATCGCTTTGATCCGGTCGCCGCCGAATTGGAACCACTTACCGTCGGTAGGCCGGCGGTAGCGATAGGTCGAGCGCCGCGAATCGAAGTACAGGTTCTGCGGGAGGCTCTTGTTCGCCTTGTTGCGCGGCCGTGGGACCATCATGCAGCTCCTTTCAATACCATTGCGACCAGATCATTACCGTTCGACCGGCTGAATGCTGTCCAATCAACGTACCAGAGTTTCCCGATCTGCTCGCCGGGCACCTGGCCGTTGCGGATGTAGTTACGAATCGCCTGGGGGCAGGGTGGTGTGCCGTTTTCACCCCAGCGCCGTCGCTGGAATTCACTGATCTTGATCAGCTCTTTATTCATTGGTGTGCTCCATGCCGCGCGTGGCGGCAGAAGGTGGTGAGGGGGTCAGTCGCTGCTGTAGCTGGAGCTGCTGTCGCTCGAACTTGATGAGCTACAGCTATCGCTCGATGAGTAGCTGTTCCCGCTGTCGTAGCTGGAATAACTGCTGGTATCGCAATGGACAGTCGATCGCGAAGGTTCGTAGGAGTCGGCCTGGTTCAATGGGCTAAAGGGACTCAACGGGCTAAGAGGATTGAGTGGGTTGAGCAGATCCGATGACGGATCGTTTCTTGCCGACTGGGATGACGAGGCTGAGAAGCTGCTGGCCGATCGGCTGGCCGGACTTGGTGCGGCGACTTTATCGGCGGTCTTGTGGCGGAAGCGCTTTTTCAGAAATTCGAACATGCAGGAATTCCTCGCCCGCCGTTCACCGGCAGGCTGTAGGTGGATTGGGGTTAGGACTGCGGAGTCTTTTTGAGCTTGTTCCAGTGCCGCCAGATGTTTTCCTCGGGCACTTTTTTCTGAAGAGTGAATCCACAATCGTTGCAAATGACCCAGCTGAGCCCGGCATTGGAGCTGCTGTCGAGTTCGAGATTGTCGCTGCCGCATCCCGGGCAAGGCTTTAGTTCATCGCTCATGGCCTCGGCCCCCTGTAGATGAGCCGGGCCATGTAGAGCAGGGGGAGGATCATGGCGTCACCTCGCGGCGTGCCCACCAGCAGACCGGGCCGTCGTCTGTGTCGTGGATGGCCAGGCAGAACCAACCTTCGCCTTCAGGCCGATCCGGTTCCCAGTAGCTGCAATCTGGGTCGTGGGATTCGAAATAGCGGTCAGCAACCGCTGGCTCAGCGAACTCCAGGCTTACCATGCCGACGTGCAGGCCTTGCTCGGCGATCCAGGCTTTGCACTTATCACCGTCGCCCTCGTCGAAGTCGGGCATATCTGGATGCTGGAACATGCCGTTTTCATCGCGCACAACCGGAGCCGGCTGAATCAGTTTTATCGTTTCCATGGGCGAGCTCGTCCTTGCCGCTATAGCGGCTAGCTTTGAGGGGTGGATTTTGAATGATGGCAGTTTGCCTAAATCACGCTATATTTACGCTCTCTAACTAGAATGGATACTGAGCATGGATGAGGTACACGTAGATATCGGCGCTTTGATTACAAAGATCGAAGACTACATTTCCAAAGGCGAAAAACTGGACGAGAGTCCAATTAATACTTTGCAAGAGGCGCAGATCAAAGTCGGAAAAGCCTGGTCTGGATCTTGGATAGGCCATCATTCAAGGATCTATTATGAGAATTTAGAGGTTCCGCCACCCGGTGCTCATTTCAGCTCTGAATGGGGCGCAGACAACATGCTGGGTAGAGGTACAAGCGGACGATGGATGGAGTATTCTTTCGATGACGTCTACAATGAAATCCACAGGATGGTAGGGAATCCAGATTTATCTGTTTGGGAAGATTACTATTCTGAAGGTGTCAAATTATTTAACCGTACTAAAGAAGAACTAGAGATTTTACTGACAGTTGAATCTGAAGCCACTGGTGAAGCTTTCTACAAGACGCTCCTAGAAGAACTTAGTAAAATTAGCTTGCTGGTTGAAAGTCACTTTATCTCGTTCGTAAGGCCCAAACAATTTTCTTCGCGCGACTCGTTGGCCATGAGCCAAGGCATCATGACCCCGCCTCACCTGAAAGTCATGGCGGAGTGCATGAATTTTAAGGCGCCAACTTCGGCGTGTAGTAGCTTGTTGGTTGTCATGCAAAAAGCTTTTTCCTATTCCCAGCGACAAGTGAAAAAAATGAAACAAAATTCTTTAGTGGGTACTAATGTTTTTATAGGTCACGGTCGTTCACCAGTTTGGCGTGATTTAAAGGATTTTCTGAAGGATAGACTAGGTCTTCCTTATGATGAGTTCAATCGAGTTCCTGTAGCGGGTATTACAAATATTCAGCGACTTACACAAATGCTTGAGTCTGCTGCTGTCGCTTTTGTCGTTATGACTGCGGAAGATGAGCAAGTGGACGGGTCTATGGAGGCCCGAACAAACGTAATTCACGAAGTTGGGCTGTTCCAAGGTAGGTTAGGTTTTACAAGGGCGATAATTCTATTGGAGGACGGCTGCCAAGAGTTTTCTAATATTCAAGGTTTAGGCCAAATACGATTTCCCGCGGGAAATATCGCCGCTAAGTTTGAGGAGATTAGACTCGTTCTCGAGCGTGAAGGTCTAATCAGTGAATAGATTGTCTATATCGATGCGTTGGGCTCTATTGGTTGCTGGGTTATGCCCGGAAAACTAGTCAAACTTCAAGCGGCAGACGTCAGTTGGCCCTGAGTCAGCCACGGATCGTTGGCCTTTGCTAGCGCGGCCATTGGTGCTGGGCTGACGCTGTTGCCGCACATGTGGACCTGCTGGGTTTTGGTGAACGGCTTGCCGTCGGCGCCGTGACTGATCACGTAGTCGGCGGGGAAGCCCTGGGCCTTGTACAACTCGGCCGGCTTCAGCATGCGCAGGCAGATGTCGACGATGACGTACGGTGTGCCCTTCACCATCACTGTGACCATCGCCAAGCAATCCTTGGTGGTGATGGTCGGCGCCGGCGAATCGCAAGCGCTGATGTTCTCGGTGCCGTAGTAGCTGATCAGGAACGCGGCTACCCGCAGCGCGCCGGCTTCATGCTCCGGTGACAACTTCAGCGACACCAGCGAACTTTTGCCGCCGCCACCGGCTGTGGTTGTTGGTGCCGGCTCTTCCAGGCGTTGGCCGACGCTGGCGCCGAAGGCTCGCTCCATAAATGCGCTGACCAGGCCGTGATGTTCGCCAGCGGCGCTGATGGTGCGCAGAGGCTCTTCCGCCGCCCGGGCATCGCAGTTGCCGCGCAGGTGCACCAGGTTGGCCGACACCAGCTGCTGCTGACTGCCGGTGTTGGTCACCGTTGTCAGCGGCTCGTCCATGCCCTTGGCGTCGGTGGTGTTGAAGCCTCCGTTCATCTGCGCCATGAAAGCGGTGGCAACAGCGCGGTGGTTCTTGATCAGGAAAGCCGCGACGCGAAGGGCGCCGTCTTCATGCTCTGGCGACAGCTTGTAATGCAGCAATGCGTGATGCTCAGCGCCGGCGGTCATGGTCGGTACCGGCTCATCCACTCCCCGGCCAACGCAGTTCCGGCGCAGGGTCGCCAGACTGGCGCTCACCAACTGCTGCTGGCTGCCCGTGTTGGTCACTGTGGTCAGCGGCTCGTCCATGCCTTTTGCGAAGGTGGTGTTAAAGCCGCCGTTCATCTGCGCCATGAAAACGGTGGCAACAGCGCGGTGGTTCTGGGTCATCAACGTGCCGACAGGCTGATCCGCCGTTGCTGGCTTACCGCTGTATTCGGGACCACCAGCCCCGACCAGTACCGAACTCGTCAGCGCGTGCTTGATACCACCTGCTACGACGGTTCCCAGTGGCTGACCCAGGCCAGGGACGCGCGGCTCTTGGCCCTGGCGTTCGCCGTAACCCGACTGGATCAACGTCGGACTGATAAGCGTCAGCTCCCCACGGTTGGCACATGTCACGGTAGGCAAGGGCTCCATGGGATCGTTCACTCTGACGCTGCCTTGATGCGTGGCGGGTGCAATGACCGGGCTCGCCATGGCGAACGAGCCGCCGCGGGGCCAACTCGTGATGGTGCGCAGCGGCTCGGCCGACGATTGCGCCAGTTCACCAGACCAGTTCGCGATTGGCACAATGAATGGCGCCGGGTTATCGATGACAAACTTCTTCATGCCCTTGGCAACCCGGCGCAGAGTGGCGGGGGCCAGGTCCTTCTTGCGACCGAAGATGCTTTTCCCCAGGTCACTGAAGTCGATGCAGTCGGCGGCGGTCTTTCACTTCTGCTGGCCTTTGACTGGGTTCTTCGCGTAGGTTGGCTCCGGCCACACGATCGGCTGGCCGTCGCACCGGGCGATCATGAACAGGCGTTCCCGGCTGGTCGGCGCGCCGAAGTCGCAGGCCTTGATCACACGCCATTCCACGGCATATCCCAGGCGCTGCAGCTCGGCGACAAGCACTGCCCAGGTCTGCCCGCGGCGTTTCGGGTCAGGCACCAGGAACTGCTGGTGGACAGGAACCACTTCGCCAGGCTCAGCGATGCCGCCGCCGAGCTTCACGACTCGGCCTGTTGCCTTGCAGCGCTTGGCGATCAGCGGCCCCCATTGAAGGATCTGCTTCACGTTCTCCAGGCTCATCACGCGGGGCATCTTCTTGCCAGCCCACTTGAGGCCGATCCACGACAGGTTCCGGATCTCGCGCTTGCGCGGCTGGCCGCCGGCGGCCTGGCTATGATGCGTGCAGTCCGGCGACATGTGGAACCAGCCCACGGCCTTGCCGCCGCACTCGGTATCGGGGTCACCATCGAACACGTCAGTGGTGAAGTGAACCGCGCCCGGGCGATTCACCGTGTGCATGCTGATCGCTTGCGGGCTGTGGTTCTTCGCGACGTTCACCGTGCGGCCCAGGCCCATTTCCAGCCCGGTACCGGCACCGCCGCCACCGCAGAAGAAGTCGACCACGATCTCATCGTCCTGAGGATTGAAGCCGAGTCCGTATTGGGTTTTGAAATCGAAGGGGTGTTTCTTCTGTTGTGCGGACATAGAAGATCCTCGCCGGCTGGCGTGATTTGTCGTAAAGATATGGTTAGGATGAGCTGGCTTTAGCCTAATCTAATGGATACATCGTGCCAGTGATGGCTAGGGAGTAGAAATGGATAGCGACAGTTATATAAAGATTGCAAGCGTACTTTTTGCGTTTTCGGGATGGTTCAAGGTTGCGTATGACCATCAGGCAAACAAACCGAAAATCGCAGGGAAGGTGTTAAATTTTCTATGTGGAGTGATTGAGTCGCCTTCAAAAAGGAAATATACAGCCTTTATGATGTATCCCTATCTGCTCAATGCAAGAAAAAACTCTGTGCACATATTGGATTATGAGGCGTATATAAGGCTACCAGGATCGAGGAAATGGAGGCGCATCAATAGGTTTTATGGTCTAGAGAGGGTTGAGTCTGTTCAGTTTTCTTCCCAGGGTGGTGGGCAAATAAAAATAAACGATTTGCCTGCGTCTTATATCTATAAGAAAGAAGGTCCTGTACAGCAGGGTATTCCCCTTCATGGTTGGGTACCGTTTTTAGCAGACGGCGAATTGGATGCAATGAACGCAACTCATTTCAAGCTTGTTTGTATTGATGCTAACTCGACGAGACATACGATTATTCAAAAAACGGCAGACGTAGTACCAATTCCACTTTTAATCCAAATTGCGAATATAGACGTACCTCCCGATATGATGCCTGGGGCTGGGTTTTAAGTAGACCGCAAGTATATGCCATGACATGTGTTCGGCGCGGCCCTCTGTCTAATCTGCCCCCAACTTCCTTACCGGTGGTGGCAATTTGGTTTGGGTTGGGGTATTACGGGTGACCGGCATGGGGCCGGCTATTTGGAATTTTGAAATGAATAAGACGGATTTTGAATACGACGCGGACCTCTTCGCCAATAAAATCGGCAAGACACGGTGGGCCTTAAAAGGCGCTCAAACCAGGCTGCTGGAGCGTGTGGAGCATTGGGAAGAGCTCGGAAACCAATTTTTGGGTGGCGCAGTATCAGTGTCGTCTTTGGCTGGGCAAAACCGGATAGAAGGTCAAGTGTTTGGAAAAAAATTCGCTATCCAGTACGGTCCTCTAGGCCGCGAAGAAAACGGTGTGCTGGAAGCAGTGTTGTTGATTTATAGTCTGGTAGCTGGCGATCCGGTTGTAATCAGCCGCTTTCTCGTTGCGCCCGACGGATCAATCCTTGCGGCAGGCGGAGATTTGATTATTGACGGGAATGCGCAAAGCTTCAGCTTTAGATTCATGATCGCTATCGTCAATCGCGTACTTAACACATCCGCTGAGAATTGAAGCCTCGTCAACACCGCTGGCTGGTATGTCCAGCCATGTCTGCCTTCGGCGCTGGCGCACCTGGTTGTTTACCCGCCTCATGACGGCTCGGCGAACCGGAAGCCGTTCTCTCTGCCGATCAGCTGGACACGCTTGATATGCATCTTCAGGGCGCCGGCGATCTGGCTGACGGTCTTGCCGGCCTCGGCCAGCTCCCGCACCTTGGGTGCGATCTTGTCGCGCTGTGCACGGAGCTTGTCGTGATGACTGGTGGTGCCGATGAAAGGGACCTCGGCGCTGACCCCGCTTTCGATCTGCTGGATCGTCTTCCCGCTACCGAAGAACTGCTCCATCTTTTTGCTCAGGTCTTGGATGATTGCGTCCCGCGGGTTGGGCATTGGCTCGCCGATCATTGCCGGGTACCCGAGAGCGTGACCTTGATGCCGTCGGCGCGCGACTCGAGCTTCTGCGCGTAGTTGACCGCTTCCTTGTAGCTGAAGCGGAAGCCCCGCACCTTGTCGGTCGCGAGTTTCCACGATGTGGTACGCGCTTTCACCTGAAAGTCATTTCGCCGTACAGCGGCGATAAAGCAATCGCCACCTATCCTCTCTGACCTTCCGATCTCATTTCCGAGCAGCCCTCGCTAGAAGGCTGCCCGGTGATATTTTATTTGTCGCTACACATCTGTCGGAGTCCTCTCTCTGCCTGCTGCCGCCACTGGAGTCACATCGTGTGGTGACGGCCGCTCTGCGGGTGTCAAACTCATAGGATTATTCACTAACGTTATCGCTCGAATTGAGCGGAGCTTTGCTCCTGAGGCCGTCAATACGCTGTTCAAAAAGCGTAAGGTTTTCGTCGCCTTGCTGGACGAAAATGTTACCGGCACTGCAAGCCTCGATGGTGGTGTAGTTAGAAGCGTCTTCGTTGATCCTGCGCACCAAAATGGCGGTATTGGCCGGCGGTTGATGGATGTCATTCATGCTACTGCTGCCCGCGCTGGTGTTGCAGCTTTGCGGGTGCCGTCGATTACGGCTGAGCAGTTCTACGCTGCGTTGGGTTATCAGAAAATCCGCGACGAGTTTCATGGGGTTGAGCGCACCATCAATCCAGACCATTCAGCCACTCCTGTGACAGCAGCTCTGTGATTTGACTCGACCGCTGCGTCGGAACAGGAGTGAGCTCGTCCTGCAGATACGCGTACAAAATCCTTCCTTGCTTCCTCATCAGCTCGTTGATGGTTTCGATATCACAATGCCACTGTTATAGTTGTCAAAATATTCATAACGGCGTGTAGTTAAATGGTGATGTACCTGCTTCTATCCGGATTGGCTCTGATGGTTGCGATGCAAATAGTCATATTTTGCGTCGCGCTGAAAAATTCGCTACCTCATGCTCTGCTTTGCTTGATCGTCCCTTTTTACGTGTATGTCTACGCAAAGAAAGATTCTCAAGCCAAGCCTTTTCTTTGGGCGTGGTACTTGGGGATCGCACTACTCGTTGCAGGCGTGATCGCATCGGCCTAGCGTTTTTTGATGAGGGTCTATACACCTGCGTTCCTCGGCTCCCGTCACATCTGAATTTCAGGGTGGCGCGAGACTTGAATGGCGAGATTGATGCATTAAGGCGGCGACGCGGGGGGGCTATCGCGGACAGCGTGGAAGATGGGTGACTCGCTTTTTCCGAAGGCGTCTACGCATCTCCTCGCAAAGAAGTAACAAGGAAATTACGTGCTACGGAAAGCAATTCTACTGATCTTGATCACCAGCTTAAGCGGCTGCATGGCCACCGCGATGCGGATGGATTACGACAAGCACAGATGCCCCTACATCGGCCTGCGCTTCGACTGGTGGTTGGTGGGCACGTCCAAAGGGAAGCTGATCCCTTTCCTGCTTATCGACGCACCGTTCTCCTTGGTGGTTGATACCGTATTTTTCCCCTTCGAATATCAGTACGAGTGCAATCTTTAAGCGCCCGTCACCGGGTGTCCAAGGGATGCCCAATAATCCGCTTCATCAACCTCCGCCAACGTCCCATACCCATCGTAGTAATAGAACCGATGCCTGTCCCGGGCGTAGCGTTCAGTCAGGAATTCGAGGGTGGCAAGATCAAAACGTTTGGCGCTCAGCGGCCGTCGGCGGCAGAACAACTTGCGTGTCCCCAGTTGCAGGAAATGCGGATGGGGTACCCGGACTTCATCGGGGTCGAACGCGACATCCAACCACTTACCCTCCGAGAAGATCAGGTTAGGGCTGATGGCATAGGTACCGAGCACACGGGTCTCGGCGGGATGTAGGCGTTTTTTCGCCTCGCCGTAGTAATACATCGCGTCCCGGTCCTTGGCCCAGCCATGTCCACAGGACTCGAAAGTTGCCGCGTGAGCCTTACGAATCGGTTCCGGTGCGTGATAGAAAATCCGGTGGCAAAACACGGTTTTTCCGTCCGTGAGGTAGGGCAATCCCAATGAGCGGAAATGCTCGGCTGGCTCGTCAGAGAACCGTTCGGGCACTTGTGTTTCGGCGTTATGAAACGGGATCAGATAGAGGCCATGGGCATCGCCGCACAGGTGGGTGTCCAGCAGTCTGAAACTCGCCGCGTCCAGCCCGTTGATCACGCGTCCATGAAAATGCACGTGGCGGCCCACTTCGAAGCCGAGGCCGATGGCTAGTAAAGGCGCCGTTTCTGGAGATATTTGTGGCGCGTCGGACTGTGCCTGCAAGCGATGCCACCAATAATCCTTCAATTGCGGATGGGCCTCGAAATAGGGTGCCCAGGCAAGTTGCATGGCTGCATCGATTATTCCGCCAGAACCCAGCGGGCCGTTGTTGTCGCCTGCCAGCACTGGCGCGTAATCCTGGTCGTTGCGATAGAGTTGGGTCACTACGAAACTGTCTACGTCGACATCGAGGCGTTTCTGGCGTTGGTACACATGGTGACGATCGCGGTAGTAATCGAATCCCAGGTGGCGAAAACTTGGGCCATGGGCGTCACGCAAGCGGGTCCCGGCGGCATAGACGAACTGGTCGTCCACGGCAAAATAGTCATCCTCGAATTCGCTGGCGCTGACCACGCGGCCGCACTCATCGAACATCGGCTGCCGACACTTGAGCAGGCGGAAATCGCCGACGTAGCGGATGGTTTTTCCCGTCAGGTAATAGGCCCGTCGACTGTCCTTGGCGTAGCGTTCGTTAAGCACGGTGAAGGTTGTCAGGTCGGCGTTGTCGATGCGGTAGAAGTATTCATACGAAATGCTTGAGCCTTGCTGCGCTTGCACGATGATGGACTGACCATCGGTTCCCCAGCGTTGGGCGAGCATTTGGAAGTCGTCGGGGTTTGCGATCGGCAGCGGCGTGCCGTCCTTTTGGTGCAGGGGCTTGAAGCCTTTGTAGACTTGTCCATCGATCATCCGGTAAGACGGATGGTTGCAGTACCGCACCCGTGCGGTGGCATTGGCGATGAATTTCCCGTGCAGGAAGATGCTTACTCCGTCGCTGAACAGTGCGGAAGTTGAAGCCACCGAGACGGACGACGATGACAACAGGGCCAGGCTTTCGGGCCGGGCTTGCGGGATTTCGGTGATTGCGTATTCGCCGAACCAATAGGCGCCGGTTTCGTCACGCCAGTATTCGTGACCAAGACTTTCCAGGCCTCTGTCGAATCGAAAAGGCAGGGCCTGAAGCGCGTGGTAACCATGCCGCTCCCGGTAACCGGGAAGCAGGTAATAATCGTGCAACGCATCACGCAAGATCCGGGGGTTGCGTCGATGCCGCCAAACCGGCTGGCCGGCCATCAGTGGCGAGGGCGGATAACCTCCGTCCCCGGCGCATTGGGCTATCGCGCCGGGGCGTGCGCCGTCAGGGCTGAGCATGATGTAGACGTCTGGCACGCGCCCATCGCCCAGAAGCACGTCGTCCATGAACGCGAAGCCTTGATGCCACTCAAGATCAAGCGGTTCCCAGTCGGCGAAGACCGTCTCTATGTCTGTCATGTCATTGCGGCCTGAAGGTCTGATTGTTGGCCCCGCTCAGCGACTTATAAATTCCGATACGTCTCTTCCCCGAGCGTTTCTGACTTTATATCCTACGGCTCCAGTCCAAACGGAATCCGCGAATGTATCTGCGTGCAAGCTTGTTGTGCCTATGGCTGTTCAGCGGTCTGAGCCAGGCCGCCGTTAATGTTAACTGTTCGGCCCTGGGGGAAAAACTCGCCGGAACCGTGCCTGAGTTTCACCCGTCAGTGCAAGGCAAGGTCATCGGAACCGGGCGCCTGCATTTTCACGAAGCGCCGGATGAAGCCTGTGCCAACAAGAAGATTTTTGTCATACCGGGCGACTCCCTCACCGTCTACTCCAGTCTGGAAGACGAATCATGGCTGGAAGTGAATTTCATCGCCAAGGATGGCGAGGACTATACCGGCTGGGTAAAGGCTGACCGGGTCGAGATTGGCAAACCTTATGGAGCGCCACCGGAGGATGCCGACGACGAAGCGCCTGTCGAAGACGCTCAATAAGCATTACAAGCGATGGCAACGTTAAGACCTTCGCCATCGCTTGCCCAGCTCAAGCCGTTCAGGCCTGGGTTTTATAGCGTTCGGCAACCGTCGATTGCTTGATTTCGGACAACAATCCCTGCCGCGCGCCCTGCAACGCATCCCAGCGAGCACCGTCCTGCAGTGGCGGGATGGTCACCGGTTCGCGACGGTCGAAGCCGACCAGCGCGGCATCGACCAGGTCGCCCACTTCCATGATCTCGCTCAAGGTATTGATGTCGATGCCGGCGCGTTCCCAGATTTCGGTCCGGGTGGCGGCGGGCAGGACGGCTTGGACGTAGACGCCTTTTGGGGTCAGTTCGAGGCTGAGCCCTTGGGACAGGAACAGCACGAATGCCTTGGTCGCGCCGTAGACCGACATGCCGAATTCCGGTGCCAGGCCAACCACCGAGCCGATGTTGATGATCGCCCCGTCGCCAGCGTTTGCCAGGCGCGGGGCGATGGCGCTGGCGAGCCGGACCAGCGCAGTGGTGTTGAGTGAAACCAGGTGCGCGACGCTGTCGGTGGTCTGTTCGATGAAGCTGCCGGACTGGGCGGCGCCTGCGTTGTTGACCAGGATGCCGATGCGGTCGTCATCGCGCAGGCGTGCTTCGACTGTGTGCAGGTCGCCGATTTGGGTCAGGTCGGCCTGGAGCACGTCGATGGTCACGTTGTGTTCGTTACGCAGTTCAGTTGCCA